>Ga0315298_1000994_pt1 | contig 53905 bp, 42 predicted proteins | sample WHS_1_MG_FD_203077 | JGI IMG/M metagenome (GOLD analysis project Ga0315298, IMG submission 203077) | Extremophilic microbial mat communities from Washburn Hot Springs, YNP, Wyoming, USA - WHS_1_MG | ecosystem: Environmental > Aquatic > Thermal springs > Hot (42-90C) | place: USA: Wyoming... | reverse complement strand
GATGTCAACGGCCTGTGGGGCGGCTATCAGGGCGCTGGGGCCAAGACCGTCCTGCCCGCCGAGGCCGGGGCCAAGTTCAGTTTTCGCCTGGTCCCGCATCAGGACCCGGCCCGCATCGCCACAGCCCTCCGCGACATGCTCCAGGCCATGTGTCCCTCCGGCATCCGCATGGAACTCCTCACGCAGCACAACTCGCCCGCAGTCCTGGTATCGCTCGAAAGCCCGTATGTTCAGGCAGCCGCCCGGGCTATCGAAGCGGTCTTCGGCCGAAAGGTGGTGTACACCCGCGAGGGCGGCTCGATCCCCATCGTCGTGGATTTCTACCAGCGATTGCGGGCCGATACCTTGCTCATCGGCTGGGGCTTGGACGACGATAATGCCCACAGCCCCAACGAGAAACTGTCCCTTGCCGATTTCCACCGCGCCATCCGCACCAGCGCCCGGCTGTGGCAAGAGCTGGGCACCCTGAAGCCGCAACAGCATTGACTGCGATGGGGTGCCCGACAAGGCTCGGCGCGGTGACAGCAACGTTGGGTACACAGGAGCGCTCACATATTTCTCGCATATACACGGAAAGCTACGCACTTTCCCTTTTGACGGGACAACGCGGCCGCCGCAGTGTGTGCGGAGTCGGCGGCCGACGGTTTCCCACGGTTCTCCACCCCTTGGACTTTGCAAACCCTCATGCTTGACCGACGATTTGTCATCGAGAACGCAGCGCTGGTAAAAGAGAATTGTGCCAGGCGCGGGGTCTCCGCCGATGTGGATGGCGTGGTGGCCTTGGACGCGCATCGCAAGGCCCGCCAAGCCGAACTGGATGAACTGAACCGCCGCGCCAACGAGGTGGCCCGCTCCATTGGCAAGGCCCCCGATCCTGCCCAGCGCGAGGCCCGCAAAGAGGAAGGCCGGCGGCTTCGCCAACAGGCGGCAGTGGTCGAAGCCGAGTTGCAGCGCATCGAGGCAGAGTTGGACCGGTTGCTGCGGGCAATCCCCAATCTGACCCACCCGGCCGCCCCGGTGGGAATGGAACCGGTGGAGATTCGCCGTGGCGCAACGCCCATTCGCCAGTTCGATTTTGCCCCGCGCGATCACGTCCAGCTTGCCGAGAAACTGGACTTGGTCGACTTCGAGTCGGCCGCACGGGTGGCTGGCCATGGTTTCTACTTCCTCAAGAACGAGGCTGTATTGTTGGAGCTGGCCCTGGTGCGGTACGCCATGGAGATCCTGGCGGAGGAAGGCTTTACTTTGACCTCCACGCCTGATCTGGCTCGCAACGAGATTCTCGAGGGCATCGGCTTTTTGCCCCGCGGGCCGGAAACCCAGATCTACAGCATCGAGGGGACCGACCTGAGCCTGGTAGCCACGGCCGAGATCACGCTGGGCGGCATGTTGGCTGGCCAGATCGTCGATGCCCGCTTCCTCCCGCTGAAACTGGGCGGCATCAGCCACTGTTTTCGGACCGAAGCCGGGGCCCACGGCCGGGCCACGCGCGGCCTGTTCCGCGTCCACCAGTTCACCAAGGTCGAGATGTTCGCCTTCACCTTGCCCGAGCAGAGCGATGCCATGCTGGACGAACTCTGCCGCATCGAATGCCGCATCTTCGACGGCCTGGGCATCCCCTACCGGGTCATCGATACCCCCTCGGCCGACCTCGGGGGCCCCGCTTATCGCAAGTTCGACCTGGAGGCATGGATGCCCGGCCGCGGCGAGTTCGGCGAAATCACCAGCACCTCCAATTGCACCGACTACCAGGCCCGACGCCTGGGCATCCGCTACCGCGTCGAGGGCGAAAAAGGAACGCGGTTTCTCCATACGCTCAACGGCACGGCCGTCGCCGTGGCCCGCGCCTTGGTGGCCATCCTTGAGAATTACCAGCAGGCCGATGGCTCGGTAGTAATACCCGAGGTGCTCCGACCCTGGGTGGGAAAGGACGTCCTCGTGCCAAAGTCATGAGCCGGCGGCCCCATTGCCCCCGCTGGCACACGGCCGTCTAGAACCGGCAGCGTAAGCTCCCGGTGCACTCTGCCCGTCTTGTGACCAATTCCAGCGGCAGCTTACGCTGCCGGCTCGGAAGCGGTTTACTGTGTGACACTGCTTCGCCCCGTGTGTCACTGCTTCGCAAGAAGCAGTGCCAAAACCACTGGTTGCAGTGCTTGCCTTTCGGCAAGCAGCGGCAAACGATAGGAATGCACAAGAATGGAATAAGCCAACCCCAGCGATGATTTCACAGCTAGTTGTTGTTCCGGCTCCGCTTTAAGCGTCCAGTCCATACTCTCCGCGGGGCGTCGGAGCACAAGGGTTTTGTGGCGCCTCTGCAAAACTTCACGCCTCACACACGGTGGTTTAACGTCGTTAAGGAGCACCTCTACCGCCACTTCCCAACATCGGCCGGTCCAACGAATCTCTTTCAAGGAGGGCAACCAGAGCAGTTCCTCAGGCCTTAGGAACCGAGGCAGCCTGATCACCTCTGGATTCCTGTCCAATGTCGGTTTTTCGCCCTTCGAAGAGTCGAAGGCGCTCCGGCGCCGAAGGAGAGGTGGAATGGGCGCTGCCGTCCGACGCAGGTCGATTTCCGTAAACAGTACGTCCGTCGCCTGGACCCAGGCCAAGGCCACATGCCGGGTGTCGCGGGCCCCGATTGAAAAATCGCGGGCTCGAAAATGGTCGGCAAGGTAATCGAACCTTTGATGCCACACCCGACGGTGCTCCCTGGCCTCTGGGTCGGCCCACTCCAAAGCATAAGTCAAATTGCTCAATTTGTACCTTTTGGGGGACGCTGCAGGTCATACTCGTAACGGTACTCGTGCGACCGGCAACTCAGCCTGATTGTTAAGTTGTCCCGCAATTTCGTTGTTAACACCTCCTCCTCTTTCCCAACTCGATCCCCCAAGATTGCCCCTCCCTGGTCCAGCGCTCAGTCGTCGCAGCAGGCCGCTAGCAGCAGGAGGAAGGTATTCCCACGGAGGGTGCCGCCATGCCCAGGCCAGGAGAGTATCTGCCCGATCCCACCGAGGGCATCACGCGCGTCGAGGATCTGCCGAAGGCGAAGGTCGTTCAGCGCATTCGGAACTGTGCCCACCGTCCTTGTCCGCGCTGTGGGCGTAGCGCCTATCGAGACGGCAATGGCGAGCGGACCTTGCACGATCTGGGCGATCTGGTCTCTGGTCGTCCCCGCGATCTTCATGTGGTTTACTCGGTTCACTATTGCTCGAAATGCAAAAAGCATTGGACATGCTCCGCGATGCCCAGGCCGCCGGACGGTCGCAAACAACTCAGTCATTGCACTACGCGCGACGAATAGAAAAAGTCCCATATCGGTGCTACAGTCTCGTATTTCCCGAGAAATTCGCAGGGGGTTCGAATCCCGCCTCGGCCACCCGGGGTATTGGCACTAACGCACCTGGCATGCAGCGCCGGCCTCAAGGGGCAAGCAAACGGGGCCGGCGGGTCTTTTCAGGGGTTATCCTAACGGCGATCTGCGGGCCTGGCGAGCACCTGCCGGGCGGCCGGGCCGTGGCCATGGGGGCGCTGAGTGCATGCCAACCGTAGCCGCCCTGTGCCCAGGCAAGCCGGTCGCCCAACCTATTGGGGCCGATTGCTGTTCCGCTTAGAGGCGCGGCGAATCGCTTTGGCGATTGAACGGAGTTTGTCTGGGGGGAAAACTGTGCTGCCGCGTGGGGTTGCGGTCCGAATAATGATGTACATTTCCCTGCGGGCATGGGCCCGGTAGGCGAAGGGCCTCGCCTGGCCGGGGCCCGGCTAGTGGGTTTAGCGTTCGGCGGGATGACCTGTACCTGCTGTATGACCTTGGCGCTTGTGGTGTTGAGCGGTTTTCTGCTGGCCTTGGTGGTCCCCTGGCTGCCGGGTTTAGAGCGCCGCGCGCCGGGGTGGGCCATAGGGATTTTGCCGGCGGTGCTGGCCGGCGTGCTCGTGGCCCATGCGCCCGATGTGATGGATGGAACGGTGATGCGGGAAAGTTATGCTTGGGTCCCGCAGCTTGGGGTCTCGCTATCGTTGAGGCTTGATGGCCTGGGGTTGTTGTTCGCTCTGCTTGTAACGGGTATTGGGGCCCTGGTGATGGTGTACAGCGGGGCGTACATGGAGGGCCGCCCGAAGAATGGCCGATTCTATGCCTTTTTGCTGGCCTTTATGGCTTCGATGCTGGGGGTGGTGCTGGCCGACGACGCGATCACGCTGTACGTCTTTTGGGAGCTGACCAGCTTGACATCATTCATCCTCATCGGGTATGAGCACGAGCGTGCCACGGCGCGGCAAGCGGCGCTTCAGGCGCTATTGGTAACGACGGGCAGCGGGTTGGCGATGCTGGCGGGCTTGGTGATGGTGGGGCTGTTGGCCGGCGGATTCGGATTTGCTCAATGGGAGGCGCAAGCGGTGGCACTCAGGGGCGATGCCTGGTACGCCCCGGCGATGCTGCTGATTTTGATCGGCGCGCTGGGCAAGTCGGCCCAGTTTCCGTTGCACTTCTGGCTGCCCAACGCCATGGAAGCGCCCGCGCCGGTCAGTGCTTATCTGCACTCTTCCACCATGGTCAAAGCTGGCGTGTATCTGGTCGCGCGCCTGACGCCGGTGCTGGGGGGGACAGTGCTATGGGCCGCCGTGCTGGGCATTGCCGGGGCGGTAACGTGGCTGGTGGCGGGTTGGTGGGCGATGCGAGTGACCGAACTCAAACGGCTGCTGGCCTATGCGACCGCAAGCACTTTGGGCTTGCTGATGATGCTCATGGGGTTAGGGACCGAACGGGCGATGGCCGCGGCGATGGTGGTGCTGGTGGCCCACGCCGCCTATAAAGGGGCGCTGTTTATGCTGGCAGGTGTCATTACCCACGGCACGAAACATCGCGATCTGCGGCGTTTGGGCGGGCTGATGCGCACCATGCCGGTAACAGGCGCTTTGGGACTTCTGGCTTTGGCGGGGATGGCCGGACTTCCACCGCTGGTCAACTTCGTGGCGAAAGAGTCTGTGTTTACGGCGGTGTGGCAGCTGCGGTGGATGTGGCCGGTAGGGACGGTGGTCGCCCTGTTGGGGGGCGCGTTGGGCTTTGCCGCGGCCGGGCGAGTGGCGTGGCGTGGCTTTCACGGCTTTCCCAGAAAGGGAGCGCCCCTTCCCGGGAAGATTGTGTTGGAAGAGCTTGCGGGTCCTTTGGTGCTGGTGGCAGCCAGCTTGCTTTTGGGGATATGGCCGGGCTTGCTCAATGGTGTGCTTTCCTCAGCAACGGCGGCGGCGCTTGGCCACCCGGCGCGATTGCATTTTGCCCTTTGGCATGGGTTAAGCGCGGAGGTATTTTTGGATGCGTTGGCCCTTGCGGGGGGGGTGGCGCTGTTGGTAGCCCAGGTTCCGGTGGTGCGGCGCATGGCGGCGGTGGAGCGTGCGGCGCGCTGGAACTCTGAGCGGGGATATGATCTGGCGCTTACCGGACTGAACCGTCTGGCGGCGTGGCAGACCCATGTGCTGCAAAGCGGCAAGCTGCCGGCGTACCTTCGCACCATTTTGGGGGTGGTCGCAGTGCTGGTGGCGACGACGATGATTGTACGCGGAGCGAGGCCGGCGACCGCCGCGGGGCAGGAGATCGGCTTTGCCGAACTGGCCTTGTGCGGCCTGGTGCTAGCGGCGGCGGGATTTGTGGTCCGCAGCGCTTCGCGCCTGGCGGCGATCACGGCCCTGGGCGTGGTGGGGACCGGGGTGGCCTTGCTCTTCGCTTTGGGCGGCGCGCCCGACTTGGCGATGACCCAACTGGTGGTCGAGACCTTGACCGTGATCCTGTTCGTCCTGGTGTTCTATCATTTGCCCCGATTCGGGCCGGCGGCAACACGGGCCGAGCGTTTCCGGGACGGGGCAGTGGCGCTGGGGGCGGGGGCGGTGCTAGCCCTGGCGGTTCTATGGGCCAGTGCGGCTCCGCTGGACCGCGAAGTGGCTCGATACTATCTCCAGCGGAGCGTTTCGGACGCTCACGGCCGAAATGTGGTCAACACTATTCTGGTGGACTTCCGGGCGTTGGATACGCTGGGCGAGATCACGGTGCTGGCGGCGGCCGCGGTGGGGGTGTTCGCGTTGTTGCGGTTGCGGATAGCCGGGTCGCAGCCGAGCCTGAAGAAGGCGGATTGCCATCCCGCCGCGCCCAGTGAAAAAGGGAGACAGCCGTGACAGGCGCATCGATCATTCTTCAGGCGGCGACGCGCTTTTTGGTGCCGGTGCTGCTAGTGATTTCGGCTGTGATGTTCGCGCGGGGGCATCATGAGCCCGGGGGTGGGTTCGTAGGGGGGTTGATCGCCGTGGTGGCGTTGGCCCTGAACGTGCTGGCCTACGGGCCGGCTTCCACGCGCCGGCTGTTGCGGCTGGAACCGCGAACGCTTCTGGGGTTGGGCCTATTGGTGGCGGTGGGTAGCGGTCTGGTGGGCTGGCTGATTGGCAAGCCCTTTCTAAGCAGCGTATGGCTGGGAGAGGGTTCGGGCGACTCGACCCCGGTGACCTTGGGGACTCCGCTGGTGTTCGATGCGGGGGTGTACTTGGTGGTGGTGGGCATGGCCATGTTGATCATCCTTTCGCTGGCCGAGGAGTAAGCTGGTGACCCTGCTTTTGGCCCTGACCAGTGGCGGATTGTTCGCCGCTGGGTGGTATCTGATGATGCGGCCCAGTGCGGTAAAGCTGGTGCTGGGGGTGGCCCTGGTGAGCCATGCGGCCAATTTGGCGGTATTTGCCGCGGCCGGCGCTGGCCGCCAGCCGCCACCGCTTTTGGCTTCCGAAGGAGTTGCCGCGCTGGCTGGCAGCCTTCCGGTGGCCGATCCCGTCCCGCAGGCCCTGGTGCTGACGGCCATTGTCATCGGGTTTGGCGTGCTGGCTTTCACCTTGGTACTGGTCCATCGGGCTTATCAGACGGTGGGCAGCGACGACTTGGAAGAGATGGAATCGGCCGATCGATGAAAACCCTCGTCGTACTGCCGCTTTTGATTCCCTTGCTGGGCGCTGGTACTTCGCTGATTTTCCGCGGGAAGGCGTTCCAGCGGGGAATCGCGCTGGGGGTTGCCACGCTGCTGGCGGCGGCCAACCTGGGCGTGCTGGCGGCGGTGCTTTGCAAGGGGGTTGTGTGTGTCCAGGCGGGCAACTGGCCCGCCCCCTTCGGCATCACGCTGGTGGCCGATCGGTTCTCGGGCATCATGCTGGCCGTCACAGGGGTGGTGGCCTGGGCCGGGACCCTCTTTGCGCTGGGCACACTCGACGGCCGGCGCCAGCGGTTCGGCATATACCCTGTGTTGCAGCTTTTGTTGATGGGAGTATGCGGCTCGTTTTTGGCGGGCGATCTGTTCAACCTCTTCGTGTGGTTCGAGGTGATGCTGATCGCCTCGTATGTGCTCATGACGCTGGGGGGCGAGCGTGCCCAGTTGGAAGGCGGCCTGAAGTACGTGGGGGTGAACCTGGTGGCCTCGGCCTTGTTCTTATCCGGCGTGGGGATCGTTTACGGAATGGCAGGAACGCTGAATTTGGCCCATCTTTCGATGCGATTGCCGACGGCCGGCCCGCCCGGCTTGCTTACCACGGCGGCTGTGCTCTTCTTGGCTGCCTTCGGAATCAAGGCCGCGATCTTCCCCTTGTTCTTCTGGCTACCGGCGTCGTACCACACGCCGCCGGCGGCGGTGTCGGCCGTGCTGGCCGGCCTGTTGACCAAAGTCGGCGTGTATGCCCTCATTCGCACCTTTACGCTGGTGGCGGCGCAGGACGTGGCTTATACCCACAGCCTGATCCTGATCCTGGCCGCGCTGACCATGATCACCGGCGTGCTCGGAGCGCTGGCACAGCACGAGTTCCGCCGGGTGCTGTCGTTCCACATCATCAGCCAGATTGGGTACATGATTTTGGGGTTGGGGCTGTTCTCGCCGCTGGCTTTGGCAGGGGCCATCTTCTATATCGTCCACCACATCATCGTGAAAACATGCCTGTTTTTCGTGAGCGGCATGGCGTGGCGGCTGCGAGGCACCGGCGAGCTGGATCGCCTGGGGGGGTTTTACTCCACGCAGCCAGGATTGTGTGCGGTGTTTCTCATACCCGCCCTGTCGCTTGCGGGGCTGCCGCCGCTGTCGGGGTTCTTCGCCAAGCTTTTCCTGGTGCAGGCGTCGCTGGCGCAAGGGCAGTACGTCCTGGCGGTGGTCGCGCTGGGGGTCAGCCTGCTGACGCTTTACTCGATGAATAAGATCTGGACGCTGGCCTTCTGGCAGCCGGCAGCAAGCGGAGCGAAAACGCCAAGTGAGCCGATCGAGGGCAACCGGGGATGGCTCTTGGCCGCCGCACCCGCGGTGTTGCTGGCGGTGCTCTCGATCGCGCTGGGGCTCGGCGCGGGGCCGTTTCTGGAAATCTGCCAACAGGCCGCGGGCCAGTTGTTGGATCCGAAAGAATACCTGGCCGCCGTGCTGGAGAGCGGGTGATGCGGATGTTTCTGGCCAACCTTGGACTGGCTCTGTTATGGGCCGCCGCTTCGGGCCGGCTGAACATCGCCAACCTTGTGGCGGGTTATGCCCTGGGCTACCTGGTGTTGGCGCTGGTTCAGCCTCTGGTGGGATCCTCGCGGTATTTCGCCAAGGTACGGCAGGTGCTGGCCTTTGCCGGGTACTTCTTGTACGAAGTGGTGCGGGCGAACCTTCGGGTGGCCCACGACGTGATCACCCCCACGCATTATGCCCGGCCCGGGGTGGTAGCCATTCCTCTGGAGCCCATGACCGACGGCGAAATTGCACTATTGGCCTGCCTGGTGACGTTGACGCCCGGGACGTTGGCCCTGGAAGTCTCCCCGGACCGCCGCACGCTTTTCATCCACGCCATGTTCATCGAGGATCCCGAGCGGACATGCCGGGAGATCAAAGAAGGGATCGAACGGCGGCTGCTGGAGCTGGTACGATGACGCCTGCCTGGGTTTTCGCGAGCAGCGATGCGGTGCCGGGCCTGACCGGAGTGGCGGGCCAAGCGGCAATGATGGCAGTGGTGGCGGGTCTGGCGCTGGCCCTGGTGCGCCTGGTCCGTGGACCGAGTCTGGCTGATCGCGCCGTGGCCTTGGACCTGGCCACCACCTTGGCCATCGCACTGCTGGTCATCCACGCGGTGCTGGCGGACCAGCCGGCGTTTTTGGCGGTGGCCATGGCCTTGGCCCTGGTCGGTTTTCTGGGGACCGTGGCCCTGGCCAGTTACCTCAAACGCCGAGGTCAACCATGAGCGAGGTGCTTTCGGCCATCTTGTTGCTGTTGGGGGCGGCCTTTTGCCTGCTGGCCGCCGTGGGCGTGGTTCGACTGCCCGACTTGTTCACGCGGATGCAGGCCTCGGCCAAGTCGGCCACGCTGGGCGTGGGCTGCACAGCGCTGGCCGCAGCAGTGCACTTCAACACCTTGGAAGTGAAAACGCTGGCCCTGTTGGTAACTGTATTTCTGTTTTTTACCGCGCCGGTCGGTGCGCACATGATCGCCCGCGCTGCCTACTATGTCGGTACGCCGCTGGGCCCGCATGCCGTGGTGGACCAGTGGCGCCCACACTTGGCGGACCTCCCCCCTCCAGAAGCCTGCGGCGCATCGCCAGCGAAAACCGAGCTACCGCCACGGCAAGGGAATGCCGCATCCGGCGATTAGCGCCGCGTATTGGCCCGAGCTGCCACTTCTTTGACCATCGGCGCTAGACGCTCGGCCAGCACCTCGGCGTAGATTTCGTTACACCGGGCGGAAGGGTGGCCGTCCCAGGGGTTGACGCAGCGATCCTGATACCCCTCGCTTCGAAACGCAGATTCCAGGCTGACCGTCACGAACCCTATCCGCTGCGCGGCTTTTTCTGCCTGGCGGCACCAGCGGAGGACGTTGGCCAGATGTGCGTCGGGCTGGTTGAAGTCGCCCGAGCCTTGAAGCAACGGCACGAACACCGGGGGCGGCAGTCCGCCGCCGGTGCACAGGAGGTGGATTTCGGCCAGCGCACGCTCGAACCGTTGCCACTCTTCCGACTGTGGGTCATACACGCGATCCAGCGCTTCCTGCCATTGGGGAACCCGCCCCAGGTTGCGGAGCAACTGATCGGTCTTGCTGTGGAGGAGGCCGGCCGTCCGCCGCAGACCGAAGCGTGCCAGCCACTGGATCGCGTCAAACAGCCGCCGGTAGCGCTCCAGCTCCACCGCATAGTTTTCGCTTTTTGGCTGGGGGTCGTTTACGCAAAAGCCCAGCACCACCAGATCGGGCTGCACGGTGTGAAGATGCCTGCGCAGGAGTTCGCACTGGTCCGAAGTCGAGGCGCCGGGAAGGGCGAAATTGAGCACTTCGATGCGCGCCGGGCGAACCTGTGGTGCCAGCCGCCGCTGCAAAAGATCGGTATAGCGCTTCTCCACTGGCAGTCCGGCTCCCCAGGTAAGCGAATCGCCCAGGACCATGATGCGGAAGCAGTCGGGCGATTTGGGGATATCGAACTCCCGCTCCCGAAATCCCAGATGGTTGTTGACCACGGGATAGCCCCAGGTGACGGTGCAATAATCGTTGGGTGGCAGCCGGCTGGCTTGCCAGCGGAGAACGGCCTCGGTAATCGAAAAGGCCGCAATGAGGCTTCCTCCGACCAGCATCAGGCGCGCGGCGAGGGCATGCAGGGTCCGGGCCGACGGACTCCAGGCCCAGGCGGCGAGAAGCATCACGGCCAACGTCATGCCGGCCAGCACCGCCAACGTGGCAGAAATGACCATGAGCACGACGTGGCCCATTGCCAGGCCCATCAACACGCTAGCGTTTCCCAGCCGGCTGGCAAAAAAGCCTCGCAAAGCCGAGGCATCGGCGTCGCGGCGCAAGCCCCGCCAAAGGGCCAGCCCTCCGGCCAGCCATAGCCCGGCAAAGGCGATGCACGAAGGGATCATCGCATGCCAGTGGGGCGCAGCCAGAGCCTTGCCCACGGGGAAGGCCAGCAGGCTTATCCATCCCAGTACGAGAAACGTGCGTAGCATCGGGCAACCTCCGTGTCGTTGCTGGCCGCGGTTTGAAAGCGGCCACTCAGCGGTGTTCTCGCCGCCGCGGCGGCTCCACCCATTCGAAACCCGCCTGGGCCTTGATCTCGTCCAGCCACGCCAACCGCGCCTCCTCGATTTCCCGGCGGGCGACCAGACGGAAAAACTCCATGCCGCGTTTAACAAAATCGTTCCACAGCACGTCCCAGGGGGGCAAATACTCTAACACGCGGACCACATAGGCTACGGTCTGCGGATGGTTCATGGCCGTGCCCACCTGGCCGGGCTCCAGCGAGAAGACCGCGGCCATGAACTCTTCGCCCGCGGCGTCGATGCCGCTGACCGAATTCAGCCGCGCCTCTACCGTACTCAAAGGCGGAGGACGAACGCCGAAGGTCAGCCAACTGAACGGTTCCGGCTCGACCACCTTCATCCCTCGCGATGCAAACGCCTGCTTGAGCGATTGGCCGGCCTTGCGGGCTTCGTTGGCCAGGCGTTCGGCTTCCTGGCGTGCCAGGGGTCGGGCGGCCCGGAACTTCCACGCCTCGACCACTTGTTCCCGGACCCCCGGCTCGTCCAGTTCCACGTCGCGCTCGGGGTCGTCCTCGACTTTCCAGAACAGGAACGAGGCGTTGCCCTCGACATCCTTGGACCGCATGCGCTGGTATAGATTCAAGGGGCCGAAGGCCACTTCGGTAAAAGACCGTTGACCATCGACCAGCGACCGGGCAATATCGAAGTTGCCCACCTCCCACACAGTGATCAAACCGGTCGCATTGGCGGTTATGCCATACTTGGCCGCCCACTCCTTGAGGTTGGGCCGCTGCGGTCCCGGGCCGGCCCCCTTCTGTTTGGCGTGCTCCAGCCATTTCAGTTCGTACTCGCGCAATGGAGCCTCAAGTCTTTGCAGGACTTCCTCGGCCCGGGTCTCGGACGCACGCTGCGCCAAGAGGGTGCGGATCTGGTCCCGAACCGCCTCCAGCGGCTTGTACTTGCGGGGCTTGGGTTCGGCCGGCTTCGTTTCAGTGGGCTTGCCCTCGCCCGGAGTGGATTGCCCCGCTTTGCTTTCAGCCGATTTGGCCGCGGACGGCTTGGGTTCACCCGGTTTGGTCTCGGGGCTGGTGGCGGCCGACGGGGAGGATGGTGCCGCCTGGCTTTCGCCGGGCTTCTGGGGGGACGCCTTGGTGTCCGCCGATTTGGCTTGCGGTTCAGCCGGCTGAGACTTGGGCGACTCCACGTCCGTCGCTGGCGCGGCCTTGGCAGGGCTTTTGGCGGGTACTGCGCCTTCGGGTGGCTTTTCCTTGCTAGCGCCGTACGCGACCAGATACATCACCCCCCGGCCGGTAACAGCCGAAGTCTTTCTCCCCTGTCCCGCGGATGAGCCGCCAGAGCCATCAGCGGCAGGTTTTTCCGGTGCGGGTTTTTCCGGCAGGAGATCGCCGGGTAGGGATTGGGCGGCGGGCTTTGGCGTACTCGGCGGAGCAGCTTTCCTCCCCTTGCTTTCCCTTTCCCGCTGTTCGTTCTTTGCACCCTGCTCTTCCCCATGTGGTGCCTGGCCACCGCTCTGGGCTGGAAGCGACGGCTTGGCCGAATCAACAACTTTCTCGGCGGGCTTTGCGGCGGGCTTGTCCGCGGCCTTCTCGGCGGGTTTGTCCGCAGGTTTTTCCGCCGGCTTCTGTGGGGGAGGAGCGGTTCCGGCAGGTGGCGTCTCCGGCTCGACGAACTCGAAATCCTTGTTCTCTTCGTAGTACTTGCGGATTTCCTCCTCGGTAACCTTCGAAGGGTCCACAAACCGCGAATAATCGGCGCGGAAGTACTCGATAGCCACCCGGTGCGGCCGGCGAAAGCCCGGATTCGGGGAGGTCGGATCAGGCTCCTGATGCTTGTACCGGGCAAAAAGCTCGCGAACCTCGGCCTCGGTAGGCTCGGAGACCTGGGCCACGAAGTCGGCCACGGGCACCCCCAAGGCCTCGATCCTGGCCTTCCGGTTCATGCGGAGGAAGTAATCCCATTGTTGAGCCGGCGGAGTTCCCACCAGGCTCACATTGAACAATTCCTCGACCCGCAGGGCCAACAGCTCCTGGCGTAGATACTCGAACAAGCTGTCCTCGGTAAGTTGAAGCTCGCGGAGGATGTCGCGGAACGACTGTTGGCTCACCTGCCGTTCCAGCAGCCGGGCTATCGTGTTGCTGATAGTGGTGTCCGACACTTGGATCCCCAACTGCCGAGCCCGCTGGCTCAAAAGCCAGGTGTTGGCAACGGCTTCTTCGTCGGCCGGGCCAATCTGCCCCAGCATGATTTGCGCTTGCGTGACCGGTGGCACGGCAGACGACGAGGTGCTGGCCAGACGGGCTCGCGCGACCTGGCCATGAATGGCCTGCAAGAAGGCGACGATCTTCTGCCGCTGGAACATGAGCATCGCCAGTTCGTTGCGGTGTAACACCCCGTAGGTCTTGGTGCGCACGATCACGGGGTTGATGCCCGAGCGGCTCTGGATGATGTCCAAGACGATGGGGAGGATCACGAACGAGATCATCGCCATCAGCGTCAACAGCGCAAACGCGACTTTTTGGTGACGGCGGAACGTCCTGAACAGCTTCATGAGCCAGGCCTCGTTCGGGGGGAGCCAACCCGGTTGACAGGATGGCTAAAGTCGCCTTGACAAGCCCGCGTGCCGCCGGTTATGAGTGTCGCACACGCAGGCCGGGGGAAAGCAAAGATTGTAGGGGGGCGGGCGCTGAATGCAATCCCAAGCCCGACCTAAGCCGCCGCTGTCGGCCGCGTACCACCCGTTCAGTGGGTTTTGCCAACTCAGCCCGGCCGGTTGACTACAATTCCATGCCGGCCGGGGATAAGAACCTGGGGGGCACTAGTGGACGGGGCTGGCCCACCCACTTTTAGTAGCAGCCGGGGGCCCCGGTGTCCTTGGACAATGGTGGCGGAGACCTTTTTTCATATTTTCATATTGCGGCAATCATGGCCAAAAAAAAAGCGGCATCCCAGGCTAGCACGGCGCTAGTGATCGTCGAATCGCCGGCCAAAGCGCGAACCATCAGGCGGTTCCTGGGGAGGAATTTTGCCATCGAGGCGAGCATTGGCCATGTCCGCGATCTGCCCCAAGGGGCCCGCGAGATTCCTCCCGAGTACAAGAAACAGCAGTGGGCCTACCTCGGGGTGGATGTCGAGCACGACTTCGAGCCCGTGTACGTCATCCCCGCCGACAAAAAGAGACAGGTCGCCAAGTTGAAAAAGGCCCTGGGGCGGGCCAGCGAACTCTATCTGGCGACCGATGAAGACCGCGAGGGGGAGGCCATCAGTTGGCACCTCTGCGAGATTCTCAAGCCCAAGGTGCCTGTGCATCGGCTGGTATTCCATGAGATCACCCGGGAAGCCATCCTTGAGGCGCTGACCCGACCCCGCCAGATCGACCAAGCCCTCGTGCGGGCCCAAGAGGCGCGGCGGATTCTCGATCGGCTGTTCGGCTACGAGGTGTCCCCCCTGTTGTGGCGCAAAGTGGGGTCGAAGCTTTCGGCCGGCCGCGTGCAAAGCGTCGCGGTGCGCCTGGTAGTGGACCGCGAGCGCCAACGCATGGCTTTTGTCCCCAGCAGTTGGTGGGACCTTTTGGGCACGTTTGGCACGGGGGAAGGCCAGCGGCACGCGGGCAGCCAAGTGCAAGGCGCCGAGGGCGAGGCGTCCCCAAGCCCGATACCGGGCAGCTCGTCGCAGGTCTTCCAGGCCCAATTGGTCTCCGTCGGAGGCCGGCGGATCGCCAGCGGCCGGGATTTCGACCCCGCTACCGGCCGGCTCAGGGACCCGTCGCTGATCTGCCTGGACGAGGCGCAAGCGGCCGAGCTGGCCCGTCGCCTGCAGGCCGCCGCCTGCCGGGTGGCCGAGCGGGAGGACAAGCCCTATACATCGCGGCCCTATGCGCCGTTTACGACCAGCACGCTCCAGCAGGAGGCCAACCGGAAGTTCGGTTTTACGGCCCGCAAAACCATGCAACTGGCGCAGAGCCTTTATGAGAACGGGCACATCACGTACATGCGGACCGATTCGACGCATTTGTCGAGCGAGGCGATTCGGGCAGCGCGGGAGTTGGTGGCCCAACACTACGGCCCGGAGTATTTGCCCGCCGAACCGCGGATCTACCGGACCAAAGTGAAAAACGCGCAGGAGGCGCACGAGGCCATTCGGCCGGCGGGCCAGCGTTTCGATTTGCCCGAGGCTCTGCGCAAGGAGCTTTCGCCCGACGAGTTCCGCCTGTACGAACTCATCTGGAAGCGGACGGTGGCCAGCCAGATGTCCGATGCCCGCGGCCGGCGCCTGACTATCACTCTGGCCCTGGACGACGCCTTGTTTCAGGCCACTGGCACGGTCATCGAATTTCCCGGCTACCTGCGGGCGTACGTGGAAGGGTCCGACGATCCGGAGGCGGAACTGGCCGACCGCGACACCCCCCTGCCTATGGTCGAGGTGGGTCAGGTGGTCGAGGTGCTTGGACTGGAGCCGAAGGGCCACACCACGCAGCCGCCCGGCCGGTACAGCGAGGCCACGTTGATCCGGGCGTTGGAGGAGAAGGGCATCGGCCGGCCAAGCACGTACGCCACGATCATCGACACGATTCTCACACGCAACTACGTTTTCAAGCGCGGCAGCCAGTTGGTGCCTACCTGGACCGCGTTCGCCGTCTGCCAGTTGCTCGAAACGCATTTGCCTGATCTGGTGGACTACACCTTTACGGCACAGATGGAAGACGAGTTGGACGCCATAAGCCGGGGTGAGAAAGGGCACGTGGAATACCTGCGGAGCTTTTACTACGGCGACGGGCATCCCGGGTTGAAAGAACAGCTCAAGAACAAGACGGAGACGATCGACGCCCGCCAGGTCAGCCGCATTCTCATCGGCAAGCCCGAGGGGGAGGGGTCGCGGGCGGAGCCTATCTTCGTCCGGGTGGGTCGATACGGCCCGAGAATCGAGCAAGGGCGCCGCTGGGCCCGTATTCCCGAGGGCATGGCCCCGGACGAGCTGACGGTGGCCAAAGCCCTGGAGCTGTTGGATCAGTCGGAGCAGGCCGAAAAGCTCCTGGGCTACTGCCCGGAGACTGGCAAGCCGGTGTTTTTGCGCGTGGGGCGCTTCGGTCCGTATGTGCAGCGGGGCCAGTCCAACGATGGCGAAAAACCGCAGAACGCTTCCCTGCTGAAGGGCATGACGCCGGAGAACGTGGACTTGGCGACGGCCCTGGCCCTGCTCGCGCTGCCGCGGACCCTGGGGACCCATCCGCAGACCGGCGAGCCGGTGGTGGCCTGCAATGGCCGGTTCGGTCCCTACATCAAGTGCGGCAAAGAAAGCCGCAGCCTCCCTGCCGAACTCTCCCCGCTGGAGGTGACCCTTGCTCAGGCTTTGGAGCTTATGGCGCAGCCCAAGGCGGGGCGCGGCCGGCGGCGGGCCCGCGAGCCGGTAAAAGTCCTCGGAGCGCGGCCTGAGACGGGGCAGCCAATCCAGGTGCTTGTGGGGCGGTACGGCCCGTATGTGACCGACGGCACCCTCAATGCGTCGCTCCCCACCGGCTTGGCCCCGGAAGAGGTAACTTTCGAGCAGGCTGTGGAACTGTTGGCCCAGAAGGCCGCGCAGTCGAACGGCCAGGGCCGAAGCACCAAGCGCTCCGCCCCGCGCCGAAGCCGCAAAGCCGCACGCAAGCCCCCAAAAGCCGCCTCCCGAGCGCGGAAAACTACAACCCGGCCGAAAGCCGTGGCCAGCAGCAAGACGAAAGCGGCCGGCGAAAACCCCCCGTAGCTTGCTGGGACCACATCCCCTGGGCCTTTACGCGGGAGGCGGACGCGGTGGATGCAGTGCCTGGGCGCGGATTCCCGGGGGTAGCCCCTACCGAACTGCCATCCAGCCGCTCTGACCGGATGCTCCCGGCATGGCATCCTGTGTGCCACTTGAACTTTCGAAGATCACGATCCGCTGATCCGCAGGGACATCGCGGAGCACCTGGGTGGCGCCGCCCAGCCAGCGAACCTCGATACGCTCCGCCCGGGCGTGCCGTCCCAGGCCGAAGTGCAGGCGCGAGCCGAAATGGCTTTGGTAGCTTCGGCCGCTGTGGACCTCGGCAAGCTGGGTCAGTGGTCCGGCTACGACCCGCACGTGGGCGCCCACCCCATCGCGATTGGTGCGCCGGCCTCGCAGCTCGATCTGCAGCCAGTGGTTGCCGGTGTGCGAATCGTTGCGCAGCACGACAGGCGGCCGGCGGGAGCTGAGGATCACTACGTCGATGTCGCCGTCGTTATCGAGGTCGTCGAACACCGCCCCCCGCCCCACGACCTTTACGCGCATTCCGTCACCAGCGTAGTCCGAGACGTTGACGAACTTGCCCTCCCCGGTGTTCCGCAGGAGCACAGGCCGGCAGAGGTACGAGGTGGTATCGTCCCACAGCTCGATATTGTCCTGCAAATGCCCGCAGGCGACGAAGAGGTCGCGGAACCCATCGTTATCGAAATCCACGAATCCCACGCCCCATTTGACATAGGGGAAGGAGCCGGCCCCGGCGCCGGTTTCCACGGTTACATCGTCGAAGGAGCCATCGCCGCGGTTGCGGAACAGGACGGGCAATTCGGCTTGATAGGAGGTTTGCAGGAAATCGAGCCAGCCGTCGTTGTCGTAATCGCCGCAATCGACGCCCATGCTTCCCAGTTCATGGCCATGGAAGTTGAAGGCCACGCCCAGCCCGATGCCATCTTCGGTGAAATGGCCGCGCCCGTCGTTGCGGAAAAAGAAGTTCCGCGATACGTCGTTGAGCACGAAGATATCGGTATCGCCGTCGTTGTCATAGTCGGCCGCCACCATGCCCATGCCGGTGCCGGCCACCGCCCCGATGCCCGAGGGGCCCGTCACGTCGGCAAACGTCCCGTCGCCGTTGTTGCGGAAGAGGTTGTCGGGTTCGGGCGGGTAATCTTTGGGGCCGGCGTACTGGGGGAAACCATCCACGGTGCGGGCGACGTGGTTTTCGTAGGTGAAGTGCACGTAGTTGGCGGCATAGAGGTCCAGGTCGCCGTCGGCATCCATGTCGAGGAAGCAAGCCCCGGCGCCCACCTTGTGTCCCCGGCCGACGCCCGCCCCGGACGTGACGTCGGCAAACGTCCCATCGCCCCGATTGCGGTAAAGCACGTTAGGCCCGTAGTTGTTGATATACAGATCGGGCCAGCCATCGTTGTCGTAGTCGCCCACGCACACGCCCAGTCCGTAGCCGGCCTCGCCCACGCCCGCCTGGTCCGTCACCTCGACGAATTTCAGGCCGCCCAGATTGCGGTACAAGGCGTTTCGGGCCTTGGGATCGGGCGGCGATCCCCGCAGCGGCCGGCCGTTGAGAAAGTAAACATCGATCCATCCGTCGCCATCGTAATCGAAGGTGGCCAGCCCCGAGGCCACCGTCTCCACGATATACCGCTGCCCCCCCGAGCCGTCCGTATGGCGGAACATAATGCCCGACTGGGCGGTAACATCGTGGAGAACGATGGGGCAATCGGCGGCGCGGGCCCAGCGGCTCGATCCCCAAGACAACACGCCGGCAAGCAGCGCCCCAACCAGAGCCGGCTGGAGGAACCGAACGATTTTGCTGGCTACGTCGCCCTTCTGCACCGCTGGCTGCCCGGCGGAAGCGTGGGCCCAACCGCATCGGTGCAAAACAAGACATCGCATGGCAGGTGTTTCGGACGATCGGCCTCGGGGAGCGTTCAGGGCGAAGGAGCCTGGCCTGGCGCTGCCGCGGCGGACCGCATCGCCTCCGCCGCTCGCCGGCAGGCAGGATGGCGGGGATCGAGCTGCATCGCGCGGGCAAGCCAGCGTTGGGCCGGTTCCGCGCGCCCCGCCAAGGCGTAACATTGGGCCGCCCCGGCCGCCAACTCGGCCAAAAGCCGCTGGACTTCGTCGGCTTGGACATCGCGCCCCATAGCCCGGGCCGGGCTGGGCTCCCCCGCCGCTTCCCGAAGGTATTTCAGAAACAGCGCCCGGTGCTCTTCGGCCTTGGCCGTCTCGCCCAGCCGCATGCAGGCCGTCACCAACGCATAATGCGCTTTAGCGAACCGGGGTTCCATGGCCACCGCCTTTTCCAGATGCTGCCTGGCCTGCTGGTAGCGCCCCAGCAGGAGGCAGGCCTGCCCCATGAGGAACCATCGCATGAACTGGGGGTCAGCGCGGTCGGCGTTCTCCAGGGCCGACAGGGCCTCGGCAGGCTGACCAAGCTGCATCAGCGACTCGGCCAGGACGACCGGGGCGTTAGGCAGTGTGGGATCCAAGGCCAAGGCCTTTTTCAGATACCCGACCGCCTCCTCGAAATCGCCCCGCTCCCAGGCCGCCGAGCCCAAACAAAAACACGCATAGGCCGAACCAGGCTCCAGTCCCAGATAGCGCTGCCACAAAAGGGTGGCCTTGCTGGGATCGCCCGCCCGCTGGTGGAAGCGGGCCGCCGCGTCCAAAGCGAACGGCTGATGAGGAAAAGCCTCGGCGAGCTCGTCGGCCAGGCGCTGCCCCTCGGCGATCCATTCAGCCACCGATTCCGCCGATGCCCCCGCCGCTGCCGGCGCACTGTCACCGACGGCTGCCGAAGCCGGCTGGTCGGGCTCCGCAGGATGCTCCTCCGGAGCGGAGCGTGCGCACCCCCCTGCTCCGCCCAAGAGCCCTGCCACCGCAATCGCCACCCACAAAGTCTTGCGCCGCCACGTCGCCCCGCCTCTGTGCGGGTTGGCCAACCTTTGGCCCGCAGCGTCAGCCGCGCGGGCTTTGCCCACGGCAGCCGTCATGTCTTGCGCCCAAGCATTCGGTCCAAAGCGTCGGAGGTCTGGTACACCAGCGACTCGGGCCAATACGGGAAGGGGTTGAAGTACTCGAACGTCAGGTAACCCCGGTAGCCCACCTGGTCCAGAGCCTCCATCACGGCGGGCCAGTTGATGGTCCCGTCCAACAAGGGCCGGAAGGTATGCAGATTGAACTCGTGCACTTTCTTGGAGTATTCCTTGAAGTGGACGTTCTGTATCCGCTTGCCCAGCAGCGGGATCCAGTGTTCGGGGAAGTGGTACTGGGCGATGTTGCCCGTATCGAAATGCACGCGCACCCGATCCGAGCCGAAGCTGTCGACAAACGCGTTCATCTCCTGCGGGGTGTGCAGAAAGCCGTTGACGAAGATGTTTTCGATGTTCAGGTAAACGCCGGCCTTTTCGGCCTCGGGGAGGAGCCTCTGCACCGCCTCGCGGGCGCGGCGCTCGCACACCTCGAACGGCACCGGAGGTTCGTTTTCCAGCCAGGGAATGTACGTGGCGCCAGGAACGATCAGCACGTTCTCGGTCTCCAGCAGCCGGGCCGCGCGGACCATCTGGATGGCCAGTTCCACCCCTTTTTCCCGGCGCTTGGGGTCGTCATGCGTGAGCGCATAGGGCCAGAACAAAAAGGAGCACACCCCGCTGATCTTCAGGCCGGCCTTGCGGGCCGACTGCCCTACTTCCTTGATGTGCGCGGGGCTGGCCTGAGGCGAAAGGTCGCCTTCCAGCGCGTAATTGACTTCCACGGCATCGAAACCCGCATCCTTGCATATCTGGAAACACTCCTTCAGCGTCATCTTCTGGGGGTAGGGGAGCGCCCACAGATTGATGGATTTTTTCATATCGTATTTGCGCGGGGCCCGCGCCGGCCCAGGGCCGGTCTGGGAAGTTTGCGTCTCCGCAGCCACCAGGCCCTGCGAGGCCAGAAAGGCTGTGCCAAAGGCCGCGGTGTACGCCAGCACTTCACGGCGGGTTAGGGAATCGGCAGGGCGAGTCGCTGGGCGGCCTTCTGCATCGCGCGGCGATTCCGAAAGGGTCATGGCGATTCTCTCTCGACCAGGGAAAGACGCAACAGCGCCGAACCATGCCGGCTTATCGAAACGCATGAAGATATGCCAGGCGTTCGGCCACGCGGTATTCTAGGCCGCCGCCGGCTAAAGCGTCAACACGCAAGGCACCTGCGAGGGCTCCTCTTGCCAGTAGGCTTCGACGCGGACCTGAGTCGCCAAGAAGGAGCGTGCGCCGTGCGGCCCAAGAACCAACAACGCGGTCGAAAGGGCGTCGGCCTCGGCCGCGGTCTCGGCAAGCACCCACGCCCGTGCTGCGCGACGGACCGGCTGGCCACTGCGCGGCTCCACAATGTGGTACCCCCGCACGCCCGTCCCCGAGGAAGCGATGGCCCGGTTGTGCAGGGCCAATCGAGGCCCATGAGCGATCTCGCCCAGGCGAACTGGCCAGCCCGGCTCCCCGGGCGGAGCTTCCCTGGCCAGCACGGTGCTGTGGCCTGCATCCAGCAAAACCGCCCTGACATCCCAATCGGCCAAGAGACCTGCCAGCCGATCCAGCGCAAACCCTTTGCCGATACCGCCCAGGTCCAAGTGCACGCCCGAAACCAGGGCGCGGACCACCGGCCTTTGCGGATCGAGATCCCACAGCCGCCCCGGGCCGAACCGCTGCCGCACCGCATAGGCCACATCGAAGGCCCCGCCCGTCTGGGCTTCCACGGCGGCAGCGATTTGCAGGCACTGCCAGGTGTCGGGATGCACCACCGTTTGTTGGCCGGCCGCCAAACGGCCGATCCGCGCGATATCGCTGGAGGCGATGAAGCGGCTCAGCCGGGCTTCCAGGCGATCGAGCTCCCCCCACGCCTCGGCCGCCGCCTGGCGGGCATAGCCCGAATCGCCGTGAGCCACCGTGATCCGAAAGATCGCGGCCATGGCCTCGTGACAGAACGTCGCTTGCGGCCAATCACCCATGGCAGCGGCCTCCAGGCAGCAGACCCTTCAGTGGGCCAGGGGGCCCCTACAGATGACCGGCCCGCATCTTTGCCCGCAGTGCCCGCACCACGCAAGAAGGCAGGAAGCGCGAGAGGGCTTCGTCATTGGCCACGGGCGCGATCTGCTTGATAAGCGAGCTGGAAACATGGGCCAGCTCCCCATCGGCAATCATAAACAGCGTTTCCACATCCGGGGCCAGACGGCGATTGGCCATCATCATGGTGAGTTCCGCCGCGATGTCGGTGATGGGGCGCACACCGCGCAGGATGACGCGAGCCCCACACTCCCGCACAAACTCCACCGTCAGCCCGCGGAAGGTGCGGATTTCGATGTTCGGCAGGTGCCCGGCGGCCTCGCGGATCAACGCTACCCGCTCCTCCGGCGCAAACAGCGGATGCTTCTCCATGTTGATGCCTACGCCCACGATCAACCGGTCGAACAGGCGGCTGGCCCGCTCCATCACGTTCAAGTGCCCCAGCGTGATCGGGTCGAAGGAGCCGGGATAAACGGCAACGTGCAAGGGGGAAGAAGATGTCATGCAACGCGGGTCCGGAAACTCTTGAGACGCGACCGCCAAGCGCCGCGTAGCGCTTTATACCATGCTTGGGCGGCCGGAGTGAAGGGCGTCGCCTGCAAGCCTGCTGGTGGGCACGGTATGGCAAGGGCACCACCCCACCCGCTGTGCGCCGCTTGCCCGCCGGCGGAACCGCCGCAGCCCCCGGTCAGGCGCCGAGCGCCTCGATCAGGCGCTGGAGGTCCGAAGAATCGTTGTAGGCGTGCGGGCTGATGCGCAATCCGCCGGCCCGGCAGCTCAAGACCACGCCGCGCTCCAGACACCGGCGCCGCAAGGCCTGGGGGTCGCGGCCGGGCATGTCCAGCAGCACGATGCCGCTTCGGTGTTCCGGGGTGCGATCGCTCCGTATCACTGCCCCAAGGCCTCGCAGCCGCTGGCAGGCCTCCTCCGTCACCTCGACAATTCGGGCGAACAGTGCCTCCGGGCCGTAACTGCAAAGCAGCCGCACACTGGCCTCCAGGCCCAGCAGGCCTGCCAGATTGCGTGAACCCCCTTCGTAACGGCCGGCGGTAGGTTTCAGATCCAGCTCGATCCGCTGGTAATCGTGGGCGTGCCGCACGCTATTCCAGCCCACGCCCAGCGGCCGTAGCCGATCCAAATGCTCGCGGCGGATGAACAGCACGCCCGCTCCTTCGGGCCCCAGCAGCCACTTGTGCCCGTCGGCCGCCAGGAAGTCGATCGGCGTGCGCCGGACGTCCAGAGGAATCACCCCAAGTGCCTGTATCGCATCGACAAACAACAGGGCGCCGTGGCGATGGGCCAACTCGGCCCAGGCGTCCAGATCGTTCCGCCACCCGTTCCAGTAGCTCACCCAACTGACGCTGAGAATGCGGGTTCGGGCATCGCAGGCTTCAGCCACCCGGCCCAGGTCCACACGCCCCTCGACCAGCGGTATTCGGCGGACCTCGACCCCCCGGGTTGCCAAATTGAGCCACGGATACTGATTGGTGGGGAATTCGTCGGCCGGCAGCACGACGTTATCGCCCGGCTTCCAGGGGAACCCTTCGGCCACCAGCGTTACCCCCTCGGTGGTGTTGCGCACCAGCGCGATTTCCTCCTCGGCCGCATGTAAAAGCGTGGCGAACATGGCCCGCAGCCCTTCGGCTCGCCGATTCCACCCTTGCCACGCCGTATCTCCTGCGCGGGCGGCCTCGTCCGCCCACTCCTGAATGGCCCGCTGCGCGGGGGCAGGCAAGGGCGAGACCGCGGCATGGTCCAGATAGGCCCAATGCTCCACCACCGGCATCTGGCGCCGGAACGACGCCCAATCGCGCTGTACCGACGGTAACGAGCACATCGAGTTTGACGGCTGCGATGACCAGTGGGTTTGCATAGCGGGAAGCCTCGAATACCATCTCAACCGCCTCGTACTTGGCGTGCGCCTGCTCCACGGGGAGCACGACCCGGTCGGGCCGGCCTGCCACGATTTCCGCAATGGTTATCCCCGGCCGTGGCCGGCCCTTCCGTTCCCATTCGAATGGGGCCCGCGTACGAGGTACCAATCGTTTTTTACCCCCCAGGGTAGAGACCCCGGAGGGGCCGAACTATACTAGGAATGGCATCCGCGCTTGCGACAGCCTTGGGAACCCCCTTATGCCCCGAGCCATGTGCATCCTTGGTTTGGTAGTCGCTGCATTGCTGTTGATACTCTTCGGTTTGGACCTGGCGATGGGCATCCCCTTCGGCGGTCTGGGGGCACTCCAGAACGGGGCATTCGTGTTCGTGGCGCTGGTGCTGGCCTATTTGAGTTGGTCGACCCTGCGCGAGTTGCGATAACTCGGCCCCACGGTCCGCTGCGGTCGGGCCGCCGCGCCGGGATGTGTCATTGCGGTGGGCCCATCGTGATTTCCAAACTCTCAGCCCGGGGCAGCCTCCTGCGCTGCTCGCCCGGCCCCAACGATCGCTGCAGCCAGCCCCTCCATGGTATATGGGTTGGCTTCGGCAGCAGGCGGAAACCCAAGGCGGCGCAACGTTTCCGAAGTGACCGGGCTGATGCTTGCCAGCCGGGCTCGACGCAGGTCGTCGCCAAACAGTCGCACCAGCGCGCTGGCAATAGCCGAACTGGTTACCGTGATCCAGTTCAACCGCCCGTCGCCGAGCGCCCGGCTTACCTCCGGCGATGCCTCCGATACATCGGTGCTGCGATAGGCCACCACCTGCTCGACGTGCGCACCAGCGGCGGCGAGTTGCTCGGCCAGCACTTCGCGGCCGCGGCTTGCGCGGATCAACAGGCAGCGCTGGCCCGCCGCGTGAGGAACAAGCGCCGCGGCCAGGGACTCGGCGCGGAACTCGTCGGGCACCAAGTCGGCCCGAAGATGGTAGTGGGCAAGGGCCTCGGCCGTGCCCGGCCCGATTGCCGCCAACTTCACCCCCGCCAGCCTCCGCACGTCGCCTCCGCGCCCCATCAGCCGATCCAGAAAGTACGCGACGCCGTTAGCGCTGGAAAACACCACCCATGCGTATTCCCCCAAGCGCTCCAGGGCACGGTCCACCGGCCCCCAATCCGCTGGTGGCCCGATCTCAATGGCGGGTTGATACATCACCTCGGCGCCGAGCGCGCAGAGCCGGTCGGCCAAGTCTTGTGCCTGATGCCTGGGCCGAGTTATCAGAATCCGCTGCCCCAGCAAGGGAAGTTCCAAAAACCACCACCGCGGGGGCGCATGGCGGACAACCTCGCCCACTATGATAACCGCCGGGGGACGGATACCATGGCGGGCGATTTCCTCGGCCACGGTGCCCAACGTGCACTGATATACCCGCTGGTCGGTCCAGCTACAGCGGCGCACGATGGCCACCGGCGTATCGGCCGGCTTGCCACGCTGGATCATCGCCTGGCTCCACCGCGGCGCCGACGTGACCCCCATGTACACCACCACGGTGCCCGGAAAGTCGGCCAAGGCGCCGTAATCCAAGGCCGGCCCTGCCTTGGCATGCCGCTCCTGCCCCGTGACCAAAGCCACGGCCGAGGAGCACCCGGCGTGGGTCAACGGGATACCCGTGTAGGCGGCAGCGGCGGTGGCTGCGGTTACGCCCGGCACCAACTCGAACGGTATGCCCGCTTGCTGGAGGGCGGCGATTTCGTCGGTAACCCTCCCGAAGACGGAAGGGTCTCCACCCTTCAGGCGGACTACGACCCGGCCGGCTTGCGCAGCTTCCACCATGCGCCGGCAGATTTCCTCTTGGGATAGATTGGCCCCGGGATGGTGGCCCAGGGGAATCCTCTCCGCGGTGGCAGGGGCGTGCTGGAGGACTGCGGGGTTTACCAAGTAATCGTAGAGCACCACCTCGGCCTGGCGGAGGCAGGCCAGGGCCCGCAGGGTGACCAGTCCGGGATCGCCGGGTCCCGCCCCCACCAAATACACCTTGCCGCGGGGCGGCGGTGGCGTCGGGGGATCGCAAAAACCGTTGTGTTGTGCCATCAAGCTGTTAGAATAATAAGCGGATCCTACTCTGCCCGGCAGGAACAACGCCCGCCCCGCCCGGCAGGACCCGTTTGGTTGCTCCAGGTCTCCAACGCGCGATTGGTTCCAGCCATGGCATCGGAAGAAAACACCTCCCCGCCCCCGCAGGAAGACGGCCGCTATCCCCAGCCGCCCACTCCGGCGCAGCGCAAGCGTCTCCAGAAATGCTATGAGCACGCCAACGTGCAGATGCGGCAGGAGAACTACGACTACGCCACGGAGCTGTTCACCCAGTGCGTGCTGGGCGATCCCGGCAACCTCTTGTACGTCCAAGGATTCCTGGGAAACCTCAAGCAGAAGTATAACAACAACAAGAAGGGGGACAAACTGGCCTTCATGAAGGCCTTGGGGGCTAAGGGCCTGGTCAAGAAGGCGGCGATGCAGAAGGATTGGGCCACGCTGTTCAAGAACGGCCTGGAAGTGTTGAAGCTCAATCCCTGGGACGTGGGCACCTTGACCACCCTGGCCGCTGCCTGCGAAGAACTCGAACTGCACGAGGCCCAACTGGTCTACCTCCGCCTGGCCCTGGATGCCGACCCCAAGGACCCAAACATCAACCGGATTTGCGGCCGGGCTCTGGGCCGGCGAAAGCTCTACGACCAGGCGATCGCTTGCTGGCACCGGGTGGAGCAGGCGCTGCCGGGCGATGAAGAGGCGGCCCGGGCCATCGCCAGCCTCACCGTGGAGAAGGCCATCGAGCAGGCGAAATATGAGGGGGAGGGGGCCACGACCAAGCCGAGCAAGGTAGGCGAAGCCGGCGAGTTGACCCCGGAACAACGCCTCCTCCGCGAGATCCGCCGCCACCCCAACGACACGGCCAAGTATGTGGAACTGGCCGACCTCTACCTCCGCGAAGACCAGTTCGCCAAGGCCGAGGACATTCTCAAGCGGGCCCTCGAAATCTCGGAAGGAAATCCCGAGATCCGCGAACGCTGGGAAGACGCCCACTTGCGACTCTTACGCCAGAAAGTGGCCGAGGCGGAGAGACGCTTCGAGGAGACGGGCCGGCCCGAAGACCAGCGCGCTGCCGAACAGCTCAAGAAAGAACTCTTCGAAAAAGAGCTGGAGTTCTGCAAGAACCGGGTGGAGCGATTCCCCAATAACCTGGCCTACAAGTTCGACCTGGCGGTGCGGTACCAACTGGTGGGCCGCTACAAAGAGGCCATCGCGGAATACCAGCAGGCCCAGGCCGACCCCAAACGCAAGGGACTGTGCATGCTGGCCCTGGGACAGTGTTTCCAGGCGATCAAGCAGTACTCGCTGGCGATGCGCCATTACGAAATGGCCGTCCAGGAAATCCCCGACCGCGATGCGGTCAACAAGAAGAAGGCCCTCTATCAGGCCGGCAAGCTGGCCCTGGCCCTGAAGGATCTGGATGGGGCCGACCGCTACTTCTCCACCCTGGCCGGGATGGATTTCAGCTACAAGGATGTTTCGACCCTACTGGACAAGATAGCCCAGCTTCGGAAAAATCAAGAGCAAGTGGCCGAAGTGGAGCCCGCAGCCGAGGTGGGCGAGGCACCGGTCGAGCCCCCCGAGGCCTAACCGGCCGCGCCGCTTTCCGGCACCCCGTGATCCTCTAGGAGCCAAGGCCTACGCATGCCTAATACCAAGAGTGCTGCCAAACGCCTTCGTCAGAACATCAAGCGCCGGCTGCGCAACCGAGCCATCAAGCGCTCGGTCAAAACCCAGTGCCACAAGGTGGTAGCGGCGATCGCACAAGGCAATGCGGAACTGGCTCGCGCCGAATTCCGCCTGGCCGTCAAAAAGCTGGACCAGGCTGCGGCCAAGGGCGTGATTCATCGCAACGCCGCGGCCCGCCATAAAGCCCGGCTGGCCAGCAAGATGAAAGCTGCCGGCATCGCGCCCACCGCCCCCAAGCCTGCGGAGCCTGCCCCCTAGTAGTCCCGGTTGCCCCCCCGGTGGTTCCTCATTTCTGTGTAGGGACTTGGCACCTGCGCAAAGGGGTCTTCAAGGGTTCAGCTTGCCGGCTTGCGGTGCCTTGCACCCCGGCGCAATGCCGTTTCTTTTGAGACGCAGGCGTCGCTCCCCGGCGGGGCCGCCCGTCCTGCGAGGGCGCGTGGACTTGCTCGGTTAGAACTGAATTCTCTCGGCGTCGAAGACGGGACCATCGACACAGGCGCGGCGGTAGTCCCAGCCGCCGTCTGGGTCCCGCACCTTGACCACGCAACTGAAGCAAATACCCATCCCGCAAGCCATCGGCGATTCGAGCGAGACCAGGCATGGCACGCCCCACGAGCGGGCCAATGCCGCGGTGGCTTGGAGCATGGGCTCCGGGCCGCAAGCCACAATGCGGCACGGCCCAGCCGAGCCCTCGATGACCGCGGGTACAAGATCGGTGACCAATCCCTTGTGGCCGGCCGAACCATCCTCGCTGGCCAAGCGGATTTCCACCCCTAGCCGAGCGAAATCGGCCAGATCGGGCAAGTATTCCGCCGAGCGCACGCCGAAACACAGTGTCACCTTGTCGGCGCGCTGGCTGCGGCGCTCGCCTTGACCATAGGCCCGGTATCCCAACGCCTCGGCCGCCAAGGCCAGAAACGGGGTATAGCCGATTCCGCCCGCCACCATCACCAGATGGCCGGTCTGGCTGGGGGGGAACCCGTTGCCCAGCGGGCCCCAGGCTTCCAGCACGGAGCCGGGCGCGAGGCCAGCCAGCCGCCGCGTCATCTTCCCCAATGCCAAGTACACGATGTCGATGCCCACGGCAGCTCCCTGGCCGTCCAACACGGTGTTGTACAAAGCCAGAGGGCGGCCGAGCAGCGGGTCGTCGGTGTCAGCCAGGCGGAGCATGAGGAATTGCCCCGGACAGACGGCCCGGGCGATCGGCGGCGCGTCGAACCGCAGCCGATAGGTATCGCGGGCCAGCCGCTCGTTCTTTTCCACCACCACCCGCAGGAAACGGGCGTGGTCGGGGTAATGCGTCTTCCCAAGATGATTGCACATCGATGGTATTCTGCCGTCCTGCGGCGGTGTCCCACAACTTCGGGGCCCCGACGGGGATGCGCAGGCCGCTGGTGCCGTTTGTCGGCGCCACGGTCTGGGTCCGCTAACGCCCGGCGGCCATCCGCAAGGCAGCCACTTCCTGGGACGTCAATTTCCGCCACTGTCCGGGGCGGAGCTTGCCCAGGCGGACCGGCCCCACGGAGAGGCGCAGCAGCCGAAGCACCTTGTGACCCACCCGGGCAAAAATCCGCCGGATCTCGCGGTTCTTCCCCTCCCGCAACGTGATCTCCAAGATGGTGCTGTGTGTCAATCGCTTCTTGACCACGATGCGGCTCGCCCGAGCAACCCCCTCTGCCAAATGTACGCCCCGGAGTAAGCGGTCGATGATCTCTTGGGACGGTGATCCCGCTACCACCGCCCGATAGGTCTTCTCGACTCCGTAGCGCGGATGGGCCAGCCGATTGGCCAGCTCCCCATCATTGGTCAACAGGATCAATCCTTCGCTGTGCAAATCTAATCGGCCCACGGGAAACAGCCGCTGGCCTTGTGGCGTCGGAACCAGATCGATCACCCGCGGCCGGCCCGCCGGATCGCGATGGGTACACACCACCCCCTCGGGTTTGTGCACCGCAAAATACAAGCGCGGTGGCTGCCGAACCACCTGCCCGTCCACTCGGATCTCTTGCCGGTGAGGGTCCACGCGCACGCCCAATTCAGTCACCACGCGGCGGTCCACCTCGACCCGGCCGGTACGGATGAGTTCCTCGCACTGGCGCCGGCTGCCAATTCCCGCAGCCGCCAACACTTTTTGCAGACGCTCGCCCGGCCGGGCACCCTCGGCACCCTTGGGCGGCTGTCCGGGCGAAGCATTTCGGCGTGACTGGTGCGCTCGACGAGGGACCATGGCAATCCGCGGCAAGCTGAAGGGACTGGCTTCCTGCCGCCGTTCTGAATTGTGCCCGCCCGCCGCCCGGCTGCATAGGGCGGGCGATTGCCTTAGCCCTTCGGGATGCGCGATCCGGCGCCAAAGTGCCTTGCGGCGCCGCCGTGCGTTCCCACCTTGCTGTCTCGTTGCAAACCTTGGCTCCAAGCCGGCGAGCAACTACTGGCCGCACGGGAATCCGCCATTCAAAGCCGCACCCGCACTTATCGTGCGAATAATGGCAAAGTGCGGCGAGCCCGTTCGGGTTCGGGAGCCGGTTTTTGGAACTCGCGAGGCCGAGCCCCTACCACCTCCGGCGCCACATCCGGCTCGGGATAGGGATCGAAGCGCTCGGCACGGCGTTGCTGATATGCCGCCGGCCCCGGGTGGAACCAGTTCGGTCGGCCCATCCCCGCACATCCGCCAGCAGCCAGGGCCAGCACGCCTATGAGCATCGCATGCTGCGAACGCTTGACCATGTCGAATCTCCGTATGCCACCGCACGGCTGTCCGCGGTCGTCCCGGATTGCCACGGAAGTCGACGCCTGATCCCGGGCGATGGGCGGCGGATTATAGGTGGCCCCACCGGCCCCCGCAAAGGGCTTTCCGAGAAACCCTCTTGACCGTGCCTCCGCTACCTTTCCTGCCTCTTCGGAGGTGGGGTTTCGCTCGGCCTACGAAGCCGAGCATCGTTCAAACGGCGTCCCGGTCCTAAGTATTTTCTCACGAAGACCTTGTCGTTCCTAATCCGTTGCGCTTGCTGGCCCGGCAAGGTGCAGCGGTCCGGTAAACAGTTATGGTAAGAACGCATCCAGTAGCACGGCGGGTTCTGACGATTGCGACGAGATGGCCACGGCCCCGCAGCCTGCGGGCACCACCATCGAACTGCCCCGACGGAGTGGACCGCCAGCAGGGTCGCCAGTTACGGTCACTTCCCCCTCCAGCACAGTCAGAACGTGGCACCGCTGATCCCCGCCCACTGTGCCCGCATGCAGGCTAATCCGATCCAAAACGAACTGTTCGCATGCGACCAGGCGCTCTCGGCCGCTGCCCAAAGGTTGCGGTATCTGAGGCAACACCGGGCCTTGCGGCACACGCATAGACTGCGCCGCCTGGTGAATATGAAGCGGCCGAGGCCTGCCGTCGGGCCCTACCCGGCCCCAGTCGTGCAGGCGAAAAGTTACGTCGCTTGGGGTCTGAATCTCCGCCACCAGCAGCCCTTCGCCTAGCGCGTGAATCGTCCCGGCCCGCAACAGGTAGCAGTCGCCCGGGCGCGGCTCGACACTGTGCAGGTGTTCTTCCAGGCGGCCATCCTCCAGGGCTCGGAGCAACGCTTCCCGGTCCAAAGGCCGCGACAATCCCGCGTACAACTTGCTGCCTGGCTCAGCATGGACTACCACCCAGGCTTCGGTCTTGCCCGGGTCCTCCAGGCTCATCTGCTGCGCCATGGCATCGTCGGGATGAACCTGCACGGATAACCGCAGGCGGGCATCCAAGTACTTCAGTAAGAGGGGGAACCGAGGGCGGGGGTGATGGCGGCCTAAGAGTTCCTCCCCGCGCGTACGGACCAGCTCATGCAATGATACACCTTTCAGGGGGCCACACTCCACCACGGATTGCCCGGCCGGGTGGTCGGCCACCTCCCACGATTCGGCATAGTCTTCCCCCAGCCCCAAATCTCGGCCCAAAATTGTTTCGAATCGCCTTCCCCCCCATAAGAACCGCTTGTAAATCGGAATCAGCCTTAACGGATATAACGATTCCGCCATGGGTATTCTCCTTCCGGGGATGACAAGGCGGCGTCTCCAAACCTCTTCTGCCGTACTCAGTTTTGTGGGAATCCTGGCGCCAGGCAAGGCAGGTGGCAAGCCCAGCCCTACGGCTAAAAGCCAATGGAAGCCAAGTGGCTGGCGATTCATTGCTCTCAGGTACGAAGTGGTGGGCTCACTAGCCGGACCAGGGGGGGGCAGCCGATCGCCGCCTCCGCATCGGTCTTTCTAGGAGCCCCTGAGGAGCATCCGCCCTGGGAGCAAATGGGTATACTATAGGGAGTCTGGCCGGACGGCCGGGCGGTACCTCAGGGCATCACGTGATCCATGCACCGAGCCAAGTACCAGTACGACGAGGACATCTTCAAAGACTCGACGATGACCTTCGGGGAGCACCTCGAAGAGTTGCGCCGGTGTCTGTTCAAGGCTGTGCTGGGCTTGATTGCAGGGGTGATTTTCGGGTTGTTCATCGGCGGTTGGGTGGTGGAAGTAATCACCGCTCCGTTGGCCAAGGCCCTGACCAGTTACTATCAGACCGATTCGTTAGAGCGGGTCGAGCGGGCGGCTAACGAACAAGGGGCACTTCGGGCCCCGCCCGAGCAATACGCCAAGCTCATCAAAGAACACGGCATGATCAACGACGAGGTCTACATTGACCTCCGGGAACTGGCAGCCCAACTCCGCAGGCTCTATCCTCAGCAATTCAAAGACTTGCCCGACCCCCAGGCCGAGGCCTCCGAAGTCCAGCCCAGCGACTTGGTGCCGGTGCTGTTGTGGCATTCGGTGACCTCGGATCCCCGCATCCAGCCCAAGAGCCTCAAGCCGCACGAAAGCTTCATGATCTATCTCAAAGGGGCGCTATTGGTGGGGGCCATTGTCGCCTGCCCGTGGGTGTTCTACCAGATTTGGACCTTTGTGGCCGCCGGGCTGTATCCGCATGAAAAGCGGTACGTGAATATCTACCTGCCCTTCAGCATCTTTCTTTTTCTGCTGGGCGTGCTGGTGGCGTATTTTTTGGTGTTCGGGCCGGTGCTGGGATTCCTGTTCAAGTTCAACCGCTGGCTGGGCATCACGCCGGACTTGCGAATCAGCGAGTGGCTGGGCTTTGTACTGATGCTCCCTTTGGGGTTCGGCATTTCGTTCCAGTTGCCGCTGGTGATGCTGTTTCTGGAACGGATCGGGGTCTTCACGGTGGAGAATTACCTGGGCTACTGGCGGGTGGCAATCCTGGTGGTATTCATCTTGGCGGCTGTATTCACCCCGCCCGACCCGTGGAGCATGTCGCTGTTGGCCCTGCCCTTGACGTTGCTGTATTTCGGCGGCATCCTGCTGTGCAAATGGATGCCCCGCGGGCCGGGACTGCTGCCGCTCGATTGAGTCCCAGAACGGTTTCTGGCTGGCTGCCCCGGGGCGGGCCTTTCGGGGCCTGCGGACTCCGGCTGGGCCGAATCAGCCCGCCTCGCGGTACAGGCGCGGCAGTTCCTCAACGACTTCGGCCTCGCGGCGGAGCTTGATCGTCGCACCAGCCGGCACGCGCCGTTCCTGGGTGATCCCCCGCGTGGTGGTCGAAAGGAATTGATAGTATTGGGCGGCCAAGCCCTCGCAGAACTCCTCCTTCAGGCGTGCGAGAATCTCGTTCCAGCTCAGCCCGCTCCGATAGATGACCCGGTAGGCCTCCTTTAGACGCCGAATTTCGGCGGCACTGTAGCCGGCTCGCCGCAGGCCAATCTGGTTCAACCCCACCACGAAGCTGCTCCAGCCGTCCACGGTTACAAACGGGGGGACGTCTTTGACAATGTGCGACTGACCGCCCACCATGGCCAGCGAGCCGATGCGACAGAATTGGTGCACCGCCGCGGCACCGGATACATAGGCTCGGTCGCCCACCGTCACATGCCCAGCCAGCATCGCGTTGTTGGCGAAGATGGTGTTGTTGCCCACGCGGCAATCGTGGGCGATGTGCACATTGACCATCAGCAGATTATTGTCGCCCACCCACGTGGCGTCCTCTTCTTCCAACGCGCGGTGAATGGTGACGTTCTCGCGGATCGTATTGCCCGCGCCGATGATGAGCCTTCCTGGCCGTTCAGGCATGTGAACGTGCTGGGGCAAGCCGCCCAAAACCGCCCCTTCAAAAATGTGGTTGTTGGGGCCCAGCGTGGTGCCCGTCTTGATCACCACCCTGCTTTCCAGTTTGCAACCCGGGCCGACCACGACATCGGGCTCGATGATGCAATAAGGGCCGATCTCCACGTCCTCGCCAAGACGGGCGTCGGGACTGACCAGCGCGGTTGGATGGACCCGGTGCGGTTGCGAAGCGAATGCGTAAGACGAGCGGAACGACCGGAGCACCTCGGATTCCCCCCTGTAAAACGCGGTTCGGTGAGGCGGGCGGCGTGAAACCGCCAGGCGGTGGACCAATGCACCTTGCGCGGCAGATGTTATCGGTTTTTCGGGCTGCACGAGTCCAAACCAACGTGCCGGGACTGACAAGTTTGCCGGCCAAGCTAGCAGGATGCAGTCCCATCGGTGGTGCCATACCCCCTGATAGGTGCCTATCCGCGCCTGTTCGGCCAACCCCATGCCGTCCTATCAGAGGCAGCCGATGGCTTTGGCGGGTAGGGGGCTATGACGGTCGAACCAAGCGGGGGAAACGGCCATCCATTTGCTATCGTAACATATTTTCTATTAGTTACTTACGACATTCTCTGCCTTAGCCACTTGACGGAGGCATTGACCAAGATATAATCACATGCACGAATCCTATTTACGGCACGGGTATGATGTCTCGGACGGGCATTCACGCATTGACCGCCTTGACCGCTCTGGCGGAACTGGCCCCAGGTGCCTACGCCGGAGCCGCAGACATCGCCCAGCGGATTTCCGCCCCACGGAACTACTTGGGCAAGTTGCTGAAGCGCCTGGCCGAAGCAGGCCTCCTGGAGTCCCAGAAAGGCAAGGGTGGGGGCTTTCGGCTCGCCCGCGAACCGCACACGATCACCCTGTACGACGTGATCGAACCCATTGAGCATGTCAGCCGTTGGCAAGGATGTTTCCTGGGCAGGCCTGAATGTTCCGACTTGGCACCCTGTGCCGTCCACCAGCGGTGGGGAAAGGTCCGCGATGAGTACCTGGAGTTCCTCCGGGAGACCACGCTGGCCGACTTAGCCACGCACCGCCTCCCCCATACGTGCAGGGGAAGCACGAATACCAACTCCGCTCTACGCCCGGCTACCGACCATAAGCTCCGCTAAAGTGGCCTGTGATTGACCGCTCAAGGAATCGTTGAATCATAAATCGGATGCTCGCATGAGATTATCTCTTTTGTGCCTTTTAGTTTTTTTTCGTACATGAGTCGAGTACTTGTGTTTCCCGTTAACTCTTGCGGAGAATAACCCCATGAACGCTAGTGAAATCCTTCGGAACGAGCACCGCGTCATCGAGCGCGTGCTAGCGGTCCTCCAGCGGATTGCCGAGCGCGTCGAGTCGGGCAACCCGCTGGACGTGGACTCGGCCCGGCAGGCCATCGCCTTCTTCCGCGGGTTTGCCGACCGCTGCCATCACGCCAAAGAGGAGGAGCACTTTTTCCCGGCCATGGAGGCCAAGGGCTTCCCACGCCACGGGGGGCCTACCGGTGTGATGCTTTATGAGCACCAGCGGGGTCGCGAGTGCATCGCGGGGATGGACGAGGCCTTGGCTGCGGTGGCGGGTGGGGACGCTGCGGCGGCCAGCCGTTTCGTTCTTCACGCCCATGCTTACCTCGACCTTTTGCGCGAGCACATCATGAAGGAGGACACCTGTCTGTTCGCCATGGCCGATCAGGCATTTACGGCCGACGATCAGAAGCGACTGGTCGAGGCCTTTGCCCAGGCCGAGGCCGAGAAGAACGAGCCCGGGGCGCACGAGGCCTTCCTCCGCAGCGCCGAGGAATTGGCGGCGCGGTACGGATTGGCGGCTCCCGCCGCGCCTCACGTGGCGCACACGGGCTGCTGCGGGCACTAGGACGCGGCGACCGGGGCGGGTCGGCGCTTAGGCAACGGCGCCGGGCGACCCGGGGCTCTAAAGCCCCGGCCTCCGCGCCGGAAGCCAGCCTCCGCCGCCGGCGTGGGGTGTACCAGGTTAAGCCCCGCAGCGCCAGGCCGGGAGCGCCAGCCCCGACCATTCCATCGGCGGCTGGGGCGGCCAGCCCGTAAGCCGAGATTCCGGTGGCCGGTCCCGCCCGCAAGAACCAGAACCAGTGGCAACGTTTCGGTCCATTCTGCAAAGGGAGAATCACTATGGGCACCAAAGGATTACGCAACGCGGCCATCGCGAGCTTCTTCGTGGCGATGGCCATCCTGCTGATCGGCGGCTATTTCGCGGTGGATCACGTGCCGCCTATCCCGGACCAGGTAACCTCGACAGGCAAAACCCTCACGGGTCGGCAGGCGATCCTGGCGGGGCAAGATGTGTACCAACGTTACGGCCTGATGGACCACGGCAGCATCTGGGGGCATGGATCGCTGCGCGGCATGGACTTTTCGGCGTACACGCTGCATTTGGTGGGCCACCTGATGCGGCAGTACTACCAGCACGAGGGCAAACCGCCGGTCGACGCCTACCTGAAGCTTCCTCCTTCGCCGCGGAGCCAATTGGACGAACTCGATGCCAAGGTGACCCGGGAGCTGCGTGAAAACCGCTATAGCCCGCAGACGAAAACGCTGGAGCTGACCCCTGCGCAGGCATACGCTCTGGAGCAGGTCCGCAAGTTCTGGGAGAAGACATTTGCCGAAGGGGATGGGCACTATGGTTTTCTGAAGAACACGATTCCGTCGGCCAAGGAGCGGCAAGACCTGGCTGATTTCTTCTTCTGGACCGCCTGGGCCGCCGGGACCAATCGGCCGGGACTGAACTACAGTTACACCAACAACTGGCCCTCGGATCCCACGGTGGGCAACCGGGCATCGAGCGAGGCGCTGGTGTACAGCATTCTTTCTATTTTGGCGTTATTCGCCGTGCTGGGGTTGGTGATCTATGTGGTGCACCGCTACGAGTTTTTCTATGGCGAATCCAAGGCCGTCGAGGCCGCCTATAAGCTGTTAGAAACCCCGGTAACGCCCAGCCAGCGGGCCAGCGCCAAATTCTTCCTCATCGCGGGCCTGCTATTCATCGTACAGATACTCAACGGGGGACTGTTGGCCCACTACACGGTCCACCCTGGCAAGTTTTATGTGGAACTGGTGGGCCAGATGTATCCGTATAGCTGGGCCAAGACCTGGCACCTGCAACTGGCCATCTTGTGGATTGCGGTATCGTGGATGGGCACGGCGGTGTATCTGGCGCCGCTGGTGGCCGGCCACGAGCCCAAAGGCCAGCGCCTGCTGGTGAACATCCTGTTTGCGGCGGCCGTGGCCGTGGCCGTCGGCAGCCTGGTGGGCGAAGTCCTGGGCATCAAAGGCTATCTGACCGGTTTGGGCGAAAGCGTGTGGTTTTGGCTGGGGCACCAGGGCTGGGAATACCTGGAACTGGGCCGCTTGTGGCAGATCCTGCTGTTTGGCGGCCTGATTTACTGGCTGGTGGTGGTTTATCGGGCCATGGCACCCGTGCTGCAGAAACCGGCCCAGGAGACCGAGGACACCGCCGACCGCCGGGCGCTGATCCTCTTCTACGTGCTGAGCGCCATTTTCGTGGTGGTGTTTTTCGGCTTCGGGCTATTCTATGGCCGGGGAACGCATCTCACCGTGGCCGACTACTGGCGGTGGTTCGTGGTGCACATCTGGGTGGAAAGTATCTTCGAGTTCTTCGGCGTCGGCGTGATTTCGCTGTTTCTGGTCACGCTGGGGCTGGTGACGGCCCGCTCCGCGCTGCGGGTGGCCTATCTGACCGCCATCCTGGTATTCCTCAGCGGGATTCCGGGCACGGCCCATCACTATTTCTGGTACGGCGGGCCGAGCTTCTGGCTGGCGATCGGCGGCGTGTTCAGCTCGCTGGAGCCCATTCCGCTCATCCTGCTGGTGGTGCGGGCGTGGATGGAGTACAAGTCCATCAAGGAGGAAGGCCGCGAGTTCCCCTACCGCTGGCCGCTATACTTCCTTACCGCCTCGAGCGTGTGGAACTTCGTGGGCGCTGGGCTGTTCGGGTTCATCATCAACCTGCCCATCATCAACTACTACGAACACGCCACCTACCTGACGAGCAACCACGGACATACCGCTCTGTTCGGCGTGTACGGCATGCTGGCCATCGCGCTGATCCTCTTCTCGTGGCGCGGCCTGGTGGAGAACAAGTATTGGAACGACCGCATCCTGAAGCTGAGCTTCTGGGGACTCAACGGCGGATTGTTCCTGATGTTCCTCACGGGTCTGTTGCCCATCGGCCTGGTACAGGTGTGGCAGGCCTACGACAAGGGGTTCTGGTGGGGCCGCAGCGCGGCCTTCTATGAATCGCCGCTGATCCAGACCTTGGGCAATTGGCGGATCGTCCCGGATACGATCATTATCGTGCTCGGGGCCCTCCCCCTGCTGTACTTCTTGCTGAGCACCTTCCCGCGCTTGCGGGCCGTGCAGTCGCAGGAATAAAGCGACAAGAGAGAAATCGAAACGGGCCACAAGGCGCCTTCGCCGTTTGGTGGTGCGTTTCTGGGACTTTCCGAGCCGTTTGGAGGGCAACGCTCCGTGGTGGCCGCGCCAGGGAGGCGTAGCCCTCTCGGCTCTGTGCGCGGAAGCGACGGAGCGGGTCCCTCCACGGCTTCGGACATAATGCAGCGTGTGCGCCTGGGCCAGCCGGTCGGAACTAAGAGGGGTCGGCTGCGCTCTTTGTGCCGCTGGCAGACCAGACAGGTTTCGCCAGTACCGTGGGCAAGAGCATAGCATTGTGCTTGGCCGGGGCGTACACTTCTGCCAACAAGGGGGCGAGGGCCCGGTGGGAAGCGAAGGGCCCGGCACGAGCTTTGGAGGCCAGGCCGTGTTGGCCGAGGTGTATCGAGCTTCGCTGTCGCTGTTGACCGATTTGTATCAACTGACGATGGCCTGTGCCTACTGGAAATCCGGAGTGCACGGGCGCGAAGCGGTGTTCCATCTGTTCTTCCGCCGGCCGCCGTTCGGGGGCGGGTACACGGTAGCGTGCGGTCTGGGGCCGGCGATCGAGTTCCTCGAGCGTTTCAGGTTCGACGACAGCGATTTGGCGTATCTGGCTGGGCTGCGCGGGCCGGACGGCCAGCCGCTGTTCGACCCCGCCTTCCTGGATTTCCTGCGGACCCTGTCGCTGGCGATCGATGTCGATGCGGTGCCCGAAGGGACCGTGGTTTTTCCGCACGAGCCGCTGTTACGGGTGCGGGGCCCCATTCTCCAGGCCCAGTTGGTGGAAACCCCGCTGTTGACCCTGCTGGGTTTTCCCACCTTGGTGGCGACCAAGGCGGCACGGATTGTCGAGGCGGCCCGCGGCCAGCCGGTACTGGAGTTCGGCTTGCGGCGGGCGCAAGGCATTGATGGGGGGTTGACGGCCAGCCGAGCGGCCTATGTAGGCGGTTGCGCCGCCACCTCCAACGTCCTGGCTGGCAAATTGTTCGGCATTCCCGTGCGCGGTACCCAGGCCCATAGTTGGGTTATGTGCTTTGACGACGAGTTGGAAGCGTTCTATGCTTTCGCCCGGGCCATGCCCAACCACTCTGTGTTTCTCGTGGATACCTACAACACTCTGGAAGGGGTCCGGCGCGCGGTGGAAGTCGGCCGCTGGCTGCGGAGCCAAGGGCACGACTTGCTGGGCATTCGGCTGGACTCGGGAGATTTGGCGTACCTGAGCGTCGAGGCCCGCAAAATCCTCGATCAAGCAGGTTTCTCCAACACCGTCATCTTTGCCTCCGGCGACCTCGACGAACATTTGATCGATAATCTCCAGCAACAGAAAGCGGCGATCGGTGCCTGGGGCGTGGGGACGAAGCTGGCCACGGCCGCCGACGACCCCGCTTTGGGCTGCGTGTACAAGCTCTCGGCGATTCGCGGGGCCGACGGCACGTGGAAAGACCGGCTCAAACTCTCCGAACAGGCCGCCAAGCTTTCCACCCCCGGAGTGCTTCAAGTCCGCCGGTTTGTGCAAGGGAAAGAAGCTATTGGCGATGCCATTTACGACGAATTGCAAGGCCTGGACCCGCCGTGCATCATCGTCGACCCCACCGACCCGGTTCGGCGCAAGGCCATCCCCCCGGATGCCCAAGGCCACGACTTGTTGGTTCCCGTGTTCCGCGGCGGCCGGCGGGTGTATGAGGTGCCCTCGCTCGAAGAAACTCGGAACCGGGTCCGGCAGCAGTTGGCCCTCTTCCACGCGGGGGTCCGCCGGCTGGTCAATCCCCATCGGTACCCGGCGGGCCTGGAGCACGCATTGTACGCGCGCAGGGCGGAAATCATAAGCCGGCTTCGCGGCTTGCCCGAACCGAGGCGGACCTGAGTGCGCTGGCCGTCGCCAATTGCCCGTCCCGACTGTCTGGGGCTGATGGGTGGTCGACCTCACCCCTTGCCCAAGCTTACGCGCTGGATGGCATGTTTTTCCAACACCCGCCGATCCGGCTCGCAACCCAGTCCGGGTGTGGACCAGAGGGGGATTTTGAGCACACCGTCGGCCGGGTCGCGTGCCGGCCACAGCGGCTCGGTAACGTCCGTCTCGAAGAGGTCCTCCGTAGCGATAAAGTCGGCGGGATACGAGCAGTTGGGCTTGGCCGCCAGGGCCAGTCCGTGCCGCTGCCCGATGCCGCTTTGCGGCATCGCGCCTACCCAACAGGGGATGCACTGGTGGTGGCAAGCCTCGTGGATGGCCAGGGCCGTGGTATGGCCGCCCACCCGTGCTGGCTTGAGGTTGATGAACCGGGCGCTTTGCAATTCCAAGGCCATTTCGGCCTGGGCCAACGTGGTGATCGATTCATCCAGGCAAAGCGGAGTGCGAATGGTTTCCTGGACCATGGCATGCCCTACCAGGTCGTCGGCCGGCAGCGGCTGTTCGACCATCGCCAGACAAAAATCGTCCAGCCGGCACAGCAGTTCCATGTAGCTCAGCGCCAGCCCTCCTTCCACATCGATGTGGATCCGCTCCGAAGGGAACTCATGGCGCACGGTGTTGACCATCTGCACATCCCAGCCTGGCCGAAACTTCAGCTCCACGCGCGAGTAGCCCTGGGCGAAGGCCTGGCCGATACAACGGAGGAACTCGTCGATCGATTCCATGCGGTCGAACGAGACGCCCACCTCGACGCTGGAGCGGTCGCCGCCCAGGGTGCGGTGGAGCGGCTCGCCGCGGAGCCGGGCCTGGAGGTCCCACCATGCCATGTCCAGGGCCCCTTTGGCGTAGCGATTGCCGGGCACCGCATCCAGCCGCTTTTGCAGTTCTTCGCCGGAATCGAACTGCCCGCCCACGACTAAAGGCGCCAACCAGTCGCGCAGGCACAGGAAGACACTGCCGGCCCACTCGCCGCTGGCACCGGGGGAGTTGCCGGGGGAAGCCTCACCCCAGCCGCTGGTCTCCCCGCTTTCCAAGCGGACTAGAACGGTTTCGAGGGCTGCGGCCGGCCCCCAAGGAGTCTGCTGCGCCTGCCGGTAGGGAAGGGCCACCCGAAACACTTCCACGGTGTCGATATGCATGGGTTGATCCGCAAGGATGAAGTTGACCTGACGGCCCTGCGAAACCGAGCGGGCCGGGTGCGTGTGGCAGAAACACGGCGCGGACGCGGTCCCCAGGCAGGCCCAGCCCTGGACCTAGCCCACGCAGGTCTCGGCGATTTCGATGGCCTTGAGCAAACCCCGCGCCTTGTTGAGCGTTTCGTGCCATTCGTTGGTAGGAATGCTGTCGGCCACGATGCCAGCTCCCGCCTGAATATACGCCTTGTCGCCTTGAATGACGATAGTCCGCAGGGCGATGCAGGTATCCATGTTGCCGTTGAAATCGAAGTAGCCTACGGCCCCGGCGTACGGGCCGCGGCGGTGGGGTTCGATTTCGTCGATGATCTGCATGGCCCGCACCTTGGGCGCGCCCGAAACGGTGCCGGCCGGCAGACAGGCCTGCAGCGCATCGAAGGCCGTTTTTCCCGGTGCCAACTGGCCCGTCACGTTCGACGTGATGTGCATCACGTGGCTGTAACGCTCGATGGTCATCACATCGCTCAATTGCACGGTGCGGTAGCGGGCCACTCGGCCGATGTCGTTCCGCCCCAGATCGACCAGCATGACGTGTTCGGCCCGCTCTTTGGGGTCAGCCATCAGTTCCTCGGCCAGGCGGCGATCTTCTTCTTCGGTTGCCCCCCGGCGGCGGGTGCCGGCCAACGGCCGGGTGGTCACCTGGCCGTTGACCACCCGCACCATGATCTCCGGCGAACTGCCCACCAGGGTTACGCTGGGCGTACGGACATAGAACATGAACGGACTGGGATTGACCACCCGCAGCGTCCGGTAGATGGCGAAGGGATGCACGCGGATGGTGACTTCCAGCCGCTGGCTGAAGACCACCTGAAAGATGTCGCCCGCCCGGATGTACTCCACGCACTTGCGGACCGCTTCTTCGAATGCCTCCTGCGTGAAATTCGAGCGATAGGGGATCGAGACCTCGCCGTCCAGCACGATATCGACCGGCTGGAGATCGCATGGATTGTCCGATAGTTCGCGCACCAGAGCATCGACGCGGCGGCAGGCGTCGTCGTAGGCGGCCCGGAGGTCGGCCCGGTGGCGGTCCAGCCGGGCCATGGCCACCACCACGATGGTCTTGGCCACATGGTCGAAGACCACCATCTGGTCGTAGAAGGCGAACGCCAAATCGGGGACCTGCCGATCGTCGGGGGGGGCATTGGGCAGGTGCTCGTAATACCGGACTACATCGTAGCCGGCATACCCTACCGCACCGCTGCAAAAGGGGGGAAGTTCAGGAAGTCGGACCGCGCGGACCGCCTCGACCCGCTGCCGCAGGTCGTTCATGGGGTTGGCCGACCGGAACTGCCGGGTCACCAGCGTCGGCTGCCCGGACGCCGACACGCCGGTGTGCGAGCTGACGGTAACCCGGTCCTCGTAGGCCTCGATCTCCAGGAAGGGGTGGGTGGCCAGGAAGCTGTAGCGTCCCACCTTCTCGCCCCCCACCACGCTTTCGAACAGGCAGGCACAGCGTCCGGAGTCGATGCGGTGGAAAGCGGACACCGGGGTGAGCGAATCGCTCACCAGGCGGCGGTACACCGGCACCAGATCGGCGTCGCGGGCCAGTGCCACGAAGCGGTCGAAATCCGGATAGTAGCGAGGTCGGGCCGTGCTCATACCCGTAGCTTATCCCAGGGGTTTGCGGGCCGCAATCCGGGCGTGGGCTTCGCCTTGACAGGGTGGGGGTGGGTGTTAGAATCCTTGTGGAGGCGGGGAGTCTTTCCACCCGACATTGGAGAGTCCGGCTCTACCGCAGCGAGGTGGGAAGCGGCAGGGTTGCCGCGTGCATCTTGCGGCGGCGGATGAGAACCCGTAGCCATGAAATGCCAGCGCTGCCAACGGGAGGCGACTTACCACATAACCGAGTTGACCGGTAGCGAGCCGGTCGAACTCCATCTGTGCCCGCAGCACGCGCAGGAGTATCTCAACCCGGCAAGCAGCGCTGCGGTGGGACCGGCGACCATGGCCACGGCCCTTGCCCAGCACATGGCCCAGCAGATGGGCCTTGGCCAAGCAGCTCAGGAACTGGAGCAACTGGACCAGCAGACATGTCCGGTCTGCGGGATCACGTTTCACGAGTTCCGCAGCCGGGGACGGCTGGGTTGTCCCCACGATTACATCGCCTTTGAGAAACAGCTCGACCCGCTGATTCTGAACATTCACGGCGAGGGGACGCACGTGGGCAAGGTGCCGAAGCGTTCGGCCCGGGGAAGCGAAAGACGGATCCAGTTGATCCGCCTTCGCCGCGAAATGACCGAAGCCGTGGCGGAGGAAGACTACGAGCGGGCCAGCCGCCTCCGTGACGAAATCCGTCGCATCGAGGAGTCCGAAGTCTAAGCGGGGCCGGGCCGGCCCCAGACCGGCCGGCAGCCGCCTCCTGAAACCATCGGGGTGTTGCCGTGGAACTCGACGATCTGACGCGGAGACGGGGCGAATGGTTGCGGGGTTCCGGCCCGGAATCGGATATTGTCATCAGCAGCCGGATTCGGCTGGCCCGCAACCTGGCCGACTACCCTTTTATCACCAAAGCCACCGATCAGGACCGCTCCCGCATCGAAAAAATCCTCCGCGAGGCGGTAATGGGCATCGACCAGCCGGACCGGCTGATGTATCTCGACGTGGAACGTCTGCCCACGTTGGACCGGCAATTCCTGGTCGAACGCCACCTCATCAGCCGCGAACACGCCGAAAGCCACGGGGCCCGGGCCGTGGCCATCGACGTGGACGAAACCTATAGCATCATGATCAACGAGGAGGATCACCTCCGCATTCAGGTGATGCACAGCGGCCTGGACCTCCAAAGCACCTGGGACCAGATCAACCGGATCGACGATATCATCGAGCAGCGAGTTACCTACGCCTTCCACCCCCGCCTCGGCTATCTGACCGCCTGCCCTACCAACGTGGGCACCGGCATCCGCGTAAGCGTCATGCTGCACCTGCCCGGCCTGGTGCTGGCCCGCCAGATCGAAAAGGTCTTCCGCAGTCTCCAAAAGATCAGCCTGGCGGTCCGCGGCCTCTACGGCGAGGGCTCGCAGGCCATGGGCGATTTCTATCAGATCAGCAACCAGGTAACGCTCGGCCGCAGCGAGCAAGATATCATCAAACAGGTCGGCGACATCGTGCCGGTAATCATCAATTACGAACGCCAGGCCCGCGAATTCCTCGTCCGCGAAAGCCACGAAAACCTTCACGACCGGGTCAGCCGGGCTTACGGTATCCTCCGCACCGCACAGACCATCAGCTCCGAAGAAACGATGAGCCTTCTGTCCAGCGTGCGCATGGGGGTGAACCTCGGCCTGATTGAAGACTTGGAAATCCCCACGGTCAACGAGCTGTTCATCCAGACGCAGCCGGCCCACCTGCAGAAGATCACCGGCACGGAATTGGACTCGGCCGACCGCAACATCGAGCGGGCCCGCTTCCTCCGCCAGCATCTCAGCAAGCAATCGAGCAAGGGGAACAACAATTAGGGCTTCGGGCCATCTGGCCGCCGCTGCCGCCCCCCTGCTCTATTTCATGCGGATCGCCACGAGTTCGATCCCCTCGTCTTTCCCCAGATTGCGGGAGTACTGCTTCTGCCGCGCGTTGTTCCAGTGCTCGTGCACCCCCAGGCTCCGCAGACGCCGCGTGGGCACCGGGTGGTTGGGATCATAGAACGTGCCCGACGGGGGATTATCGGCCAGCGCCGCCTCGTGCAGGTAGTCGTCCGTACCCGGCTTGCGGGCGAACGTGGTCCCTTCCGTCCAGAGGAAATCGAAGGCCACCGAATCGATGGCCACCGGGTCCTGCGATACGAACAGGCTCTTGGGCCAGTCGCCCTCGAAGGGCGGCATCTTCATCCGCTCCGGCTCGGGATCCCGGGGATGCACCCCATAGAAAAGCCCATCGATCAGATATAGCACCGTCTTGCCGCCAAGATGCTCATGGCCCATCAGATCCACCAGCGGCCGGTAAATCGCCGTCTGGCTGGAAAAACACCCTGGATGAATGTCGTAATACCCCTGTTGCACCGGCCAGCGGATCAGCGACCCGTAATGGTTCTTGGCACATAGCGTTACCCCTGAACCCATGTGGGCCTTGAAATTGGCGAAGTTGATGAGGTAATCCGCCTCGGCAAAGCAGGTGGGCAGGTAGTCCTGCAATTTTCCCTCCGGCCGGCAGCTCCAATACACCGGCACCTTGGACGGCTTGACCTGAATCCGCCCGAACTTGCCCGCATAGTCCTCGTAGCGGACCTCCGGAAAGGCTCCGTGCAGGATGTCGTAATACTCATGGACCAGATAGGCCAGGGTATCGCTGACGGTGATGTCGGCGGGCTTCACCCCCGCATCACGCGTAAGCTGGCGGAGCAAGGCCACGATCATCTGGGGCGCGGTATTCATGTAGTCGTGCCGCTTGATGAACGTATAAGTATCGCCGCTGGCAAACCCTTCGCGATAGATCATGCCCACCCAGTTGGGCTTGATGGCGATCTTCTCGCCCGCACGATAACCCACGTCGCCCTTGCCCCGCGCCCGATTGAAGTATCGGAACAGTTGGTCCCAGGCGGCTGCCACGGTCTTCTGGCCGGTCAGTTCGCACACGGCGCGGGCCATCATCGCATCGACGCGGTCCTGCTTGATGCGATGGCCTTCCCACCAGTGACCTTCCCCCGGGCCTTTCCATTCCAGTACCGCCGGGTCATGGACCCAAACTACTCGGCCTGGATAGATCCCCTTGCCTTGGCCAATGGGATGCAGCCGATCGAGTTCTTCTGCGGCGCGAAGTTGACTGGCGGCCATCGCCACCGCCACCCCAAGCGTCAACACCAATTTTTGGAAATCACGACCCTGGGCCATGACACCTAATCCTTAAAACCACCCACACCGGCACAACATTCATAGGGGCCTGCCGGCTCGAACCCCCCCGCCGGCTGGCAACATCCTGCGCTACCGAACAGCCGCAGTATGAACCACCGTGCCACAGTCTGTCAACCAGCCTTAGTTGCGTGTGCCACTGCTTCGTTAGAAGCAGTGCCCGAATAACCCAGTTGCACGGCTTGCCTTGCGGCAAGCCGTGGCACACCGCGCACACCGCGTACTGCTGTGTGCCACTGCTTCGTTAGAAGCAGTGCCCGAATAATCCAGTTGCACGGCTTGCCTTGCGGCAAGCCGTGGCACACCGCGTACTGCTGTGTGCCACTGCTTCGTTAGAAGCAGTGCCCGAATAACCCAGTTGCACGGCTTGCCTTGCGGCAAGCCGTGGCACACCGCGCACACCGCGTACTGCTGTGTGCCACTGCTTCGTTAGAAGCAGTGCCCGAATAATCCAGTTGCACGGCTTGCCTTGCGGCAAGCCGTGGCACACCGCGCACACCGCGTACTGCTGTGTGCCACTGCTTCGTTAGAAGCAGTGCCCGAATAACCCAGTTGCACGGCTTGCCTTGCGGCAAGCCGTGGCACATCACACACGGCGGGCTGGGGGGCGGGACAACCCTTCCCATGCTATGATGGGGTAAAAGGGCCGGACGGGCCAGATGCCGGCCCTGCGAAGCACATCCCTTCTGGCACAGAGGAGGATCGAGTCATGCGACGCGCAAGTTGGATTGGAATTGGCGTAGTGGTGGCCCTGCTGGGCGGGGCCGAGGCGGCAGTGGCGTGCAGGTTGTTCGGACCCGCTGTCGGCCGGCATTGTGCGCGGCGACATCGGGTGGTGTGCTGTCCGATGGTTGTGGTCGATTGTTCTGCGTGGCCGGTGTCGTGCCCGCCTTGCGCGCCGGCTATGCCAGCAGCGCCGGCAAGGCCACCTGCACCTCCGGCACCCACCGTGGGGCCCTCGCCATCGCCCAGCGACATCCGGCCGCAACTCGCTCCGGCTCCCGTTCCCAAGGCCCCGTCCGCGGCGCCAACCCCGCCCGTGAAGGCTTTGCCCGCCCCGCCGGTCCCCAAGGCGGAAGCTCTGAAGCCCGCGGCCCCCAAGCCGGAACCTTCCAAGACAGAGGCCCCCAAACCAGAAGCTCCGAAACCGCCGGTTCCCAAGGCGGAAGCCCCCAAGCCAGAAGCCCCCAAAACACCGGCTCAGCCGGCCCCGGCGGCGCCCAGGCCCCAGGCATCCAAACCCGCCGCGGCCGAACCTTCCAAGGCGCCGGCGGCACCTGAGCCCCAGGCACCCCCGTCTCCGGCCAAGGAGAAAGCGGCCGCGCCTGCGGGCAAACCGGCCGCGAAAGAGGCCGACCCGTTCAGCAGCGCACAAGCCAATCCCCTCCGAACGTGGACCGATAGCAGCGGGCAGTATCAGTGCCGGGGTACCCTGGTGGGCCGGCTGCCGGACGGCAGGGTGCGGATCCTCCGCGAGGATGGCCGGTACGTTCGGATAGCCTTCGCCCGGCTGTCGCAGGCCGATCAAGAGGTGGTATTACAGGCGACCGGCGCGGTGGCTATGCGCTGAGTACTTTTGCGGCGCGGGGGTATTGCCCGGGGGTATTCCATTTTGCAGGCCGCCCTGCCGGATGGGAGAGGCTGGACCGGGCCTGGGGCGGGCGAAGCCGCTGGGTAGGCGGCGTACCGGAGGAAAGGCTAGTGGGGCGTGTCGAGGTAGGGATCCTGCCCCATTTGCCGCTGCATTTTTTTGCGCTGTTTTTCGAAGTACATCAGGGCCCGGCGCTCGCGGAAGTGGCGGCGTTCCACCTTGCGTTGGGCTTTGCGGAAGAGGTGGGTGTAGCCTTCCAGCGGGCCGTTGGCACTGGCCTTGCCCAGGGCTTCGTATTTGCGGGCTTTCTTGGGGCCCAGTCCGGAGAACAGCAGTTCATCGTCCAGGGCGAGGAACTGGCGGTAGCTGCCGGGGTCGCCCTGGCGTCCGCAGCGGCCGATCAACTGCCGGTCGATGCGGGCCGAGTCGTGCATCTCGGTGCAAATCACGTGCAGCCCGCCCAACTCTGCCACGCCGGGGCCCAGTTTGATGTCGGTTCCGCGGCCGGCCATGTTGGTGGAGACGGTAACGCGCCCGGGCTGGCCAGCCTGGGCCACGATCTGAGCCTCCTCGGCGATATGGTGGGCATTGAGCACTTGGTGCTCGATACCGCGGGCCGAAAGCAGCCGCGACAAATGCTCCGACTTGTCGATGGACCGGGTGCCCACCAGCACCGGGCGGCCCAGGGCGTGCATCCGCTGGATTTCGTCGACCACGGCGGCCCACTTGGCCTCTGCGGTGCCGAAGACCAGTTCGGGCAGCCGGGTGCGGATTTCGGGCCGATGCGTGGGAATGCGCACCACGTGGCAGCGATAAATCTTGCGGAGTTCGCGGGCCGACGCCCAGGCCGTCCCCGTCATCCCCGCCAAGTGCTCGTACCGCAAGAAGAAGTCCTGCACAGTAATGCGGGCGGCCTGGCCGGTATCGACCGTCACCTCCAGCCCCTCTTTGGCCTCTACGGCCTGGTGGATACCGTCGCGCCACTTGCGGCCCTCGGACAGGCGTCCCGTGAACTCGTCGACGATCACCACTTCGCCATCGCGAACCACATACTGCCGGTCGCGGAGGAAATCCTTTTCCACCTTGATGGCCCGCTCCACATACTGGTAGATGTGGAACATGCTCACGCGGTCCATCGCGGGGGGCTTGGGCAATTGCCGGGCCTTTTGCCGGCCCGCGCGGGTCAGCTCCACGGATTTCTTATCGTGATCGTACTCATAGTCCACGTCTTCGAGGAACTCGCGGGCTACTTGGGCGCTCCACTTGTAGCATTCCACCTCGAGTTTCTGCTGCTCGGTAGGCAGGGCGCTGATGATCAGCGGGGTGCGGGCCTCGTCAATCAGAATGCTGTCGGCCTCGTCCACCAAAGCGAAGTAGGCCTCGCGCTGCACGGGCTTTTCGCTTGCCGCGCTGGGACTGTGCCCCAGCATGCCCCCCAAGATGTCCGTCTGCCCTTCGCGGATGCGGCGCAACAGCAGCCGGTCGCGGAGGAAATCGAAGCCGAATTCCTTGGCCGTCCCGTAGGTCACGTCGCAGGCGTAAGCTTTGCGGCGTTCGGCCGGGGGCATCTGGGTCTGGATCACCCCCACGCTTAAACCCAACAGCCGGTAGATGGGCCCCATCCATTCGGCGTCGCGCCGAGCCAGGTAATCGTTGACCGTGGCCAAGTGGCAGCCACGGCCGACCAGGGCATGCAGATACATCGGCAGCGTGGCCGTGAGCGTTTTCCCCTCGCCCGTCTGCATCTCGATGATCGAGCGGTGAAACAGCGCAATCCCCCCCAGGACCTGCACATCATAGTGCCGCATATCCAGTGTGCGCCGGGCTGCCTCGCGAACCAGAGCGAAGGCCTCGGGCAACAACCGCCCCAAAGGCTCGCCACTTCGAGCCCGATACCGCAGCGCCAGGCTCCGCTTGCGAATCTCGTGATCGCCCAGCGAACGAAGCCCCGGCTCCAATTGGGCGATCCGGTCCAACAGCCCCGACCATCGCGCAAGGCACCAGTGCGATGGCCCGTGGGCCAGCCACTTCAGACGTCCCAGAAGCCCAGTCGAAACGCCAGCCACGGGATGATTGGCCCCGCCAAAGAGTGGGAACAACGCCTTTTCGCTGCGGTACCGCGTGCCTCTTTAGCATTATACCACGGCTGCTGCCCAATCCTCTTGGCCCCGCCGCGGGCGGTTCACAGCAGGCCGGCCAATTTCTGGATCAAGGCCACGATGCCGGCCCGCTGCTGAGCCACTATGGCCAAGCCGGCCCGGGCATTGGCGGCCAAGTCTTCGTACTTGGCCAGCAAGGCGCTCTGGCTGTCTTCATCGTAGCCGTCGGTCTCTTCCACCGCCGTGCTAAGGGTGTTTTGCCATTGGGTGAGGACGCTGGAGGAGGCATCGACGGCCGCCCCGGCGAATCCGTCAATCGCCCCCTGGATGCGTTGGACTTGGCCTATGGCCTCGTCCACAATCCGCAACGCCCGGGACGTGTTATCGCCGAGGCCCGCGTAGCTCCCGCCAGAACCGATCTGGTCCAGCCGGCCACTGATCCCGCCCAGGCGGATGGCCTGAAGCCCGGCAATGGGCACGGCCACCTGCCGGCTCGTGGCCGTCGAGAGCGAAAAACGCAGCGCCTCGCCCTCGATGGTCAACGTGTCGAAGGCGCCCATCACGCCGGGCTGGAACTCTATCTCGGCGTGCAGGTCGCTCTGGAGAATCTCGAAACGATTGCCGTTGCCCGTCAGGGTCTGGCCGTTGATGACGGCCTGGGCATCGGTCCCCTGGCCTGTTCCCGTAACCTCGAATTGGCCGGAGACCACCGTTACGGCGATCGAGGCGTCCGAGCCGTAGTCCACGCCGCTCAGCGTCAATTGGTCGCCCGCCACGGCAGCCGTGATCCCCGTGTTGTGGCTTTGGCGGTTGATGGTGGCAGCCAGCACGTCGAGTGTCTGGGTGCTGTCCACCGTGATGGTGGCACTGCCCCGCTTGCCCGTCAATGTAATCACGGCGTCGCCGCTGGGTTTGCCGACGCTGCCGGTGTAAACCAGTTCGCCTTGGGTAGCGCTCTGGAGGATTTCTCCCGCGATCGCGGGCCTGCTTCCTGGGGACTTGCGGTACACATGGAGGTCGAACACCTGGGCGGGATTGCGTCCCACGATGCGGTAGTCGGCCGAACCGTCCAGCAGCCGGCGACCCGAAATCCGCGATGTGGAAATCGTGTTGATCTCTTCGATGGCGGCATCGATAACGGCTTGCGAGGCCGCCCGCTCCTCCGGGGTCAGAGTGCCGTCTTCGTCCTTCAGCAGTTCGCTGCGGATGGTCTGAAGCTGGGTAGCGACCTGCTCGGCAGCGGCTTGCGCTTGCGTAATCAGGGCGCTGGCCGCGGTGGTATTGGCCAGGGTAGCGCTTACCACATTCAACTGGTTTTCCAGGCCCACAAGCGCCACAAAGGTGGAAGGCGCATCGCGGGGCGCCAGGACCCGGCGGCCGGCGGCCAGGCGCAGGTTGGCCAGATCGGCTTGGGCGTTGGCTTCCGCCAGCCGGCGGAGCAAGGTTCGCTCCACACCTGCGATGAATGCGCCGATACGGGCCATTGCCTCCTCCTAAGCCTCAGTTGCCCGAATCCTTTTCCGGCTTTAGCAGCCAGGGGAGGAAGATCTTCCGCACGCGATACAGGATGCCGTTATCCGGGGGCACAGCTTCGGCGGTTTCGGCTTCCTGGGTGGCCATCAGATAGGAGCGGAGGCTGGCGGAAAGTTCGCGGGCCCGCTCGGCCGCCTGGGATCGCCGGCGGTCTCGATGGGACAACGGCGCGATGGTTACAAACATCCGGGTCTGTATGACTTCGCAACCGGGACCCCCGCTGGGTCCCTGCCGAGCCACCTGCTCCTCCTGCAAGCGGATTTGCACGCGAAAAGCGACTGGCCGATCGCTGGCCCGGCGACGATAGCGATAGTCGTCGATGTGGAGTTCTAGATGGTTGCCGTCCGTGCGGATGACGCGAGCCTGATGGTCGGCCACGAACCCCCGGAGCTTTTCGACCGCCACACTGGCAGGTACAGGGGTCACAAGCTGCTGGTGAAGCACCACGGGCTGGGAGGGGCGGGTAGACGCTTGGACCGGGCGGGGCGGCAGGCCCTCGGGATCGCACCCCATTCCCAACTGCACCACGCGATTGCGCCCCTGCTGCTTGGCCAGGAGCAAAGCCCGGTCGGCCCGGCGAAGCATGGTCGCCGGCGTATCGCCGGGCTGGATCTCCGTGACCCCGAAGCTGGCGGTGACCGACTTGCCCCCCAGCACCGGCAGGCGCTGGCAGGCCAAGGTGCGGCGGATTTCTTCGGCGCGGCGCGTGGCTGCCGCGATGTCGGTATGGGCGCACAGCATGACGAACTCTTCGCCCCCATAACGTGCCACCAAATCGCCCGAGCGGCACGCACTGCGCAGCACCGAGGCCAGGGCTTTGATGGCCTCGTCGCCCGCAGGATGCCCGAACTGGTCGTTGACCTGTTTGAAATGGTCCAGATCGCAGATCATCAGGCTGCACGGCACGCGCTGCTCCTGATGGGCGGAGACGAACAGTTCGAACACCCGGTCGAACTCGGCTCGGTTGGCCACCTGGGTCAGCGGGTCACGCGTGGCCCGCTCGTACAGACTCTGGCATCGGGCCTCCAGCGACGTCTCGGACGAGGCATCGTGCAGCAACAGGACCGCGCCGCAAGCGCGGCCGTCGTCGGCCAGAACGGGGATGGCATGGCTATCGACGGCCACGGGGCGCCCTCCGCGCCCGCAGATCACCAGCCGGCGCAGCGACTGCACCCCGGTGCGGACCGCCGACAACACGGGACAGTCTTCATCAGCCACCGGCTCTCCCTTCTCGTTCTGCATCTTGAGCAAAGCCGGTGACCACAGGCGGTGGGAAATTCCTGCCGCGGAAATGCCGGTCAGCCGCTCGGCCCCGTGGTTCCACCGTACGATTCGCAGGTTCCCATCGACGAACACCACCGCGTCGTGCATGTGGTCCAACAGCCGCGCGCTGAACAACTCCAAGGGATTATGCGGTGCCGGCGGGCGGGGAGAGGGTGCTGTTCTCTCCCATAACCCCAGACCCTGCCCCGAGTCCGCACTACCCAGCCATCGCTCGGCCGCCTCGCAGTGCAAGCGCGGCAGGTTTTCAGCCACCAGGGCGGCGAACTCTTCGACCAAGCGGGGGTCGAATTGCCGGCCCGCCCCTTGGAAAAGCTCTCCCAGCGCCCGTTCCTGCGGCAGCGCGCGGCGATAGACCTGCTCGGTGGTCATGGAGTCGAACGCCTCGGCCACCGCAATCATCCGGGCAGCGGTGGGCAGTTGCTGGCCGCATAACCCGAAGCCCGGCCGGCTGCCGTCGAACCACGCCCCCACGTTCTCCACGATGGCCAGAAGCTCTGCCTCGGCGCACGCCGCCTGGAGAATCTCGACCGACAAACGCCGCGAGTGGTCGAAAAATACTGATTCTTCCGGCTCCAGCGGCCCGGGTTTGAACAGCACGCGGTCAGGCACGCCCACCACGCCGATATCGTGCAACAGGGCGGCTACTTCAATCCGGCTCTGGTGGGCCGGCTCCATCCCCTGGCGCACCCCCCAAGCCGAGCAACTCAGCGCCACCCGCAACGCATGCGCAGCGCTGGCCGCGTACCGGCATCGCAAAACAGTAAACAGACTGCTGCTGCCGCCGAGCTTTGCCCGGGCGAGCCTATCGTCGACCTCCGGACTGAATACGTAGCCTGAAGGGCCGGCTCCGACCGTGGGCGTGTCCAATACCCGCAACAGCACCCCGATCCGATCGATCTGCGGGATGGCCAGCGGACTATCGGCGGCAAACGGCGGCGGCCCCACCTGCACCGGTGGCGCATGAATCTCCGACATGACTCCCTTTCCGAGCCAGAAAAGGATCAAGACGAGCGGTCGGCGACGCCCGGGTACCCCAGTGCCGAGTTCCCGAGACCCTTCCGATAAGGAAGCCTAGGTTATTCCGGTTGCCGGGTCAAAACAGAGGCTCTAGATAAGATTTTCCTCGACTGCCGGCGGCACATCGCCTCCCTTTCGACCCCGACCACCCAAGCAGCGCAAACCGCTCACACGATTGCAACCCTCTGGGATTTCAGCAGTTACAGAACGACAACCTGTGGCGCCGTTCGGGGAGAATTCCTGCCGTGGGCGGATACGCAGCCACCCAGGTCTTCCCGTCCAAGAGATGGGGTAACGGCGTTCGGTCCGCAATCCCCAGGTCAATGGCCACTATTGGTGGGCATTTGTCCACCCTAACATGGCATGCCCCCCGCTTTGGGCGCACCTTTCGGTCAAGCGAAATCCGAACGCCAAG
>Ga0315298_1000992_pt1 | contig 53932 bp, 50 predicted proteins | sample WHS_1_MG_FD_203077 | JGI IMG/M metagenome (GOLD analysis project Ga0315298, IMG submission 203077) | Extremophilic microbial mat communities from Washburn Hot Springs, YNP, Wyoming, USA - WHS_1_MG | ecosystem: Environmental > Aquatic > Thermal springs > Hot (42-90C) | place: USA: Wyoming... | reverse complement strand
TTCTCCCGGGGATCAAAACGGGTATTTTCCAGTAAGAGAACATCCCCCGGCCCCATAGCGGCCACCGCTGCCTCTACCCCTGGACCGGACAGTTCATCCACCTTCCGCACCGGGGCACCAAGTAGTCGTCCCAGCCGAAGGGCTACCGGGTCAAGCCTCAGGGCCGGGTCGGGGGCATCTTTGGGACGTCCCAAATGCGACAAGAGAATCACTCGGCAATGCCGGTCACGGAGGTACTCGATAGTAGGCAAAGATGCACGGATGCGGCTGTCGTCGATGACGCGGCCGTCCCTGATAGGAACATTGAAGTCCACCCGCACCAGAACTCTTTTGCCGGCCACGTCTATGTCCCTAACCGTTTTCTTAGCCATGCACTTTCCTTTCCAAATGCCGGATTTCGGCAAGAATCGCTATAGGAGACGCAAGCAAAGATCAACCATGCGGTTGGTGAAGCCCCACTCGTTGTCATACCACATGACCACCTTGGCCTGCCGGCCCATCACCATGGTGAGAGAAGCATCGAAGATACTGGAATGAGGATCGCCCACCACGTCCGCAGAAACGATGGGCTCCTCCGTGTAGCGTAGAATCCCCGCCAGCGGACCCTCGGCTGCTGCCTTGACGGCCGAGTTGATCTCGTCCACGGTGGTCTCCCGGCCTAAAGTAGCTACCAGGTCCACCACCGAACCGTCGGGCACCGGTACCCGCAAAGCAAACCCGTCCAGCCTGCCCTTTAGCTCGGGAATGACTAGCCCGATGGCCCGAGCCGCCCCGGTGGAGGTGGGGATGATGGACAGCGCTGCCGCCCGAGCACGCCGCAGATCTTTGTGCGGCAGATCCAAGATGCGCTGGTCATTGGTGTAGGCATGCACGGTGGTCATGAAGCCCTGCTCGATGCCAAAGGCGTCAGCCAGGACTCTGACCACAGGCGCAAGGCAATTAGTGGTGCAGGAAGCGTTTGAGATGATGTGGTGCCGGGCCGGATCGTAGTCAGCATCATTGACTCCCACCACCACAGTGATGTCGGGATCTTTAGCAGGAGCGCTTATCAGGACCTTCTTGGCCCCTTGATCAAGATGAAGAGCCGCCCGGCTCCGCTCTGTGAAGTGCCCCGTGCATTCCACAATCACGTCAGCCTCCAGCTCACGCCAGGGCAGCAGCTTCACGTCGGCTGTGGAAAGCACCTTGATAGTCCGACCTTCGAAGAGCAGATTGTCCTGGTCGTATCCGACCTCGCCCGGCCAGGCGCCGTGAACGCTATCGTACTTAAGGAGATGAGCCAGCGTCGCTGCGTCTGTGAGGTCGTTGACAGCTACCACCTCGATGTCAGCATTGCGCTTAGCCACTGCGCGGAGGAAAAGTCGACCTATTCGACCGAACCCGTTGATAGCCACCCGAGTGCCCATCTCAACCTGCCTTCCGTCGCGGTTGTTCTCCCTGTCGACGATCGTGGATTCTAGCACGCTGTCCCGGTGCAGCCGCCTCCTCAGCCGCCTCCACCAGCCGGCGCAGACGGTGGTTAAGAGCTGATCGGGTCAAGCCCTCTTCAGAAGCCTCCGCCAGTTCGGCCAGACTCAGATAGGGGTGGCTCACCCGCAAAGCAGCCACTTCCTGCAAGGCCCGGGGCAGGTGGTTCAGCGCCCCTCGGGCCTTGAGCCGAGCAATAGCCTCCAGCTGCCGTGCAGCAGCATCTGTCACCCGCTGGGTGTTAGCCGCGTCACAGTTGGCAAGACGGTTAGCTCGGGCACGCACCTCTTTGACCACCGCCTGCTCCTCCACCTGAAGAGCTGCCGCGTGCGCGCCCGCCAGCGCCAGCAGGCCCGCCACCTCATCCCGGTTCTTGAGATAGACCACATAGTCTCCGCGTCGCGCGCGCCAGCCAGGATGAAAGTCAAGCCCGAGCAGCAGCCCCACTAGGTCCTGGCAAAGCGCCTCGTTAGTCACCACAATCTCCAAATGGGCCTCCCTTTGGGGAGCGTTGGCCGAACCGCTGCCAATCAGGCAGCCGCGCAGGAAGGCATGGCGACAGCAGCCTTTGCGCACTAGCCGGGGTGATATGCCGGGCTCAAGACTGAAGTCGTCGCGTAAGAGGCCCATCTCGTTCAGCACCTGCAAAGCCGGCCGTGTCCCCCGGAGCCTCACCTCGTAGATGAGGCGCCGCTGAAACCGCGGTTCCCGGTAGACAAGCAGCTCTCCCCCTACCCCGAAGGCCTTGAACTGCGAGTACACCATCTTGGCCGCCCCCTGCACAGGGGTAGCCAGCCGGATCTCGTATCGTTCCTCTTCAGTCAAACCGCCGTGAATCATGAAGCTTCCCGCCGTATGCAGAAGCCCGGCCGCCGCGGCCAGCCGGCAGCAGCTTCTGGTTTCCTGCACCTTAGCTAGCTCCTCACGAAAAACTCGGGTAAAACCGACGGTCATAAGTTATTCCGTCCTATTCCGTCGTCAATCGCTCCGGTCCACGTCTCGGTGGCACAGTCGCACCACCAAGGTCGGGTCCTCCTTTAGCCGCCTAGCCAGTTCCTCGGCCAAGGCCACCGACCGATGTCGACCGCCGGTGCAGCCCAAGGCCAGTACAACCCGTCTTTTTTGCTCCGCCACAAACAATGGCGCCAAGAACTGGATAAGCCCAACCACGCGCACCAGAAACTCCTCAGCCTCAGCACGTTCCAGTACAAAGCGACGCACAGCTTCGTCGAGACCAGAGCGCGGACGCAGATCGGGGACCCAGTAAGGGTTGGGAAGGAAACGCGTGTCAAGCACGATATCGGCCTCGTCCGGCAACCCATAGCGATAGCCAAACGATTCCACGCTCACCAGCAGCTGACTACTCAGGCGATCCGCAAGAAGCGTCTCCTCCAAATGCCGGCGAAGCTGGCGCGGAGTGAGATTAGTGGTGTCCACCACCAGATCAGCCTGCGCCCGCAGTGGAGCAAGTAGACGCCGTTCCCGCGCGATGCCTTCCCTCAGGTCTGAGGATAGTGGATGGGGTCTCCGTGTCGCCTGATAGCGGGAAACGAGGGCCTCGTCGGAAGCCTCCAGATAGAGAATCCGCACAGGAATGCCCGAGTCGTGCAGGAACTGTAGAGCCTGTCCCAGACCCTCAAAGTAGTTACTCGCCCGGGCGTCAAACACCACCGCTACTTGACTTACCCGGCTTCCCTCCAGGCCGAACAATTGCACCACTCCGGGAAGCATTTGTGGCGGAAGATTGTCTATGCAGAAATAGCCCATGTCTTCAAAGGTGGCCACCGCTTCCGACTTGCCCGCCCCGGAAAGCCCCGTGATCAAGGTCAGGTGCAGCGATGGCTTGGAGTCACCAGGTCCTGGTTTCGGACCGCCTCCCGACTGCTCCGGACCCTCACTTGACCCTCCGTAGGCCGCTTCGTCAGGCACGGTTTTCCCTTTCCCAGCCCGTTTTGGCTGCCGCTACCCCGCTGCGCGCTCTCTCTCCGCAGACACGCTTTTCGTGGGCAAGAAGACGCTCCTTCCAAGACGGGCCAAGTCCAAACCCGCCCAAGTTCCCATCGCTTCGTACCACCCGATGGCAGGGGATCACCACCGGCACCGGGTTGGCGGCCATAGCCTGGCCTACCGCTCTCGCCGCCCCGGGGAACCCAGCCTCCTGGGCAAGCTGCCCGTAGCTGATGGTAGTTCCGGGAGCCACAGACAGGAGCGCTCCGTACACGGCCCGCTGAAAATCGCTCTCGGCGACCGCCTCAAGCGGCACCTCTTCTTCGCTCCAGGTCAAACGTTCCCCACGAAAGTACGCCTCCAGTCCCTCGACCCAGCGATCCACCGCCAAGTCCACCCCGCGCTCCGCCACCGCCCCTTGAGCCTCTGCCAGCCAGGTGCGACCGTCAACCGGCAGCTCCACTCTCACCAGCTGGCCCGCGACCACCGTCACCCTACCGTCACCCCAGGGAGTGGCGAAAAACCCGTAGAGCCTAGCCAGTCTTGTGCACATAGGCGTAAACCTCTCTTGCCACCTTGCCAGGCAGGCCTGGAACCGCCTCCAGCTCTTCTCTCGTAGCCTGTAGGAAGCGCTCCGGCGAGCCAAAGTGCCGGATGATCGCCTGTTTGCGTTTCTCCCCGATGCCGGGGAGTTGATCGAGCAGCGAGCTCGTCACTGTTGCCGCTCTTCTAGTCCGGTGATAGCCAAGAGCGAAGCGGTGAGCTTCGTCTCGCACTCGCTGCAGGAGCTGAAGAGCAGGATGGTCAGCAGGAAGGCGAAGGGGCTCGGACGACCACGGCGCATAAATCTCCTCCTCCCGTTTGGCCAGAGCTACTACACCCACCACAGAACCAAGACCCGCCTCCCTGACCGCGGCCAGGGCAGCGTTCAACTGTCCACGGCCCCCGTCAATGAGTAGTAAGTCGGGGACTGCCTCAAACGAGGGGTCGTATGGCTCCGCTGCCGACTCTGACCCGGCGTCCTCTCCTGAACTACCACGCATAAAACGACGCACAAGAGCCTCGTGTAAAGCGGCATAGTCATCTTGGCCGGCGATAGACCTGACGGCGAACTTGCGATAGTGGGCCTTCTTTGCAACCCCGCCTTCAAACACCACCATAGAAGCCACCACGTTTTCGCCGCCCAGATTGGAGACGTCAAAGCCCTCGATCCGCATGGGCGGACCGTCAAGCTGCAAGATCTCTTCCAGGGCGGTGAGAGCTTCCAGCCGGCGCTCCCGGGTCTTCTCCTCCCGCAACCGCTCGTGTGCCAAAGCCAGGGCCGCGTTGCGGTCGGCCAACTCCTGCAACCGCCGCTTGTCGCCGCGCTCCGCGTGGCGCACCTCGACCTTCACGCCCCTCAATTCCTCCAGAAAAGAGGCCGCCCTGGAGGTATGGCGCACCGTTCTCGGCACTATGAGCTCGGCCGGCACTGAGGGCGTCGAACCATAGTACTCAGCCACGAAGCGTTCAAACACCTCCTCCGGGCTGGACCCGGCCACGTTGACAAAAGTCAGACTGCGCCGGTCCGACAATTTGCCGTCCCGAGTGAGGAACACCTGAACATTCGCGCCCCACTCGTCCACCGCTAGACCGATTATGTCGGCTGACCCAAGAGCGCTGGACTCCACTTGCTGGCGCTCAAGAACATGCCGGAGCGCCTCCAGTCGGTCCCGGAACGCCGCCGCACTTTCAAACTCTTGCTTGGCTGCTGCCTCCCGCATCGAGCGCTCAAGTTCCGCCACCAACCCGGTGTGCCTGCCGCTCAGGAACTCCACCACCTGCTCAACCATTCTGTGGTAGGTGGCTGAGTCCACACCGCCTGCACATGGTCCAAGGCAACGGCGAATGTGAAACTGTAGACAAGGCGAGCCCGAACGCCGCCCCGGAGTGGCTCCTCGACAGGAGCGCAAGGGGAACACCCGCCGGAGCGCATCTAGGGTCTCTCGCACCTTGGCCGCGCTTGCGTAGGGGCCAAAGTAAAGCTCGCCCCGCCGCTGACGCTGCCTTGTGAACATTACCCGGGGGAACTCATCCTCCAGAGTGACCACGATGTAAGGGTAGGATTTGTCGTCGCGCAGCCGGATATTGAAGGGAGGCCGGTGACGCTTGATGAGATTGTGCTCGAGAAGCAGCGCTTCAACCTCACTGGCGGTGACTATCCACTCTAGAGTGCAAGCCCGTCCCATCAACTCGCTGACCTTCACCGGGATTCTGGGCGCTGCGCGCCCTCCCAGCGCCGGTAGATAGCTAACCAGCCTCTTGCGTAACGAAGCTGCTTTACCCACGTAAAGCACACTGCCCGAGGCGTCCCGATAGAGATAGACGCCGGGCAAATCGGGGGATTGCCTGATCTGCTGCTCTAGTTCCTCAATAGCGGTCACGATCGTGGGGACCCCATAGGGGGCTGCTTCTTGGCCTGATTCTGTCTTGTCCAGGCAAAGTTTACCGCACCCGCCGGCTTCGATCGGCTCTGACGGCCGTCTTCCAAGCTCTGCACACTTAGCTAGCAGGCATACCCCCGTGGCCCAGCAGGTATATCCACCGTGTTATACTTTCGCGCCTGCGGCCGCGCCGCAGTCGCGACTAGGGTCAAGAAGGGGCGTCGACAACGCCAAGTATCTCCAGGGAGGCCGCGTGACTTCGCCAGGACTCTCGCCAGAGGACCGCAAGCTGGTCCTTGATCTCCTAGGGCAAATTCGCCAAAGACTGCTCACTCCAAACGCCATTCGCTCCTACGACGAGGAAGAGCGCTTCCCGGAGGAAGTCATCCGGGAGATGCTGGGACCGGAGATAGGACTCCAGCTTCTTTTCATCCCCGCAGAATACGGAGGAATGGGTGCGGGCGCCCGGGACATCGCCCTAGTCGCTGAGGAGCTAGCCAAGATCTGCCTTGGTGTGGCCACGGGCTTCTTGGCCGTTCAACTGGGCACAGAGCCCATTTTGGTGGCAGGCACCGACGAGCAGAAACGTAGGTGGCTTTCCCGGCTGGTCGACGAGGGAGCCATTGTGGCTTTTGCCGCTACCGAGCCAGAAGCAGGGAGCAACCTGGCCAGCCTTAAGACCACCGCCACCCCGGTGCTAGACGATGACGGCCGTCTCATTGCTTACCGCCTCAATGGCACAAAGCAGTTCATTTCGAACGGGGGCTACGCTGATTTTGTCAGCGTGCTTGCCCAGACCCCGGAAGGCCCAGCTTTCTTTGTCGTAGAGAAAGGGACTGAAGGCTTTTCTGCCGGTAAGCCAGAGCAGAAACACGGGATTAGGGCTTCGAACACTGCCGCCCTCACCTTCGCCGACGTGCTCGTGCCCGCGGAGAACCTTCTTGGGGAGACTCCAGGGCACGGTCTCACCCAGGCGAACCAGGTCTTTGCTTTTACCCGCCTGATGGTGGCCGCTTTCGGGCTGGGGGCAGGCCTGGCAGCCTTGAGCAAGGTCATCCCCTACGCCAAGGAACGGGTGCAGTTCGGCTCGCCGCTCATGGAAAAGCAGGGTTACACCCACAAGCTGATCGTGCCTTTCGTAGCGGACCTCGAAGCTGCTCGCGCCTACATCGAGGCCGTCGCTGACCATTTCGATCAAGGCGAGACCGGGCTAGACGCAGAAAGCGCTATTGCCAAGCTTTTCGCTACCGAGGTGGGCAACGCATGTGCCGAAGCGGCTATTCAGGCGCTGGGCGGCTACGGATACATCCGCGAGTACGAAGTGGAGAAGATCAAACGCGACGTGCGCATCACCACTATCTATGAAGGGACCAGCGAGATCCAGCAACTCATCATCAGTTCTTACCGCTGGCGAACCTCAGTGCAGTCCAAGGGCGCGTTTTACCAGTCCCTGGCTGAGAAGCTCGAGGCGGCGCATCAGGCTCACCCTGACCTCAAAGCTGATGTTGTCGCTGGCCTCGTCCGGCTGTTGAATCGCCTGTTTGCGGCCGTGCACGAAACCAAGCTCACCCGCCAGCAACATGTCATGTTCCAGCTCGCTCTTCTCGCAAGTTGGGCAGAGACCAGCGCTGCGTTGGCTTTGAAAGCTGCCTCTGCTCTCGACTCCGGTCTTGCTCACGCTGAGTATTTGCGGTTATGCGCCCGCATCAACGCCGCCCAGAGTACGCGGAAGGCCATCTGTACCGCGGCCGAAGTAGTTTACGCGGCCGGACGGATCCCGGTGGCTGAGGCACAGGAGCTGCTATGCTCCAGAGAACTTGACTGGGCTCGGACCCAGGCGGGTCTTTTGGCGGACATGGACGCCTTGGTGGCAAGCCTGTGAGGTGGGGGAAGACGATTAGAGCCGACGTGAACTTGAAATACAAGACACATGAGTAACCACGTGAGTAACCACATGGGCGACCACGACAGCGATCTATTCGCCCTACTCAGCACCTTTGCCGACGCCCACGGCCTTTCCGGCTACGAGGATGAGGTGGCTGCGCTTTTGCAGCAGCACCTGGAGGCCTTGGTCGACGAGGTCAGCATAGACAAGATGGGTAACGTCGTCGGCATCCGCCGGGGTGAGGGGCCAGCGGTCATGATCGCAGCCCACATGGACGAGATCGGGCTCATGGTCTCCCACATCGAGGAGGAAGGTTATCTGCGCTTCGTCCCAGTCGGTGGCTGGTTCGACCAAACCATCCTAGGGCAGCGCCTGCTTATCGCCACGCGCGACGGTCGGCGGGTGCCGGGCGTGGTAGGGTCACGTCCTCCGCATCTGATGGATACCGAGGAGCGCAAAAAGATAATCAAGCTCAAAGACATGTTTGTTGACTGCGGTGCTGCGAGTGCCCAGGAAGTGCGGGAACTAGGCATCGACATCGGTTCTCCCATGACCATCGATCGTCGACTGTGCCGGCTGGGTGGCCACCTAGTCAGCGGGAAGGCGTTGGACAACCGAGCCGGAGTGGTGATGATGCTAAGGGCCCTGCAAATGCTTGAAAACGAAGAAGTGCGGGCCACCGTGCAGGCCGTGGGAACCGTGCAGGAAGAGGTTGGGCTGAAGGGCGCCCGCACTTCCGCTTTTGGCCTGCAGCCCGATGTGGCCATAGCCACCGACGTTAGCATACCCGGCGACCATCCGGGGGTGACCCGCAGCGAGTCGCACGTGGTGGTGGGGAAAGGTCCCTGCATCACTGTGCTGGATGCGGCAGGCCGTGGAGTCATCGCCCCACGTCCAGTGCTCAAGTGGCTGCGCGAGAGCGCCGAGCAAGCGGGCCTCCCTTATCAGCTCGAAGTCGGCAACGCTGGCAACACCGACGCCACCGCTATCAGCATCTCAAGAACAGGAGTCCCTTGCAGCGTGGTCAGCGTGGCCTGCCGCTACATCCACTCGCCAGTGGAGGTTTTGTCGCTACGCGACCTAGAACAGGGTGCCGCGCTCATTGCTGCCGCTGTGCGCAGTGCTCACCGCTACTTTTCTAACTAAGCAGCTTCGTCCAGCTCGCTACCCTCAACCAGCTAGCTTCCTCCAGCGCGCCAGCCTAAATTAGCCTCCCGCAGAGCGCAGAGCACGCTCCCACTCCCGAGCGGCGTCGCGCAGGTCTCCCAGCAAGGTCGGAGGTACCCGTCCGCAGATGCGCACATCCCGGTCTCGATAGTCAAAGCGCACCGCCCCTCGCTCCCGGACCTTCGACAGCAGCTCCCCAGCTGAGTAGGGAACCACCACGTCCACCTCCAGCCACAGATCAGCCAGGACCGTAGCCATGACCGCTTTAAGCTCCTCTAGCCCTTCTCCAGTCAGAGCCGAGATGCGCACCACGTGACGGTCGTCCCTGCCTAGGACCCGCCCTCGGATCGTGACCTCCCGGTCGCGCACTAGGTCCATCTTGTTAAGCACGACTATGCGCGGTTTGTGGCCGGCACCTAGCTCGTCCAGCACATTGCGGACGGTGACCCGGTGTTCAGCGGCATGCCGATCAGCAGTGTCGACCACTTCCAGAATCACATCGGCGCGCGACACCTCTTCCAGCGTGGCGTGAAACGCATCTACCAGCTGATGAGGAAGCTTGTGAATAAACCCTACGGTGTCGCTCACGATCACCGTCTGTCCCTCGTTGACACGTACGCGTCTCGTGGTGGGATCAAGTGTGGCAAACAACATGTCCTTCACCGTCGCCGCCTCTTCTCCCACCAAGGCGTTAAGCAGGGTGGACTTACCCGCGTTGGTATAGCCGACGATGGCCATGGTGGGTAGCAGACCCCGCTCGCGGGCCCGAGCTGCCGTCTCGCGGCGCTGGCGGACCTCCTCCACTCGTTCTCTCGTCCTCTTGATTCTTTCTCGGATCACCCGCCGGTCCACTTCCAGCTGCGTCTCGCCAGGACCACGGCGAGCACCACCAAACCCGCCGCCCAGTCGGGACAGATGGCTCCACATCCGCGTCAAACGAGGCAGCTGGTACTCAAGCTGAGCCAGCTCAACCTGGATGCGTCCCTCATGGGTGCGTGCCCTCTGGGCAAAAATGTCAAGGATCACGCTGCTGCGGTCGACCACCTTGACTTTGAGCAGTTCCTCCAGCGACCTCTGCTGGCGAGGAGAAAGCTCGTCATCGGCCACCAACATGGTGAAAGGACAAGAACTCTTGAGAGCCTTGAGCTCTTCGGCCTTGCCTTTGCCCACATAATAGAGAGGGTGAGGAGTCTCACGACGCTGAGCCACACTCCCCACCACCTCGTCACCAGCAGCGCGCACTAGGGCTGCTAACTCCCCCAGCGATTCCTCGGCCGTCCAGCCGGCATCAAGCCCAGTATCAACGGCTACGAGGAAGGCGCGCTCCTGGAATAGCACACCGCTACTATCTTGCGTCCCCTTCTCTTCAGCCATGGCCCCCGGCCTCAGGCCGCCCCTCTCCATCGCTCTGCTGCGACCTCCGGGGCCAGCTCGAGCGCCTCACGAAACAGAACCTTCCTAAGCACCTTGCCCGTCTCACTGCGAGGGTGCAGACATATTTCCTCTGGTGTACCCGCGGCCACCAGCTCACCCCCGGCGTCGCCGCCCTCCGGCCCGAGGTCAATGATCCAATCAGCGCATTTGATGACATCGAGATTGTGCTCGATCACAAGTACAGTGTTTCCCGCATCAACCAGCCTTTGCAGGACCTCAAGTAGCTTCTCCACATCCGCGAAATGAAGACCAGTAGTGGGTTCATCCAAAATATACAAGGTGTTACCGGTGGCCACCTTAGCCAACTCGGTTGCTAATTTGACCCGCTGCGCCTCACCGCCAGAAAGAGTGGTGGAGGGCTGCCCCAACCGGATGTAGTCAAGACCCACGTCAGCCAGGGTCTGCAAACGCCTTCTGATCTTAGGCTGATTGGCAAAGAACTCAAGCGCTTCCTCCACACTCATGTCCAGCACTTCCGCGATATTCTTGCCTTTGAAACGGATCTCCAAGGTCTCGCGGTTGTACCGCTTGCCCTGGCATACCTCGCACGGGACGTAGACGTCCGGCAAGAAGTGCATCTCGATCTTGATGGTGCCGTCGCCCTTGCAGGCCTCGCATCGTCCGCCCTTCACATTGAAGCTGAACCGTCCCGGCGCATACCCGCGGACCCGTGCCTCCTGGGTTTGTGAGAAGAGTTCGCGGATGTGGTCGAAGACTCCGGTGTACGTGGCCGGGTTGGAGCGTGGGGTCCTACCAATGGGAGACTGGTCAATATTGATCACCTTGTCCAGGAGCTCGATTCCCTCAATACGGTCGTGGTCTCCCGGTTTGACCGCCACCCGGTTTACCAGATTGGACAGGCTGCGAAAGATGATGTCGTTGACCAGGGTGGACTTCCCTGAACCAGAAACACCGGTAACACAGACAAAACAACCGGTGGGCACCCGGACGTCGAGGTTTTTCAGGTTGTGCTCCCGGGCCCCCCGCACTACAAACTCGGCCCGCGGTTTTCGACGCACCCGCGGCACCGGAATGACTCGCTTACCCGACAAGTATTGCCCGGTCAAAGAGCGCGGTTCGCTCATGATGTCAGCTAGCGAGCCGCACTTGACCACTTCTCCCCCGTGCTCTCCGGCACCCGGCCCCATGTCCACGATGAAATCCGCGGACCGAATGGTCTCTTCGTCGTGCTCCACCACGATCACGGTGTTGCCCAGGTCACGGAGTCTAAGCAGCGTGTCGATGAGCTTGCGATTGTCGCGCTGATGAAGGCCGATGGATGGTTCATCAAGAATGTACAGCACCCCGACCAGACTCGAGCCGATCTGCGTAGCCAACCGTATGCGCTGAGCCTCGCCGCCGGAAAGCGTCCCTGCACTTCTGTCCAAGCTCAAGTAACCCACTCCCACGGCTTCCAGGAAACCCAGACGCTCCCGAATCTCCTTGAGCACCCGCGCCCCTATCAGGCGTTCTCTTTCACTCAAGTCAAGTCCGTCCAGGAACTTGATCGCACCCCTGACGGACAGGCGGGTGAACTCATATATGTTTAGCCCGCCAATGCGCACCGCTAGACTCGAGGGTCTCAGCCGTGCCCCCTTGCAGGCCGGACAAGGTCGATCCGACATGAACTCCTCGATCTTGCTGCGTATGTACTCCGAGTCGGTTTCCCGATAACGTCTTTCTAGGTTCGCCACCAAACCCTCAAACACGGTGGTGTAGCTCCGGCGAAATCCCTGCCGATTGGTGTAGGTGACGTGAATGCGCTCCCCCTTGGTGCCGTAAAGTAGGGCATCGCGCACTTCCTGGGGCAGGTCGGCCCAGGGGGTATCAAGGTCAGCCCCATACTTCTCGCATATGGCTCTCGTCACCTGTTCGTAGTACCGCGAACTGCTCCCACTCCAGGGCAGAAGCACACCTTCCGCCAAGGAAAGAGAAGGATCGCCCACCAGCAGATCGGGATCGATCTCTCTTCGTGAACCCAGCCCTGCGCAGACCTCACAGGCGCCGTGGGGCGAGTTGAAGGAGAAGATGCGCGGAGCCATCTCCGGCAGAGAAACGCCGTGCTCGGGGCAGGCCAGATTCTCCGAGAAAAGCAACGAAGTGGGCGCCTCCCCTTGCGCCTGGGTCCCATAGACGTCCACCAAGAGCAAACCGTGCCCCTCGGCCAAGGCGGTCTCCACCGAGTCAGATAGCCGGCGGCGCAGGCCGTCCTTCATGACCAGGCGGTCCACTATCACGTTGATGTCGTGCCGTACGTTCTTATCTAGCTCTGGCAGAGGTTCATCTAAGCTGTACTGCTGACCATCAATCTCTACTCGAGTGAAACCTTCGCGGCGAACGTGCTCGAGTATCTCCTTATGCCACCCTTTCTGACCCCGGACCAGCGGCGCCTTGATGACAAAGCGCGTCCCCGGCTCTAAGCTCAGTATTTGATCGACGATTTGCTCCTTGCTTTGCCCTTCGATCGGGCGGCCGCAAATCCAGCAATGCGGCTTACCGATGCGTGCATACAGTAGACGCAGGTAGTCGTATATCTCGGTGACCGTTCCCACGGTCGAGCGTGGGTTCCTGGAAGTCGTCTTCTGGTCTATAGAGATGGCTGGAGACAGGCCCTCGATGTGGTCCACGTCAGGCTTGTTCATCTGCCCCAGGAACTGTCGAGCATAGGTCGAAAGGCTTTCCACGTAGCGGCGCTGGCCCTCGGCGTAGATGGTGTCGAAGGCAAGACTTGACTTGCCCGAACCGGAAAGCCCGGTGATGACGATCAGGCGGTCGCGGGGGAGCGTAAGGGAGATATCCTTAAGATTGTGCTCCCGGGCTCCGATGATAACTATCTCGTTTGCGCCCATGGTACGCGGATTCTATCAGGGCCCTGGAATACCGGTACCCGCCGGCCGCCCCTGTTGACCAAGCCTGCGGGCAAGGACGCGGGGCGGCCCGGCTAAAGCCGGGCCGCCCCGCCCTTTCCCCACTCAACTACATAACCAGGTGGAGGTAACGGGACTCGAACCCGTGGCCTCAACGCTGCCAGCGTCGCGCTCTCCCAACTGAGCTATACCCCCACATTCAGGCGGTCACGGATTATAGCCGCGCTGCCTCCGGCCTGCAACCACGACCGCCTACTCCACTGTCTCCATAGGGGCTTGTTTCCATAGAACGTCCAGCCGATAGAACTCCCGCGCCTCCGGAGTGAAGATATGCACAATGAAATCCAGGAAGTCGAGCAGAATCCACTGGCCGTGGATAAGACCCTCTGTACCCACAGGAAGCAGTCCCGCTTCAGCCTTGAGCCTGAGACCAACCTCTTCAGCAATGCGCTTAGTGAGCCGCACATTCCGACCGGTGCAAATCACGAGGTAATCCGTGTAGGTCACGAGCTCGCGCATGTCGAGCACTTTCACGTCCTCAGCCTTGAAATCCAGCGCGATTCTGGCCGCGAGGAGAGCCCGCTCATGGATGTCCACTAGCTCTCTTGCCGCTGCGCGGGGACGTCGCGGACGACGGGCAAGTTTCTCAAGTTCCAGCCCTAAGTCGGCAGCAATCATCTCTGTTTCCCGCTGCGCGGGTCTCTTCGGCTCTCGTCCCTGCTTTGGTGCGCGGTCCTTCATCAGCACTCTTCACTCCCATTCAATGGTCGAGGGCGGCTTGCTGGAAATGTCATAAACCACCCGGTTGACTCCGGGCACCTCGTTGATGATGCGCCCGGAGATGCGCTCAAGAACTTCGTAGGGCAGCCTTGCCCAGTCGGCCGTCATGGCGTCGTCGGACGTCACCGCCCTCACCACGATTGGATAGGCATAGGTGCGCGCGTCTCCCATGACACCCACGCTCCGAATGGCAGGCAGAACCGCGAAAGACTGCCACACCTCACGATACAGGCCTGCTCGCTTGATCTCTTCAAGCACGATGGCGTCCGCCTCCCGCAGGATCTGCAGTCGTTCGCGGGTGACCTCCCCGATGATGCGGATGGCCAAACCAGGGCCGGGGAAAGGCTGACGCCAGACCATGTCTTCGGGCAGGCCGAGCTCCTCACCGACTACACGCACCTCGTCCTTAAACAGCATCCGCAACGGCTCCACCAACTCGAAACCCACATCGTCGGGAAGTCCCCCCACATTGTGGTGGGACTTAATGACCGCCGCCGACCCTGCACCCGACTCTATGACGTCCGGGTAGATGGTGCCCTGCACCAGGAAACGCACTTCTCCTAGCTTGCGTGCTTCCTCTTCAAAAGTGCGGATGAATTCCTCCCCGATGATCTTGCGTTTGGCCTCGGGATCGGTGACCCCGGCCAGTCTACCCAGGAAACGCTCCTCGGCCCTCACCTGGACCAGAGGAACATGAAAATGCCGGCGAAAAGTGTCCTCGACCTGCGCCGCCTCGTTCTTGCGCAAAAGCCCATGATCCACAAATATGCAGGTCAGCTGGTCCCCGACAGCTTTGTAGGTGAGAAGTGCAGCCACAGCCGAGTCCACCCCTCCCGATAGTCCGCAGACCACCCTCTCTTCGCCAACCTGCTCTTTGATCCGCTCCACCGCCTCCTCGACGATAGAGACCGGCGTCCAGGTGGGAGAGGCGTCGCAGATGTTGTAAAGGAAGTTCTTAAGGATCTCCTGGCCGAACTCCGTATGCCGCACTTCGGGGTGAAACTGCACGCCAAAGATCTTGGCCTCGAGGTTGCACATGGCCGCGACCGGGACCTGAGGACTGCTGGCGATGACAGTGAAACCCTGGGGAGGCTGGACCACCGAGTCCCCGTGACTCATCCACACCTTCATCTCCGCGGGCAGACCGGCAAACAAGGGATTCGACGTGGCTACCTTGACGTTCTGGGGACCATACTCTGCCACTCCCAGCCGCTCCACAGTGCCGCCCCGCAACTTCCCTATGACCTGTAGGCCGTAACAAATCCCCAGGACCGGCACCCCCAGCTCCAGGATAGCCGGATCGATGAGGGGAGCATCTGGTTCGTTGACGCTGCGCGGCCCACCAGACAGAATAAGACCGACCGGCGAGGCCGCCTCGAGGGCTGAAGCAGGAATACTGTGAGGAACCAGCTCTGAGTACACCCGGCACTCCCGCACCCGCCGGGCGATCAGCTGCGAATACTGGCCGCCGAAGTCAATGACCAGTACCTTGTCCACTCCCTCGGAACTACGCTTCAGTCGACACCTCCTCCAGTTCCACCGACTCAACCAGCCGCTCCGCATCAGCCGGCAGAAGCACCCCAGCCCCGTAACTGATCAGATTGGCCGCTGCGCAGGCAAGCCCGAAGCGAAGACAGTCGCGAGGTGAATCGCCTTCAAGAAGCCGGACCACATAACCAGCCACCAGGGCGTCATTCCAGCCAAGCGGAGAAACCACATCCACCTCTGGCGTGCGCCCGACATAGGTGCGCACTTGGTCACCCTCGGCAAGCTCCGCCACACAGCCGTAGCGGTAGGTTATCACTACTGAACCCGCGCCCATTTCCCGCATGATCCGAGCTGCCCGCACCTGGTCATCAAGGCCAGCAAACTCGTAGCCGATGACCTTCTCCGCCTCCACTAGTTTGGGAAAAACGTAATCCGGACCGGCCTTTATACCCAGTCGTAAGGGGTCAGCATAGGTGTAGAAGAAGGAGATCAGTCCCAGATCGCGCGCATGATGAATGAGCTCGGCGTAGACGTCGTCTCCCAGGCCAGGTGGCACACTCCCAGCAAAGACCACCACGTCGGCAGCCTTGCCCAAGTACTCCATCTTGTCATGGAGAAGATTGAGCTCATCTCGACTTATCTCCGGACCCTTCTCATTGATCTCGGTTACAGTGTTGTTCTCTGGGTCTACCACTGCAGTTGAGATCCGGGACTCACCTTTTATCCGAACAAAGTCACAAAGGATGCCCTCGTCGTTAAGGTCAGAGACTATCTGATCGCCTTTCCGACCCCCGATGAAGCCGGTAGCAATGACCGGCCGCCCCAGGATCTTGGCCGCGCGAGCCACGTTGATCCCTTTGCCTCCTGGCAAGATCACCGTGTCGGTTGCCCTGTGACGAAAGCCAGCCTGGAAGTTCGGCACAATCATCGTGCGGTCCAGCGCCGGATTGAGGGTCACCGTCAATATCATCTAGTGCTCACCTTCCGGTTTAGCCTCTCCCTAAAAGTGTTTTCCCAACCACCGTCCTAGCCTACTCCAATAGTAGACGAGCTTTGCGCCCAAAGTCACTCGGCCAAATGACTGAGCTGCCACCAGAGACGCAGTCTGCGTCGTTCCCTCCCCAGAGGTCAGGGTCACCCGGCCAAACACCTCACCGGCTTCGACCGGCAGGGAAAGCGGGCGATCCACCTCCACCAAGCAGGTCACCGAGTCGTCTTTGTATAACTCTACCCCTACTGTCTTGTCGGCAACCAACTCCACCCGCCCATCCAGAACGTATGGAACCTCAGCCTCAGCGACTACTGCGCCCTGCGAAACCAGGGTCAGCCGCCTGTAAAGAGACAGCCCGTACTCGAGAAGCGCGCGACTTTCTTGCCAGCAGACTTCGGGAACCGGCTGCCCCAGCACCACACTTATCACCGAGACCCCGTCTTTAGTCCCCGAACCCACCAAACACTGCTCAGCCTTGGGAGTAAGACCTGTCTTGATGCCATCAACCCAGTCCGCCATGGCAAGCAGTTTGTTCGTGCTGGTGATGACCGTCGGTTTTGACCTCCCCGGCAGCTGAATAGTGTACTGTTTCGTGGCCACGATCCGGCGAAAGGTCTGGTTAGCCATCGCGTACCTCGCCAATCTGGCCATGTCAAGGGCCGTTGAGTAGTGTCCAGCTGCATCTAGACCATGTGGGTTGACAAAATGCGTGTCGACCAGGCCCAGCTCGCGCGCTTTGGCGTTCATTTGCTCCACAAACGCTTCCACATCCCCAGCACAGGCTTCCGCCAAAGCAGCTGCAGCCGCGTTGGAGCTCCGAAGCAAAAGTAGGTAGAGTAGCTGCTCCACCGTGAGTATGTCACCAGTTCTTAGAAGAGGAGAGGGTTCGGGGGTGGCGGCTGCCTTGGCCGAGACCATGACCTGGGCAGACAGATCCAAGTTTTCCAGTACAAGCACCGCTGTCATGATCTTGGTTGTGGAGGCCATAGGTCTCCGGGTTTGCGCGTTGCGCTCGAAGAGAACCTTCCCCGTGCTGGCACTGATAAGTACAGCCGCTGGCGAAGTAATCGTGGGGGCAGGAAGCGGCCGCCAGTCCGGAAGATCATGCGCAGCCAAAGTAAAGGACATCCGCTCGCCCGCAGATAGTCCTGTAGCGCCGTATGCGGGCCCAGCTCGCTGCCCGCCAACAACCAGGAGAGCCACAGCCAGCACCGCGGCCACGAGCAGCAAAACAGAAAAATGACGGCGCCCCCTGGGGGCTCTTAGTAGCCTCATCTTGTGCTCCAGTATAGCAACGAGCTCGCTCTTCCCCGCATCCCAGCTGGCCTTCACCTGCCGCCAGCCAAGGCAACTGACAGAATCCCCGGTGAGACCGCCGCGGGAGTCAGACAGGCCGATGTTATACTTCGCGGCCGACAGTCGAGGGCAAGGTCTTGAGTCCAGGAGGTGTGGCCATAGCCGAGGTCATCCGCCGCGCGTGGGGCCGCCTAATACGAAAGCAGTGGCTCATTCTTTACCCACTGGCTTTAGCCGTAGTCCACACTATGGCCTTCTTCGCCGTTTATGCCGCTTCAGGAGAGAGAATCTCCGCCAGTGAGTTCTGGACACTTGACTTTGACCGCTGGACCTACCTACGGGAGCACTTGTACACAAACTCACCTTCGTGGCCCTTGCTGGCTGCGGCAGTGGTGGCTGGGCTTCTTTCCTGCGCGCTAGCGGGCATGATACGCGCCCCCTTCTTCCGGGCTGTCGCCGGGCCCGGTTACCCGCTCGGCCCACGCAAGTGGAAGGAGGTGGGCAATCTCTTTCTTTTTTACCTGGTCAGCTACGTAGCCACCCGCATCGTGCCGGTAGCTCTTCCGGCCAATGCAGTTCTTGTACAGCTGGGCAGCCTCTTTGCTACGGTGGTAGCCCTGTTACTTGTTTTTGGCGACTACGCCATTGTCTACGAGGACTTAGGCGTGATTGCCGCCATTCGCCGTAGTGTGCGGCTCCTTCGAAGAAGATGGGCGGTCGTAGTGCTCATCTTTCTGGTGGTCCAGCTGGTGTGGTTAGGTCTATACAGCCTCTATGGCCTTTACTACGGCAGTGGCGTACAGGTCTTTTTCCTCTTGCCGGTGAGCCGGCTACTGGTCGACGCACTCCTCACCCTCTTTGTCGACCTGGTTCTTATCTATCTCTACGAGGACCTGCGCCGACTGGGACCACTGTGACCGCGGGCCCCACTGCAACCCCAGGCCCACTACCGAGGGAAGATGATGACGCTAGGCTGAGTAGTGGGAGGAACCTCCGGCCCCTCACGGACGGCGTGGCCCTGCACCACTTCGGTGAGGACTAGGAGGCTAACCAGCGCGACCACCAGCAGCAGCACCACCATTGGCAGCATCAACCTAAGAGGACCGGGCCGCCTCTCAGCCGAGGAGACCAGGGCAGGCGTGTCCTTCCTAGCCACGGCCAGTCACCCTCCACAAAGCGTCTTTCATCTCCCGTGCTTCTTGTCTTGCCGCCTCTCGCCAATTGACCTCCGGTCGCTTCCGGTAGGCATAGAGTATGGCTCGAGCGGAGTTGACCACTGCTCCTGTGCCCCGAGCGTCAAAAAGACAGACAACATCCTCAGCCCTGGCCCCTTGGGCCCCATAGCCCGGTACCAGAAAGGGCACACGCTCGAGGCGCGCCCTTAGCCGAGAACCTTCCTCCGGATGAGTGCCACCCACCACGGCACCAATCAGCCGGTAGCCGAGCCGTCCCTCCGTTCCCCTGCCCCACTCACTCACAAGATCCGCGACTCGCTCGTACACCCGTCCTCCCCCAGCTAATTCAAGGTCTTGCAGCTCAGCGGAGCTAGGATTGGAGGTCTTAACCAACACAAAGACCCCCTTGCCCTGCTCCCGAGCCCGCCGGAAAAACGGCTCCAACCCGTCCGTGCCAAAGTAGGGATTCACGGTAACAGCGTCTGCCCCCACGTGGTCCAGATGAGCAGCGGCATAAGCCTCTGCCGTACTGCCAATGTCTCCGCGCTTGACATCCGCGATGACCAGATATCCCAACTCGCGAGCTAGCCTGGCGGTCTCCTCATACACTGCCCATCCCGCAGCCCCGAGAGCCTCGAAATAAGCCACTTGGAGCTTGACAGCTACCGCCTCTTCCTGGAGCGCCTCAAGTATCCCCCGGAGGAAAAGCCGGTAACACGCAGCCTTTCTCTCCAGCTCCTGCCCACATCCGCGCCCTTCCCCAAGCACGCGCTCTTCGGCAAACTCGGGCCCCTCAAGTGCGGCGATCACTTGTGGGGGCAAGGAAGCGTAGTCCGGATCCAGACCCACCACCACCTGCGAACGTTTAGTCTCTACAGCCTCCAGTAGACGGTCGGTGAAATGCCGGTCGCTCACTGCCTACCTCCCGAGCACCACTCCCGGCTCCTTTCCCGTTCCGAGCCCCCAAAGAAGAGGAAGGGCCGCCCGGGGCGGCCCAAGTTGTAGCTTCGCCGGGATTCAATGCTCACTTGACAGCACTCTTTAGGGCAAGGCCCGGGCTGAACTTCGGCACCTTGCTCGCCGGAATCTTGATCTTGACCTTGGTCTGCGGGTTGATTCCCTGTCTGGCCTCCCGCGTCTGCACATAAAACTTGCCGAAACCTGTGAACTGAACTTCCTCCCCCTTCTTGAGCGCCTCAGTCACCACCTCGAGGAAAGCATCCACTACCGCAGCGGCGTCCTTCTTAGTGAGGCCGCTCTTTGCTGCAAGCTTGTCCACGAACTCGGCTTTGGTCACAGCTACCTCCCTTTGGTCCACAGGGTACTCTTTTACCTTAGCAAGGCTGGATATCCGGCACAAGCGCTTCTTGCTCTGATTAGCGCCATTTCTGCACACCACCCTCCGATTCTCTAGGAGCCCACCATAAGTCCCAGCTCAGAGGCCGTGAAAAGTGGCCTCAGCCGCAGTCCTGCCCCTCGGGCCGCTTCCTCTCCGCCCTCCTGTCGATCAACCACGCAGTAAAGGTCTTCGACAATAAGGCCCGCTTCCCTTAGAGCCTCCGCCGCCTGAATAGCCGCCCCGCCTGAGGTCACAATGTCTTCGATCAATGCCACCCGCTCCCCAGGCTTGAAACGCCCTTCGATCCGCTTGGCAGTGCCGTAGTCCTTGGACGCTTTGCGCACCAAGAGCAGCGGCAACCCTAGCTCCAGGGAGAGTGCTGCCCCCAAGACCACTCCTCCCAACTCGGGGGCAGCCAGACGGCTGTACTCGGTTCCCACCGCCAATTCCTCGCGGATCATCATGGCCATCTCGTTAGTGATGGCCCGGAGCACGCGGGGGTCGGTCTCGAACAGGTATTTGTCCAAGTAGTACCGGCTGCGCTTGCCGGAACGAAGCACAAAATCCCCCTCGAGATAGGCGACTTCAAGCAGAAGCCGTCCCAGCCTTTCCTTGTCCACCTCGCCTCCTGGTTGGTCCCGGCATTGCCGAACTCGAGGGCCGCCCTCGCCTTGCCCGAGCTGGACAGCCACTCACATCATCGTCCTGACACTACCACGCTTTCGACAGCGACGCTGGGAGTGCAGACACTGCCGTAAAGTGGAACCCACCTAGCGTCTCCACCAACCTCGCAGATGGATCCCAGAAGCCTTTGAAAATCGGTGGCCAACGTCACCTCGCGCACCGGCCGGCCTAGCTCACCACCAGAAATCATCCGCCCGGCCACCCCCACCGAGATCTCGCCACTCACCGGATTGATGCCCGAGTGAAGCCCGATCACGCTTTCCACGTAAATGCCCTCGCCCACACGCCTAACCAGAGCGGCCAAATCACCCCTGCCCGCTTCTACTACCAAGTTGCTTGCAGCAATGGTGGGAGTTGCCCGGTAACCAGAACGAGCCGCGTTGCCAGTTGAGCGGCAGCCCGACCCGGCTCGCCGGGCAGCCCTTGTGTCGTAAAGATAGGAGCAAAGCACGCCCCGTTCAAACAGACTGGTGACCTGCCTGGGCACGCCTTCCCCGTCGAAGGGGCCAGCCGCCGGCCCTTCGACCGCTAGCCCGTCGTCGCGCAGGGAGAAGCACGCAGATGCTAGCCTCTCCCCTATTTTTCCGGCAAAAACCGACCGCCCTTTCTGCACAGCATCAGCACTGAGCGCGGGCGCGATTCGGGCAAGGAGAGCGGCAAACACCTCTCGGGCAAACAACACCGCATAGGTTCCCGTGGGACAGGGGTGACCGCCAACCAGCGCTCTTGCTTTCTCCGCTGCCTCCCGCCCCGCACCTTCAGGGTCAAGTGCAGCTGGGGTGCGACCCGCCGTGAAACCTACCCCCGATTGGCGGTCCGCGCCTTCTCCGGCGTGAGCCCAAGTGTACACGAGGCAGAAAGACTGCTCAGCTTCCGCTTCCACCCCTCTGCTGGAGACAAGTGCAACGCGCTCCTCCTCATCAAAGTACACACTGGCCTCCACCGTCTCCACACCGGGGACAGCAAGGGCAGCTGCTTCTGCCTGCAGAGCCATCCGCACCTTGCTCTCGATGCCAGTGGCGCCCACCTCCGGTGACCAAAGACCGGCCAGAACAGGATAGGGGCGCTCGGGCAGGTCGGGCAACCCGGCGAAGGGATCGACGTCGGCCGCTTTAAGCACCTCGCCCGCCTCGGCGATAGCTCGGTCGAGGCCGAGCGAAGAGAGATCGGCAGTAAACGCGTATCCCATCCGTCCGCCAGCGAGCGCCCGGATGCCCACCCCACGTGGTTCGGCCCGGACAACGGCTTCCAACTCCCCACCAAACGTCCTTATCTCAAGCGTGCGACCGTAACTGACGTAGACCTCCAGTTCCGCGTGGAGCCGCCGCCCACGCTCAAGCACTGATTTAGCCACCTCAAGCGGTGACCGCCTATTGCCAGTCTCTCTCGAGTTCCCATAGCCCGTCATGCTGCTGTGCCCCCAACCGTCATCTCACGGATACGCAGGGTCGGCTGGCCAGTGCCCACCGGAACGCTCTGCCCTTCTTTGCCGCACATGCCTGCTTTGATCTCAAGGTCGTCGGCTATGGCGTCGATGGCGAGCAGAATCTGCGGCCCGCTTCCAATCAGAGTGGCGCCCCTTACCGGAGCTGTGAGCCTGCCTTTTTCTATCAGATAGGCCTCGGACACCCCAAACACGAATTCCCCTGTCGCCGGGTTGACCTGCCCGCCCGAAAAGGAGCGAGCATACAAACCATACGGAGTATCCCCGATCAACTCAGCTGCCTTGTGCTTTCCCGCTCCGATGAAGGTGTTAGTCATGCGCGGATAAGGCAGGTGGCGGTAGTCCTGGCGCCGGCCGTTGCCGGTCAACCCCAGATCCAGTCGCCTTGCTCTTAGCCGGTCGGTCAGGTAGCCGGTGAGCACGCCCGCCTCGATAAGCACGGTGCGTCCGCAGGTTACGCCTTCGTCGTCGCAACTGCAGCTACCCCATATGCCGGGTAGTGAACCGTCGTCGTAGGCAAAAACGTGCTCCCCTGCGACTCGCTGACCCACCATGCCGGCCCATACGCTGCTTTGCTTCAGAACGTGGTCAGCTTCTAGACCATGCCCGCAGGCCTCATGGAATAGGACCCCGCCAAAGCCATTGGCCAAGACCACGGGCATACGCCCTGCAGGCGCAGGTCGTGAATCAAGCAGCGTGACTGCCCGCTTGGCGACATCTTCCGCTAGTCCCCTCACCGCGTCCTCCCCCGGAGAAGAAGACGCCCCCACATAAGCCAGACTGTCTTGAGCTGTCTGCAACAGCCCGTCGCGTTGGGCAGTCACAGTCACCGACACAATGACCCGGTAGCGGTCATCAACAGCTAAAGCGCCGTAGGAGCCAGCTATCCACACGCGCTGCCGGCTTTCCCCGTAAGAAGCCACCACTTGACAGACTTCTCTCGACACTGCTCTTGCGCTCTCGTCCACCAGATGGAGAAGTCGAGCCCCGGTGTGGGCTGACCGCCGCTCCGGTTCGGGCGGCCGTCTCTTCCCACTCGCCTCAGCCTCCCGCACAACCACGATGGCCTCTCTTTGGCCGGCCGCGCTTCCCCCCAGCTCTGTGGCTAGACCGAGAAGGTCAGCCTCATTCACAGCGTCCACGTAGCCAAAGACAGTGGTGACACCCCGCACCACGCGTAAGGAAGCTCCCCTATCCACGCCGGTCACCGCCTGCTCAACCCGTCCGTCCTCCAAGCGCAAAGAGAGCGAACTGCGCTCTTCAACGTAGAGCTCAGCCAACTCGCCCCCGCGCTTGAGAGCAACGGTAAGAACCTCGCCGGCAAGTTCCGGGCTCAACCCTTCGTAGCTCAACCTTCGTCCTTTCGCCAGCAAACAGGTGACCGGACTGCCCTAGGGCAGTCCGGTCACCCCTTCCTTCGACCTCGCTGGTAGCAAGCTCGCCCCTGGGGAGACCACCCCGAGGCGGCCCCTAGCCCTAAGTCAGCGGGATATCCCCCAGATTAATGTCAGCCACGCCGGTGTCAAGACCAGCAAAGGTCTTCAGCTTAGAACCGCTCTTGATCTCAAGCTCGTAGACATCGTCCGGCAGGCCCTCAAACCAGAAGTCCCCATAGCTGTCGGTCTCGATGGTGCGCACCTGGCCGGAGCTGTCCTTCAAGGTGCAGACGGCCCCGATGATCACCTCCTCTTCCACCGGGTCGTAGACCGTGCCGGCGATAAACTTCTTAGGCAGCCCGATGTAGTAGACGCGCGGCTTGACCTCGTCTTTCAGCTCCGGCTTCCACACCTCGGCCTTGGCGATCAGCTCCTGAGCCTCCCCCTCGTCCAGGAACCGTAAAGCCAAAGTGGGACAAGCATCAACGCAGCGCGGCTCTGCCCAGCCGTCATCCAAAAGATGAGCGCAACCGGTGCACTTTTGGGCTAGATTAAGGTCTTCATTGAAGAAGATGGTGTCGAAGGGACAGGCGTCCACACAATTCCGGCAGCCGGTGCACTTGAGCGGGTCGATGATGACAAGACCATCATTGCGCTTGTAGATGCCGCCTTCTACCGGGCAGGCAGGTATGCAGGGCGCTTGATCGCAATGCATGCAAAGATGAGGCCGGTAGGCCACCTTGACCTTGGGCACTGTGCCGCGCACCCGCTCGGTGAGCTTCATCCAGAACTGCCCGATCTCCGGCTGAGGCTTGGCATAAGGTGTCCAGTCGTTTGCCACGTGCTCGTCTTTGCACACTATCTGGCAGTTATGGCAGCCATTGCACTTGGTGACGTCAATGACGAAAACCTTCTTGGCCATGGCTACCTCCTCTCCTCGACCCAAGCGTTAAAGTGCAGACCCGACGCTGGATCGTAGTCTTTTTCAAACGCTTCCGGATATTGCCTTCTCCACTCGTCCATCTGGGCCATGCTCACCCGCTCGACCTCAACCAAGTAACCGCTGGTGGCTTGGCCGCCCGCGTAGCGGGAAGTTAGACCTTGGGGAGCAATCACGTTAATGGCGCCCCCTCTGTCCAACTTGAAGGGGATGATCCAGTCAGCTCGAGCCCCATGATCCACCGACACTACGCCCGGCCGAATGCGCTCCCAGACTAGCGCGCCGCATAGAACCGCACCCCGCTCGTTATACACCTTGACGATGTCACCATTCTTGATGCCCCTGGCTTCGGCATCCTTGGGATGCATCCAACAGGGCTCATACCAGTAGCCATCCCAGCCTCTAACCTTCCCGGTGACCGCTTCCTTGGTCCAGGGAATGTCGTCACACTGGGCGTGTGTGCGCCAACGACCGTGATTGGACATGAGAAGCAAGGGATAGGCTTTGGCCCGCGGGCTGGACAAGGACTCGTCGTGAGTAATGCCCTTCTCAATCCACTTAGGAATGGGCGGGCGTTCTTCGTCGCAGGGGAAGGTCTTGGCCAGGTTCTCGCAGTAGAACTCCAGTTTGCCGCTCGGAGTGGGCAGCGGATGCTTCTCCGGATCCTTGTAGAACAGGTAGAGGCCGGCCGGCCGCTCCTCCCAATCGGGAGCCACAGGCAGCACACAGTACTGGTTCTCCTTAAAGGTTTCCCAGGGGACCACAGCGTTGAAGCGCATGCCCTCGTAGGTACCCCGGATAAGCTCCTCTTCGCTGAACCCGTCCGTGACCTGCTCCAACATACCTAGCTTCTCCGCCACCGCACAGACTGCTTCGTAGTCGCTGCGCGATTCTCCGATGGGCTCGATGGCCCGGTTCATGAGGATGACACTCTGGAAGCTATCGCCCTCTCGGATGCAGGGCGAAATGTCATTGACCTCGAGCGTGGTATTGGTGGGCAGGATGATGTCGGCGGCCAGCACATCGTTCTCCAGCCAGGGATGCTGGGCCACTACGCACTCGATCTTGGGGTTCCTGAAGGCCTCCATGACCTCCCCACCCCAGCCCCAGCAGGTGGTGCGGCAGGGAGTGTCGGTCCAGATCATGTGTATCTCCGTGCCGCCCTCTTCCTCAGGAATGGGATAGACATACTTCTTGTATTGGTCTTCGGTGGGTTCCTCATGGCCGCCCGTGCCCCAGAACTCCACCTTGCCTTCTTTGATGGCTTTTTCAATGAGAGTCTTGGGGATCATCTGCTTGCCCCAAGCCGTGGGAGTGCCGCGGTGAGGTTTAAGCAAACGCTCGCCGTACGGAGTGTTCTGGAGACTGGCAAATGGACCCATGTGGTCAGCGCCCCCAGTGACCACATTCTTGGGCATACCGGTATACGCGATCTGCGCCTGGTGCACGCCCGGCTTGCCTAGGCCCTGCATACCCAAAAGCACGCATTCAAGACGCGCGGGCTCATGGGCGTAGGGACCGCGAATCATGCCGCCGCCAAAGTAATGGCCTATGCTGACCCGTTTCTTGGCCCAGTCGCGAGCCAGAGCCTTGATGGTCCAGGGCGGAACGCCACACTTCTCTGAAGCCCACTTGGGAGTCTTGGGAATGCCGTCTTCTTCGCCTAGAACATAGGCCTTGACCTTGTCAAACCCCACCGTGTGAGTCTCCACGTACTCCTTGTCGTAGGTGCCTTCGGTGATCCACACGTAGATGATGGCCAGCTGCAAGGCCGCGTCAGTATTGGGAAGAATAGGGATCCACTTATCGGCGTGGATGCAGGCCGAGTAGTTAAGGTCGGGGCAGATATAGACCTGCTTAATGCCGATCTCGGTCCAGAAGAATAGGAGCCTACTTGCAAATTGGCCCCGAAAGCCCCAAGCTGTGGTCTCGGGGTCGCCGCCCCACACCACCACCATGTCGCTGTGCTCACAGATATCTTTGACAATGTTGTCGTGCGGGGCCATCATGCCGATGTAGCCTTTGCCCCACACATGCTTAGAGCCCCAATACCAGCCTTCCCAGCTGTCGGGGTTGCGCACCTGTTGGGTAAAGCCGCCCAGCTTGTCGAGAAGCAAGGTAGAGCAGCCGTGGGGCGCGTGCACCATCTTGCATTCGCCGTGTCCGTCGCCCTGGACCAAAATAGCCAGCGGCCCGTAGGTCTCGCAGATGCGTTTGACCTCGTCGGCGATGAGCTGCGCAGCTTCATCCCAGGAGATGCGTACGTACTTGCTCTTTCCTCGGTTCTGTGGATTGCGTTCCCCCTTGGGATCCCAGTCAACTCGTTTTAGGGGGTACTTGATGCGGTTAGGAGAATAGGTGCGTTTCTTGTAGGCGAGGCTCCACGGCGCCGGAACAGACTTGTAAAGCGGCTCCAGCGTCTTTCCGTTTTTGGTGATCTTCCACGGGTTAAAAGACTTAGGGTCGTACTTCCAGTCCCAATGCAGAGGCCTGATCCTCACCACCTTGCCGTTTTTCACGTCTACACAGCAAGGGCAGGCGCCAAAGATGCCTCCACTCAGCCCTAGAGCCTTAAGGACAGTCTTGTCGCCCCGCGTCCAACCCACCCGGCCCCCACCGCCCTGGGTAACCTGGGCCTCATTATCCTTTGCTGTCATACGGTCACCCTTTCTCGCTTGTCCCGAACTGCCCACCCACATGAAGTTCGGCCGACCCTCCGGCCGTCTCGACATTCGCTCTTGCAGGCGCACACAGCCGTGCGACAGTGCTCATCTTAGAAGGACCTCCCCGCCTCTGGCGCGCTTTCGCGCAACTTTTCATTAGTCGGCGGAGATATGACCAACCTGCATAGCTGGCCCTCGCCGTTTCAGCGCTAAGGCTCGGGTCGCAAAACAGAGCCTCTCAGTCTCTCGATCTCAGTTTCTGGAAACCGGACAGGCTCGGAGAATTTGTGTGGCCGCGGCCATGAAGGGGGCCGCCTCGGGTGTGTCGCCAGGGAGGGCCACCATGGAACCGTCGTCAAAATACAGCTCCACCTGTGGCTTACGAGAACGAAGGAAAAGGAAGTAGTAGACGCCCGCCCCCACGCTTCCTAAGGCAGTAAGAATCCCCAAGATCTTAAACAGACGTCTCATCTACGCCTCCCCCGCTTCTTCTCTGGACCGTGACTTCTCCGCCAGGACCTCGCGTGCATCCCTTAAGCAAGTCCGCAAGTCATAAAGCACAAGACCAACATGACTGCCTCGCTTGCCGGTGGCCAGGATGGTCATACCACCCTCAGTCAACTCGCGAGTAAGAAACACATACCCGGCAGGAGTTTCGATAGCAAGCTGCGTGAACGGCCGCGAGCCCATCTCCGCCGCCCGTACCTCGGCAAGGCGAACTAACTCGGCCGCTTGGGCCAGGGCGGCCGCTTCCTCCTCGGCGGTCATATTGGACGCGAGCACTTCCCCCGGCGCGAAAAGCACGGCCTTGTCGATGTCGGTGGAGATGTCAAGCATCTCCGCAAACGCCCTTTGTACCTCTTCCTTCATTCGCGCCTCCTCTTGCAGGCAACAGGGCTGGCTTGGCACTGATGCTTCAGTTTACCGCGGCAGCAGAGGACCGCTCAAGCCGGAGGGCCTTCGCACCTCCTCAACTGAGGAGGCGCGAAGGCCCTCACTCCCCGGAGCGTCAAGCGCCCCAGAGCTCTAGCTCGACTTCATCACATCATGCCACCCATGCCGCCCATGCCGCCGGCGCCCTGCTTGTTCTCTTCCGGCTTCTCCGCGACGATGACCTCGGTAGTGAGGATGTTCTTGGCAATGGAAGCCGCATTCTGCAGAGCCGAACGGGTGACCATGGCCGGGTCAATGATGCCAGCCTTGATCATGTCCTCGTACTCGCCAGTGACAATGTTCAGGCCGACACCTTTGGGCCGGTTGCGGACTTCGTTGACCACAACCGAGCCCTCAAGACCAGCGTTGTTGGCTAGTTGACGCAGGGGCTCTTCCAGAGCTCGGGCTACAATGCGCACACCAGTAAGCTCGTCACCCTCGGCCTGGACAGCCTCCACAGCCGGCACGCACAGAAGCTGCGCCACACCACCGCCGGGAACGATGCCTTCCTCGAGAGCGGCCCGAGTCGCGCTCAAGGCATCTTCCACACGATGCTTCTTCTCTTTGATCTCGGTCTCCGTGGCAGCGCCAACCTTGATCACCGCTACACCGCCAGCCAGCTTAGCCAGCCGCTCCTGCAGCTTCTCCCGGTCGAAATCGCTGTCCGTGGTTTCAATCTCGGCCTTTATCTGGTTGATACGGGCCTTGATGCGCTCTATGTCGCCAGCGCCGTCAACAATGGTGGTGTTGTCCTTGTTAACCACCACTTTGCGGGCGCGCCCCAGCTGCGACAGCTGCGTGTTCTCCAGCTTGAGGCCCATCTCGTCGCTAATGACCTCGCCCCCGGTTAGGATGGCGATGTCCTCCAGCATGCGCTTGCGCCGATCCCCAAAGCCAGGAGCCTTCACCGCTATGCCCGTGAAAGTGCCACGCAGCTTGTTGACGATGAGAGTGGCGAGAGCCTCACCCTCCACGTCCTCCGCGATGACCAACAGTGGCCTACCGGCCTGAATGACCTTCTCCAAAACAGGGAGGAGATCCTGTACGGAGCCGATCTTCCGGTTGGCGATGAGGATGTAGGGATCCTCCAGCACCGCCTCCATGCGTTCCGCATCAGTGACAAAGTACGGCGAGATGTAACCCTTGTCGAACTGCATACCTTCAGTGAATTCGAGGTCCATGCCGAAGGTGTTCGACTCCTCCACATTGACCACGCCGTCCTTGCCTACCTTCTCGATGGCGTCAGCAATAACGTCGCCAATCTCAGGGTCGCCGGAGGAGATGGTAGCCACGCGGGCGATATCCTCCTTGCCCGAGACTTCCTTCGCCATCTTCTTAATCTCTTCCACGGCCGCATCCACCGCGCGCTCGATGCCACGCTTGAGAGCCATGGGATTCGCGCCAGCCGCCACGTTCTTAAGACCCTCGCGTACGATGGCTTGAGCAAGCAGCGTAGCCGTGGTTGTCCCGTCACCAGCTACATCGTTGGTCTTGGTGGCCACTTCCCGGACCAACTGTGCGCCCTGGTTCTCAAAAACATCCTCGACCTCGATCTCGCGAGCGATGGTCACTCCGTCGTTGGTGATAGTGGGGCTGCCAAACTTCTTGTCCAGAACCACATACCGGCCCTTAGGACCGAGGGTCACCTTGACCGCATCGGCCAGGATGTTCACCCCCCGCTCAAGAGCGCGGCGTGCGTCTTCGCCATATAGAAGCTGCTTTGCCATAGAACCAGTCTCCTTTGTTCCCTAGGAATTACCCCTCGGGCAGGATTCCGATCAGGTCGGAAGCCCGCAAGACGAGATACTCTTCTCCGTCGATCTTAAGTTCGGTGCCGGCATACTTGGCGAACACCACGACGTCGCCTTCAGAAACCGGCATCGGGATAAGCTTCCCGTTGTCGTCGTACCGACCCGGGCCCACAGCTATGACCTTGCCCTTGGTCGGCTTTTCTTTGGCCGTGTCAGGAAGAACGATGCCGCTCGGCGTCTTCTCTTCCTGCTCCAGACGCTTTACCACGACCCTGTCTTCGAGAGGCACCAGTTTCATGCACAGACCTCCTCCACTAAGTGATCCACATGGCCTCTTAGCTCACCGTCTTGCACGGATTACTCGACCTACCTGCCACAATTGGCACTCTCACCAGGAGAGTGCCAAGCACCGCATATGATATGCACAGACTCAAGATTTGTCAAACGGGAGGAGCAGCCCCTTGCCCGATTCTTGGGCTGACTACAGCAGGAACCGTCAGGTCAGAGCTTCCTGGTCACTCCTCATGGGCACCATTGGCCGAGAGAAAGAGAGGCGGAAGCGTCCATGCCTAAGTAATCGGGATGATCAAGCCGGGGACCGGCCAGCGCTGCCGCCCCAATCATCGCCGCATTGTCGGTGCAGTAGGGAAGCGCGGGCACAATCACTTCTAGTCCCCGGGCGGAACCCAGCTCAAGAAGCCTCTTGCGCAGCAGTGAGTTGGCCGCCACGCCCCCGGTTATCGCCACAGCACCCACCCTTTCCCGCTCTGCTGCCGCCAGGGTCTTGCTCACCAGAGCCTCTACAATCGCTTTCCGATAGGAAGCAGCCACGTCCGCTGCTCTACGCTTGCGCTCCTCCGCGCTCATATCCCTGAGCAGATAGTAGAGGGCAGTCTTAACCCCGGAGAAGGAAAAATCGAGACGAGAAGAGCGCCGCAGCGCCACAGGAAAGGAAAAGGCCTCAGGGTCACCTTGATCGGCCAGACGATCTAACTCCCGCCCTCCTGGATAGGGGAGCCCGAGCAGCCGGGCTCCTTTGTCAAAGGCCTCGCCGGCCGCATCGTCCAAGGTTTGACCCAGAAGACGAAAACGATTTGGCCCATCCACCCGCACCAATAGCGTATGCCCGCCGGAGGCCACCAGAGTCACCATGGGGAAAGCCACCTGCAACCCACCCACCCAGGCAGCAGCCAAATGGCCATGGATATGGTTCACGGGAAATAAGGGGAGGCGCCGCGCCCAGGCGATGGCCTTGGCTGTCTGCACACCTACCAGCAACGCGCCGATGAGACCCGGCCCCACGGTTACCGCGACACCGCCAAGCTCCTCCATGCTACAGCCCGCCCAATAGAGAGCCTCCCTCACCACCGCGGTCATCCGTTCCACATGAGCCCGACTGGCCGCTTCAGGAACCACACCCCCGTATTTCTCGTGAATGGAATCTTGCGAGTGGCTCACCGAGGAAAGCACCCGACCGCTCGTGTCCAGTACAGCAGCCGCTGTGTCGTCGCAAGAGGATTCGATAGCAAGCAGACGACCAGCGAGGCCCTTCTTCCCACCCAGCTCCGGCTTCACTTGTTCTCCCTTGACGGACTCCACAACATGACAAGCGCGTCCTCCCCGGTCTCAGGGTAGTAGCCACGGCGCACAGCAGCCACAGTGAAGCCCCGCGAGCGATAAAGAGCAAGAGCCTCGACATTGCTCTCCCTGACCTCAAGCAACACGTCCGCTCCGGCTGCTTGCGCGGCCGCTAGAAACTCGTCAAGCAATCGGCCGCCAATCCCTCTGCCTCGAAAACGCGGGTCCACTGCCAGATCAAGGACATGCCAGGCATCCGGGTAGCAGCGCCCCATAAGAAAGCCCACCACACCCGCCCCCTCATCCACGGCCACAGTAGGACGCGCCAAAGGCCGCTGAAGCTCCTCCTCCAACATCCGCGCCGTCCAGGGCAGAGCAAACGACGCCCTCTCCACCGCGACCACGGCGGTGAGGTCAACTGCTGTCATCCTACGAACTTGCACCATCACCGCCTATTCTCCCCAGACGCCGGGCCTGGTCGTCGCCGGCCCACGGGTCACGCATTTTGGTGATGTGCACGTCGGCATCCGGTGACCGGACGTAGATCGGCTTAACCGCTTCCGGGGTCCCTGCGGCACCTGGCTCTGGATTCGCAAACCCGCCCCCTGTCAGCGCTGCGACAAGCCAGGGAGTAAGACGGGAACCCCATGGGAGTTCCCCCCCTGTGTTCGCCGCTGGCCCCAGCACCGGACGCCCGCACTCTTCCAGCCGCTCCTGCCCCAAGACCAGGTGCTCTGCAGCCACAGTCGCCGACATAAAGACCGTTCCCTCCGGCAACTCCCCTATCAAATCTCGGTCTTCGGCTGCTATCAATGCCGGAGCAGCGACCGCCATTCCCAAAGCCTCGCCATCACAGACGGCGATCTCCCCTACCCGGGTCCACCTGCCACCATTTACACGCTCGTAGCAGGCATGGAAAACCTGTTTCCGGCGCGCGTCCACGGCCACGACCAAGCGCTCTGGCTGCAATAAGTACCCCTGCGGGCCGGAAGCCCGGCCACCCTCGCCCCCCAACCTCGAGGCTTGGTCTCTCTCGCGCTCAAGCCTCTCGGTCACCTTGGCGGCAAGAGCACTTAGCGTGCTTATTCCCACCACAGGAATAGCCAGAGCCAAGGCCAGCGCCCTTGCCAGGGCCACTGCCACCCGCACGCCGGTAAACGTGCCCGGACCCACGCCCACAACCAAGGCGCCTAGATCCCCAGGAGAGTACCCCGTTGCCTTAAGCATTTCGTCGCTTAGTTGAAGCAAGATACGAGCGTGTTCTTGGCTGTCTTTGACGGTGCGCCGGGCAAGCACCTCCCACAGGTCTGAGCGTGAGGGAGTCTCCGCGCCCTCTGGGCGCAGACGGAGGAGAGCGGTGGTGGAAACCTTGGTTGACCCGTCCAGACAGAGCACCAGGGAGCGCGATCCTCGGGCCTGGTCAACTGGCACTGCTTTCCCGTTACTCTTCACCGTGCGTCGCTTTCCTCCTGGTCGGACACCCCGCCTTCACAAGCGTCTTGGGCGTCCTTCCTTGACCGCCCCAGCGCTTTCTCCCACCTGTCTCGAGCCTCCGCTACCGTTGCGGTGATCACAAGCGACCGCTCGTGCAAGGACTCGTGCCCCAGCTCCACCACCCAAGTGGGTTCACCGAGCCTTTCCCTGCCCGTCTCGGGCCATTCCACCAAAGTGATCGCCTCCCCCCTCGGGTATTCCTCCAGCGCGAGAGCATCGTCTTCCCCCACCTCATTCAAACGGTAAAGGTCAAGATGCTGAACAGCCACCCTTTGTCTCCCGATACGGCCTTCATAGATGTTTGCCAAGGTAAACGAAGGACTACGCACTGAGTCAGCAACTCCCAGCGCCTGGGCTATAGCCCGCACGAAGGTGGTTTTTCCCGTCCCCAAGGCGCCCACCAGGAACACTAGGTCGCCTGGACGCAGTGCTCGGGCGAACCGGCGAGCGATGGCTCGTAACTGCGCGAGATCCACCTTGTGCAAGTCAACGACCCGGTAGGGTGCTTCTACCACAGAGGCAACTGCTCCTGTTGCGCTTTTCGGTTGACGGAGGGATCGGGCACCGCCTCCACTAGCGGTTCCCTTGCTTTTTCCTCCCCTGTCGCCCGCCAGGCCTCCGGGCCGCGCTCGAGAAGAACGCGAAGTTTGGCGAAATCCTCCTCAAGCACGCGCCGATTGGCCGGGGTGTAAAGAGCCGCTGCCGGATGAAACACAGGGAAGATCAAGACCGGCACGCCCGCGACCTCTCGCTCTTTGACCTTCCCATGGACTGCCGACATGCTCAGGTCCGTGTCGGCAAGTAGCTTGGTGGCATGCCTTCCTAACGTGCAGATCACCCGTGGTCGGATGATGCCAATCTGCGCCATGAGGTGGGGACTGCAGGCCTCAATCTCCTCCGGCATGGGGTCTCGATTCTCGGGGGGTCGACACTTAACCACATTAGCTATGTAGACCTGATCTCGGGTGAGACCAATGCCAAGAAGAAGCTCGGTCAGGAGTCTCCCCGCTTGTCCGACAAACGGCTCCCCCTGCCGGTCTTCGTGAAACCCTGGTCCTTCCCCGACAAACATGAGCTCAGCTTCCGGGTTCCCGACGCCAAACACTATCTTGGTTCGGCTGCGGTGAAGGGCGCACTGAGTGCATCCCTGGAGGGCAGCCTGCAGCTCCCCTAACGCTCTGGCTGCATCTAAGGTGTTCAAACCGTGTCTCTCTTTCTTGCTTTCACCCTCACCTCGGCAGGTACCCTGGAGCGAGACCGCTCGGCACGAGGTGAGGTGTTCTTCAGAGTACCAGATGAAGTGCTAAAGTAGGCTCACCGTGAGCCGGCCTGGCTAGTAAGCGATCAAACCGGCCCGCCTACCTCGCAGACAGAGCCAAGATTGGCTACCTTGGAGGCGGAGCCAGAAGTTGCTGGTCGTTTCCTCCGGCCGACAATAGTACCAAGCCACGTCTGGTATCTGCGCGCAGAACCGGAACAGGCAGGGACCGGATCGAAAATACAGTCACATCACTTTCTTTCGCCGTAATCGGCGCTGGGCGCTTGGGAACCAGCCTAGCGCTAGCGTTGACAAGAGCGAGCGCGCTGCTGGTGGGTTTTGTTACTCGCACCGCTTCCGGCCGCGCTCGAGCGCAAGCCATCCTTGGTCCGCACGGTTATCCTAGTTTGGCTTCTCTGGTACGCTTGCGACCTCGCCTCTATTTGCTCACCGTGCCCGACCAGGCGCTGAGGGAGGTCGCGGAGGAGCTCGGAGGTCTACTAGGTGACGTGCCGCAGGAGGAGGCGTCACCTCCGTTCGTCGCCCACACCAGCGGGGCCACCTCCGTGACCGTGCTTGCGCCCTGCGAAGAGGCGGGAGCACAGACCTTGGTGCTCCATCCTTTGCAGACCTTCCCCGATCCTCGGATGGGCGCGGACCGCTTTCGAGGGGTGGCCATGGCGGTAACGCCCGGGAGCGACGGCCCAGATTCTCCGGCGGCTCGCTTCGGCTTCGACCTGGCACGAACGCTGGGCGCTCGCCCCTTCTTCCTTCCCGACGACAAGCGCACCCTATACCATGCAGCCGCCACTTTAGCCTGCAACTACTTTGTAACCATCGAGCATGAAGCTGAGCGCCTTTTCCACCAAGCCGGCCTGCCCCAGGACGAGGCACTCGAGATGTTCTTGCCCCTCGTGAAAACGACACTGGAGAACATCTTTACGCAGGGCACGGTGCGAGCACTCACGGGGCCTTTAAGCCGCGGAGACCTCGAGACCGTCCGTGCTCACCTTTCTGCGTTGGAGACTGAAGCGCCGCAGACTGTCCCCCTGTACCGGGCTCTAGGCCTGGCCACCTTGGACATCCTTCGGCTCCGCGGCGAACTAGACGAGAAGACCATCTCCGCACTTGCGGAACTTCTTGGCGCCTCAGGGCCCCAGCGAGGAAAACAGCCGAGGCCCAGAAGAGCCACCTAAAGACGAGTAGAGAGGACAAGGATATGACTGGACAACTTGTGCACACCGGTTCCACGGCCGTGGTGACCGCTCGCCTCCACTTTAGCACCCAAGGTGACGCGGACATCGTGAACCTGACAGCCGAGGTGCGTCGGCTGGCCAAGGAATCAGGAGTGAAGGCTGGGACGGTCACGGTGTTCTTCCCGGGCGCCACGGGAGCGGTAACTACGCTTGAGTTTGAGCCCGGGGTCACCCAAGATTTCAAGAACCTCTTTGACCGTATAGCCTCCCCTTCCGAACACTACGAGCACAACGTGACCCATCCGGACCGAAACGGGCATGCCCACGTGCGCGCCGGTCTTCTGGGACCGTCGCTAGTCTTCCCCTTGGTTGACGGAGAGCTTTGTCTTGGACGCTGGCAGGAGATCTGCTTTGTGTGTTTTGATAACCGTCCGCGCGAGCGCACGGTTATCGTGCAGACCTTCGGGGTACGCTGACAAGGAGGGACCTGGGGAGAAGGGGCTTGAGAAGGAGAGACGTGAGGACGAGAGGCCTGAGAAGAAGCAGCCTAAGAAGAAACGGGACACTCCCCGAGATCGAGGGGCGCTCCCCGGAAGCGCCGTTCTCCCAAGGCCGCGTTCTCTGAAGAAGACGTTCCACAAAGGAGGCAGAGCATATGAAGCCTGTTCTGCAGCTGGCACTTGATTTCGTCGACCTTCCGCGCGCCCTTAAGGTGGCCGAGGAGGCCCTGGCTGGAGGGGTGGACTGGTTAGAAGCCGGCACCCCTCTCATCAAGAGCGAGGGGCTCCAGGCGATTCGGGAACTCAAGGCCAGATGGCCAGACCGGGTGATCGTCGCCGACATGAAGACCATGGACGCTGGTCGCGCCGAGGTCGAGTGCGCGGCCAAGGCCGGCGCTCGCGTGGTCGGGGTCCTGGGGGCAGCTTCCGACGCCACCATCCGCGAGTGCATAGAAGCTGCCCAGAACTACGGAGCAGAGATCATGGTGGACATGATCCAGGTGCCGGACGTGGTCACCCGCGCTAAGGCGGTGGAAGAAATGGGGGCCCGTTACATAGGCATCCACGTGGCCATAGACGAGCAAATGCGGGGAAGGACCCCGTTTGCCACCCTTCAGGAAGTAGTGCGAGCTGTCTCTATCCCGGTCGCAGTGGCAGGTGGAATCAACTCGGAGACCGCGCCCCTGGCCGTGGAAGCAGGAGCCAGCATCATCATCGTTGGTGGGGCCATCATCAAGGCAGCGGACGCGACCGCCGCCGCCAGAGCAGTGAAGCAGGCCATCGAGACACTGGAGCCAGTGAAGTCCCAGTACTTTGTGCGCGCCACCGGACCCGACTTGCGTGAGATGCTTGCCCGTGTCTCCGCCGCCAACGTTTCAGACGCGCTCCACCGCAGCGGCGATATTCCTGGGATGAGGCCTCTCGTGCCCGGCGCCAAAATGGTGGGGCCGGCGCTGACCGTGCGCACCTACCCCGGCGACTGGGCCAAGCCAGTGGAAGCCATAGACCAGGCTCGTCCCGGCGATGTGCTCGTGATTGATGCCGGCGGTACGCCGCCTGCGGTGTGGGGTGAGCTGGCCACCAACTCGGCCATTCAGAGGAAGCTTGCCGGGGTGGTGATCCACGGAGCTGCCCGTGACACCGGGGACATCCGGCAGCTAGGCTTTCCTCTTTTCTGCACTCACGTCACGCCCACGGCAGGCGAAGCTAAAGGGTTTGGCGAGATTGGCGTTCCCATAAAGATCGCGGGAGTACGCGTTTCGCCTGGGGACTGGATCATAGGCGACGATGACGGTGTCTGCGTCATCCCCCGGGAGAAGGCCGTGGAATACACCAATCGCGCCATGGACGTCCTTGAGCGAGAAAATCGTCTGAGAGCCGAGATACAGGCGGGAAGCACCTTGAGCCAGGTAGGCTACCTCTTGCGCTGGGAAAAGAAGTAGAGGGCGCCGCGCATTGGGTCATCTTGGGTTATCAGGGAGAGTGCGCTCCGCCTCCTGTCACCGTGAGGGTCAGTTGCCCGGCACACAGAACAATACGACTGCCTAGGCTGACACCCGCACGTTGTCAATAAGGCGCACGTCACCAAAGCGCGCAGCCACCGCTATCAGACATTCGCCCGCCACCAGGTCTACGGGGGCAAGATCGTCTGCCCGGACCACTTCTAGGTAGTCAAGCTCGGCCAGAGGAGCCTCGGCCAGAATGGCAGTCATAGCTTGCTTTAGCACCTCCACCCGGCGCTCACCTGCTTCGACTAGTCGCCTTCCCATTTCGAGAGCCCGGTAGAGGACGGGAGCCTGAGCCCGGCCTTCGGGAGTGAGCCTCTGATTACGGGAGCTCATGGCAAGACCATCAGCCTCCCGCACCGTTGGACAGGGCACGATCCTAATGGGAAAGTTCAAGTCGCGCGTCATGCGCTGAACCACGGCAAGCTGCTGCGCGTCCTTTTCTCCGAAATATGCCTGGTCGGGCTGGCAGATGTTGAACAACTTGGCCACCACCGTGCACACCCCTCGAAAGTGTCCGGGGCGCGAGCGTCCGCACAGCCCGGCAGTAAGTCCTTCCACTTCCACCCAGGTCGAATAGGGATCCGGGTACATGGTCTCGGGCGTGGGAGCAAAGACAAGATCGACGCCCGCCTGGCCGCATAGTTCAAGGTCACGCTCCAGATTGCGCGGGTAGGTCTCCAGATCCTCATGCGGGCCAAACTGTGTCGGGTTCACAAAAATCGACACCACAAGAAAGCCGTTTTCCTGCCGAGCTCGTCTAACCAGAGAAAGGTGTCCCTCGTGCAGGGCGCCCATAGTAGGCACTAGGCCCACCGTTTCCCCGCGAGCGCGGGCCTGAGCTACGGCCTCCCTCACCGTCGTTATGTCCTTAACGCACGCGACTCTCATGGCCACGCCTCCGCGTTAGGCCCCAAGGCTTGAAACCGCAGGAACTCCACCGAGGCTTTTTGCCCCACGCACGGCCCGGCGGATGCTTTCGGCCACGGCCTGCGCCGCCGCTACCCCCACCTGAAACACGTTGGCCGGCTTGACACCAGTGGAAAGCACAAACACGCTATCGCCATCCACCGGGGTGTGAACTGGATCGATGGCACGAGCCATGCCATCGTGGCTCATACGAGCAACCAGGGCGCACTCCAGCTTGTCAAGCGCCCCGTCGGTCATCACCACCGACAAGGTGGTGCTTTGTGCCGGACCAAACCCGGGAGCAGACGACATGCCGATGAGTAGGGACCGACTGCCCACAAAGCCGCCCCCACTTCGCGCGCCCGCTAGTATGTCGCCCCGCTCATCCAGTACGTCGCCCAAGGCGTTCACCACCGACAATGCACTCACCGTCACGCTCTCCGCCACCTTGACGGAAGCCAGAGCCACGCCCCCTTTCATCATGCCAGCCGGTCCCAGCAACTTCCCCACTGTCGCTCCGGTACCCACCCCGACCGAGCCTTCCTCCACCAGAGATCCAGCGATAAGGGCTGCCTGGTAGGCGTCTTCGGGACGGGGAAAGGCATCCGGGCTACCCACGCCCAGGTCGTAGATGACGGCAGCCGCTACCAAGGGAATGCGCGCATACTGCGTCTGGTAGCCACAGCCTTGCTCGCGTAAGAAACGCGCTACCCCCGCAGCCGCCCCCAGACCTAGCGCGCTGCCCCCGGTAAGAAGGACAGCGTGCAGTTCTCCCACCGCCGAAAACGGGGAAAGAAGCGCCGTCTCCAGCGTACCAGGAGCGCCACCCCTGATATCCACCGAAGCAGTGACGCCTTGGGGCGCAAGTATGACGGTGCACCCAGTGAGGGCCTGGTAGTCAGAAAAGTGACCTACCAATAGGCCGTCTATCTCAAGCTCCGCCACCATGACTTATCCCCGCATCAAGCTCGGCCACCATGACCTTGCCCTGCAGACTCAGCGAGAGTTCTTCCGCATCTGCTCAAGGAACTCGGCGTTGGAGCGGGTCTCCCTCAGCTTGGCGATTAGGAGCTCTATGGCCGCGTTGGGGTCAAGAGCATGCAGTACTGAACGCAGCTTCCAGACCAGAGCCGCTTCGGCCGGGTCCATGAGCAACTCCTCTTTGCGGGTGCCCGAGTTCTCGATATCTATGGCGGGGAAAATGCGCTTGTTGGCTAGCTGCCGGGTGAGACGCACTTCCCAGTTGCCGGTTCCCTTGAACTCCTCAAAGATCACTTCGTCCATGCGTGACCCGGTCTCGACAAGAGCGGTGGCAATGATGGTGAGCGAACCGCCCTCCTCAATGTTGCGGGCCGCACCAAAGAATTTCTTGGGCGGATAAAGAGCGGTCGAGTCCACCCCACCCGAAAGTATGCGGCCACTCGCCGGGGCTTGCAGGTTGTAGGCCCGAGCCATACGCGTGATCGAGTCGAGCAGGACCACAACGTCTTTGCCCAACTCCACCAGACGTTTCACCCGCTCAAGGACGAGTTCACTCACTTGGATGTGGTTCTCCCCTGGCTGATCGAAAGTGGAGGCCACCACTTCTCCATTAACCGTGCGCTCCATGTCGGTGACCTCTTCTGGCCGCTCGTCCACCAGCAGCACGATAAGATGCACTTCTGGGTTATTCCGGGCGATAGAATTGGCGATGTCCTTGAGAAGAGTGGTCTTCCCCGCTTTAGGAGGCGAGACGATCAGTCCCCGCTGCCCCTTGCCCAAGGGGCTGATGAGATCAAGCACCCGCATGGAGATATTGTCCGGGGTGGTCTCTAATCTCAGGCGCTCGTTGGGGAAAAGGGGAGTGAGTGAATCAAACGTCGGCCGATGCCGAGCTTGTTCGGGATCCATGCCGTTGACCGACTGGATCTTAAGAAGCGCGTGATACTTCTCGTTGTCGCGGGGCATTCGCACCTGGCCGGTGATCTCATCACCCCGCCGCAGCTTGAAGCGACGTATCTGAGACAACGAGACATAGATGTCGGAGTCAGACTGCGTGTAGCCCTGGGTACGCAAGAACCCGTACCCGTCTGGCAGGATATCCAGAAGCCCTGTCCGCAGATGCAGCCCCCTGTCCTGAGACTGCTCGTTCAGGATCTTCATGATGAGATCCTGCTTTGAGTACTTGCGGAAATTCTTGATTCCCAGTTCTGCCGCGACCATGTGCAGGTCGGAAAGCAGCTTAGGCTCCAGGTCCGCCACCGCAGTGCTCTTGAGCTCAGTTGTCACTTCGAGTTCTTCAGTTTTCTCTTTGTCTTCCACGGCCCATCTTCTCTTCTTCTTACTTTCCTTTCCTTTTGCCCTTCGGTTACTAGGTCTCAGTCGTCGGCCAAGTCATATCCCTGTATGCGGCCAATCACGTCATACAAAGCGTCCACCACCAGACCCACGGTCTCATCAATGTTCACGTTATCCACGATCAAGGTCCCCTCAGCCCTCGCCCGCTCCAAGATGAAATCCTGGATCTTTCTTATCTCCTCGAAATGCTGCAGATAACGAGCGATGGCCCGGCGGCCCGAAGTCTCCTGCTCTCGTACCAGAAAATGGCTCTTGTGCAGACCGGGGTCACTTACGGCAACCACCATGGAAAGCAGGACCACCTCCGACATGCGTTCCTTGGCACCAGCTGCGGCCAACATTCCCGGGACTACATGCACTCCCTCCACTACCAAGCTCGTGCGCTCCTCGATGGCTCGATCAAGGACCGCCAGCAAACCCACATTGACCACATCCACCTGCTCCATGAACCCCACCAGCCCCGAGTCAAACTCCGCCCCCAGCGGAATGCGTACCGCGGGGCCAGCCTCGTAAGAGGAATGGTGTATGGCGGGCATAAGACTTTCCGAGAAGAAAGCTCTCATCACCTCCCGTATGGAGTCAGTGGAGATTATGCGTACTACCCCTAGACGATCCGCCACCTGGGCGGCAATGGTGCTCTTGCCCACCCCTGTGGCTCCGCCAATCATGATGATCACCGGCCGGTCCTCACGGGCTAGGCGATTCCACATGCGGTAGCGCCGCAGATACAGCTGTTCCCCCGTGCTGTCAAGGACGTACTCCACTAGACCACGGAGCTCATCAAGTGACACTTCGCGCTCTTTCCTGCGTAAGAGTTGGCGCTCCACTCCCATGGCCACTTCATAGGCTCGCTCTGGCGGCAACCCGGTGGCAGTAAGGGTGGTGGCCAACAGTCCCTTCGAGAAAGGAACCCTGTGCCCCTCGCTTACTAGCTGGATGAGAGAGCGTCCGCGAGCTCCTGTCCGCATCGGCTTCTCTGCCTCGCCCAGGTCTGCCATTACCCTTGCTCTCCGCTCTTGAAACGCTCCACCGCTGTGCGCAGCAATTCTTCCACCAGCTCCGCCAACCGCCCTGGAGTCTCCCCTTCCGCCTCCACCGGCTCGTTGTCCACCGGGACCACCGGCAGGCCTAAAGTCTCTGCTTCCTCCGCCACCAAATCGATGGCGGCGGCCTTTATCTCCGTCAACACCGCCTCCGCGGACAAGGTCCGTAGCCGATCGAGATCTCTCCGTAGTGCCCTTCGGTCAGCCAGGTTGCAGGAAACAAACTCCACCTGGCACCCGTTCGCCTCCTCCAGATGCCGGCGCATACTTTCTACCTGCCCCGGAACCGCCGTACAGAAGAAGGCCACTCTTTTCCCCTGCACATCCTCGACTGGTCGGGGGCGAAACACCACCCGCACCGTGGGCATCCCCGGCTTCACCTGTGCCACCGCTCGTAACACAGCCTTCACTTTGGCCGCCGAGGCCAACGGTTCCTCCGCCATCGTCAAGACCAGGGCATCGCTCACCAGCAGCCGATAGGCACCCAATAGTCCAGCAACGTGCTCCACCGGCTGATGCCCACCCGCCACCAACAGCCGAGCATCGCTTGCCACTGGCGGTAAGGCTGCCCCACTGCCCTCTAACACGATGAAACTTGGCTCCAGATGGTTGGCCACCCTCACCCCCTCGGCCACAGTGGACACGAATGGCTGCCCTGCCATGCCGCCCCCACAACGACGACAACCCACCGTGACCACCCTACTGAGCAGCGCATCCTCAAAGTGGTCCGATGCGGCATGCCGCCCCTGGCGGCTCCACTCAAGTAGCTCCTTGACCGTAAGTCTGGCCGCCTGGCCGTCCACGATCTCTGGCTCCTGGGGCCCGCCGCGCCCCATGGCCACGACCACCACCTCTGGGCCCTTCCCGAGCCCGGCGAAGACCCTCTTCGCAGCCCGAGCCACGTACCCGCTGACTGCCGTTTTGCCTACTCGCTTGCCCGTGCCGATAACCGACAACGAGGGGCTGGCGCACAGCCGAGTGAGACTCGGGGGACGGAAATGAAAATCTGGACCGACGTAGCTAACGTTCCGCGCCAGGCTTTCGCTGATCAGACGGAAGCGTTGTTCGTATCCTAGCACTGGTTCATCGCTCAGGTCAATGACCACTTCCGGCCGGTAGTCCTCAATGGCCCGCGCAAGACCCCGGCAGGCATCAGTGTCGAATACCACCGGAAGACCGTAGAGTTCTTGAGCCTGGCCTTGCAGGTCCCCTTGTCTGATCTTCTCCGCCCCACCTAAGAAAACAGCAGCTCGCACGTCATAGCGCTCGGCAGCAGACTGCAAAGCATCCCGGGTCACGGCTGGATAGTGCTCGCCGTCGATCAGGGCTACGGCGCGAGTTTTCATCGCTCGGCGTCAAACTCGACAATGGTCTCGGACCCGTGAAAGGGATAGCAGCGTGAGATCTTGACGTGGTCGCCACGGATCTCCACTACGTTGTAGCAAGGTTTGGTGTCACCGCGCAAACGGAGAGTGGCCACCGTGCCCGCATTGACCACGTACATGTTCTCGAGTCGCCAGGCATGAGGCACGTGCTTGTGCCCGCAAAGCACTAGCTGCACACCGCACTCAATCAAAACCTCAAGCACATCCCCAGCATCATCAACAATGTTGCGCTCCCGCCCGGTGCCTGGAATGGGCAGCAAATGATGATGAAGAGCAAAGACCTTAAAGTCTTCCGGCCTTTCCATGAAGGCCTCCCTGATCCAGGGATAGCGGTGGCGCCCGATCCGGCCATTGTCAAGGTCCGGCTCGCTCGAGTCCACGCCCACAATGGTCACCCCGTTTTTGCGCACCACCGTCTCTCTGGTGGCAAACAGTCGCTCGAAATGGGCGTAGCCCACGTTGCGGCTGTCGTGATTACCGGGGACCACCAGCACGTCCGGACAAGTCAAGCGGTCGATGTATTCCTTGACCTCACGATACTCCTGGCGAAAGCCCATGCTGGTGAGGTCCCCGGTTACCACCACCACATCCGGACCAAGGTCGTTGACTTCTACCAGCGCCCGGTCAAGCAGGTTGGACACGAAGTACTGCGAGCCCGTATGCAGGTCAGATAAGTGAGCGATGACGCAGGAGCGCTCGCCCGGATCACCTCGCCTCATTGGCGTGCCTTCCACTGTAACCTTCCGGCCGCTGTAGCGCTCCGGCCTCCCTTTACCCCTTTACTCGGTCCAACTCCATGCCACGGCGCCACATACCAGCTTGCCTAAAGCACCCGTAGCGTCATGGGTTTGCCCCTTACGCACTCAAGTGCTTCGGCTTTCGCGATCGCGGCAAAGAAGTCCTTCTCTCGCGTGGGATGGGTGATCAACACCAGCTCTGCCTCCGCGCCTCTTCCTTTCTGGATCATGCTGGCGATGGAGACCGTGTGCTCCCCAAAAACCGAGGCAATCTGCGCCAACACCCCGGCTCGGTCGGCCACACTCATCTTAATGAAGAAGGCGGACTCCATCAGCTCCGGCGGATAAAAGCCGAGGCTGCGGTAGCAGGAGCAACTCTGTAAGAAGCCGACATCCTTGGTGTTGGCTATGGAGATGATGTCGCTCACCACCGCAGTCGCCGTAGGCCGGCCACCCGCGCCCGGTCCCATGAGCATGATCTCACCGATCTCATCGCCTTGCAGGAACACAGCGTTGTTAGAGCCACTGATGGAGGCCAGCGGATGGTTCACCGGCACCAGAGCGGGGAACACGCGCACGCTCACTTGACCCTCGACCAGGCGCGCCGCGCCAATGAGTTTGATGACAAACCCAAGCTCCTTGGCGTAGCGAACATCCTCCAAGCTGATGCCTTGGATGCCTGAGTAAGACACATCCGCCAGAGTGACCCGGGAGTGAAAGGCAATAGAAGCAAGGATGGCCATCTTGGCTGCAGCGTCCGCTCCCCCTACGTCTGCCGTAGGGTCAGCCTCCGCATACCCCAGCTCCTGAGCCTTGGCAAGCACCTGAGCGTAGTCGCCTTCCTCGTTGTACATGTGGCTCAGGATGTAGTTGGTGGTGCCATTGACTATGCCGTACACCGTATGGATGCCGGCTGCAATCATGCTTTCTCGCATCACCTTGATGACAGGAACGGCGCCCGCCACCGAAGCTTCAAAGCGCAAATGACGTCCCAGGTCCCGCGCCAGGGTGAATAGCGACTGTCCCCGGGTGGCAATCAACTGCTTGTTTGCCGTGACGATATTCTTGCCTTGGCGCAGAGCTGCGTCGAGGTAGGTAAAGGCCGCGTCAGTGCCGCCGATGACCTCAACCACAATCTCAATGGAGGGATCCTCCAGTATCTCAGCAAAGTCTTGGGTAAACAGACGGGGTGGCGCATCGGCCGGTGCCTTGCTGGGATCGATCTCAAGCACCTTGGCCACCTGCAGGTCGACCCCGGTCCCTTCCAAGATCTGGTCATGCTCTTTCTGAATGAGCCGATACACACTCGAGCCGATGGTGCCGAAACCAAGCAGGCCCACCCGCACAACCCTTTGCTGCCTCATAGATCCCCTTTCCTGGCCCGCCTCTCAGTCATGTAACGGCCGATGCTTGGCCACAAGATCGGCATACTGCTCCCGTTCTATGATTACCCTGGCCGCTCCATCCTTGACCAGCAACACTGCCGGCCGCGGACTGCCATTGTAGTTTGAGGCCATGGCGTAGCAGTACGCGCCAGTGCCCGGCATGACCAGCACGTCCCCCGGCTCCGGCCGGGCCAGCACCGCCTCCCGTATGAGAATATCCCCGCTCTCGCAGTGCTTGCCGGCTACCGTGACTTTGGTGTCGGCCTTCGCCGTGGCCTTGTTGGCCAGCAGACCTTCGTACACAGCACCGTACAACATAGGCCGGATATTGTCGCTCATGCCCCCGTCCACGCTTACGTAGGTGCGGATGCCGGGTATTTCCTTGATAGTGCCGATGCGGTAGGCAGTGACCCCCGCTTTACCTACCAGCGAGCGTCCAGGCTCTATCAGCACCCGCGGCATGGGTAGTCCCACAGCTGCCATCTCCTCCCGCACCCCCTCCACCTTGACTGCCGCGTAGTCAGGTATGGAAGAAGGGGCGTCAGCCTCCGTGTACCTGATGCCAAGGCCCCCACCTATGTTGAGATACCGACATTCAAAACCCAGAGCCGCATTGGCCTCAGCAATCAAACGCGCCAGGATTTCAATTGCTCGCCGATAGGCCTGAAGTTCAAAAATCTGGCTCCCGATGTGGGCGTGCAGCCCCACCAAATCCAGATGAGGCGCGGCCATGGCTCTGCGGATAGCCTCAAGAGCAACGCCTTCTCCCAGACCAAAGCCGAACTTCGAGTCCACCTGCCCGGTCTCGATGTAAGAGTGAGTGTGCGCCTCCACTCCTGGGGTTATGCGGAGAAGCACCTTCTGGCGTTCCTGTCGCGCCGCCACCATCGCCTCGAGTAGCTCAAGTTCTTGAAAACTGTCCACCACGACAAAGCCCACGCCGCCAGAAAGAGCATAATCAAGCTCTTCTTTGGTCTTGTTGTTGCCATGGAAGAACATCTTCTCGGCCGGGAAACCGGCACACTTGGCGATGTGGTACTCGCCTCCGGAGGAAACGTCGATGGACAGCCCCTCCTCCAACATCAACTGCTCGATGGCAAGGCAGGGGAAAGCCTTACTGGCGTAGATGACCTCGAAGTCATCGGTACGCTCAGCAAAGGCCGCCATGAACCGCCGGCACTGATCACGCACCGTGGTCTCGTCGTAGATGAGAAGCGGAGTGCCAAATTCTTCCGCCAGCTCGACCACGTCGCAGCCGCCTATCTCCAGGTGACCAGCTGAGTTGTGACGGGCAGTGATGGGATAAACCAGCATATGAGTCAAGGGCAGCCTCCTAGATCGGAAACAACCGGTACGTTACCACACCCAAGCAAGCTGGTAGAATCAGGTCCTGCGATGACCGACGAAGTGCCTACCTTTTCGTACTATCGCGGCGCCAAGCCGCCCAATTTTGCTACTCGCACTGAGCTTGAAGCGGCCAAGCTGTTTGACTACCATAGGATAGCTTGGGAGTACGAGCCGCGCACCTTCATCCTGGAGCAGGATGAGAACGGTAATATTCTAGAAGCCTTCACGCCAGACTTCTACTTACCTGACCTCGACCTGTTTGTGGAGGTGACCGAAATGAAGCAATCGCTGGTCACCGCAAAGAACCGCAAAGTGCGCAAACTGCGGGAACTATATCCCGACATCCGCATTAAGCTGCTTTACCGCAAAGACTTTGTACGCATGGCCCAACGCTATGGACTCTGAAGCTGCCAAGACCTCCTCCCTGCCTACGGAGGACCGCGTAGGTGAGGTCTTCCTTGAGGCAGCCACCATCGCCAAGCGCACGCAAGAGCTGGGCCAGGAAATCACGCGTGACTACCAAGGCCAGGACCTTCTTCTTATCTCCGTGCTTCGGGGAGCGGTCTTCTTCATGGCCGACCTGGCGCGGGCCATCGACCTCCCGGTGGAGATGGATTTCCTTGCCATCAGTTCCTACTCGGAGGAGCACGCCCTCACGGGGACCAAAGCCATCCGCTTCCTCAAAGATCTTGATCAACCCATCAAAGACCGCAACGTGCTCATTGTGGAGGACATGATCGACTCGGGCTTGACCCTGCACTACATCATGCGGTCACTCAGTTTGCGCAGGCCGCGCAGCCTGGAAGTCTGCACTCTCCTTGACCGCCCTCACCGGCGCCTAGTGGACATCGAGGTGCGCTACCGGGGGTTCGAGGTGCCGGATGACTTCTTCGTGGGGTACGGTTTTGACTACCGTCAGGGGTACCGTAACCTCCCCTACATCGCCTATCTGAAGCTCGGACCAGATCAGGACACGCTGTTCTAGTGGAAACTGGAACGGGACAGGCTGTTCCCATGGAGGACCCTGCAGTCACCTCGGTGCGTTTTCTGTCTGCGCCAGTCGAGGGCGCGACTCCCGAGCTTGAGCTTCACGGCCGGCTTTATCTACCTGCCGACCACAGCGGTCGAACCCGTCCAGGTCTCGTGGTAGGTCATGGAGCAGAAAGCCGCGCAGAACGCCACCATGACTTCTGTCTTGTCGCCTGTCGGCGGGGTTTTGTCGTCCTTGCCTTTGACTTTCGTGGGCACGGAAGTAGCGGTGGACAGGGTGACGGCCCACTCGAGCTTGATGTTCTTGCCGCAGTGCGCTTCCTGCGGGAACACCCTGATGTGGACCCGGACCGAATCGCCTATCGCGGCTCCAGCATGGGCGGGTTCTATGGACTGAGGGCTGCGCCTCAGGCTGGTTTTAGAGCGATGGCCCTGCTTTGCCCGGCAAGTGCAAGGACCATGCTCCGCGCTGTACGGCGAGTTCAGCAAGAAGAGGCTGCCATCAAGATTGCCAATCAGGCCAGCACCACCAAGGACAAGAAAGCAGCGGATTCCACGCGCTGGGATACCCCCCGTATGCGGGAGTACTTCGAGAGCCAGGTCAGGCGACCTGTGGGTCGGGAAGTCCAGTGCCCCGTGCTCATCGTACAAGCCCGGGGGGACGACACCGTCCCCCTCGCAGAAACCCTGGCCCTGGCCGAGGAGCTACCGGTCGAGACCATGCTGCTGCTGTTGCCTGGCGGAAGCCACACTTCCGCGCAGCACGACCCGCGGGTGCACAGCTTCACCGTTGGATGGCTCTGGGAGAACACCACGGAGGCAAAATAAATGGAGCGGAGTACGGGATTCGAACCCGCGACATCCAGCTTGGGAAGCTGGCACTCTACCAACTGAGTTAACTCCGCCCGCTGACCGGGTTCCCGGCGGCCCGAATGATAACACAAAAATGCCTTTCGCGGGGAGACCGCACCCAGGCCCCGCCCGGCTGGGTCTTTGTACGCCGTCGGCGAACGTCCTGTCCGCTATCTGTTTGCGGTAATAGCGGGGTTTTTTGTAGACCATAGCTTTGGCTGGGCTTGACAAACGCCGCAAGGCGTCTAGAATGTAAGTCGAGTCCCGAGAGATCAGACGCAGCGTCTGAGGAGCTCACAAGGGGACCCGCAGAGGAAACGCGGAGGTAAATGGCTGCGGAGTACAGCGAAGCGGGTTTGAAGTGAGAGCCGTTGAAAGGCGAAAAGCGAGGTCACTCGGGGCTCGCTTTTTGTGTGAAGTCGGCCGCGCAAGGACCGCCAGGCAGGCCCAAGGTCGGGAGGCGCGGGCAGTCCATGGCCGGGAGACGGGGGCAGCCCTTGGCCGGGAGGCGCGGCTTTGACCGCGCGGTTTTGACTGCCGAGTGCAGCAATGGCTGTGGCGGCAGACGGCCCCAAGTGAAGGGCTACCGGTCCCTTACCAGTTCGGGAGGATACGAGCACTCCCGATACCGGCACTCACTCTTGCCTCCCTATTGCGCTTCTGGCCTGGGCTATCGTGGCCTGTTATCCTTGGCATGTGGGGCAGTAGCAGGTTCCGCGCCCCGCAACTATGGTCCTCCGCAGCTCCTTGCCGCAACGAAAACACCTTTCTCCATGCCGGCCATAGGCTCGCAGCCACTCTTGAAAGGCTCCGGGATTCCCTTGCGTATCCACAAAATCTGAGATAGAGCAGCCCAACAGCCGCACTCCTTCCCCCAGGACTCTTCTTATCTCCGTAGCGAGACGAGCGACTTCCTCCGGTTTCAGGCTCCCGGCTGGACGCAAAGGGGAAAGACCGGCCCACCAGAGAATCTCATCAGCGTAAATGTTGCCAATGCCGCTGAGCTGCCGCTGATCGAGGAGAAAGGCCTTGAGCGGTGCTTTGCGCGCCTTAATCCGTTGCCTCAGATAGTCGGCGTCCCACTCACCCTGCCATGCATCAGGACCCAGCTGAGCTAGGCGGGGCGCTGGTCTTCCCTGAGTAAAATGCAGACGCCCGAACTTCCTTATGTCCCGGAATTCGAGCGCGAATCTTTGTCCCCCCTTCTTGTCTCCCCCTTCTTTTTGCAGCCTGAACCAGAAACGGGAGTGAGGTCCAAGAGCAGGAGCTGCTCGCCGGTGAAGCAAGAGTTGGCCGGTCATGCCTAGGTGAAGCGTGAGGTAGTACGGCTGCTGCAAATCCGCTCCACTGAGCCTAAGAAGCAGGAACTTGCCCAACCTAGCCACCTGCTCCACCCTCAGCCCCGGAAGACACTTTTCCAGCTCCTCCGCCGAGCAATCTCGGAGCATGGCAGGCTCCACCAGGTCCAAAGAAAGAAACACCGCTCCGGGTAGGACACCCGCCAGTTGCCGCCGAACAGTCTCGACTTCAGGAAGCTCGGGCATGATTCCCTGCTGTGGCGTCTTGTCTCGGCTTCCTCGCTCTAGCGTCTTACATGCTTTCCGGGGCGCTCACGCCCAGCAGGTTCAGGCAGCGCGCGACCACCTGCTTCGTCACCAAACACAGGGCTAGCCGCGAACTAGCAAGCGGCGCCTCGACGCCAATCACCCGGCAGTGTTTGTAGAACACGTGAAACTCACCCGCCAGATCCTGAGCGAAAGCCGCTATGCGATGGGGAGCCCTGCGTTCTGCTGCCTCCTGTACCACACTAGCGAAACTTTCCAAGCGCTTGATCAAGGCCCGCTCCTGTAAGGAATCATAGACGCCCGGGGCGTCAGGAACCGTGGCCTCGATCTCTGGCGGCAGGTTGCGTAGAATGCTGGCTATGCGCGCGTGCGCATACTGTACGTAGTACACTGGGTTCTCTTGCGAGTGACGCCGAGCCAGGTCGAGGTCCAGGTCGAGCGTCTGGTCGTGCGAGCGGGAAACAAGAAAGAAGCGAGCTGCATCCACCCCGATGGCTTCTATCAACTCAGCTAAAGTGACCATCTCCCCTCTCCGGGTGGACATCTGCTTGAGCTCGCCCTCCTCCATCAGGTTAACGAGCTGGCCGATGATCACCTCTAGGGTGTCGGGACGCCCAGAGAGAATCTCCACCGCGGCTTTCATGCGCTGGACGTAGCCATGGTGATCGGCGCCCCAGATGTTGATCAGGTGTTCGAAGCCCCTTTCTAGCTTGCTCTCGTGATAAGCAATATCAGCCGCAAAATAGGTAGGTTCCCGATTCCTCCTCACTAGCACCCGGTCTTTGTCGTCACCCCGAGAGGTGGTGCGAAGCCATATGGCATCGTCCGCCCAATACGCCTCTCCTGAGGCAAGCAGCCTCTCAATCACCCGCTGCACTCGGCCGCTCTCATGCAGACTGGTCTCGCTGAACCAGCAGTCGAAGACCACCCCAAACTCCTCCAGCTCACGTCGCATGGCCTCGAGCATGGCCTCACAGCCTCGGGCGCGGAAGAAGGCGATCGCTTCGCTCAGCCCGGGAACCTCCGGCCACTCCCCAGCCTCTACGGCCTCTTCCTCTTCCTCGAAACCAGCCTCAAGAACTTGAGAACTGCCTCCGTTAGCCACAGCTTGAACGGCCCCCGTCGCAGCTAGAAGCTCTGCCACTTGGACCAAGGGCGGAAGAAAGCGGTCTTGTACTTCTGCCCTGAGGGAGGCCGCCAGGTCCTTGACATAGTCCCCCTGGTACCCATCAGCAGGTACAGCAAGCTCCACCCCAAACAACTGAGCATAACGGGCGGCAATGCTGCGGCCAAACCGGTCCATCTGCCGCCCGTAGTCGTTTATGTAGAACTCAGTGGCTACACTTGCCCCGCTAAACTTAAGCAATCGGTGCAGCGAGTCGCCGTAGGCTGCGTACCGCCCGTGGCCAACGTGGAGCGGCCCATTGGGATTAACGCTTACAAACTCGAGGTTGATGCGCGGGTGGGGTCGCGGTTCGCCCCGGCCGATATCTTCCCCCTGAGCCAGTAGCTCACGCATGGCCTGGAGGTACGCTGTGCGGGAAAGGGTAAAGTTCAAGAAGCCGGGGCCGGCCACCTCGATCTTGTCAACCACAGTAGCCACTTCCGGCTCAGCCAGAAGCCGCGCCCGCAGCTCATCGGCCAGCGCCCGTGGATTCGTTCTCAGCTGGCGCCCCAGTTGCATGCAAAAGGGAGTGGCGTAGTCGCCATACGCTTCCAGTGCTGGGCGCTCAAGCTCGCACTTGGGCACTTGCGTCCAGCCTCGTTCAGCCACCCAGCGGTTCACTACCTTCTGCACGCGTTCAGCTATCACTTGCCCTGTCTCCTTTGCTCCGTAACACAGCCACCAGCCACCTACCAGTGGTAAGGTTCGCCCCGTTCAATGCGCAGCGCCCGGTACAGCTGCTCCGCCACCAAACAGCGCGCCAGCTGGTGGGGAAACGTCAGCTTAGACAAAGACCACACCAGATGAGCAGCGCCAAGCACTCTTTCGTCCACACCGGCCGGGCCACCCAGTACGAACTGAAAGTGGCTCCAGCCCTCCAGTTTCCTCTCGGCCAAAAGGGCACTCCACTCCTCCGATGAGTACTGTCTGCCCCGAGCATCCAGCACCACCGTGTACGCCCCCTTACGCAAGATCCCAAGAAGAGCAGAGCTTTCTTTCTCGCGGGCGCGGTCAAGCCCGTGGGCCAGGGGCTCCTCGGGCACCTCCAGCACCTCTATCGTCACATAAGGCCGCAGAAGCTCCTCGTAATGGCGCCACAAGGGTTGACACGGACGCGCCAATCGACCAACGCAAACCAAGCTTACTCGCATGCGTGCTTACAAGAAGGGAAGATCATCCCCACTCTCTTCTCCAGGGAGAAGAGCGCCCCGGTCAATGTCGCGATAGATGGACTCCTTGAGGATGCTGGGCATGCTTCGCCACAGACAGACATCGCTTCTTAGAAAGCGTTTCCGTATCTCCTCGGAGCACTCTATCGTGCAGGTCACGCAGAGCTCGGACTCGGGCAGAACCTTCTCCCGCCAAGGCCGTTCGCCTTCGTCTGCCCGCCGATAGGCTTCCAGAAGAATGGTATCCACATCCAGGGAGGGAACCGCAGCGAAGGCCAACTGCTTTGCCGGAACAGAGAAGCGAAAGGTGCCCGAGTTCCAGTAAACGAGCTGCATGACCGCTTCAATGGTATGACGATCGACAAGTTCCTGGAGCTCGCGCCGTCGCCGGCTATCCCCGACTTCCACCGCTTCGAGAAGATAGGCCATCACCGGTCGGTCTTCGTCGCTTTGCCCAGCTTGTAGCCAGCACTCCTTGGCTTGCCTCTCCGTCAGAAGGCCCGCAGCCACCAGGCGCGCGCTCAACCTCTCATCCCAGGTGGTCGTGCTGACCCCGGTGATGCGGCCCTTGTCCAGGTATACCGCGCCCAGTTCCTCAAAATCCTCAATTTCAAGGACCCCAGTGCGTCTTTGCCCAGCTAGGAACTGGAGCACAGCAAAAAGCGGAAACTCCCCTATCAAGCCCCACAGAATCATGGCAAACGAGATTCTAACCCAATCCGCAGGGCTTGACCGAGCGGTTGACCGGATAGAAGCCGGAACTTCAGTGGACAGTTCGCCCTTGGAAGTCTAGATTTTACGCATCGCTAAAGGACTCTCAATTGGGAGGTTTTGCATGGAAGAAAAGCAAGACAAGGTCCGAGCCGTCGTCCAGGACACCACGGCTAACCCTGCGCCACTAGGGCTTCTTGGCTTTGGCATGACCACCGTGCTCCTCAACATCCACAATACTGGCTTTTACAAACTAGGAGCTATGGTCTTGGCCATGGGTATCTTTTACGGTGGTCTCGCGCAAATCTTCGCCGGCTGGATGGAGTGGAAGAAAGGCAACACCTTCGGTACCGTCGCGTTCTCATCATATGGCCTTTTTTGGCTCACCCTCGTCGGCTTGTGGCTGCTACCAGCAGCCGGCTTGTGGGAGAAGACCTCTGATGGCTTTATGGGCTGGTATCTCTTCTTCTGGGGCTTCTTCACCTTCTGCATGTTCATAGGCACCCTCAGGATCAACCGCGCGCTTCAGGTGGTGTTTGGAACCCTCACGGTGCTGTTCTGGCTGCTGGCTATCCGCGACTGGGCGGGGAGCGAAGTGGTCGGCAAGATCGCTGGCTGGGAAGGCATCATTTGCGGTCTTTCCGCCATCTACGCCGCCGTGGCCCAAGTACTGAACGAGGTTTACGGACGGGTCGTTCTGCCCCTGGGACCGGTTCGCAAGAGCTGATCTCCCGTCCTGGCGGTGATGAGTGTGGG
>Ga0315298_1000991_pt1 | contig 53941 bp, 49 predicted proteins | sample WHS_1_MG_FD_203077 | JGI IMG/M metagenome (GOLD analysis project Ga0315298, IMG submission 203077) | Extremophilic microbial mat communities from Washburn Hot Springs, YNP, Wyoming, USA - WHS_1_MG | ecosystem: Environmental > Aquatic > Thermal springs > Hot (42-90C) | place: USA: Wyoming... | reverse complement strand
CTATTGTTATATTAGTCAGTTCCTTTACTGACATGGGTGTATCCTCCTTCCTTTCTTTTTTATTTAGAACAATGGAGAATACACCCTCTCTTTTTTCTTTTACAAGATTTTTTACACAAAAAATTTTGCACTACCTTAAATAGACACTGAGATTTATAATTTTTTGATGTGGCTTTATAATAATTCATATTTTATAAATTTATTTAGCGCCGAGAACATACACTGCGAATAAGGATGCAAGAAATGACCTAAAAAATAACTTTTAGGCTTTTTTGATGCCATGTTCTTTGTAGGCGCTGCCTTCTTCAACGAACATTGATTTGTCAGCTCCACAGACTGGACACGTCCAATTATCTGGAAGGTCTTCAAAAGCGGTGCCAGGTTTAATACCTGACTCGGGATCGCCTTTCTCTGGGTCATAGATATAGCCACAGGCTGTGCAAACATATTTCTTCATTATTCTGCCTCCTTTAATATATTAAAATAAATATATAATTAATATAATTATTACTTAAATTACTGGAAATTTCAAGTATTTTAAATTTCAGCCTCAATAAAGATTAACCAGCAAGGTTTAATTCCTTTTTTTATCTGTTCAAGGAGTTTTTCACTGACCCAATGTGAGTATTCTTCAAGATTATAAAAATATGTATCTATACCAAAGAAGCCATCGAGGAAATGTGTAGCTGTATGTAGGATTTTAGTCATATAGCCTTGTGGTAGTTTTTCGATATCGTTTAATGTATTTATGCCTTCATCTTTTAATTCTCTAATCAATTCACTTAATATCTCTTTATTCTTTTTCAAGGCTTCATCAAGTTTATTATAAAATTGCTCGTCATGTGATGGGATTGATTCATTTATGACAATATTGATTTTAGAGTATTTTACAAGCTGGTATTTATTGAAAAAATAAAGCATATTTTCTTTACATTTTTCGAAGCTCTCTCCCTTGACGAGTATGAGATGGTAGTATTTATTTCTTCTCAAATCTTCGTGCCTTGATAGAATATCATTAAAACGCATTATATATTTTAACAATGAATATGTTAAGATTTAAAACATGAAAAATCTAAAACCACTCTCGTTTAAAAATGCTAAGACATATACGTTATTCGAAAGAAGGAGTAAGGTCACTTTAGAATCGTTTGCGAAACCTTATAATAAAGGAGATTCTTTTAAAACTTTCTTAGATAAGCTACCAGGTATCCTCGCTGTGAGAGACCTTAGAAGTATTGTAGATTCTATTGTAAAGGCAAGGAAAAAAAACAGGCATGTGATACTTGGTATGGGTGCACATCCTATAAAGGTTGGTTTATCAACGATAATTATAGATTTGATTGAGCGAAACATATTAACTGCAATATCTACAAATGGTGCTGGGATAATACATGATTTCGAGATTGCCTTTGTTGGGCACACATCAGAAGATGTAGAAGCGGAGTTACATGAGGGGATGTTTGGTATGGCAAAAGAGACTGGGAACTTTTTAAATAAGGCTATCAAGTATGGTGCTAAAAAAAATATTGGGATAGGAAGGGCAGTTGGTGAGAAGATTTATAAGGGTAACTTTAAATTTAAAGATTTGAGCATATTTGCAAATGCATATAAGAATGACATACCTTCGACCGTACATGTTGCTATTGGAACTGATATTATTCATATGCATCCAGGTGCTGATGGTTCAGCGATTGGAAAGGGTAGCTATATTGATTTTAAATTGTTTTCATCCTTAATATCAGAACTTGAAGGTGGTGTATATATTAATCTTGGTTCAGCAGTAATCATGCCTGAAGTATTTTTGAAGGCGTTAAATATTTCAAGAAACCTTGGTTACAAGATTAATAATTTTACAACTGTAAATATCGACTTTTTACAACACTATAGACCATTACTAAATGTTTTAAAAAGGCCGACAAAAGGTGGTGGTAATTCCTATGCAATCACATGCCACCATGAATTGTTCTTACCACTTCTCTCAGCAGCAGTTATAGAAGCTTTATACTAAATCTCCGATCTTTTGTTTTGCCTCTTTTTCTTCCTCGGTCTTGTTTTACCATAAGTGCCTTTGAATATCTTACCCCTCTTTGTTTTTATATCTCCTTTTCCCATCATTGCCTCCTTATATTTAATATGTCTTAAGATATACTAACATAATACACGTATTCTGTATAAAATCTGAATTGTTTTTGCACATCTTATAGAAGAAGGTATCAAAATTGTTAAGTGAACGAGAATCTCTTCCCGAAATAAAAATCCTAATAGCTGAAAAATATTTAATGCTGTGATCAAGGCTTGGTAGAAAGCGGTTTTAAAATTAGCTTTGGATAGTCTAAATTTGTGATAAGGATAATTATAAAAGTTGGCAAGGTGATTGCTATTTGTTAAAAAAATTTCAGAAAGGAGGAATTTATATGGGACAAATGAATCAATACGTAAATATCAAGACCATTAAGACTAATGCTGATGGTAAGGTGAATGTTGAGCTTGAGTTTATTATGTCGAATATTGAAGATAAGGCTAATATGCTAAGGTTGTTTTTAATGCAAGGTAGTGTGGTTAATGCGTCTTTTGATGTTATAGATGTAGCTCCACAGATTCATACACAGCCATCCGGGAAAGTCGAAGTTTCATTCATAAATTCGAGATAGTTCAATGTGTTAAAGATAAGTTTTATAAAAGTTAGGAGGTAACTTATGAGGATGTTTGTTATCCTTCTAATAATTTCAATACCAAGTATTGTGCTTGCCGATCCTGTGATAGATTTTGTTATCGATAATAATCCTGAACTCCAAGAAATTCACACTATAAATAAGAATATCATGAGTCAACTAAAGATAGAGGCGAAAGGTGCTGCAACATATGGACAACTTTTGAGAGAAGGTACATACTCGCTTGAAGAATCGAAGGCGAGATATGACATTGGGATAGCAGCGTCTATACCCCTAATAAGTCCTTCTGAGAAGGCTCAAAGGAGGATTGAAGAGGCAAGACTTGAGAAGTCAATACGTCTTGCAGTGGCTGATTATCTTCGAAATTATAGGGAAGATTTGAAGTCTATCGAGGGGGACGAGGCGCTTCTTAAGATTCTTAATAACGAATTACAATGGATTAACAAGAGGGTGGAAGTTGGTATTGATTCGCAGAAGGAATATAATCAGAAGCTGGAAGAATATACGAGGAAGAAGAAGGAACTTGAGGTAAAAAAGGAGCATGCTAAATTTATGCTTGAGATGATTCTTTCCTTTGTTTCAAAAGACAAGCGTGAAAGATTAAAGGAGCTGCTTGATGCAAAAAGATAAAATTTTTTCATATTTCAAAACTTCTATTTTAAATAAGTTGTTTAAAAGTTATGTACAACCTAAACATGTTGTTAAGAATATTGGTGAAATATCTGAAGGCGAAGTTCTGGTTATAGAAGGTGGCCCTGCTACAGGAAAGACAAGAATGTTAAATGAGCTAATGGAAGTGAGAAGGTCCAAAGGAGACAAGGTATTTTACATTGATGCTAATAAGACTATTAAAGAATGGACAAAGGATTTTAATATCTTCGGAAAAACATCTGAGCAGAGGATGTTTTATATGATTAACATATGTTCTAATGCATTTGTATTTATAGATAATGGAGATAAAATTACTGATAGTAAGGTTGACGCAATAATCCAGACGATTGAGGTTGCTAAAGGGGTTGTTATTTCATGTATAGACTTTCGGAGGCTTAATCCTAAAATCAAAAATAGGATAGCTGATGCTAAGCTATTTTCACTCGGAAATGGTATAGAACCTTTAGATATAACGTATATAATTGTAGCATGTCTGATAATCGTAATGGCTGTCATAGGTGATGTTAATTTTCTTTTTATGGCAGCGGCGGTAAGGTATATGTTTCATGGTTTTAGATACGCATCCAAGGGTCAAAGAGGGATTTGAGATATGATGTGGGTAAGTCATATCGCTGTTGGGACTTCAATAGCAAAGATTTTTGGGCTTAATTATATATTGACGATGGTTGGTTCTATACTCCCTGACCTTGTTGAGTTTTTCTCAAAGAAATTGAGACACAGAGGCGTTTCTCACTCGATTATAATTTCATCTTTGATGATGGTAGCCTTCTGGATGACGCCAGTAAGGGATGTATGGATTGGGGTTATGTTTGCACACCTATTTATGGACTCGCTTACAGTAACTGGTATACCACTTTGGGGTGATAAAGGAATGAGGGTAACTCTATTTGGTGGGAGGTTAAGGACTGGCTCTGTCATGGAGTTTGTTATCTCAGGATTAGTTGTATTATTTACTTTTGTTTTTATTGGTTCTTTTAATGTTGATATTGATAGAAGAGACTGGAAGCAGTTATACAATTCAAAGGTTATTGACAAGAAAGAGTATTTTGAACACAGATTCAAAGTTTTTTAGGCAAAGTATAGTTATGGAAAATTTATTTCTAATGCTAATTTTTTATGACAGAAGGTTTAGGTATCAGACGTCTTTTTTAAAAGATTTTTATTTAAAATTAGATGTCAGAGCATTTAATCATATGCTATAATTTTTATTATGGATAAGATGTTTTTCTTAGAGGGCAAGAGGGAGAAGGGGTCGTATGTAAAATGTTGGGAGGTTTTTAATTGTAAAGAGGTGGATTGCCCAGCATATAAGAATGTTGACTTGAAATGCTGGTTATTCACTGGAACACATTGCAGGAATGAGATACAAGGTAAATTCTTTGAGAAGGTAGAGATGTGTTTAGATTGTGAAGTATATGCTAAAAACATGGACTTGGATGCAATGTTCAAAACTTACTGGGTCTTTAGTAAGCAGATAAAAGAGTATAAAAGGATTGTGGAAGAAAGGGATAGAGAGCTTGAGAATATGAGCCTTGAATTAGCTCTTGCAACTTCTGAGGTTTTTGAAGCACTTAAGAAGATATCGTCGGGGGATCCCACGGTGAGAATATCCGAAGAATCTGATATAGAACTGATAACAAAGCTTAAACAGATGATAAATAAGACTGCTGAGGACATTGGAGAGATAGTTGATCAGTTTCATGAGGTTGCAATCTGTATTGCAGAACATTTTGATGTTTTACATAAGGTATCAATGGGTGATCATAGTGCAAGGGTGATTGGTAATTCGAGCATTGAACTATTAGAGTCTTTAAAGAATGTGACTAACGAGACTATTGAGAATATTTCAAGAGAGATATGCGAAAGGAAATCGGCAGAGGAAGCTCTAAGAAGGATTGAGGCATTAAAATCGTCGATATTAAGCGCGATACCCCATGCAGTGCTTGGTTTACACAATAGAAGGATTTTTTTTGCAAATGAAGCAGTGGAGGATGTTTTTGGATGGAAACCTGAAGAGTTAATGGGGAAGAGCACAAGAATCTTGTATAGAAGTGATAAAGAATATGAAGATATAGGCAAGCGTTTTTATTCGATACTCGAAAGGCAAAATAAGTATACAGAAGAATATTATTACAGAAGAAAAGATGGTAAAGACATTGTTTGTCTTGTGAGTGCATCAGTTATTGGTAATAAATTAAGTGAGAATAAGATAGTGGTAGTGTATGAGGATATTACAGCGAGAAAGTATGCTGAGGTTGAGTTGGAGAAGTCACGTGAGCAACTAAGATATCTATCAGCTCACTTACAAAAGGCGATTGAGAAGGAGAGGATGTATATTGCAAGGGATATTCATGATGAACTTGGCCAATTGCTAACGGCTTTCAAGATGGATCTCCATTGGTTGAGTAGAAGGATACACGAAGACAGGAGTGATATTTTGGAAAAGATCAAATCTATGTTAGAACTTGTTGACATTGCTATTAAGACGATACATCAGATATCCTCTGAGTTAAGACCAGGGATACTTGATGACCTTGGATTGACGTCTGCAATTGAATGGCAGGTTTCTGAATTTTCAAAAAGGACTGGTATAGAATGCGAGTTGAATATAAATTTCTCAGATGATAGCGGTATAACACAAGATGTCTCAACAGCGATATACAGAATCCTTCAAGAAGCATTGACAAATATTATTAGACATGCTTATGCATCCAAGACGTGGGTTAACTTGATGAAATATGGTGATGAAATTATGCTCGAGGTTAGAGACAATGGTAAGGGGATTGCGGAAGAGGAGATATCTAATGCAAGGTCATATGGTTTAACAGGCATACGTGAAAGAATACACCTACTTGGGGGAGAAGTTAAAATCTTTGGTTCCCCTAACGAAGGGACTACAATAATGGTAAGCATTCCTTTGCAGTAAAGGTTTATCCTAAAATTTTATTCGTTCTCTCTCGTCTATTCCGCTTAAAAAATGAGATTCTAAGTTTAATGCAAAATCTCGTCAGATCTTGCTAAGGAATTGAATTATTGATGAATACAAAATAACGTATAAATGGATAAAAAGCATTATTATCTGTGTTATACTATCATTACATTGTCTATGCGCCCATAGCTCAGTTGGATAGAGCGTCGGACTACGAATCCGCAGGTCGGGGGTTCGAATCCTCCTGGGCGCGTTATTTTTATGGATATTATACTCAACTTTAATAAACCAAAAAATATAACATCACATGATGCTGTTTTGATTGCTAAAAAGCTTTTGGGTTGTAAAAAAGCCGGGCATGCAGGAACGCTTGATCCAATAGCGGAAGGCGTCTTAATTATCTGTTTAGATAAGGCTACAAAGATTACAAGATATATTTCGGAACTTGAAAAGGAATATGTTTTTCGTATGGGATTAGGTAAAAGGACTGATACGTTTGATGTAACTGGGAAGATAGTTGATGAAGTGAAAGAATTCTATGTTGATGAGGATAGGATAAAAAAGGTATTAAGAAATTATATTGGAGTTATAGAGCAAGTTCCCCCAATGTATTCAGCTATAAAGGTGAAAGGGAAACCTCTTTATAAACTTGCACGTAAAGGTGTAGAAGTAGAACGCCCAAAAAGAAAGGTTGAAATATATAGCATAGACTTACTAAGGTTTGAGTTGCCTTATTTAGATTTGAAGGTTGTTTGTTCAAAAGGGACATATGTAAGGGTTTTGTGCGACGATATTGGTAAGGAATTAGGAACGTTTGGATATATGGCATCTTTGATTAGGACGAGGGTCGGATATTTTAAAATAGAAGACTCGATTACTATAAATGATTTAAAGAGCCCTGATATTAAATATTATAAGATGGATGATGTATTAGAAGGGATTTTGAATAATAGGTTATAGTTTATTGGTTATTGGTTCAGAAATATTAAGATTTAATCTTAGATGTCTAATCTTATTTTTGTCTCTTTAATCTTAAACCATTTTCTTAAGTTATAAAACAAAACTCCTTTTTATTTATATAAAAAAACACTTGACATTATTATAAATTTTTGTTATTGATAAGCTATGCTTTTTAGTAAGAAGAGTCCTGTGGGTTTAGACATAGGCTCTGGATATCTTAAGGCTGTCCAGTTTAAGGACATTAAAGGAGGATATGAACTTGATCTTTTCGATTTCCTACCTCTCCCACCAGAACTCATAGTCGATGGTGCAATAATAGACTCTATTCGATTAATAGACTCCCTAAAAGAATTCATTAGAAAGGCAAAGATAAAAACAAAAGATGTTGTGATAGGAATTGCGGGACATTCGTCAGTTATTGTGAAACGTGTTTCAATGCCTGAAATGACAGAAGAAGAGCTTTCAGAGTCTATAAAATTTGAAGCAGAACAATACATTCCATTTGATATAGAAGATGTCAATATTGATTTTCAGATTATCGGTCCTAAGGAAGAATCTGGACAGATGGATGTTATTCTTGTGGCTGTTAAAAAAGACATAATTAATGATTATTTGAGTGTGGTTAAAGAGGCTGGACTTAACTGCATCATTGTAGATGTGAATTCATTTGCGCTTGAGAATATATATGAGATTAATTATGAGATTGAGACGGGTAAAAATGTAGCATTGATCAACATTGGAGCAAGTACTATAAATTTAAATATCTTAAGGGAAGGCATATCTGTATTTACGCGAGATAGTGCTGTTGGGAGTAATTTGCATACAGAGGTATTGCAAAGAGAGTTTAATTTAACTTATGAGGTTGCTGAGAGGTTAAAAAGGGGTGAAGCTGTCGAGAATGTGACAGTAGAAGATGCTTATTCTGTTATGCAATTGGCATCAGAGGAGATAGTCGCAGAGATAAACAGGTCGCTTGAATATTTCCATGAGGATGTACATGAGATAATACTAAGTGGTGGATGCGCTTTGATAAAGGATTTCATAAAATATGTTTCTGATAAGACTAATATCGAGACTAAGGTGATACAACCATTTAAGAATATAAAGATACCGAAAAAGTTTGATGTTGCATATATTGAGGAGATGGCTCCTATTGGAGCTGTTGCTGCTGGCCTTGCATTGAGGAGGATTGGAGACAGATGATAAAGGTAAATCTTTTACCTATTAAGAGAAAAAAGAAACCAAAGCCTGTTCCAAACTTCGTCGTCGCATCGATCTTCATTACGCTCGGTATGATTATATTAATGGTGTACCTTGTTTTTTATTTCAATTCTAAATTATCAGAAGCTAAAGAAAAGATAAGGAATAATGATACAAAGATTTTTGAATTAAAACAGAAGATTAAGGCTGTGGAGGATTACGAAAGGATTAATAAAGATTTTAAAGAGAGGAGCGATATTATTGAGGAACTGAGTAAGAATAGGGCTTTGCCTGTGAAGGTTCTTGATGAGATAAGCTCGCGTTTGCCGAAAGGAATATGGCTACAAAGCCTTTCAATATCAGGTGATTCAATTGAGATGAACGGTTATGGATATACTAATGATGAGATAGTCAATTATGTTGATAATTTAAAGATTTCGCCATTGTTTACAGACGTATATCTGCAGGAATCGAGGAGTTCCGAGATTGAGAAGACCCATGTATACGCTTTTAGATTAACTTTTAAGTTAAAAGGATAAGATGGCATTAAAGATTAATATAGATATTAAAAATATATCGAAGTTGGGGAAGGTTTTAATAGCTGTTCTTCCTGGTTTGGTTATAACGGTTCTCGTTGTGATGCTTGTTATAATTCCCAAGAACAAAGAGATTAAGGAACTTGAGAAAAAGATAGCAGAACAGGAGAATGAGATTGCAAAGGCACAGGTGAAGGCGGACAAATTAGGTCAATTGACATTTGAGAATGAGAGATTGAAGAAGAGGCTTGATAATTTAAAAAGGCAATTACCTGAAGAGAAAGAGGTTTCTTCCTTTTTGAAGCAAGTGTCTGACCTTTGTCTTAGGTCAGGGCTGAAGATAATTTTATGGAAACCAGAAGGAAAGAGAGATCACAAAAGTGGAATTGTTTATGAGATACCTGTAAGGGTTGAGTTGAGTGGTGATTATCATAGCCTTGGATATTTTTTTAGTAATGTGACTAATTTAAATAGGATTGTGAATATATCTGATATTAGGCTTACGGATCCGAAACCAGAAAGAGGTAAGGCGATATTAAGGATTGCTTTTCTCGCAACAACATTTTCTGCAGTACCTGAGGAGGAGTTAGAAAAGAAGAGAGGGGCTAAAAAGTAATAGCGATGTTTAAGAGATTATTTATGATTTTGCTTATTGTTTTATTATTTGTAGTACCTTTCTCAAGTTGTAAAAAGAAGGTACCTGAGATGAAAAAACCATCTGTTGAGAAGGGTAACCCTACTGATGTTTCGAAGGTGGAAGGTGCCGAAGAGGAGAAGGTTTTAGAGGCTTATAAGTATGACCCGAAAGGAAGAAGAGATCCATTTCTTTCACTTATTGAGGTAACTAAGAAGAAGCCAGAGAAAAAGAAAGGAGCAAGTCCGTTTGAAAGTTATGACATTGCTGAGATACAGCTCCTTGCAATAGCATGGGATGAAAAGGATAAGTATTATGCATTAATAAGGTTACCTAATAATAAGACTTATACAATAACAGAAGGTGTGACACTTGGTTTACAGAATGGTAAGGTTGAGAAGATATATAAGGATTCTGTTCTTATAAGGGAATATGTGAAGGATTATAAAGGGGATTTAAAACCAGTAGATACTATATTGAGACTCCATAAGGGGGAATAATAATGATAAAGTTTTTAAAGTCAATGAAAAGGTTTAAATGTAAAGAGAAGTTGTTTTACATTGTTATATTTAATGTATTTCTGATAGTCATTTATGGTTGTGCAACGACAAAGGGCAGTTCAAATATTAGCAAAGTTCAACCTGAACCAACTCTATTAACTAATATAAACATTGATAAGGATTCTGTTTCTATTAGTGCAACAAAGCCATTCATATATACCATTTATCAAAACGACCCTTATCGGATAACTGTTGATATGCCAAATGTTTTGTTAGGAACATTAACACAAAAGATAGTATCACAAAAGGGTGGCATTACAGAGGTTATACCATCTCAGATTAATTCACCAACAGTTTTATCAAGAGTCGAGATAGTTCTTGAATCGCCGTCTAATATCGAACATGATTTTACTAATAATTCATTGATAATAAAGATTAAGCAGGCTGAATTTAATAAGTCATTTGTAAAGCCGGCTGTATTTGAAAAAGAAGAGAATAAGGTAAGTGAATTAAAGGATGAATCACTTAAAAAAGAAGAACCGTTAATTGAGCGTGAGGCAAGTCCGCCGACAAACCCATTAAGGAAGGCTAATGAGATTACAGAATTTAAGGTAGAAAAGGCATTAAAGGGTGCAAGCGTAATAATAAAAGGAGATGGTTTATTGACACCTAATGTATTTCCACTTGGAAATCGTCTCGTGATAGATATTTATGATGTAATATTGGCAGCGAAGATACCCCCATATATAATCTCTCCATTGAAGGATATAAGAACAGCAAAACACGAAGATAGGGTCAGGATAGTCCTTGATTTAAAGGAAGGAACAACTTATGATGTCTCATCCATAGGGGATTCAATAATTGTTGCCCTTGCTACAGAAGGCGCAGAACCTTCTGAAGTTCTTGCTGAGAAGAAGGCTGTTGAAAAGGGGGCTGAGGTTGAGATTGGAAAACCACCTACAATCTTGAGGGAGAGAGAGGTTTTAAATCACAGATGTGAAGATTATTTAGCAGGCAAAGAAAAGGTAAATTTTGATTTTCAGGATCAGGATATAGTTCCAATATTAAGACTATTTGCAGATATAAGTGGTTGTAATATTTTTATACATCCTGACGTGAAGGGCAGGGCTACTATGAAGTTCAAGGATGTTCCGTGGGATCAGGCACTGGATACGCTTCTTAAGACATTTAGTCTTGGTAGGTCTGTTGAGGGTAATATAATAAGGATTGCTCCTCACACAGTGTTTACTAAAGAGAGTGAAGAGAAGGCTAAGGCTCTCGAAGCAATGTCGAGGGCAGAACCCTTAGAGGCAAAGGTATTTCTTATAAGCTATGCAGATGTTGATAAGGCAAAGGAGGCAATAGTAAATTCGAAGTTACTTTCAGCTCGTGGTAGTATTAATGTTGATAAAAGGACGAGCACCTTATTCGTTAAGGATATACCAGCTGTATTTCCTGAGATAGAGAAATTTTTGTCAACTTTTGATAGGCCTACTCCGCAGGTATTGATTGAAGCAAGGATAGTTGAGGTCAGTTCAAATAGTATGAAGGATTTAGGCATACAATGGGGTATAAAGTTAAACGCACAGAATACATTATCTTCTTTTGGGGGTTCACCAATACTTGGGACAGGTGCCTTCACTGGTAATAATTTTATTGTTGATTTGCCGTCTGGGCAGGCTGGTGAGGGTTCGGGTTCAGGTATTACATTCGGTTTTCTGAACCCTGCAAGAACCGTTGGGCTTGACTTACAGCTTTCTGCATTACAGACTCTTGGGAAGAGTAAGATAATCTCAAGCCCAAAGATTGTAACACTCGATAATGTGACTGCAAGGATTATGCAGGGCGAAGAGATACCGTATCCTGTTGTGACTGGTGAGGGAAATGTGTCTGCATCGTTTAAACCAGTTGCAATAAGCATTGAGGTTACACCACATATAACGCCGACTAACTCGATTATGATGAACATACTTACCACTAAAGAGGATTTCAAAGAATTTGTCCAGATTGGTCAAGGATATGCTCCAAGAACTACAAAGGTTGAAGGAAAGACAAATGTTCTTGTGCAGGATGGTGAGACTATTGTTATTGGTGGTGTTTATAAGAAGAAGGAATCAGAATCCGAAAGAGGTGTCCCAGGTATTATGAAGATACCTTTAATTGGTTGGTTATTTAAAAGTAAGAATGTTTCTGAAGATACAAGTGAATTGTTGATATTTATAACTCCAAAGATAGTGCAAAAAGCAGAGGAGACGGTAGGTGTCGAAAAGGTTCAGTAATTTAAGATAGAAATTTTCAGGAGGATATTTGATGAAAAGATTTTATTCTTTAATTTATTGTTTAAGTGTTTTGATAGCAACTCTTTTTCTGTGGAATTGTGGAGGTGGTGGAGGTTCTGGCTCACCTGGTAGTGGTGGAACTGAAGACTTGGGTGTGATAGTTGATGTAACGATAATACCGCGTTATCTTGATGAAGATACATATTCTGTGGATGCCTTCCAGAATCCTGATTGTGATGGGAGCCCTGATACCAACGACCCTGAGGACTTTGAGGACCATATCGCAACTGCAACATTCACGGCAAGGTTGGTAAATCCTAATACGACTTTTAAACCAGGGAAATTATATATTGAAAAGTATACTATTGAATATAGAAAGGCCAATGATTCTCTTGGTGCACCACCGATAGAGATGGATACGAGATATCAGACAATAGTTATAACCCCTCCTGAAGGCAATGATGAGAGTTCTGTTACTGCGACAGTAGTATTTGTAGACTTAATAAGAAAGATGAAATACTATGATGATATATTATCGGGTGTTTACTCATATTCGCCAGGATATTTAAATAATTATACGGCAATATATACATTTTATGGTCAGAATGAGTTTGGAAAGAACTTTAAGATTGTTGCAACAGTTCCTTTTCAGATAGGTAATTTTGACCATTGTTAATAAGTTGATATTAATTTTTTTGGAGGAATAGAATGAAAAGATATTTAATCTTATTATTAATACTGGCATTCATAACAGGAGTCTTTGGTTGTGGTGGGGGTGGTTCAGGCTCCCCATCTTTGCCACCTGGCGAAAATCCAAATAAGCCTTCTGTGGTTAAATTGATGCCATCACATTATATAGCACAGACTAATTCTATGATAGCCTTGCATGCAAAGGTATTAGATGGAAATGGTAAACCTTTACCTAATATATCTGTTAAGTTTACAAATCTTTCTGAGCCATTTGGAGTAATACAATCTTTTTTGAAGTTTATTGGTATTAAAAAATATGCAGGTGTTTTGAGTGCAAAGGATGTTAAGACTAATAAATACGGTATTGCTACAGTGAAGTTAACATCAACAACAGAGGGTTTTGCCACTATTCAGGCAGAGGTCAATACTGGTTATGGAATCATAAGGGATCAGAAGACTGTATATTTTGCGGTAAATATAAGACCCGGGATGCCAACGCTGACTTTGCATGTAGATGATGGTGATGGAACATATGATGAAGTAAATGACTATATGCTCTTTAAGAGTTCTAATGATGATATGAGGATTTTAAAGGCTAAGGTTCTTGATGGTTATGGAAGGCCAATTTCACTCTCAAAGGTTAAATATGTTTCTGATAGTGCAGATGTGACATTTCCAGACGGGGATGAAAAATACACTAACACGGATGGTGAGGCTTTTGTTCAGATAAAGGTGAAGCCATCTTTTATGACGAGTATAACAAGGGTTATTAATATTTATGCAGTTGCGGATGTGGGGGCTTATGGAATCGTTTCGCTCTTGCTCAGTCCATTAGAGATAGATAGCATAAATGTGACTGCTAACCCATCAGTAGTTGCGCCTAATGCGAATTCGAGTATAAAGGCAATTATCAAGATGAAGAATAGTGTTTCAGTGCCTGACGGTATTAGTGTGAATTTTGAGACTACATGTGGTTTTATACCACCATTTTCTCAGACGACGAATGGGGTTGCTGACAATACTTTTACAGCCCCTTCTACACCAGGGCAATGCGTGATTACAGCAAGAGCAGGGGGAATTAGTGGAAATGTCACCGTTAATGTGACGACTAATCTTACTGTCCAGCCGTCTTCACAAACAATAAATGGTATTGCTGGTGGGACAGCATCATTTACTATTTATGGTGGTGTTGCACCTTATACTGTAACGTCGAATAATACGGTATTCCAGCCATCTCCTTCAACCGTTAATGCGAGTGGAGAGTCTTTCTCGGTTAATGTTGCAGCGAATAGCCCTAATGTGACCGTTCAATTTACGGTAAGGGATAGTGTTGGTACTACTGTAACAGCAACATTACAGATTACAGGGGTTTCATTGAGTGTGTTTCCAAATACTGTTACGGTTGATGGTGCAGAGCCTGATGATACGGTAACATTTACAATTTATGGTGGTTCTGCCCCATACACCGTATTTTCTAATAAGCCGACATTATATGCGCCAGTTCCTTCGACTGTTGATACAGAGCCCTATACGTTTAATGTGACTATACCAGCCGGTTCTCCTGAGGATACAGTAGTGTTTACAATCAGAGATAGTGTTGGTGCAACAACGACTGCCACAATTAATATAATCACTGTTGCACCACAACCTTTAAAGATAATACCTACAGTGCAGACTATTGCAAACCCAGTTGTTGGAAATACTGCAAACTTTACAGTTCTTGGAGGGAAGGCTCCTTATAAGGCATATTCGAATAATCCAGCTCTTGTCACAGTGCCTGAGGATGTAACTGGTAATACCGTGACAGCTACAGTTGCTGGGGTGCCTACACAGGATACGACGATTAATATAACTGTTTATGATTCATTAGGTAGTTCTATAACGGCGCAACTTATACTCGATTTGCCACCAATATTGCCATTGACGGTGTTGCCAAATTCTATTAATGTTACGAGTAGAGATGCTTCGCAAGAGGCTTTATTTACAATATTTGGTGGTGTTCAACCTTATTCTGTGTTTTCAAATAATCTATTATTCCCACCTGTGATGGAAGGGGCTACACAGTTTAAGGTTACAATTCCACCACACACGCCAACAGCTGTTGTTACATATGTAGTAAGAGACCTTGCTGGTTCGAGTACCACAGCAACCTTAACAATAACAGGTCTTGCGATAGATGTCCTTCCAAGGTCACAGACAATAAATGGTGCACCAGGTGGGACAGTTATTTATAGGGTTTATGGAGGTGTTCCTCCTTATACTATAGTTTCAAGCTACCCCCTAATTGCATATAATGGTACACCTGGTAATGGTGTCTGGAATGTATCAAATGCTGGTGATACATTCAGTGTTACTGTTTCACCTGATACGCATGCTAATACAATTACGCTTTCGATAATGGATTCGATCAGCCAGACTTCGTCTGCAACCTTGAATATCATTTATGATATTACCGATTTTTATGTGCTTCCTGCAGGTGCTACCATACCAATAGATGGTTCTATGGCTTTTACGATATATGGTGGTACATTGCCTTTTGAGATATTTATAAATAATCCGATAGTTGATATATTCTATGATACGAGTATAGATCCACGGAGCTTTACAGTTGTCGGAAACGAGGCAGGCTCAGTTACTATTACAATAAGGGATAGTGTTGGTAGGATAAAGGATGTTAGTGTGACGATTGAATAGTTGTTGATTGATTAGAATGTTTTTTGGATTATTGTTAATGAAAGAATGGATATTTGGAAGTAAATTAATTTCATATAGAAGGCGGGATATTTGAATAAGATGAGAAGTGTTTAAGTGTAAAAAAGGAGGTATTTATGGATACAATAGGCTATAAGATTGAGAGATATTTGAGATATTTGCCTCTTCTTTTTTTATTAATAGCATGCTTTATATCTATGCCTTGTATTCTGTCTGCTGGGCAAATTGGAGAGAATATACCAATTTCGAACGTTGCGTATAATCAACAAAACCCGCATACGATTTTTGTAGAAGACCCATCAAACCCTGATAACGGTTTGTGGTTTGTTGTATGGGAGGACTGGCGTGATCCTTCAACGGGTGCTGATATCTATGGAAGGTTCTATGATAAAGATGGTAATGCTTGTGGAGATGAGTTTGTGATATCTGATAAGCCTGGAAACCAGACAGTTCCACGAGCTGCGTATAGAAAGACAGGTTCAAAGATTGTCGTCGTCTGGCAGGATACAAGACCTAATTATGTTAAATTTAAAAGGATTAGTGTTACAGACTTTTCAACTTGTGCCCATTCTGATGGTGGAGAGCGGGATATTGGTTTCAATAGTATTGAGGAATTCGATGATAGGACTACTGCAGTAAATAACTATGATGATATAGGTATTGGTGATGGGAGTAGATATATCTTTGAATCATTTCTTAAAAAAATTCCAATTGTTCCTGGAACAGTGGAAATATATTCTACTAACTGGGGGCCAATGCTTATAGATGATGGTAGTGGTAATTTATCTGGTTGGGCTGGAACGGGTAGTATTGATTACAGTACTGGACATTTAAAGATAACCCTAACTATCGCTCCAATTTCATGGGATATTATATATGCAAGGTATCACTATTATGAAGACTTTACTACAAGGCCTATTGATGATGATTCTTTGATAAGCAGACAAGCCCCAAAGATTACTTACAATATGGCTAATGATGAATTCTTGATAGTTTGGAAAGAGACGAGGAGTATTTTACACAGAGTGTCTGAGATATGTTTTGTTGATACAGTTGGTTATATAACAGGATGGGAATTTGGTGATTCTGATTTTATAGGATATGTTCGTATTAATGGAGGGGATCTTTCTGAGAAGCAGAGTCTTATTGGTGTAAATGGTGCTGACATAATAAGGAACTCAAAGACTATTACGAATAGACGATTAAGTAAGACAAGTGAACCTTGGAAAGATACATGGGTTTATGAATATTTTGAGAGTGTGAATAACCCTGATGTTTTGTGTGATAATACCTCTACTCAGTGCCTTATAGTATTTGAAGGTATAAAGAAAAAGGCTACTTTAACTTGTAATTGTAAAGATAGAAATAGTAACGACTATTGTGACCCTAAAGATGATGTGACTGACACATTGGATTTGTCTTGTTTTAATACAGATTGTAGTGATTCTCAATGTTTTACACATGTATTTGGAATATTTGATGACCAGATTCCTAAAAGTATAATCGAGTCTAAGAAGATTGATACTGCAAAGTTTTCTTTTTATCCTGGTTTATACTATCCTTCGATTGGTTTTGACTACGTATCGAAGAAGTATCTTGTTTCTTGGGAGGATATGAGAAGTGATATTGTAAGACAAACCTGTATATCTAACGATATGGTTGATTTGAATACTAAGAAGGTATGGGGGAGGCTCGTTTACTCTGGTGGAGATTTATATGGACTTGATTTCATGATTAGTTATCAAGATTTAAATAATGATGGAAACCTTGATGATAATGTTAAGTATTCCAAGCAGACGAGACCATTTGTTTCTTATGACCCTGTGAATCAGAGGTTCTTCGTCTTGTGGCAGGATGGCAGAAATAGCCTATATTCAATGGAAAACATAGATATTTATGGACAGAAGGTTGATTCTGAAGGCTCATTGAGGGGAAATAATTTTCCAGTTTTTACTTATTCTTTTAATCAAGAATCACCAGTTGCTGCTTATAATCCATCGAGTAATAATTTCCTTGTCGTGTGGAAGGATGCAAGAAATGCAGAAAAGTCTGATTGTGGCTCAAGTAATGATAAGCCATGCGGTTCAGATATTTATGGACAGCGATTCACTCTTGGAAATCCTGCTTTGACTTTATTGAATATGGATAATACACCTTTGATGCCGCCACTAATTACAAAATTTGAGAATCCAGCAGGTAGCGGTGGTGTGGCAGTGGGTCTTTCTGATATTAAATCGTTTAAGATAATGAATACGGGCGATATAGTGTTGAATGTTGATTATATTGATGAGGATCTTGACTGTAATCCAGGAACTCCAGGGAGTAGGACAATCGAGCCGTTTTCTATTGACCTTTTACCTTTGGAGCTTCAAGCAAGGGGAGATGGTTCTACGCTCGACCTCGTACCTGGTGCACAGGCTGTTTTAACAGTCAGATTCTCACCTACTGATGGGGTTAGCTATAACAGATGTTTTGTTATTGAGTCTAATGGAGGTATTCAAAGGGTTAATCTTTCTGGGGTTGCAAAGGAGCCTGACATAGTTCTTTCACTTCCAGGTAATCCGTTTGATTTTGGTAGTGTTAATGTGGGCTTTTATAGGGATGTTTCCTTTGTTATAAGTAATAATGGAACGAGTCAATTATCTATAAGTTCTGTTGAAGGTACGACTTTTCCATTTAGTATCAGGACTGATGGATGTTCAGGTGCGAACCTCCAGCCAGGGAATTCTTGTAATATAGTAATAAGAATGGCGCCAACATCTACTGGCTCGTTCAGTTCTACTTTTTCTGTAAACTCTAATGACCCTGATACCCCGTCACTGGCTATCAACATAAATGGGACGGGTGTTGGTATACAGGATATAACTGTAAGTCCATTAACAATCAATTTTGGCTATTTGTCAGTTGGGCAGACATTACAAAGAGATATAAATATAAGGAATGATGGTAGTGCCAATCTGACTATTAATTCCATTGTTGGTCCAGTCGCACCATTTAGTATAACTTCAAATACATGTCCAGCTACTTTAACATCGGGAAGTAGTTGTAAATTGACTATACAGTTTGCGCCAACATTTCAAGGGGTCTTTTCATCAGTCGTTTCTGTACAATCTAATGACCCAGATGAGAGCGTTGTAGATGTCAATATTTCAGGAACATCAGTTATTATGCCTGATATTGATGTTAATCCTTCATCAGTCGTTTTCCCAGATACGCTTGTAAATACGACTAATACACAAACTATAACTGTAACGAATAATGGTAGTGGTAATTTATCTATATCTGGTATTACGAATCCTGGGGGTGATTTTAGGATAGTAGGGAGTAATTGTATAAGGACATTAGCACCTTCAGGGACTTGTACGATAACGGTAGCGTTTAGTCCTACGAGTGCGGGGTTCAAACAGGCGACATTTCAGATAAATTCTAATGACCCTGATGTACCTTCATACACTGTGTATCTATCTGGCAGGGGTTATACTGAACCGGATATTAGCGTATCACCCCCACAGTTGAGTTTTGGGACTTTAGCGGTAGGGCAGACTGCTACCTTAAGTTTAACAGTGACTAATACTGGTTCAGCCGATTTAATAATATCGGGTGTATCATCGCCAGCTTTACCATTTTCTATAACAAGTAATACATGCGCTTATACAACTTTAGAACCAAGCGAAGCGTGCCAATTGAGTATTAGATTTGCTCCAACTGCTGCTGGGACATATAATTCGAGCATAAGTATTAATTCTAATGACCCTGGAACGCCAACAGTGACTGTTAATTTAACAGGCACCTCTACTTTAACGAATTATGATGTTAATCCTTTGTCTATTGATTTTGGTAGTGTTAATGTTGGCTCAAGATCCACTGAAAGGACAGTTACCGTGACGAATACAGGTGTTAGGGATTTGGTAATAACTTCTGTGAAATATCCAGGTTCGCCTTTCATAATAATAAGAGATACTTGTAAGAATAAAACACTTGTTACAAATGAGACTTGCTCTATTGGCATTGTTTTTAACCCTACAAGGGTAGCTTACTATAGTAATTATTACCTTACTATAAATACTAATGATACTGAACGTCCAAAGGTGAGAGTGAGTTTGACGGGTAGGGGTGTGAGTCCTTAATTTTCAAATCGAGGGAGGTTTATGAGTAGATTTTTATTAATCTTCATTATTGTTTTATTGGTAGCATGTGGTAACAGTGCTGATAAAGGTATGAAGGTTTCATCAGATGGAGAGAAAAAGATAAAGATAGAAAAAGTTATGGTTGATACCGTAATCTCACAACTTGATAAGGCAAGATATAGAGAAGGAGAATTGCTTATTAAGTTTAAACCAGACTTTATTAAGGCGAATGCAGATAAAATCCATAAGGCTGTTGGTGCTACGGTTATTAAGAGTTTGAAGGGTATGCAAGGTATTGAGCTCGTTAAGTTACCTGATAATGTGAGCGTTAAAGAGGCTTTGTCTTATTACGTCTCTTTGCCTCAAGTGGAATACGCTCAGCCTAATTTTATAAAGAAACCCTTAGGAATACCGAATGATACGTATTTTGGTGACCAATGGGCATTACATAATACCGGAAGATACGCTGGTGGGACATATGATGCTGATATTGATGCACCAGAGGCATGGGATATAACATCAGGAAACTATGTTGTGAATATCGCAGTTATTGATACCGGGATTTATTATACTCATCCTGACCTTGTGGGTAATATCTGGCAGAATCCGAACGAGAATTGTAACAATGGTATAGATGACGATGGCAATGGATATGTTGATGACTGTGTTGGGTGGAATTTCTTTGATGATAATCCCTATCCGATTGATGATATGGGTCATGGGACACATGTTGCTGGTATTATTGGTGCGAGAGGTCATAATCATATGGGGACGGCTGGGGTTATATGGTATGTCAAAATGATTCCTTTGAAGTTTATTGGCTATCATGAAAACGAACTCGACTGTGGAGGAGATACACATTGGTGTGGGGATACAGCTGGTGAGATTGAAGCAATAGATTATGCAATAAGAAAAGGAGCGAAGATTATAAATGCAAGTTTTGGTTCTTATGACTTCGACCCCTTAGAGTTTAATAAGATAGCAGAGGCAGATGGTGCGGGAATTTTATTCGTTGCTGCTGCTGGAAATGATGCTAATAATAATGACCTTTTACCATTATATCCTGCAAGTTATAATCTTCCAAATATTATATCAGTTGCGGCAACCGACCAGAATGATAGGCGGGCATCATTTAGTAATTGGGGACCAGGAACTGTACATGTGAGTGCGCCTGGTGTTTATATCTTAAGCACTGTACCGAATATTAATACATATTCTATGTGTACGGGTTCTGTATATGCTGGTTATGATTTTTGTTCTGGAACTTCGATGGCTGCTCCACATGTCTCTGGACTTGCTGGTTTGCTATGGACTTACTATAGCTGGTTTAATCATTATCAAGTTAAATGGACGATACTCAGGTATGTTGACCCATCTCCACTTTCTGGTTGGATTTTGACTGGTGGAAGGATTAATGCATATAAGGCTTTATCTTCTCTTTTAACACCTGAAAATCTTACTGCCACGGGGACTTCGACATCAGAGGTTACTTTAAGCTGGATAGATAGGGCGACAGGTGAAGATGGTTATAGGGTTGAATGGAAACCCTCTGGAGGGTCGACTTATACCTTGTTAGCTACCCTTCCTGCTAATTCGAATACATTTAGGCACACAGGCCTTGCGGATGGTTCGATAAATTATTACAGGGTGAGGGCGTTTAATAATATACCTGCTGAATCCATGAATGCTGAGGTTGTTGGCGCACCCAAATTGAACCCACCTTCAAATTTGAAGGCTACAAAGATAACATCATCTGAGGTCAGTCTTAATTGGGTTGATAATTCAAGTTCTGAGAGTGGATTTAAGATAGAAAGGAAGATGGGCGATGGTTCATATGAGGAGATTGGAACAGTAGGTGCTAATGTCACGAGCTACGATGATTTAGACCTTCCAAGGGGTAATTATACCTATAGGGTAAAGGCTTATAATTCTGTGACTACTTCATCATATTCAAATGAGTCGAGGGTTTCTTTAAGAAGAGGTGGTGGAGGTGGTGGATGTTCGATAGGTGGTTCTCAAGATGTGCCAGATACAATTGCAAGCATACTTGTGTTTTTACTGCCTTTTATTTTTATATCAATCCTAAGATATAAAAAGAACTAAAGAATGTTGATATTTATCTTTTGGAGGGAAAATGAGTAGAAGATTACTCCTATACTTGTATATTGTTCTCTTTTTTTCACTAAGTTTTTTTAATGTAAATGAGGCTATGTCAGAAGATGGTTATGATTTCTATCTGATGTGGCCAGTTTTACAAGATCGTTGGTATTTTAATCTGCCTTCTGATGTTGCGGTTGATAATGATGGAGATATTTATGTTTTAGATGAGTTAAATTATTCTGTTAAGAAATATACTTCGGATGGAAGGTTTATTTTAAAGTGGGGTAGTTTTGGTAGTGGAGATGGGGAGTTTTTCAAGCCAGAAGGCATTGCAGTAGATAAATCTGGAAATGTTTATGTGGCTGATACTTTGAATAATAGGATACAGAAGTTTTCGAAAAATGGGGATTTTATTTTAAAGTGGGGTAGTTTTGGTAGTGGAGATGAACAGTTTAATCAACCAAAAGGTATTACTGTAGATGAATCTGGATATGTTTATGTGGCTGATACTTTTAATCACAGGATTCAAAAGTTTACATCGAACGGTCAATTTATAACAAAATGGGGTTCTGAAGGAGATGACGATGGAAGTTTTCGTTATCCTATGGGTATTGTTGCAGCTTATGGATTTGTTTATGTTGCAGATACCATGAATAATAGAATACAAAAATTTGATACATCAGGTAATTTTTTAACGAGTTGGGGAACTCCTGGCTCAGGGGATGGTGAATTTAATTTACCTGAGAAGATAACAATGGATATGAGTGGTAATATATATGTTTCTGATACCGGCAACAATAGGATACAGAAATTTAATTCTAATGGTATTTTTATTAAAGCCTGGGGGTCTAAAGGAAGTGGAAATGGTCAATTTGATTCGCCAGGTGGGCTAATAGTAGGAGTGAATGATAGTCTTTATGTAGCGGATTCGAATAATGATTGCATTCAAGTATTTAGTTCTGAGGGCGATTTTGTTGGAAGATGGGGAAGTAATGATTATATTGATGGGTTTTTTAACATGCCTTTAGGGATAGCAATGGACAATGATAATAATGTTTATGTTGTGGATTCTAAGAATAATAGGATACAGAAGTTCGATTTTAATGGTGGTTTTATTAGGAAGTGGGGTAGTAAAGGGAGTGGAAACAGCCAATTTAATTTTCCAACAGGGATTGCTATTAGCTCAGATAATAAACTATATGTTACTGATACGAGTAATCATAGGGTGCAGGTGTTTACATCTGAAGGAGTATATGAGAAGAAGTGGGGTTCAAGGGGTAATGGAGATGGCCAATTCAATTATCCTGAGGGTATAGCAATAGATGCTAATGGATATATATACGTAGTTGACACTGAGAATCATAGGGTACAGAAGTTTACGCTTGATGGCAATTTTTCAGGCAAGTGGGGTTCGAGGGGTAATGGAGATGGCCAACTCAATTATCCTGAGGGTATAGCAATAGATGCTAATGGGTTTATATACGTAGTTGACACTTGGAATCATAGGGTACAGAAGTTTACGCCTGATAGAAATCTTTCAGGCAAGTGGGGTGAATTTGGTTTCGAAGATGGTAAATTTTATTTCCCCGAGGGTATAGCAATAGATGCTAATGGGTTTATATACGTAGTTGACACTGGGAATCACAGGGTGCAGAAGTTTGATTCTAATGGAAATTTTATCTCTAAGTATTTTGAATATGGTGATGAGGAAGGAAGTTTGAACTCTCCTTATTCGATAGCTTTCAGAAATGGTGATGAATACATGTATGTGTCAGATTCACAGAATAATCGTATTCAAGTATTTAAGAAAAGGACTAATCGATATTCATTAAGTATTAATAAAATTGGTTCAGGAAGTGGCAGGGTGATAAGCACGCCATCGGGGATAGATTGTGGTTCTGATTGTTCGGAGATGTTTGAAGAAGGCATGACTGTGAATTTAACTGCAACACCAGATGAAAATTCTAATTTTGATGGTTGGTCTGGTGGAGGATGTTCTGGTAAGGGTACATGTAGTGTGACGATGAATGCAGGTAAGGTTATTACTGCAGTATTTAGTTTAAAGCAAGGTTCAGGGACACCTAAGATATCAACAAATCCTAATAGTCTCAATTTTGGTACTGTGAAGATTGAGGGTACATCTTCTGCAAAAAGGGTTACTATAAGAAATACGGGAAATGGTCAATTAATAATAAATTCTATCGGAATCAAAGGGTCTGATGAATTTGCTCAGACGAATGAATGCTCTATTATTGAGCCAAAGGGGTCGTGTACTGTATCTGTTATTTTTACACCTAAATATAATTATGGAAATAAGGTTGGTTACTTAGAGATATCATCAAATGACCCGAAAAAACCAATTATAAGAGTGAAACTTTTGGGTAAAACCTTACCGCCTGTAATAACTGTTAAGCCAGCATCTATAAATTTTGGTAATGTAAAATCAACGGGCTCACCTATTACAAAGACTTTAAAGATAAATAATAAAGGAGTTTCTGACCTTATAATTAGTAGTATAACAATTACAGGAGATAATTCTTCGCAATTCAGTCAGACCAATGATTGTTCAAGTCTCGGTTCAAAGACCTTCTGCACTGTTAATGTGACATTTACTCCAGATGCTGTGACTGGAAGGAAGAATGCTACTATGGTTATTTCTAACAATGACCCTAAAAAGCCAACATTAAGTGTAGTCTTAAGGGCAAATGTTAAGGGATAAGGTTTGAAGTTGCTAATTGTTATGAAAGTCCTTGCATCTTGGAAGTGCAAGGACTTTTTGATTTATGAGGTAGTTTATGGATTATACGATTAAGATAGGTGGAGAGGCAGGTCAGGGGATACAGACAATTGGAGATACTCTGGCAAGGGTCTTCTCGCGTTCGGGCTATCATGTATTTACTAACCAGGATTATGAATCACGTATTAGAGGTGGGCACAACTTTTTTCAGATCAGGGTCTCAGATAAACCTGTTATGGCTGCAAGAGAAAAGGTCGATATCTTAATTGCTTTTGATAAAGAGAGCATTTCAGAACATTTAAAGGAGATAAATGAGGATGGTCAATTGGTATATGATAGTTCGGCTCTTGGAGTTATTGAGATAGGATTGGATATTAGGTTAAATACTCTTGACATACCTTTTACTAAACTTGCTATTGAGCACGGTGGTGATAAGATAATGGCAAATACTGTTGCAATTGGTGCTATACTCGGAATGCTTAGGATGAAGCTTAATATCCTTGAGGATATTATAAAAGATACTTTTAAAAAGAAAGGTGGGGATATCATACAGGCAAATGTAAAGTCAGCTAAGGCAGGCTATGATTTTGCAGTGAAAAACTGTCTGACATGTCGTTTTACGCCTGCTGATACCTCAAAGGCAAAAATGCTTTTAAACACTGTTGAAGCGATAGGTTTTGGAGCTATAGCGTCTGGTTGTAAGTTTTATTCGGCTTATCCAATGACGCCTTCAACTGGAATTATGAATTATCTTGCTGAAAAAGAAAAAGATTATGGGATTATAGTTGAGCAAGCAGAAGATGAGATAGCGGCAATAAATATGGCTTTGGGTGCGTCTTTTGCAGGTGTTAGAGCAATGACTGGTACTGCAGATGGTGGTTTTGCTTTAATGGTAGAAGGACTCTCATTGGCTGCAATGACTGAAACACCAATAGTTATATGTATAGGACAGAGACCTGCTCCAGCAACTGGGCTACCAACAAGGACGGAACAGGCTTCCCTTTTGTTTGTAGTGAATGCTGCACACGGAGAATTCCCAAGGGTGGTTTTTGCTCCTGGTAGTCCTGAACAGGCATTTTATCTTACTAACAAGGCATTTGACCTTTCAGAAAAATATCAGATACCTGTTTTTGTTATGTTTGACCAGTATATTGCGGATGCAGAATGGACATTAGATGGTATTGATTTGAGAAATATTAAGTATATTGATTATAGATTAAGGGGTGAACAATTAAAGAATCTCGAGGGTTATAAAAGACATAAAATCACTGAGACAGGCGTATCTCCATTAGGTGTTCCGGGTGATTCTGTTCATCTAATAGTGACAGACAGCGACGAACATAATGAAGAAGGGCATTTGATAGAGGATGCTGAGACGAGGGTAAGGATGGTTCAAAAAAGACTTTTCAAAAAACTTCCTTTAATAAAGCAAGAGATTGCACCGCCTTTATTTTATGGAAACGCTGAGCCTGATATTGTAATTGTTGGATGGGGCTCAACTTATGGAATCATGAAAGAGGCTGTTGATATTTTATCAATGCATAATAAGATAGCAATGTTACATTTTAGCGAACTCTATCCTCTACCGGATATTAGTAAATTTGATTATATTTCTATAATGAAGAATGCAAGGTTTTCGTTTTGTGTTGAACAGAATGCAACTGGACAATTTGCAAGGCTAATGAGAGCAGAGATGGGTTATGAATTCAAAATCAACATTAATAAGTATGATGGGAGACCTTTTACAGTTGAAAAGTTAGTAGGAGAAATAGATGGCTGGCTTAGAAGATTATAAAGGATTACAACCAGCGTGGTGCCCAGGTTGTGGAAATTACGCGATTCTTAAAACATTTAAAGATGCAATGGTAGAACTTGGATTAGAACCTCATCAGATAACGATAGTGTCTGGCATTGGACAGGCAGGTAAATTTCCACATTATACAAGGTGTAATACATTTAATGGACTGCATGGTAGAACACTGCCTGTTGCAACAGGAATCAAGCTTGCAAATCACGAGATGCTGGTAATTGCTGTAACGGGAGATGGAGATTGCTACGGCGAAGGGGGTAACCATTTGATCCATGCAATTAGAAGAAATGTAAATGTTAAGCTTTTTGTTCATGACAATCAGATTTATGGTTTAACAAAGGGGCAGCCTTCACCGACAACTATGGAAGGAGTGGTAACAAAAAACCAGCCTTTTGGAGTGATGTCAGAGCAGATGAATCCTATCGCCCTTGCAGTTGCGCTTGATTGCAGTTTTGTAGCAAGAGGATTTGCTGGTGATATGGAACATCTGAAAAACTTGATGAAATCAGCAATTCAGCATAAAGGTTTTTCATTAATTGATATTCTTCAGCCATGTGTTACGTTCAATAAGATTAATACGTATGATTGGTATAGACAACGTGTTTATCATATTGAAGAAGAATATGATACAGAAGACAGGGTAGAGGCATTTAAAAAGGCTCTGGAGTGGGGTGATAAGATTCCGATTGGAATTATTTATAAGAACAATCGTCCTATCCTTGAAGAAAGGATACCAGTTATTAAAGACTCAACACTTGTTAGACAACAGAATAAACCAATTAATCTTGAAAAGGTATTACAGGAATTTTATTAAGTTCAAGATTTGTTTCGTAAGATTGTTCATGATTCATAATTTTTCATCTATATTCATATGATGAATTTATGTTATGGTCGGGGCGAGAGGATTTGAACCTCCGACCCCCTGCTCCCAAGGCAGGTGCGCTTTACCAGGCTGCGCTACGCCCCGTTAGATGATTGGTTGTTTAATATTTTAAAATTTCAAGATAATTTATAAGGTCTTTTTCTTCTTCGCCCGTTGCCTTTAGTTTTTTTTCTAACATATCTGATTCTGCTTTTTTTCTGTCTCCTCTATATAAAGGGTCATTTTCGATTGCCTTTGCTATTGCATTGGCAGCATCACCATACATCCCTTTTGCATTGTAGCATAATGCAAGTCCATAGAAGGGAAGATGGAAATCAGAATATCTTTTTAAAGCCTCTTTGAATGCTTCGATGGCTTCGTCGAACTTTTTAATTCTATAGTATACCATACCAAGATTATTCAATGCTAATGCGGTGTTTCGATATTGAGGATTGTTTATTGATTGTTTGTAGTATTCTATTGCTTCTGTATATCTACCGCTTTTTGCATATGCAGTCCCAAGATTGTTAGCAGCCTCTGCATAATTTTTGTCTATTCTTAATGCTTCTTTAAAGTGGAATATTGCTTTATCATAATCTTCGAGTTTTTGAAGATATATTATCCCGAGTGCATTGTGGGCTTCTTTGTTTTTGTAGTTCAGTTCAAGTGACTTTTGTAATTCAACAAATGCAGGCTGTATGTTGTTATCGTTGAGATATGAAATCCCAAGTTTATAATGGGCTGTTGCTTGTTGGATTCTTTCTTCTGAACTTAACCCAGCACATGAATAGAGAAATAATAGTAAGATGATGACTAAGGGTTTTGTTGTATTTTTAATAATTTGCATATCACATAAATTAACAAATGTTGTTTAAACAAGTAAAGGATATCTTTCCTTTAGACGATTTAGTATATCGAATAATTTGTTAAATCTATCTTCTTTATTTAAACTGTTCATTTTAATCATAAAACCATCTTGAATAAATCTTATATCTTCATTTAAAGATAATATGTCTTCTAATTTTATGTCTGAGTTATTTAGAAAGTTTATTGTAATAAATTCATTGCTATCTGTAACCTTTCTGATTTTGAATCTTTTTAGTAATAATTTTAGATTCATTACTTTTAGTAGATTTAAGACCTCATTCGGGATATTGCCAAATCTATCTATCAATTCGCCTTTAAATTTATAAATATCCTGTTCTGAATTTAAAGATGTTATTTTTCTATATATGCTCAATCTTAGATTCATGTCATCGATGAAGCTTTCTGGTATGTAAGCGTTAATCTTGATATTAATCTCAGGGTCGAATTCTTCCTCAACTTTAATACCTTTTAGCTCTGCTATTGCCTTGTTTAACATCTCGATATAAAGGTCTACTCCAACAGCTTTTATGTGTCCAGATTGTTCTGGACCAAGTAGATTTCCTGCACCCCTAATCTCAAGGTCTTTCATCGCAATCCTTAATCCTGCACCTAAATAACTCATCTCCTGAATTGCCTCTAATCTCTTTTTGGCATCATCTGTGATTACTTCTTCACCTGGTATTAAGAGATAGGCGAAGGCCTTCACATTACCCCTTCCTACTCTACCTTTTAGTTGATAGAGATTTGCAAGTCCAATTTTATCAGCCATGTTTATGATTATCGTATTTGCCGTTGGGATATCGAGACCAGAACCTATGATTGATGTTGAGACAAGAAGGTTTATATTCCCATTATAAAAATCTAACATTACTTTTTCGAGTTCTTTCTCTGGCATCTGTCCGTGAGCAACCCCAATTTTTGCATCTGGAACAAGATTGTGAAGGTAGTCTGCAACCTGATATATATCCTTTATAATGTTGTGAACGAAGAAGACTTGACCATTCCTCCCGAGTTCTTTTTTGATTGCTTCTTTAATCAAGTCTTTATTAAATTCTGAAACAATTGTCTTGACGGCGAGTCTATCTTCTGGTGGTGTTTCGATGATACTCATGTCTCTAATATCGGATAGAGCCATATACAGCGTTCGTGGTATAGGTGTTGCAGTCATGCTCAGGACATCTACATCTTTTTTTAATTCTTTTAACCTCTCTTTTTGCCTTACACCGAATCTATGTTCTTCGTCTATGATTAATAAACCAAGTTTGTGGAATTTAACTTCTTTACTTAAGAGTGCATGAGTGCCAATTATTATATCTATATTACCAATTGATAATTCATTAAGGATTCTTTTCTGTTCTTTTTTTGATTTAAACCTGCTGATGTAATCAATGTTCACAGGAAATGCAGAAAATCTTGACTTAAAGGTCCAATAATGTTGTTCACAAAGTATTGTTGTTGGAACGAGGACAGCAACTTGCATCCCATCATAGACTGCCTTGAAGGCAGCTCTCATAGCAATCTCTGTCTTACCATATCCAACATCACCACAGATAAGCCTGTCCATTGGTTTATCAGATTCCATATCCCTTTTGATATCTTCAATCGTATCGAGTTGATCAGGTGTCTCTTCATATGGGAAGAAACTATCGAATTCTCTATGTAATTCTGTGTCTGGGCTGAAAGAAAAACCCTTCTTTAAGGCTCGTTCTGCATATAGTTTTAACAAACTTTCTGCTAATATGTATATTCTTTTTCTAATCTTCTCTTTAGTCCTTTGCCATGTTTTACCGCCTAATTTATCTATCTTTGGTATAAATCCTTCTTGAGAACGGTATTTGTTTATTAAGTTAATATTGTAAAGTGGGAGATATAACCTCCCATCATCATAGTCAATAATCATGAGGTCTTCTTCAACATTTTCAACTTTTTGCCTGATGAGACCCTTGTATATTCCAATTCCATGTGTTTTATGAACAATGTAGTCACCAGCTTTAAGGTCGTCTAAGGTTAGAAGGATGTTTGATATCTTTGAGGGTTTTATGGACTTATACTTTAGTCTTTCACCAAATAATTCTTTTTCAGTAAGGATTAATAAATCGCTAACATGTAGACCAGCTGAAAGTTTACCATAAGCAATGGATATTCTACCATCATAACTAAACAAATCTTTAGAGTCTATGACAGGTGCTATTATATTGCCATCTCTTAAAATCTCCTTTAGTCTCTTGATCTGTCCTTCAGATGGGCAGACAAATATTATCTTTTTTGAATCAGTCTTCAGTAAGGCATCTATTTTTTTTGGCAGGTCGTATATGTCTTTTCTCTCGTCAGGGGTTATTCCGAGACCTTTTAATGATAAAGTATCTGCATTAATACCCTCAGTTTTGAAGGGATACCTTGATAAGTATGTGATATCGGTATGATAGTTTATTTCTTTTTCTTTGATTGAGTCTGAAAAAAATCTCTTTTTATCTTGAATAAAATCAGAAAGATTTTTGCCAGTTATGTCTTCAATAGCAGGGAATATTTGAATATTTTCAATGCTTGAGAGGGAAGTCTGAGTATCTACATCGAAATATTTGAGGCTTTCAATCTCATCTCCAAAAAATTCTATCCTTATTGGCAAATCAGATGTTGTTGGGAAGATGTCTATGATCCAGTTTCTTCTTCTATATTCACCTTTGTTTGTGACGATTGATGAGTTTTTGTATCCTAACTTGAGGAATTTATCTTCTAACTCAGACCTGCTAATGGTTTGATTTTTTGAGATTTGTATAATCATATTATTTAGTTTGTCTTTTGCCCATATAGGAGAAAAAAAGCATTCAAGGGAGCAGACAAAAGAATCCTTTTCATTTGAGTTGTAGATAATCTTTGCCCTTTTACCTGCTGATTCTGGATCGAATGGGTCTGGTAAGAAATAGACCTTTTTTTTATTTAAGGCTACTCTATAGAAGTTTATGTCAGCTGATGATGATTCTGCCTCTTCTTCAGTCTTTTCAACAAATATGAATGGGTCGTCTATTTGTGCGAGAAATAGACTGATTGATGAACCTTTGAGATTATAAATACGCGGGATAAATTTATTTTCTTTGAATAAATCGAGTAAAAATGTAAAATACATTACTTATATGATAAATTATAACATACAAGATTGTTTTAATAAAAAGGAGTGGAGATGGGTAACAAAAATAAAGTACTTAAGATTGGATTGCCAAAAGGAAGTCTTCAAGAATCTACTTTAAAACTTTTTAGAAAAGCTGGTTATCATATTAGTATTTCAAGCCGTTCATATTATCCGTCTTTTGATGACCCAGAAATCGAGGCTATGCTTATCAGGGCTCAAGAGATGGCGGGTTATGTCGAGGCTGGTATACTTGATTGTGGTCTTACTGGAAAGGATTGGATTTTGGAGCAGAATGCCTCTGTACATGAGGTTGCAGAATTGATATATGCGAAGGAAGGCTTAAGACCTGTGAGATGGGTTATAGCGGTTCCTAATGATTCGCCGATAAAGACTCTAAAGGATTTAAACGGTAAAAGGATTGCAACAGAATTAGTTGGTTTTACGAAAAGATACTTAAAGTCAAAAAATATTAAGGCTGAGGTCGATTTTTCATGGGGTGCAACAGAGGTAAAACCACCACATCTTGCTGATGCTATTGTTGAGTTAACTGAGACAGGGACATCGTTGAGGGCGAACAATTTAAGGATAATAGAAACGATTCTTGAATCAAGTACTCGATTCATTGCAAATAAAAAAGCATGGCATGATAAGTGGAAGAGACAGAAGATGGAAAATATAGTATTACTTTTGAAGGGAGCGCTTGCAGCAGAGGAAAAGGTAGGTTTAAAGATGAACGTTCCATTAAAGTCTCTTAAAAGGGTTATGAGCTTACTTTCTGCAATGCATTCTCCTACTATTTCTCAATTATCTGATGAGAATTGGTATGCACTTGAAGTGATGATAGACGAGAAGGTAGTTCGTGATATTATACCAAAATTAAAGAAGGCTGGGGCTTCAGGGATTGTTGAATATCAGCTCAATAAAGTGATTCCGTAGTTTGCATGTTTAGCTTCTTCTCTTCTTCGAATGGAATAAAGAAGATAAGGGATTGTTTAAGGATTTAGAGTGGGTTTCGGTAACCATCGAGAGGGGTAATAGAACGCTCCATCTCGCAATCCCCGATAAACCAAACAAAATTTGTTCTGGCTCAAGAGTTTTAAAGTTTATTGTTGTAACTGTTTGAATAAACAAACCTGATAGTAACATTGTTACCATTGTAAATATCCCTGAGAACGCACTTGAAACACCTGAGTAGATCTGTCTCTTTTCGGGTGGTGATATTGATAAGACGAAATTTGTCATAACAAGACCTGCACCAGCCCACATAATTCCTGATGTTATTGCTTCGAAGTATATTATGAAATAATTTTGTTTATTGACAAAAAGCCATACCATTGGATTCATGCCACCGAGCAGGATTATTATTTTCATGGCTGTTTTGTTACCATATTTGTCAATCATTCTACCCCAGAATCTCAGTATTAGAATTGAGAAGATGATGTTGATGCTATTGTATATTTGTACCTCGAAAAGTGACATATTTAATTTTTTTAACATGAATGGTTGCCAGAATGGTGCTCCGATACCTATTGCAAACATCCAGCAGCAAATATAAATAAGGTACCTCCTGTAATTTTTATCATTAAAAGGCGAGAGGAATAGTTTTATATTATCTTCTTTTTCTATTGCTTTTTCTTTCTCGGGAATCTTCGAAAGAAAGTACACACCTAAAGAGGAGAAGAAGGCAGCGGTTAAGAATATTAATATAAAACCTTTTGATATATTTCTTTGTGATAGAATGGTGATGCTGAGTTGTGAGCTATTAATATCGAGCTTTTCAAGATGGTCAATAAATAGGCTGAATGTATAACCAACAACGATTGCTGTTATCATTGAAAATTGAGAGATGATGGAAAAGAATCTACCCCTGAATCTTAATGGGATGATATCTGTTATCCAACCTATCCATATATTACTTGCGATTGAGAGTAAGGAGACACTTAAGAAGAAAAGGATTAAGAATAAAGTAATCTTCTGGTTTGGTAGGTTAATAAGCAGTAATATTCCGTAAGTTATTGGGAGGGTACAGCCAAAAAGTATCAAAAAAATAACAATATTCTTCCTTCTTGAGAGTCTTTTTGTTATTAGGGCACCAAGTGGTTGGAAAAGTTGTGATATAGTGCTTATCGAACTGAAGATTGCAAATTGTAGCGGTGAAGCATTTAATATAATCAAAAATTTTGTGAGAAAGGAAGAACCGGCGCCAGCGAGTGTGGTATGAAATTGTGTGAGCGTGCTTGAGAGGATGGATAGTTTTAAGGTTCTTCTTATAATCATTTTATTATTATGACATACTCTTTATGTGGTTTATGCTTTATTATTGGTTTATTTTAAGATGAAGAATGGCAGAGGCGCTTGGCAGAAATGCCTTTATTTTTCATTAATCTTCGTTGGTGGGAAATACTTTTCTTTATTCTTTGAGCATTTTTAGTCTTTTGATACACTTGCAAAGGTTTCACAAGCAAATTCAGTTGCAGTTTTACCTTGTTTCTTAGCTATAGTTTTTAATTTGATAGCTATATATTCGGTTATCTTGAAATTAACAATTTCATATATTAAGGGTGCATCGTAATGAATGATAGTTACGTATAATATAGCGTTTATTGCATTTATAGAGAAATAGCGTTATTGATGAGACGAAATTAAAGTATCGAAGAATAAATTTTTTTGAAATATGCATTATTTTATTCGTAAATAGTTTCCCATATGTGCATAAATGATTTTAACGCAAAGGTAATTTTATGTTCATTTGACTAACTTTGGGACAGAATGATAAAATTTTCTAAAATATGACTAACTTTTTACGGATATTCGATGTCCCTTAAGAAAAAGATAGCACTTAGTCTCTTCCTCAGCATTTTTATAATTTCCATACTCGTAATATTCGAATATATAAACTTTATCAAGATAAAACAAGAAATCAGGCATCTCGAGGTTACTGATACAATAAGAAGCAAGGCCTTTGAGATTAGAAGGCATGAGAAAAATTTCTTCCTCTATCCTCTAAAGGCAAAAGGTGAATCGGAGGCCGTACACAGATACCTTCACGAATTGAATAGTATTCTCAGTGGTAATGTTATAATGGACAAATCCAACAAATTATTTCATTTAAAGATGTGCATAAAAGAATATGAGCAGATGTTTAATAAAATGGAATCAACTGCAGTAAATGTATCAAGAGAATTTGATAGAATGAAAACCTCACTTACACAGTACAGCAAATTCTTTCCACTTATACAATCATCATTGGTAGAGTATCCGCTGCAGAGCATTGAATTCCTTAAAGATTTATACTTACTACCCTCGGACAATAGGCTTGTAATTGAACTTAAAGAACTCGATATCCAGATAAATGCGCTTAGAAAAAACGGTGAGGATATTATTCTCATCTCGGAAGAACTTGATAGAATTGCAAGGGATAATGTTGAAAAAACTATTTACATATCACAGGTTGCCATTATTATATTCTTCCCTCTTTTTATCATTACCGGCATAGGAATAATCTTTTTCTTTAACAGGGATGTGGTTAATCGTTTAAAAATGCTGATAGATGTTGTAGAAAAGACAGGGAAAGGGCATTTTTTACGTTTATCTCTTAAACAAAGTAAGGATGAAGTTGGGACATTAATCCAAAAGTTCAACGAATTGGAAGAAAAACTTGCTCAAAGAGATGCGGAACTCGAAAGAAAAAACAAAGAATTACTTCAGAGCCAAAAGCTCGCAGCTATTGGTACACTGGCATCTGGTGTTGCGCATGAACTGAATAACCCACTTAACAATATCTATGTTTCTACCCAAGTCCTTGCAAAAAAGATGGGTGATACCTCGTCATCAGACTTGAAAGAGATTGTAAAAGATATCCGCGGACAGACACTGAGGGTGAAGAGGATTGTGGCTGATCTACTTGATTTTGCTCGTGGAAAAGAGCCGGAATTCAGGAAGGTCGAATTGAATCACCTTATCACCAACGCATATAATCTTCTCAGTAAATTCGTTAATATGGAAAAAATAGAGTTTGTGCTGAATTCTGAATCAAATGGTATAGTTATTTGTGCTGACTATGAACAGATTGAGCGTGTCTTTATAAATCTATTTAATAATGCTGTCGAAGCAATGTCAGGTGAAGGTAAACTTATTGTAGAAATAATAACTGATAAAAATTTTGTAAAGATAAAGGTAACAGATACAGGGAAAGGTATGCCCCCTGAAGATGTGGAAAAAGTGTTCGAGCCGTTTTTTTCTAAAAAAGACAAAGGTACAGGTCTTGGACTCGCCATTGTGTTCAACATCATCAAAAATCATAATGGTGAAATAACCCTTGAAAGCTTAGAGGGAAAAGGCACCACATTTACCGTAACATTGCCGAAAGTGAGAGATTGTAATGGTTTTTAAAGTTCTCATTGCAGAAGATGAAGAGATAACCTTAAAACACCTTATTTCTACATTACAACATGAAGGATATGAAGTAACAGGTGTAAGTGACGGTTATGACGCTTTAGAGAAAATAGAAAAAGAGAACTTTAATGTCCTCATTGCGGATATAAAGATGCCTGGTCTCAGCGGCATAGAGCTTCTTGAAAAAATCAAAGAGAAGCAGCTTGAAACAGAAGTAATAATTATAACCGGTTACGGGAGCATAGGTTCCGCAGTGGATGCCATGAAAAAAGGAGCATATGACTATATTACAAAACCTTTTGATCTTGACGAGATACTTCTGAAGGTTGGACAGATTCGTGAAGAGAAAATGTTAAGAAAAGAAATTATTGCATTAAAAACTTCACTGGGAATGGAGAATAAGATCACCAGTGTCGCAAAGAGCGAAAGCATGCAAAAGATATTAAGTATTATTGAAAATATGAGAGATTCTGATTGTAATGTCTTTATTTCAGGGGAAAGTGGAGTTGGTAAGAACCTTATAGCCAAAATAATCCATTTCACTAGCAAAAGGGCGAACATGCCTTTCCTGTCAATAAATTGCGCTACTTTCAAGGAGGAACTTCTTGCCAGTGAATTATTCGGTCATGAAAGGGGAGCATTTACCGGTGCAATCAGAACAAAACAGGGGCTTATGGAAATTGCTGACACAGGCACGCTTTTTCTTGATGAGATTTCAGAAATGTCTACAAGCCTGCAGGCTAAATTACTCAAAGTCATAGAGGACCGTGAGTTTTTCAGGGTTGGCGGAATAAAACCAATTAAAGTAAACGTAAGGTTTATTGCCGCAACCAACCAGGATGTAAAGACCTTGATATCTGAAGGGAAATTCAGAGAAGATCTGTATTACAGATTAAATGTTATGGATATTTGTATACCTCCTTTAAGGGAGCGTAGGGAGGATATTGAACCTTTGAGCATTTACTTTTTGCAAAAGCATCTACGCAGGTATAATAAAAAAATTACTGGTTTTACTAAAAAGGCGATGGAAATCTTAATGAATTATAGTTTCCCCGGCAATGTCAGGGAGCTTGAAAATATTATCGAAAGGGCGATAATCATAGAAAAGAATACCCTTATCTCACCGGAAAGCCTGCCTCAGAACCTAACGATGTTTAATATTGAAACGATAGAACCTGATAATATTAAAACCTTGGACGAGTTTAGCAAAGAATATGCTAAAAAGGTAGTCGAGATGCTTGGAGGCAATAAATCAAAGGCTGCCGAGCTTTTAGGTATATCAAGAACAAGCCTTTGGAGAATGCTGAGCGAAGAAGAACGTTCATAGCTGTTCATATTTGGAACACTATCTTATCCCCCTTCTTTAAAATTATCGTTTAAAATCAACAAGTTAGACATCGGCATCCTTTTTGCACATATTTCTTCTAGTAGTGAATCTTATGTACTTTAGGATAAATAGATGAGGAAAAAAGAGTTTTTATTTGTCACTTATTATGTAGAGAATTTATGTGAAGAATTTCCTTACGCTTTTAACTTAGCAAAAATAGTGAATGAAGGTGTGACAATCCTATTTATTTATAAAAAGAAAATAACCAAAAACTTCGAGAACCTTATGACAGCTATAACCTTTGCTGGAGCAAACGCGCTTAAAGCGGTAAGACAAGTAGTGGAGAAGGTATATGTTGAGGATGAGAAAACAGTTTTTCTCATGAAAAAGATTAACAGGAAAGGGATCAGTGTTGATATCTATGCTGAGAAAGCAGATTTGTGGCTGGCAATAAAAATTTTTCTCGGTCAAAGAACAGCCATTTATATCGTTCTGTTAAGTCTAAATATGTCTAATAGTGAACACTTGAAGGTTAGAGAACTGAGCAGAATCGTAAAAATAACTTCGAGGACATTAATAAAAATGGTAAGGCAGGCTTGATTAACCAGGAGATCAGTATAATGAGCAAATTAATTATTAAGGAGAATGACAATGTATATTTATTTACCGGTAGCTTATACAAGTATTAATATTCTACTGCCTATCGTTCTTGGATTTATTGTAGGCTTACTTTCCGGTCTCTTTGGGGTCGGAGGCGGTTTTTTAATGACACCCCTCTTAATAATGCTTGGCATACCACCGACGGTAGCTGCTGCTACAGACTCCAATCAAATAGTAGCAGCGTCAACTTCAGGCACTTATGCGCACTGGAAGGTCGGCAATGTGGATTTCAAGATGGGATTTTATTTATTAGTTGGTGGTTTTATAGGCGGTCTTGTCGGTGTTGAAGCTATTAAGGTTCTTAGGGCGTTAGGCAATGCGGATTTCGTGATCAAAATAACCTATGTTTTGATGCTTGGAATAGTCGGAGCATATATGTTCATTGAAAGTCTTTCCAGCATGAAGAAGAAAAAAACAGAAGAGATTACTGCAGTAAAAGAGTCTAAGATAGCAGCATTCCTGAAATCCCTTCCGCTTCAGACACATTTTGGAAAATCCGGAGTGACTCATTCTGTGCTTGTTCCAGTATTTTTAGGGGGATTCGTTGGGATACTCGCCGCAATAATGGGTGTTGGCGGCGGTTTCTTGATGGTACCTGTAATGTTCTATATCCTGAAAATGCCGATGCATGTTATCGTCGGTACAAGCCTTTTCCAGATTCTTTTCACCTGCATTGAGGTCACCTTCTTGCAGGCATATAAAAATCATACAGTAGATTTTATCCTTGCACTTTTACTTTTATTAGGATCAACCATGGGCGCACAGGTCGGAGCGATTTTCGGGCGCAAATTAAAGGGAGAACAGCTCAAGATACTCCTTGCAGTAATAGTGCTCGCTGTTACTGTAAAGATGGTTTTAGATCTGACCTTAGCTCCCTCATTATTATTATCACAAGCAGGAGGCCATTAATGAAATATTTATCTCTATCAAGCAGAACTTTAATAATCCTTAAATGGGTAATATTGTTCGTATTTTTCGTATTCATGGATAATGCTTTTGGAGAACTAATGGTAAAGTCTAACGCTGACCACATTAAAATAGATTTATTCTATCACGGCAGTGCTGTTATTGTAAGCGGCGTCTCAAACCCTAGTGACGCTGATCTGATAATCAAATTAACATCTGCGGAAGGCCATGAGTCATTACGTAAAAAGGGTAAGGTTGGGAACATGTTATGGATGAATACAGGAGAACTGAAAGTCGAAAATGTACCGAATGTTTATTTCCTTCACAGCACAAGAAAAATAGAAGACATATTAAGCAGGGAAGAGATGGATAAATATGTTATCGGTTATCCAGCGCTGGAACGGCATGTGGAAATGAACGTTTTCAATGATGCAGAAAAAACAAAGTGGTTCAACGAATTCATTAAATTTAAGGAGTCTTTAAAACTTTTCGATATATCAGTAGGAAAAATATCCTTAAAGAGAAAGGATGGCAAACAGAATTATTATATAATGACACAGTGGCCATATCAGGCGCCACCGGGTAATTACAAGATAACGGTATATGCTGTAAAAGACAAAAAGGTTATTGAAAACGCAACAGCAGATGTTATTGTAGAACAGGTTGGGCTAGTAAAATCATTGGCAGAGATGGCAAAAAGCAACGGCGCTTTATACGGTCTTTTATCCATCATCTTGGCGCTGGGTTCAGGGTTCGGGGTTGGACTGGCGTTTAGAAAAAGCGGGGGGGCACACTAAAATATTATGTATAGCAATATAGTAGTAGCTTACGATGATTCGGAATTCAGTAAAGCAGCTCTCTTAGAATCCTTACTTTGGATCAAGAGACACGGTGGAAAGGCTGTTCTTGTACATGCAGTTTTTTTTGATGCAGAGGAGTTTTTAATTGCACCGCAACAAAGGGAAAAACGTTTCGAATTGGGCAAGAAAATTTGTTATCAGACAAAGGAAAAGTTTTCATCAGATTTCGGGTTGGATGAAAAGTTGGAAACCCTGGTCTGCGAAGGGGAGCCCCATGAAGTAATCGTTGATATTGCAAGTGAAAGGGATGCAGACCTAATTTCAATGGGTACCTATGGAAGAAAGGGATTTAAAAAGTTATTCATGGGTACTGTAACATCAAGGGTTATTGTTAGTTCACCCTGTGATATCCTAATAGTTAAAAAACCTCACAAAGAGTATCTTGGCCAGTACAAATCCATTCTGCTGTCATATGACGGTTCGGAATTCAGTAAAAAGGCGTTGGAACGGGCATGTGAACTATCAAAGGTTGACGGCTCGGAGATAACCGCTCTCTATGTGATTCCGCAATATGAAGAGATGCTGGAATTTTTTGTAACGAGCGGGATAAAGGAATCTCTTATTCACGATGCACAGAAGATTTTGCAAAATGCAAAGGAGATAGCTTCAAGTCTTGGGGTAGTAATAAAAACGGAAATAGCTGAGGGACATGCGGCAGAAAAAATCGTTGAGATCGCCGAGAGGCTCAAGAGTGATTTGATTATCAGAGGGCCTCACGGGTGGTCCGGAATTAACAAGGTAATAATAGGAAGCATAATAGAAAATGTAATAGTCAATGCTCCATGCCCTGTATTGGTAGTCAAATAAGAAATAAGAAAAGGAGGTGATACTATGAAGGATTATAGAAATGTTGTTATTGCTGTGAACGGTTCGAAAGACGTGTTGGTTGAAGGATTAAAACTTCTCCATGATAAGAAATGCCGTGTTACAGTAGTAAAAGTAATCCCATCTTATGAAGGTGACCTGAGCATGGTTGGTGTTAAAAATGTTGACGCTTTGATAAACAGCGACTCAGAAAAAGAGCTCTCTGAGATTATGAAAATTGCTAAAACTGTAGACGTAGATGTAAAAGTAAGATTGGAAGAAGGCGAAATTTGTGAAAAGATTGTAGAAGCGGCTGAAGATGAAAGGGCCGATCTTATTATAATGGGGGCGGAGAAAAAAAATCTTATCGAGAGATTATTCGCTCTGGACGTCATTGATAAGGTTACCAGTCAAGCGCCTTGTCCAGTACTCTTAATAAGATCCTGAATAAGATTGAATTTTTGAAAGATGCCGACTTATACATTAATTAAATTCAGGTTGGCATCTTTCAAAAATTAAGATTGCTTTTACTGATAAACCATAGGGGCTATTTTTATGGTTAGACCCTGAGCATATTGATATAACTTCCAAGTTCGTTATCGTATGCTTCTCTTATTAAGAGTAATTCTTACTATTATCTTTCCTTTTGCTATCGTCTTTTCTTTTGTCTCTTCCATGTTTCTTATGTTCATCACTCCTTCTATATTTGGTAGTTTGTTGAGCATTAATGTCTTCATCTCGTTTGAGAACTTTCTATAGGTTTTGATTGTTTTTGATATTGACATAATGATTTTTCATACTGTATATTTTTCGGGAATTTTAGCAACTATCTGATAACCTTAATTTTATGGTTTTAATAGTGAAACCATAAAGGTTAAACTCATCTTCTACAGTTACAGCCTTATTATGACTATCCTAATATTTAGGGAATAAGTATTTAAGCCACTCTATATAATTGATATCTTTAAAATGTTTAAAAACATAGTGCCACGTATATATGAAATAATACTGTTACGTAAATATCATTTATGTACACATGGGAAACTATTTATGGATAAAATAATGCAGATGTTGCGAAAAAATTTATTTTTCGATACCTTTTATGCACATTGTATATAACAATATGATTATACCTATATATAGTTAATGATTATCTTATTACAACTCTAATAAGGACATCTTAAATAAATTTATCGAGTTAAATAAATTTTTGAGCAATATCTGCATTATATTGAAAACATTTAAATTCAATCTTTACAAATAGTACATAAATGATATTTACGTAACAATATATGAAATAATACTTGACATTATTATTTATATATTTATAACAACAGTTTCATGTTTATTCGTGTGAAGCCCTCGGGGTCAAGAGAATATCTTCAGATTGTAGAGAACAGGTGGGAAGGTGGAAGGCCTCGGCAGTATGTAATTGCAACTCTTGGGAGGCTCGACAGGCTCAAGGCATCCGGTCAGATAGATACAATGATAAAGAGTTTATCACGATTTTCAGAAAAGGTAAAGGTAATAGAGGGATATAAGGAGGGGAAGCTTAGTGCTCTGTCAGTGAAAAAGATAGGACCTGAGTTAGTTATTGGAAGACTTTGGAAGGAACTTGGCATCAACGAGGTATTAAATAAACTACTTGAGGGCAGGAGACACAGATTTGAAGTAGAAAGGGCAGTATATTTTACTGTGATCAGTAGGTTATTTTTCCCGGGTTCAGATAGGAAGGCATCATGGATGGGAAGGGATTACAAAATAGAGGGCGTAGATGGACTCAATCTTCATCATTTATACAGGGCTATGGCATGGCTTGGGGATGTAAAGGATGAGGTTGAAGAGGGTTTATTTTTAAGGAACAGAGACTTATTCACTGGGTTGAACCTTGTATTTTTTGACACGACGAGTATTTACTTTGAGGGCAATGGTGGGGAGAGTCTTGGTCAGTATGGTTATTCAAAGGAAAGGCGTTCTGATGAGAGGCAGATGATAGTAGGAGCTGTAATAGACTCTACCGGGAGACCTATAAGTTGTCCTATGTGGCCTGGTAATACTGCAGACATAAAGACACTAATTCCTGTAGTTGAAAGATTAAAAGGCAGATTCGGGGTTACAGATATTGTGATAGTTGCAGACAGGAGGGTAGTAAGCAAAGAGGCAGTGGAAGACCTTGAGAGTTTAGGGATTGGGTATATTCTTGGAGTAAAGATGCGAAAGGAAAAGGAAATAAGTGCAGATGTTCTCAGTCGGGCTGGGAAATACAGAGAAGTAAGAGACAACCTGAAAGTGAAAGAAGTAAAGGCTGAGGGAAGAAGATATATAGTGTGCTTAAACGCCGAGGAGGCAGAAAGAGATGCCACCCAGAGGCAGGCAATCATAGAAACCCTCAAAGAGAAACTCAAGGAAGGTGCAAAGGCTTTGATAGGAAATCGTGGCTACAGAAGATATCTCAAGATAGAGAAGACATCGATACAAGTAAAAGAAGAAAGGATAAAATCAGAGGAGAGGTTTGATGGTAAATATGTATTAAGGACGAATACCGAGTTATCAGCAGAAGAGGTTGCCTTAAGGTACAAAGAGTTATGGCAGGTAGAACGGATCTTCAGAGCTCTCAAGAGCATACTGGAGACAAGACCTATATATCACAAATATGACTCAACAATAAAGGGGCATGTATTCTGTAGTTTTCTTGCCCTTGTTGTTATGAAAGAACTTATGAGCAGGATTGATGTTAAATCTGACCGGGATAAGATAAGACATGACCTTGATGCCTTATATGAAGTACAAGTTATGCACGAAGGAAAAAGCTATCTATGTTGCTTACTTTTTAGTAATAATTTATAGTAATATTATCTTTTATTACAATCTAAGGAGAGTAAAGATGTCAGTAAAAACTTCTGTAAACATCCCTAATGAAATTTACAACGAAGCTAAAAAGTTGTCTGACAACTTCAGCCATACAGTAGCGGAGGCTCTCAAGGAGTATCTGAGAAAAAGAAAAGTGGAAAAAGCTATTAATAGTTTCGGAAAATGGGGAAAGAGAGATAAAAGCAGCGTTGAAATCGTTAACAAACTGAGAAAAGAGGGCAGCCGCCGCTATGCAGACCGTAATCGTTGATACAGATATTGCAATTGATTATTTGAGGGGCATCCAGTATGCAAGAGACCTTATGCTCCGATTATGGGATGGAAACACTGTATATTTGAGCATCCTATCAGTATACGAACTTTACGCCGAAATGCTTGAAAATGAAGAAGAGGACACAGAGAATTTCATAAATGCATGTAATATTGAACCTATAACAAAAGAGATAACCAAAAAGGCTGGTGAGATTTATAGGCATTACAAGAAACAAGGCATTACTTTAACATCTATTGACTGCCTTATTAATGCAACTGCTGTTGTTAGAGGACACAAGATTGCTACAAGAAACGAGGAACATTATCCAGACAAAAAGATACTCTTGTCATTAAAACAAAAAGCTGACTATATAAAAATGAAAGAAGGCGGAGAGAGGTAGGGGATGGCTAAAACGAGGTAGTGTAAAATTTTTTGTATAAGAAATCTTATAAAAGAAAAAAAGAGGGTGTATTCTCCATTGTTCTAAATAAAAAAGAAAGAAAGGAAGGAGGATACACCCATGTCATGTACTATTGTTAAAAATCATAATTGGACAAAATAGGATTTCATTATTGATTCCCATCAGTTAAATTTAAGCCATCTTAGATCTTTAAAGGGTGGTGATTTAAGATGGCAAAGAAGAGATGTTATTATTATGGCAAGTTATTCATTTCTGACCCAAGGGTAGGTAATCGTCAGAAGACATGTTCAGCCGCTCTGCCTGTCGGCAGACAGGTCTTGCTTGTCGGCAGACAGGTTGTTAGAGACAAAGGAAGAGGGAGAACAATCTAAAATTCAGAATACTACAGTTAGCAGGGCTATTAATAGGATAGAGGGAAAATAAAAAAGTGATATTTCAAGACCTGACCCCGAATCTCACACCTGCTATTCTTGCCACCTTTTTTTAAATCTTGGGATTATACATAATAGGATTAAGGAAATTGATATATTAATAGAAAAGTACGGTTTTGGCAAAAAAACCGCTCCACGATGCAATAAATAGGGTTTATGATTATTTTATGATGTATAAAGAGTATGCTAAAGCCATAAAGTTTGCAAAAAATATGGACTTTGAGCTTACCAAACATACCCAAGATATGCTTAAAGAGCGAAATATCCCCGAGGAATGGGTATGGCGAACTATTAATAACCCTGAGTAGGAAAATGTAGGAGTACGCATTATTTTAAGAGCATCGAAGAACATGGAGGACGTTTTCTTCATGCAGTTGTTAATCATCATGTTAAACCAAAGAAGGTTGTAACAGTATTCTTTGATCGTAAAGCAAGGAGGCCAAAATGAGGTTAAAAGTAGATAAAGAAAATGATGCCCTTTATTTCAGGTTGGACGAATCTTCCATTGTAGAATCAGAGGAAGTACAGCCTGGTGTAGTTTTGGATTTTAATGCAGAAGGTAAAGTTGTAGGTATTGAAATACTCAATCTGAGCATCAGAATGAAACCTGACCAGCTAAAAGTCCTTCAGTACGAAATCGTATAGTTCAAAAAAACCTCTGGGGTCAGGTCTTGCAATATCACATAAGCGATGCAATATTATTACAGGGATGAGACAATTAAATGGCACTTACAGTCAGCAATTCAACAGAAGGCATAATAGAGTTGGGCATGTTTTACAAGGCAGATATAAGGCAATTGTTGTGGATAAGGATAAATATCTGCTTGAGCTTTGCAGGTACATAGTATTAAATCCAGTTAGGGCTGGCATAGTAAGAGAACCAGAACACTCGGTCCTACAATTGATCTATCGCACTATATCTGGGTCTTCACAATGAGAACACCTGCCTCAGCATGACCAATTACTCTTTCAGCAACGCTCCCCATAAGTAATTTCTGTATACCTGTCCTGCCATGGGAACCGAGTACCATCAGGTCTGCTTTTTGTCTCTTTGCATATTCAAGAATTATCTCATGGATTCTCTCATGAGGTTTATTTTTGACAAGCTCATTCTCAACCTTTATATCTTTTTTCTTACATTCTGAACTTATTCTTATTAGTGTATCCTCTAATTCCTTGATTCTTTCCGGTGCGACACCAGGCGTTATAACTGCAATGGCATATAGGTTTGCACCTGTTTCAACGGCAAGTTGAATTGCCTCTTTTGTAGCAACCTCACTGAATATTGATGCATCGGTAGCTACGACTATATTTTTAAATTCAACCCTTGCAGCACTCGGTATAATAAGAACATTTACAGGGGAAAGACCAACTGTTCTTGCTGTTACACTTCCCATAAGAACCCTTGTTATACCTGTTCTACCTCTTCTACCCATGATAATAATTCCGCATTTTCTCTTTTGAGCCTCATCTATAATTATTTTGTAGGGCTCTTCTGCCTCACGAATAACAATCTCTGATTTTACCCTCTCTTTTTCAGCCTTTTGCTTGATCTCGCTTAGAAGATTCTTTGTCTTTTCTTCTAGTTTCTCAAGTATACCAGGCGCAAGGGCAGTAAACTCAGGGTTAGCCTCTATGACAGATAGAATATAGAGTTCTGAATTAAACCTCTTTGCCAGGTTAATGGCCTCTCTTTCAGCACCTGAGCTGAAAGGCGAACTATCCGTTGTAAGAAGAACCTTGTCGAGTTTCATTAATGACCTCCTGTCTTTAATATTCCTGATGCTGCAAGCAGAAGCACCAAGACCTCAATTATTGCAAGTACGCCATAAACCACATCCTTTTTCTTGAAGAATATGGGGATAATAGCAATATAGCAAATGATCGTTACACCAGCAAGAAAGGCTATACCAAGGAAGTTAAGAAAGTCTCCTTTGTTCAATAACTTCAGCCATGTCCAGCCTTGTTGGATACCTGTTGCATCAAGGTATTGGTGAACAGAGAGCTTCCAGTATTTTGGAAGGTCATTAACAGGTATATATGATGGAAGTATACCTGTTACATAGATAATAAAAAATACAATAAGGATCAATAGACCTATCTTCATGCCAAAGTCAAGAATCCTTGCATATGTTAACTGCTCCTCTGTTGCTTTTAACTTATCTGCCATATATGAATATCCTCCTTACATTGATTTATTAAACAGGGGACTTCACAGTGGGAAACGTTGTTCACCCTGTGTACTATTTCCATACCCCAAGACCTTTGAGCAATGCTCTCAGGCCTGAAAAGAGTAAAAGCAAAATAACTATGTATTTTATAGCTGCTGGTTTTGTCTTTGCCAAGATCTTCACTCCTACTATTGAGCCGAGCATTATCCCTATTATTGAAGGCACAACCATCATGGGCAGGACTGCACCATTGTTCATGTATATCCACGCTGCTGATGTATCAGTTATCGAGAGAAGAAACTTACTTGTGGCAACAGACACCTTAAGTGGTGCACCCAATAAGAGATTCAAAACAGGCACATTTGCCCAGCCAGCACCAAGACCAAACATCCCTGCCATTATTCCTATAATTATAAATAATGCTAAGCCTAGTGGAGTCCTGTGAATCTTCCAGTTAACCTCCTTTCCTGTTGATTCCTCATAGTAAATCCCATTTATCCTCAGGGCGGTTGAAAGAGCATCTGCCTTTTGAACCTCGGGAAACTCTGACTTCTTTGCCATGAGCATTATGGCAACAATGCCAAGGATAGTGAGACCAAGTGCGATGTTTACAACGTCCTTTGGAAGGGCAAGCCCTATCATTGCACCAACTATGGCGCTTGATGATGCAATAAGCGCAACTGGTATGGCAAGTCTAAGGTCTGCCATACCTCTTTTGAGAAGGCCTGGACCTGCTGCTAACGCGCCAGAGAGTGCAACGAGAAGACCAGCTCCCCTTACAAAGTCTAAGTTAAAAGGAAAGAATCCACCAATTATTGGCACAAAAAGGACGCCTCCTCCAACTCCACCAAGGACAGCAACTATGCCGAGTATGAAGGTAACAATAAAAAGCACAAGTGGCCATATCCACCATGGTGTCGATAGCTGAGCTGTAGCAGTCTCTTCAACCTCAGATGAAGCATAAGTAAACTGTAATGCTGACAAAAGAATTATCACTACAAAGCAGATAAAAAAAGACTTTTTAAACCGCATTTCTTTAACCTCCTGTTTCAAGTTTATAGAAACTCTATGCATTTTGCAATAGGTATATTTCTTTTTGAAATGGATTCTAACACAAATAAGAAATAATTGAAATAAAAAAAATTTTATAGATGTATAAGATAATCTAAAAGAATAAGATAAGAATAAAGAATAAGAATGTAGGGAAATCAATAGCCATTATTGCCTCTCCTTTGCTCAAAACACAAGAGTCGACCATTGTTATTTCTCCAAGGATTGCAATACAGTTTTGTTAAGGGCAAGGCCTTGTACCTCACCTATAGCTATGCCTTTACAGGTGATGAGAAAGGTGTTGTTTCCAATCTGAATAAAAAAGAGTCTGTTGCCGAAGTAGTTCGAGCAAGTATTGGTTTTAAATATTAATATGTCAAAGATTTGTTTCGTTTTGTTCGAAGAATCTCTTACCTGAGGAGATATTATTTTTATAAGTCTTTTTAGATTTTGCACTGTAGCTATCATCAATGTCTGGATCTTCATTTTCTCTAATCCCCTGCATATTGCTCGTCTTAGTCCATGAAAACACTTTGCTTCAGCAATCACCCATTCCACTATGCTACTTCTCTGTGATAAGGTCTTCTGACCTTCGGTGGTTTTATAATAAGAAGCTGCCCAATCGATAGAGACTTGTTCTAGATACCGAATTATTGTCCATAGAGCCTTTTCGGTAGAACATTCAAGTCTTTGAGGGGCATCCCCTTCTCTAAATTTGATAAACAGCCCTTCATTTTTTGCTTGCGTTTTTGCCTTTCGGATTAAAAAATGTGACCTATCCAACCCTTCAACATTATTAAATCCTCTTCTTGCCAGTTCAAGAGAATGCCTCCCTTGTCCACAGCATAAATCTAAGATCTTATCCTCCGGTGAAAGATTGAGAATTTTAGAGAATATATCCACTTCTCTCCTTGTAATACTCTGATCTTCCACCACATCTGCATCAGTTTTTAGGTAGGTAGAATTGAAGACACGCCGCCACCAATCGGCTTGAACATGTTCCTCAATATTTGATATAGGCTCAAGACATCGTGCTGTTCTTGATATTGGCCTCTTTTGTGGAAATTGAGATTCCCTTACTTTTTCTTTCATATTTTTGTGGATATGCTCGTGCATAATGATTCATTATAACTTAATGTCGCATATGAGTTTTAACTTTTTCAGCTATAAAGAAAACCGAAACAACTACATAATATGTTGTACAAAAATTTACATTTTTAAAAAGTAAAATTTCTTATTTTCAATAAATTACGAAATTAAGTTGATAAACTCAAAAAAGATGACGAAAAAGTTAAAACAGGCAAAGCTTTAAAATACCAAAAATGTTTCCTTTTTAAAAGGAATTCTGCCTTTTTCGATAAAGTAAACTTTATCAGTTGCCTTTTCTATAAAATCTTTATCATGTGAAACAATGAGATAGGTTTTTGCATTTGTATTCAAATACTCAAGAAGTCTTTCTGTTGTTTTCTCATCAAGCCCTGAGGAAGGTTCATCTAAAAGAAAACATACTGGTCTCATTGCTATGACTGTTGCTAATGCAACAAGTCTTTTTTCTCCTCCAGAAAGTTTATGTGTCAATCTATCTTCGAAGCCACTGAGTTCTAAAATTTCACAGGTCTCTTTTACAATCTCTAATGCCTCTTCTTTTGATTTACCAAGATTAAGGGGACCAAAGGCTATGTCTTCCTTTACCGTTGGGCAGAAAAGCTGACTGTCCGAATCCTGAAAAAGTAGTCCTATCTTTTGTCTTACTTCAATAAAATCTTTTTCTTTCTTCCTAATCTTTCCAAATATCTCAACCGTGCCAGAGGCTGGCTTTAGAAGTCCCATTATGATGTATAAAAGTGTTGTTTTCCCTGATCCATTTGGACCCATAAGTCCAACCCTATCGCTTTCATAAATATCAAGGCTGAGGTTGTTTAAGGCTACTCTGTCATCATAATAAAAGTAGATATTTCTAAGTCTTATAAGTGGTTCCTTCATGTACTAATCCAAAATAAAATAAAGATAAAAATTGATAAGACACTGAATATTATATCAGATTTACTTGTGTAGAAATGCTCAAAAAGTGGAAAAAATTCATGAAAGCCTCTACAAAGCATTGCTCGGTAGATCTCTTCTGCCCTTTCATAACTTTTAATAAGCATACCACCAACCATGTAAGCATAGGTCTTATAAGTGTGAATATTTGTTTTTGGAACAAAACCTCTGACAAGCGCTGCTCTTCTTATTTTTAAGTATTCATCATGAATAACTGTAATATAACGATAAAAAAGGAAAAAGACTGTTACAAGCTTTCTGGGTGCTTTAAGATGAAGCATTGCATGAGCTAAGGAATTAATGGTAGATGTGCCTAAAAGGGTTATTGTGGCAATAATAATTGCATTTGCTTTTATAGTTATTGACAATGCATAATAGAGCCCTTCATGGTTTATTCTTATCCGCCATAACTGAATGTAAGGATTACCAGGGTAGCTAATAGGGACAAAAATCCAGATAAAAAATATGAAAATATTTGCTATAAAAAGTCTTGAAAAAAGTGGTCTTAGTTTTAAATGAGCAACAAAAACAGAAAAAACAGAATAAATTAAAAACAAAGCTGGTGTTTTCAACCCATTAGCAATAGCACAGAGTATACTAAATATTGAAAAAACAATTATTTTTAGTCTTGGGTCTGCCTTATGTAAGAAGGATTCCCCTTCCGAAAACTCCTCAAGATGCATTTTTCTTTCTTTTAATCAACATTATCAATCCCCATACTCCAAAAATATATCCAATTCCTCCAATTATATCTCTTATACTGATTTTATCCATCTGCTTTCTTAAATCCAATATTTCATTTCTTATTCCCAGAAGCTTTACATCCATTGTTTCATCAATAATCTGTTTAATTTCATCTCTGTTTACTGAAGTAGCTTGCTTTTCCTCAGCTTCTTTAATAGGTTCTTGCTTTTTTATTCCTTTTTTTTCTGACCTTTCAACTGCTTCAAGCCTGTATTCCGCCCTGTGGCCCTCTCCAGCAGGAATTACTACTTTTAATTCTCCAGTCTCTGGTGTTTTAAAGCTGAACCTTCCTTTTTCATCAGTTGAAGTCTCTAAAATCTTTTTCCCCTTACTGTCATAAACTTCAACTGGAGAGTTTTTGCAAGGTGAGCCATCAACAAAATAGCACTCACCAGCTACTTTATCTCCTTCTCTGTAGGCATAGGCACTTACTTTGTGAGCCTCTGCCATAGTGGTACAAATAAAAAGTAAAATTATAATCAAAAAAACAATTCTTTTCATCCCAAAACCTCCGGTTTTACTTTTTTAAGATACAAAACAACAAATCCTGTGATAATTCCTTCTATTAAAGCAATTGGAAGATGCATTGTAAAAAGAGTTACTGCAACTCCAAGAAAGCTTTTTTCCGTTTCAATCAAAGCCAGACTTACAAACAAAGTACCAATAAGCACAGCAGAAGCTCCTCCAAGAGCTCCACCAGTAAAAGCAATATTTTTCCCTTTTAGTAGCATTCTTCTAAAAATGTGATATGACAACACTGCAGGCATTGCCATTGCAAAGGTGTTTACACCGAGAGTTGTCATTCCACCAAATTGGAAAAGTAAAGCCTGTAGCAAAAGCCCAACAAATATTGCAGGGAAAGCTGCCCATCCAAGAAGCATTCCAACAAGTCCATTTAAAACAAGATGTGCTGAAGTTGGTCCGATTGGAATGTGAATTAGAGAGGCAACGAAAAATGTTGATGAAAGAACAGCAACTTTTGGTATATCTTCATTTTTTATTTTTTTTAACCCAAATATGAGTCCAGTTAAAGATAAGGCAGCGCCGGTGAGTAATACCGGCGCTGAAAGAACACCTTCTGATATATGCATTATTTCATCTCCCTTGCCTTAACCCATATAATTCCACCAATTTCAACTGGATATTCTTTACCGTCTTTTTTAATTTTATATGATGCTTCAGTTAATGCAGCGAATCCCCACCATCCAGCCTTAGGAATTGCATAAGTGAAAACACCATTTGCATCAGTTTTTATAACCTGTGTTGTGTATGGCTCTTTCGGAGCTTTAACTTTACCACCCTCATTAAAGTACTCTACTTCAACATCTGCAAAAGGCAAGGGTTTACCATTCACTTTAACAATTCCCTGAAATACATTTCCAACCCACAATCCATAGGGTCTTGTAAGAGGAATTATTTCAATTGGAAGTCCGACTTCTTTGTCCCATCCTTCCTCTTTTCCAAGAGCCTGAACAACAACTTTTGGATAATGGACTATAAATTTTCCCTCCGCAGGTTCCCAATAAGGCTCAGGTTCAAGATAGAATATGTAATCTCCTGGACGCTTGATTGTGAACTGAGCTTCCCATGCATTTTTTCCTTTTACTTTTTTGTTAATAAGTGTGGGTAAAAGGTCAGTTTTTTCATCACCAAGTATTACACCAAATGCTTTTGGCTTTTCCATGTTAAGCCATTCCTGTTCAAAGGGGTGCATGAAGTAAACTTTAAGTGTGATTTTCTTTGGATCCTTCTCACCAATGATGTCATCTGATAGCATTATTGCTCCAAAGTGAGCAAAAGCCGTTGTTACTAAAAACAAAGTAATGATAATGCTAAGTAAAATCTTTGTAAATCCTTTCATTTTAACCTCCTACATGTTAAAAGTTTGCTACTAATCTAATACCATAGATAAAGCCTTCATTGTCATTTTCATGCGTTATCTTATCCCTGATATACTGAAGGTCTAAGGTAATATCACTAAATTTTGTTAGCTTGAATTTGACATATGTTTCAAAAACATTCGTATTATCTATATCACTCTTATCAGGACCATTTAGATAAGCATAACCAATTCCTATTTCGTCACATTCTCTACCCCATAATTTCCCGTTAATGTTTGCACCAAGTGAATAAACAGAATTGTAGTCTACTTTTGCATCATCATCTTGCCATCCTGTTCTAAGGAATAAACCTACTATTTCACTAATCTTTTGATCTGCGGAAAAACCAATCCCTTCAAGACTTTTTAATCTTGTGTTCTTCCAGTCATTGAATCGATTATTAGTAATGAATCCATATATCCTGTAGTTCCCCTCACCTATGGGTGTTTCAAGTTTATATCCTAATTGAATCGCATAATAATTATAGTTCTTGCTTTCTTCGTTCTTGCTGTTCATCATTAATAACTTAGCGGACAGGTTCTTATACTCCACCTCGGCTACGCCACCAATATCATAAGAAGGAATATTTGCCACTGGATTATTTACAAACACATCATTCATGAACTGTGTATTCTCACAATTAGCAAAGTTGTTATCATCTATATAACGTGTTGCATCTATTATGCCGCCTGTGAAGCCGATGGATGTATCATTAGAAAGATTAAAGCGATGTTTGTACCATGCTTCGAGTAAGTAATCTCTATTTCTACCATTAATATTTTTAAGGTCGTCCTCAAGGTCATCTGCATATGGAGATAGGACAAACGGTGATACTTCATTCAACCCATTCCCTGCAGCATAGCTCATAAGAATGAAAAATTCGTCCTTTTCTGTGGGATGAAAACATACACCAAGATCGAGTATTGATGAACCTCTTCCAGTATCATTAGCATTTTTATCATCGAAACTACCATATTGATAAACTCCTGATAAACTACCCTCTATTGTCAACTTATCATTTAAATCATAAGCCCCAACTTCTGAAGATAAGAAAAATAAAGTAAACATAAACAAATTGAAAAGGAAAAACATCAGGTTTCTTGAATTCATATTATATCCTCCGTAATAATAATTAATGGAAATCGAACTGGAATCTTAAACTTCACTACATCTTTATCTCCTTTCCCGCAGCAATAAAAAAAGCCGCGAAAGCTTTCTGACCTTCTGGTCTTTTTTAGCCTTCGTGGCTTAATCCTTGGTTAAATGTTATAACATCATATTTAATTTGTCAATGAAAAATTCTTATGGTGTTACGTAAAAATCATTTATGTATACATGGGAAACTATTTATGGATAAAATAATGCAGATGTTGCGAAAAAATTTATTTTTCGATACCTTTTATGCACATTGTATATAACAATATGATTATACTTATATATAGTTAATGATTATCTTATTACAACACTAATAAGGACATCTTAAATAAATTTATCGAGTTAAATAAATTTTTGAGCAATATCTGCATTATATTGAAAACATTTAAATTCAATTTTTACAAATAGTACATAAATGATATTTACGTAACATTTATATTTCCTCTACTTGACAATCTTGATAGTTTATTTTATTGTATATTCAAAAATATATACGAGGTAAGTATGAAATTTGCAAACATAAGAGAGCTTCAAAGAGACGCATCTGAGATTATTACGC
>Ga0315298_1000989_pt1 | contig 53949 bp, 50 predicted proteins | sample WHS_1_MG_FD_203077 | JGI IMG/M metagenome (GOLD analysis project Ga0315298, IMG submission 203077) | Extremophilic microbial mat communities from Washburn Hot Springs, YNP, Wyoming, USA - WHS_1_MG | ecosystem: Environmental > Aquatic > Thermal springs > Hot (42-90C) | place: USA: Wyoming... | reverse complement strand
GCAACACAGCGCCGCGCACTGGAGTTGATCGACCAGATCGCCGCGTAGACAGAAACGGAACACCCGTCTCTACTCGATGTCGTTGAAACTACAGAGAAATTTTGCTCCGCCGACGGAAGAACTTCCGCCTAGACGTTGAACCGGAAGTGGACCACGTCTCCCTCGTGCATCACATATTCCTTGCCTTCCAGGCGCAGCTTGCCCGCCTCCCGGGCTCCCGCCTCGCCCCGGCAGGCAATGTAATCCGCATAGCCGATCACCTCGGCTCGGATGAATCCACGCTCGAAATCCGTATGGATCACCCCGGCAGCCTGAGGGGCAGTGGCGCCTACGTGCACCGTCCAGGCCCGCACTTCCTTCTCCCCCGCCGTGAAATAGGTCTGCAGCCCGAGCAGCCGGTAGCCGGCCCGGATCACCCGGTCGAGACCTGGCTCCTCGAGGCCGAGCTCGGCCAAGAACCCCACTCGATCCGCCGCATCCAGCTGGGCGATTTCCGCCTCGATGGCCGCACAGATCGCAACGGTGACCGCCCCCTCGGCCGCCGCCCGCTGCTCGACCCGTTCGAGTAGCGGATTCCCCTTGAACCCGCCCTCGGCGACGTTCGCGACGTACATGACAGGCTTGGCCGTGATCAGCTGCAGCTCGCGCAGGTCGCGTGCCTCCTCCGCCGAGAGGCTCATCGCCCGAACCGGCTTCACCTGATCGAGATGCGCCTTGACCCGCTCGAGAAGCTGCTTCTTGCGCAGCGCGTCCTTATCACCGCTCTTGGCGGCCTTGGCGGCCCGCTCCAAGCCCTTCTCGACGGTCGAGAGGTCCGCCAGCGCCAGCTCGGTGTCGATCACCTCGATGTCGCTCAGCGGGTCGACCTTGCCCGCGACATGCACGATGTCGGAGCTCTCGAAGCAGCGCACCACATGCGCGATCGCGTCGACTTCGCGGATATGGGAGAGAAACTGGTTGCCGAGCCCCTCGCCCTTGGACGCACCGGCCACGAGGCCCGCAATGTCCACGAATTCCACGGTGGCCGGAACGGTGCGCTCGGGATGGACGATTTCGGCGAGCGCATCGAGCCGCGCATCCGGCACCGGCACCATGCCGACGTTCGGGTCGATGGTGCAAAACGGATAGTTGGCCGCCGCCGCGTTCTGCGCCTGCGTCAGCGCATTGAACAACGTCGACTTGCCGACATTCGGCAGCCCCACGATGCCGCAGCGGATAGACATGTCTGAAACTCCTTCGAGCCCGGACTTACGCCGGGCGATCTGATGATGCCGCGTCGGTGCGCGTATGCAGTTGGTTCATCGCCTTCTGCGCGCCCTCCTCCAGCATCACTGGCAGTGCATCGGCCGCATCTCGCAATGCCGCGCCGATGGCCTCGGCGTCGGCCGCGGCGGGCCGCCCGAGCACGTAGTTGAGCACCGCATCGCGTGCACCGGGGTGGCCGATGCCGATGCGCAGCCGCCAGAACGAGGCGCCGAGGCGCGCCATGATGTCCCGCAGTCCGTTGTGGCCGCCGGCGCCACCGCCGTGCTTCAGCCGCACCACTCCGGGCGGGAAATCGAGCTCATCGTGCGCCACCAGCACCGCATCGAGCGGGATCTTGTAGAAGCCGGCCACGCTCTGCACGGCAGCCCCGCTCAGGTTCATGAAGGTCATGGGCTTGAGCAGCCAGATCTCGTGCGCGCCGATCCTCATCCGCCCGAGCTCGCCCTGATGGCGCGGCTCGGCGCGCAGGCTCGTGCCCGTGCGCCGCGCCAACTCCTCGACGAACTCGAAGCCGGCGTTGTGCCGGGTACGGGCATAGGTGGGGCCCGGATTCCCGAGCCCCACCACCAGCCTGAGCGGCAGACCTGACATGCGCCGCTGCGCCCGCCTCGGGGCTTACTTCTTCTGCTCGCCCTTGCCGGCCTCGGCAGCCGGCGCAGCCGCAGCCGGCGCCGCAGCCCCTTCAGCAGGGGCAGCTGCCTCGGCGGTCGGCTCCGGCTCCGCGACGCGCGGGCTGTGGATCGACACCACGGCCGCATTGCGATGCGCCAGATGCGGAATCGTCACGCCGGGGGGCAGCGGGATGTCGGCGAGGAACTTCGTGTCGTTGATGTTCATCTCGGACAGGTCGAGTTCCAGGTACTCCGGCAGATCCTTCGGCAGGCAGAGCACTTCGACGTCGGTCATCATGTGCGACACGACGCCGCCCTGGGTCTTCACGCCCGGGCTGCCGGCCTCACCCTTGAAGTGGATCGGCAGGTGCAGACGGATCGGCTCGTCCTCGCTCACACGCTGCAGATCCAGGTGCACCACCTGGTTCTTCGCCGGGTGCATCTGCAGGTCCTTGACGATCGCCGCCTGTTTGCGGCCGTCGACCTCGAGCTGCACGATGGAGGAATAGAAGCGCTCGTCTTCGATGACGACCAGCAGCTTGTGGTGCTCGAGCGCGAGCGTCTCCGGCTCGGCCTTGCCGCCATAGAGAATCGCGGGGACTTTACCGGCGCGACGCAGGCGGCGGCTCGCACCTTTGCCTTGCGTCCCGCGCGCGTCCGCGCTGAAAGTGAATGAAATTCGCATGATGTTCTCCGATTCTACGATGACACCGTGCCGTGACCCGCGACCAGGCCACGACACACCTTTGAAACTCTCGAGCCGCGCGCGCGTGGCGGCTCAGTCGACGTACAGCGAGCTGACCGATTCCTCGTCGCGAATGCGGCGGATCGACTCCGCGAGCAGCGCCGCGACCGACAGCTGGCGGATGGGTTTGCAGGCGCGCGCCGCCTCGGTGAGCGGAATCGTGTCGGTCACGACGAGCTCATCGAGCACCGAGTCCGAGATGCGCTGGATCGCCTCGCCCGAGAGGATCGCGTGCGTGATGTAGGCGACCACTTTGACCGCCCCCTCGTCCTTCAGCGCCTTGGCCGCATGGCAGAGCGTGCCGGCCGTATCGATCATGTCATCGACGAGCACGCAGACCTTGCCGCGGATGTCGCCGATGATGTTCATCACCTTCGACTCGTTCGGCCGCGGCCGGCGCTTGTCGATGATGGCCAGATCCGCATCGTCGAGCCGCTTGGCGAACGCCCGGGCGCGCACCACGCCGCCGACATCGGGCGAGACGATCACGATGTTGTGGTAGGCCTGCTTCCAGGCATCCCCGAGCAGCACCGGCGAGGCGTACACGTTGTCGACCGGGATGTCGAAGAAGCCCTGGATCTGATCGGCGTGCAGATCGATGGTGAGCAGCCGGTTGACCCCCGCGATCGACATCATGTTGGCCACCAGCCGCGCGGTGATCGCCGAGCGCGTCGCGCGCGGCCGGCGATCCTGACGCGAGTAGCCGAAGTACGGCACCACCGCGGTGATGCGAGCCGCCGAGGCGCGCCGGCACGCATCGACCATGACCAGCAGCTCCATCAGATTGTCGTTGGTCGGCGGGCAGGTCGGCTGCACGATGAACACGTCGCGGCCGCGCACGTTCTCCATCAGCTCGACGTTGATCTCCCCGTCGCTGAAGCGCCCGACATAGGCCCGACCGAGCCGCGTCTGCAGGTGGCGCGCGATCTCGGTCGCCAGCCCCGGGTTGGCGTTGCCGGCAAACAGGGCCAAAACATCGCTCGTGCTCATGAGTACGTCACTTCAGCCAAACACCAGAGCGCCGCCCGCAGCAGCGCCTCGATTGAGGAGTTGGCTGGGGTGGAAGGATTCGAACCTCCGAATGGCGGGATCAAAACCCGCTGCCTTACCACTTGGCGACACCCCAGCACTGCAAAAGCCTTCCACTGCGCCCGCCGCCCGCCGCGCGGTGCGCAGCGCGCCTATGTCAGAAGCGCGTGCAGCGGGGACACGTTCAGGCCCCGCGCAACGAAGCTCCACCACTTGTCCGGGACTCGTGCCGCGATGCGCTCTGCATCGCTCGAACTGGCCACGGGCGCGAAAATGCACGAACCGGTTCCGGTGAGCCGGGCCGGCGCGTATCGCCCCAGCCAGTCGAGCGCCTCGGCCACTTCCGGCCAGTGCGCCCGCACCACTGGCTCGCAGTCGTTGCGCCCGCCGGACTCGAAGAAGGCGCGTATTGTGATGATGGGTGAATTTCGTGTCAATTCAGGGCTCTGGAACACCTCCCGGGTCGACACGCTGACCCCCGGGCGTACGATGACGTACCAGCGCTCCGGCAGGGTCACCGGCTCGAGCCGCTCCCCGACGCCCTCCGCCCAGGCCGAAAAACCTCTAACGAATACAGGCACATCCGCGCCGAGCGGCAGCCCCAGCTCGGCCAGGGCGTCGGCGGACAGTCCACAACCCCACAGATGATTCAGCGCCAGCAGTGCCGTGGCCGCATCGGTACTGCCCCCGCCGAGTCCGCCCCCGACCGGAATGCGCTTGATGACCCGCAGCGAGGCGCCGAGCCGCGTGCCCGCGGCCGCCTGCAGCGCCCGCGCGGCCCGCACTGACAAGTCCTGCTCGGGCGGGACGTCCTCGGGACCGCCGATCCGCTCGATCCGCCCGTCCTCGCGCACCTCGATGCCGATCGTGTCGCACAGGTCGACGATCTGAAACAGCGTCTGCAGCTCGTGGTAGCCGTCCGGGCGCCGTCCCGTCACGTGCAGGAACAGATTGAGCTTCGCCGGCGCCGGCCAGAGCGTCTCGCCCGGCTTCACTGCAGGTGCCATGCGTCCACCACCATGCGCAGCCGGACCGGCCCGCGGCGGACCGTCAGCAGCCGCGGCAGCCACTCGGCGCCGACCGGGCTGTAGGCGAGGTAATCGATCGACCAGCCGGCCTGCTTAAGGTGGCTCAGCCGCTGCGTCGCATCGAGCGTGATCTGCGCCGGTCCCGATGGATCGGGTACGCCGAGAATCCAGTAGCGCAGACTGCGCAGCGGCGGATCGAATCCGAGTTCCCGCTCGAGCGCGGCGCGTGCTGCGGCATTGCCGAGGTGCCGGCCGTGCGAGGTGATCACGCCGAGTTCGCCGGCCCGGTCGCTCACCTGCGTCGCGCCGGCGCCGAACGGTCCGCTGAGCACCACGCGCGTGCCCGGGCCGGATTGCACCCAGCGCAGATCGGCATCGAAGCCCTGCGTGCCGACCGCGACCGCGACGCGCCCGGTGAGGTTGAAGCGCTGCTGCGCCTGCAGCAGCGGCCGCCTGACGTGCCAGGCGGTGACGGGTGCCGGCGGCACCGGCACGGTCTGACAGGCGCTGAGTGCCAGCGCGAGCAGCGTGCCCAGGGCCGCAAGCGCGCGCGGACGCGCAGCGCGGGGGGAAGCTTCGAGTGACATGGGACGGCACTATAGCTCAGGCGGCCCGCCCGGCAGCGGGCCCGATGCCTTGTCGCGGCGGCGATGATCCCGGAGAATGCCGCGCCCCGTTCGATCCAGGACCATGAAGGACTCCATCCGCCAGCGGCTCGAGAAGCTCTCCGACCGGTTCGAGGAAGTCGGCCGGCTGCTCGCCTCGCCCGACCTCGACGGCGGCTCGGCCCAATTTCGTGAGCTGTCGGTCGAATATGCCAAGCTGCAGCCGCTCGCTACGCAGCTGCTCGCCTACCGCGCCCTGGAGCGCGATCTCGCCGCCGCGCGCGAGATGCTCGCCGACGCCGACCCCGGCATGCGCGCCCTCGGGGAGGAGGAGCAGGTTCGGGCCGCCGCGGCCCTCACGGCCGCCGAAGCGGGCCTCAATGCCCTGCTGTTGCCGCAGGACCCGCGCGATGAGAAGAACATCTTCCTCGAAGTGCGCGCCGGCACCGGCGGGGACGAGGCAGCGCTGTTCGCCGGCGATCTGTTTCGGATGTATGCGCGCTACGCGGAGTCCAAGGGCTTCACGGTCGAGGTTCTGAGCGAGAGCGCCGGGGAGCACGGCGGCTACAAGGAGATCATCAGCCGCATCGTCGGGCGCGGCGCGTTCTCGCGCCTGAAGTTCGAATCCGGCACGCACCGCGTGCAGCGCGTGCCGGCGACCGAGGCCCAGGGCCGCATTCACACCTCGGCCTGCACGGTCGCGATCCTGCCCGAACTCGATGAGATTTCGGCCGTCGAGATCAACCCGGCGGATCTGCGCACCGACACGTACCGCTCCTCGGGGGCCGGCGGTCAGCACGTGAACAAGACCGACTCGGCGGTGCGCATCACGCACCTGCCGAGCGGCATCGTGGTGGAATGTCAGGACGAGCGCTCGCAGCACAAGAATCGCGCGCGCGCGATGGCGTTGCTGCGCGCCCGCCTGCTCGCCGCCGAGCAGGAAAAGCAGGCGAGCGCCCAGGCGCACTCGCGCCGCCTGCAGGTCGGCAGCGGCGATCGCTCCGAGCGGATCCGCACCTACAACTTCCCGCAGGGCCGGGTCACCGACCACCGCATCAACCTGACGCTCTACAAGCTCGCGCAGATCATGAACGGGGAGCTCGAGGAGCTGCTCGATGCGCTCGCGCACGAGCATCAGGCGGAGCTGCTCGCCGAGATGGAGTCCTGATCGGGCCCCGGTGAGCTCAGCGCACTCCGTGTGGCGGTGCGTGCGAGTGCAGGTACGCCGGGCCGCCGAGTGCGCTCATCTGATGCAGCAGCCATTGCGCTCGCCAGCGCACGAACGGCGAGGGATCCGCCACGTGCCAGTGCACCGGGTCGGGCAGCACGGCGGCGAGCAGTGCCGCCTGCTCGCGCGTCAGATGCGCCGCCGGCTCGTGAAAGAAGCGCTCGGAGGCGGCTTCGACGCCGAAGATCCCGTGGCCGAACTGCGCGATGTTCAGGTACACCTCGAGCACGCGCTGCTTCGGCCAGAGCACATCAATGAGCACCGTCAGGTACGCCTCGACGCCCTTGCGCACCCAGCTGCGCCCGCCCCAGAGGAACAGGTTCTTCGCCACCTGCTGCGTGATGGTGCTCGCCCCGCGCAGCCGGCCCCCGCGCTCAGCGGTGCGGATCGCGTCATCGATTTCCTGGAAATCGAATCCGTGGTTGTACGGGAAGGTCTGATCCTCCGAGGCGACCGCAGCGAGCCCGGCCTCGGGGGAAATCTGCCGGTATGACACCCAGCGATAGTCCGTCCGGTAGTGCCGCTCGCCGGCGTGCAGCGCCCGCCACTTCGCCTCGAGCATGAAGGCACTGGTGAGCGGAGACACCCAGCGCAGCGCCAGCACCGGCAGCACGGTGAGCGCGATCCAGACGAGCAGCGCCTTCAGCAGCGCACGCCGCAGCCACGGTCCGAACCCCTGCTGACGCATGCCGGTGTGTCCCTTGAAGCCCCGTTCGGCGCGCCCGCCTGGGACGGCAGCGCCGAACGGGGGCGCGCTCAGGCGCCGATGCGCCGCGCCGACTTGATGACGACGTCTTCGAGCGGCGCGTCCTGATAGCCCTTGCGCCGCCCGGTCGGCACCTTGGCGATCGTATCGATCACCGCCATCCCGTCGGTCACGCGGCCGAACACGGCGTAGCCGAAATCCCGCGTGCTGTGATCGAGAAACGCGTTGTCGGCGAGGTTGACGAAGAACTGCGAGGTGGCGCTGTCGATGGCGCTGGTGCGGGCCATCGAGAGCGTGCCGCGCAGGTTCTTCAGACCGTTCTTCGCCTCGTTGCGGATCGGATCGCGCGTCTCGCGGTTGGCGAAATCCACATCGAGTCCGCCGCCCTGGATGACGAAGCCCGGCACGATGCGATGGAAGATCGTTCCGTCGAAGAACTCCGCATCGACGTAGGCGAGGAAGTTCGCCACGGTCTCGGGCGCCTCCTCGGCGTACAGCTCCACCGTGAAATCCCCGTGCGACGTCTCGAATCGAATCAGCGAATTGCCGGCCATTGGCCCTCCGTCATGCGCTCGCGCCCCGCCAGATCGCGGTGGGTGCGCACTGTAACAAAGCCCCGCGCCGCAAGCTCGTCCGCAACCGCCTGACCTTGCGTCGCACCGTGCTCGAGTACGAGCCAGCCGCCGGGGGCGAGGTGCGCCGGCGCCGCGCCGATGATCTGGCGCAGCGCCCCGAGTCCGTCCGGCCCGCTCACCAGCGCCAGCGCCGGCTCGAACCGAAGCGCACCGAGCGCCGGGTCCGAGGTGGCGATGTAGGGGGGGTTGCTCACCAGCAGGTCGAACGCGCCGGCGGGCAGCGCCGCGCACCAGCTGCCCGCACGCAGCTCGATCCGCCCCGGTGCCAGCCGCTCAGCGTTGCGCCGGGCGAGCGCGAGCGCCTCGGGCGACTGATCGGTCGCCACCACCGTCCACTCCGGCCGCTCGGTCGCGAGCGCGATGGCGATCGCCCCGGAGCCGGTGCCGAGATCCGCGACCCGGCCGTGGGCGGCGGGTCGCAGCGCCAGGGCGCGCTCGATCAGCAGTTCGGTCTCGGGTCGAGGCACGAGGACCGCCGGGCTCACCGTGAGCTCGAAGGTCCAGAACCCTTTGCGCCCGAGCAGGTAAGCCACCGGCTCCCCGGCCGCACGCCGCTCGATCAGGGCCTCGAACCGCCGCACCGCATCGGCATCCGGTTGCGCTTCGGGGTGCGCAGCGAGGTAGGCGCGCGGCCGGCCGAGCACCTCGGCGAGCAGCAGCTCGGCGTCGAGCGCCGGGGTGGCGTTCGCATCGGCACGCAGCGCCGCGCCGAGCCGCCCGCGGGCGGCGGCGAGCAGCGCGGCAATGCTCGGCTCCATGGCGGTACTCGTCATGGCACAGTTATGATTGGCGGATGGCCATTACACTTTATCCTCCCACACGCCCGCGTACGCTCGCGGAACTGCTCGACTCGAGCCTGAAGATCTTCCGCGCGACGCTGCCGAAGTGCATGCCGTATGCCTCGATGGCCATCTTACTGCTGCAGCTGCCGACGCTGTACGAGCTGTCGCGCGGGCGGATGCCCCCGCTCATTCCCTCGGCCGCGCAGATGAACGATCCGGTGTGGATCACCCTCTACACCGTCGGGTATCTGCTCTTCTGCATCCTCTGGATGGCCACGCTGCTGCGCCAGGCGACCGTGGCCGCCGGGCGCGCAGCCGGACCTGCCGATCTGCTCGATGCCTTCAAGCAGACGCCGGCCATCGTGGCGATCATCCTGCTCGGCAACCTGCTGATTCTCGCGCTGCTCAGCTGGCCGCTGTCGCTGATCGAACCGTATCGCTCGGCGCTGTTCGGCGTGATGCTGCTCGCCGCGATCTATGCGCTGGTCGCATTCTCCCTCGCACTGCCGGCGCGCATGCTCACCCACAAGAGCGTGCTGCAGAGTCTCTCCTACAGTCTGCGGCTGGTGCGCGGCAACTGGTGGCGGACGCTCGCGCTGTACGCCATCGCCGCCTCGATCATCATCACCGTGTTGTTCTTCGCCGAAGTCATGGCGGCGCTGATCCTGCCGGACGCGACCCACCAGCCGGCTGCCCGCGCCCTGATCGCGGCGGTGATGCTGGCGCTGCTGGCGATGGGCGGGATCTTCTTCACCGCCATCCTGCTGAACACCTTCAGCGACCTCGAGCTGCGCCAGAGCGTCCGGCCCGGCTGAGCCGCGACGCTCAGCCGCTGTAGCCGAGGTTCGGCGCCAGCCACCGCTCGGCCTCCTCGGGCGTGAGGCCCTTGCGCCGCGCATAGTCCTCGACCTGGTCGCGGTCGATCTTGCCGACCGCGAAGTAATGCGCCTCGGGGTGCGCGAAGTACCAGCCGCTCACCGCCGCGGTCGGGGTCATCGCGAAGCTCTCGGTGAGCTGCATGCCCGTGGCGCGCTCGACGTCGAGGAGCTGCCAGAGCTTGCCCTTCTCGGTGTGATCCGGGCAGGCCGGGTAGCCCGGCGCCGGGCGGATGCCGCGGTACTGCTCGCCGACGAGCTGCTCGTGGGTCAGCTCCTCGGCCCCGGCATAGCCCCACAGCTCGCGGCGGACCCGCTCGTGGAAGTGCTCGGCGGCCGCCTCGGCCAACCGGTCGGCGAGCGCCTTGAGGATGATCGCCGAGTAGTCATCGTGCGCGCGCTCGAAGCGCTCCAGGTGCGGCTCGATGCCGAGTCCGGCGGTGAGCGCGAACGCCCCGAGATAGTCACGCACGCCGCTGGATTTCGGGGCGATGTAATCGGCGAGCGACTCGTGCGGCTGACCGGCGGGTTTGTCCTTCTGCTGGCGCAGGAACGAGAGGGTCATCAGCGGCTTGCCGCGCTGCTCATCGGCGTACAGCTCGACGTCATCGCCGAGCGCGTTGGCCGGGAACAGCCCGATCACCGCCTGGCACGTGAGCCAGCGCTCGCTCACGATCTGATCGAGCATGCGCCGCGCGTCGGCGTACAGGTTGCTCGCCGCCTCCCCGACCGTCGGATCGGTGAGCAGATCGGGGAACTTGCCGGAGAACTCCCAGGCGTTGAAGAACGGCATCCAGTCGATGTAAGCGAGCAGCTCGGTGAGCGGGTAGTCGCTGAAGCGGCGCACGCCGGGGACGCGCGGCACCGGCGGGGTATAGCTCGCCCAGTCGATGCGTCGGCGGTTGGCGCGCGCCTCGGGGAGCTTCAGCGCCGGGGCCTTCACCTTGCGTCCGGCGTGCTGCTCGCGGCGCCGCTCGTGCTCGGCGTCGACCTTCTCGATGAACGCTGCGCGCGAGTCCGGATTGCTCAGCGTCTGGCAGACACTCACCGAGCGCGAGGCATCCTTCACGTAGACCACGGCCGAGCGGTACTGCGGGGCGATCTTCACCGAGGTGTGCGCCGGGGAGGTGGTCGCGCCGCCGATCAACAGCGGCACGGTGAAATCCTGGCGCTGCATCTCGCGCGCCACGTGCACCATCTCATCGAGCGAGGGGGTGATCAGCCCCGAGAGCCCGATGAAATCGGCGTTCTCGCGCCGCGCGGTCTCGAGGATACGCTCGCACGGCACCATCACCCCGAGGTCGATGACCTCGAAGTTATTGCACTGCAGTACGACGCCGACGATGTTCTTGCCGATGTCGTGCACGTCACCCTTGACGGTGGCCATCACGACCCGTCCGTTCGAACGGCGCGCACCGGCAGCCTTGCTCTGCTCGATGTAGGGGATGAGATGGGCCACCGCACGCTTCATGACGCGCGCGCTCTTGACCACCTGGGGCAGGAACATCTTGCCGGCACCGAAGAGGTCCCCGACGATGTTCATCCCGTCCATCAGCGGCCCTTCGATGACCTGCAGCGGATGCGGGAAGGCGAGCCGGGCCGCCTCGGTGTCCTCGAGGATGAAATCGTCGATGCCCTTGACGAGGGCGTGCTCGAGGCGCTTGGCGACCGGCAGCGTGCGCCATTCGAGGTCGTCCTTACGCTTCACGCCGCCGCCGGACTTGAAGCGCTCGGCGAGCGCGAGCAGCCGTTCGGTGGCGTCCTGACGCCGATTGAGGATGACGTCCTCGACCGCCTCGCGCAGCTCGGCGGGAATCTCCTCGTAAATGGCCAGCTGTCCGGCGTTGACGATGCCCATGTCCATGCCGGCCTGGATGGCGTGGTACAGGAACACCGCGTGCATCGCCTCGCGCACCGCGTCGTTGCCGCGGAACGAGAAACTGACGTTGCTCACCCCGCCGCTCACCATGGCATGCGGCAGTTCGGCCTTGATGCGCCGGGTCGCCTCGATGAAGGCGACCGCGTAGCCGTTGTGCTCCTCGATGCCGGTGGCCACGGCGAAGATGTTCGGATCGAAGATGATGTCCTCGGCCGGGAAGCCGACCTGCTCGGTGAGCAGCCGGTAGGCGCGCGCGCAGATCGCGACCCGGCGCTCGACCGTATCGGCCTGACCCTGCTCGTCGAAGGCCATGACCACGACCGCCGCGCCGTAGCGGCGCACGGTACGCGCATGGGCGAGGAACGTCTCCTCGCCCTCCTTCAGGCTGATCGAGTTGACGATGCCCTTGCCCTGCAGGCATTTCAGGCCGGCCTCGAGCACCGACCACTTGGAGGAGTCGAGCATGACCGGTACCCGGGCGATGTCCGGCTCGGCGGCGACCAGGTTCAGGAAGCGCACCATCGCCGCCTCGGACTCGAGCATCCCCTCGTCCATGTTGATGTCGATCACCTGCGCGCCGCTGGCGACCTGCTGACGGGCGACCTCGAGCGCCGCCGGGTAATCGCCCGCCTCGATCAGCTTGCGAAAACGCGCCGAGCCGGTGACGTTGGTGCGCTCCCCGACGTTGACGAACAGCGAGTCCGCATCGATGTTGAGCGGCTCGAGTCCGGCGAGACGGCACTTGACCGCGACCGGGCCGAGCGCACGCGGCGGATGCCGGCTGACCGCAGCGCGGATCAGCCGGATGTGCTCGGGCGTCGTGCCGCAGCAGCCCCCGACGATGTTGATCAGCCCGGCCGAGGCGAACTCCCCGATGATCTCGGCGGTCTCGGCGGCCTGCTCGTCGTACTCGCCGAACGCGTTTGGCAGCCCTGCATTCGGATAGGCGCAGATGTGCGTGTCGCTCAGCCGGCCGAGCTCCTCGATGTAGGGGCGCAGCTGGCGCCCGCCGAGGGCGCAGTTGAAGCCGACCGCGAGCGGACGGGCGTGGCGGATCGAGTTCCAGAACGCCTCGGCGGTCTGCCCCGAGAGAATGCGTCCCGAGGCATCCGTGATGGTCCCGGAGATGATGATCGGCACCTCGATGCCGCTCTGCTCGAGGAGCTCGAGCGCCGCGTAGATCGCCGCCTTGGCATTGAGCGTGTCGATCACGGTCTCGATCAGCAGCAGATCGACGCCGCCGGCGAGCAGCGCACGCACCGAGTCCCGGTAGGTGGCGGTGAGATCATCGAACGAGACGCTGCGAAAGCCCGGGTCGTTGACGTCCGGGGAGAGCGAGGTCATGCGGCTCGTCGGCCCGATCGCGCCGGCCACGAACGCCGGCCGGCCGTGCTCGGCCGTGAACTGCTCGGCGACCGTGCGCGCCAGGCGCGCGGCGCGGTAGTTCAGCTCCGCCACCAGCGCCTCGGTGCCGTAGTCGGCCTGCGAGATCGCGTTGGAATTGAACGTGTTGGTCTCGATGATGTCGGCGCCGGCCTCGAGATACGCCCGGTGCACCTCGGCGATGACCCCCGGCTGCGTGAGCGTGAGGATGTCGTTGTTGCCCTTCAGATCGCGCCCGTGGTCGGCGAAGCGCTCGGCGCGAAAGGCCGCCTCATCGAGCCGATGGCGCTGCACCATGGTGCCCATCGCCCCGTCGAGCAGCACCACGCGCTCGCCGAGCGCCCGGCGCAGGCCGCGGATGCGCTCGGCGCGCGCGGCCTCATCGGGCGGCTCGATCACGAACGGCGTGGCCGGCACGCTCGCGGCGGACGCGTTCGAGGACGGCTGCGGTGCGGCGGCGCACTCGGCGTGCGTGCAAACGGTCATATCGATTCTCCGGGGGCCGGGGCGGGACCCGCAGCGGCGAGCGGCTGCACGGCCGGGCGCAGCCCGAGCGTGTGGCAGATCGCGTAGGTCAGTTCGGCGCGATTGAGGGTGTAGAAGTGAAACTCGCACACGCCGTGGCGCTCGAGCAGTTTCACCTGCTCGATCGCCACGCTCGCGGCGATGAGGCGGCGGGTGTCCGGGTCGTCCTCCAGGCCCGCGAAGCGCTCGGCGAGCCACTCGGGGATCGCCGCGCCGCACCGCTCGGCGAAACGGCGCACCTGCGCGAAGCGGGTGATCGGCAGGATGCCCGGGACGATGGGCGCGCGGATCCCGGCCGCGGCGCAGCGGTCGCGGAAGTGCAGGAAGCGCTGCGGATCGAAGAAGAACTGCGTGATGGCGCGCGAGGCGCCGGCATCGAGCTTGCGCTTGAGGTTGTCGAGGTCGAAGTCCGCCGAAGGCGCCTCGGGGTGGGTCTCGGGATAGGCGGCCACCGAGATGTCGAAGTCCGCCACGCGGCGCAGGCCCGCGACCAGATCGGCCGCGTAGGCGAAGCCGTCGGGATGCGGCACGTAGCGCTCGGCGCCCTGCGGCGGATCGCCGCGCAGCGCGACGATGTGACGGATGCCCTGCGCCCAGTATTGGCGCGCGATGTCGAGGACTTCACCGCGACTCGCCCCGACGCAGGTCAGATGCGGCGCCCCGGTGAGCGGCGTCTCGCGCTGGATGCGGCTGACGACCTGGTGGGTGCGCGTGCGGGTCGAGCCGTCCGCGCCATAGGTGACGGAGACGAAGTGAGGGTTCAGCGGCGCGAGCCGCTCGACCGAGCGCCACAGCGTCGCTTCCATGGCCGCATCCGCCGGCGGAAAGAATTCAAACGATACGTTGATCACAGCCTCTCACCTCTGTCGTGAACGGTGCGCCGCCGCGTGTGCCTGTTCCGCTCAGCCGGCGCGGCTGGCCGGGAGTGCGCCGCCGGCGATGGCCGAGGCGCCGAGCACGTGCTGGCCGTCCGCCTCGATCGGCCGGATGCGCCGACACTCCAGGCGCGCCTCGGCGAGGCGCCGGCGCAGCCCCGCAAGCGGATGCTCGACGACCCGCTCGGCGAGCGCCGGCGGGTAGCGCTCGAACAGCCACAGCTGCCCGCCCGGGGCGAGCACGGCACGTGCCGTGGCGAGCGTCGCCGGGCTGGCGCCGGCCGGCAGCGCCAGGTGATCGATCACCACCGCCTCGAACGGCGCGCCGAGACGCGGCACGTCCTGGGCGCCAATGACTTCGGTGCCGGCGGCCTGCACGATCCGACACGCCCGCTGCAGGCGCGCGAGCGTCGCTCGGGCCGCCTGCGCCGCGCGGCGCGAATGCGCGAGCGCGGTGCATTGCCCGGCCCGCTCCGCCACGCTCAGCAGCAGCTCCGGATGCTCGACGCCGATCAGCAGCACCGAGGCCGGCGGCGGGGTCATCTCGGCCTCGAGTACCGCGCGCAGCTCGCGCCCGAGGCGCGAGACCGCGGGGGCCGTGCCCGGCGCCGCGCCCGAGGCCCGCACGCGCTGGCGGTCCTGCGCGAGCAGCGGGTCCGCGCGCTCGATCTGCCCCACGAGGCCGCGCACGAAATTTGCCGCCGGCGTCGAGTGCGCCAGGCGGTAGTGCACCCATTGTCCCTGGCGGACGCGCTCGACCAGTCCCGCCTCGGTCAGGATGCGCAGATGCCGCGAGACCCGCGGCTCGCTCTGACCGAGCACCTCCGCGAGGTCCGAGACACTCAGCTCGCGCTCGGCGCACAGGGCCAGCAGCCGCAGGCGGGTCGCCTCGGCTGCAGCGCGTAACCAAAGCAGCGTATCGTCGAAGGGCAGCACGTAGATTTCAAGAATTGCACAAATCTTTAAATGCAGGATAGCACAAGAGACCGGCGTGAGCCCATCGCTCGGAAATCGTGCCGGATGACCCGCCGGCCGGCAGGTCAGTGGATCAGGGCCGAGACGTCCGCCGCGCCGCTATCCGTGAACAGCGCTTCGACGGCCTGTGCATCGAACCGGTAGGGCCGGCGGCAGAACTCGCACGTGACGGTCACTGCGCCTTCTTCGGCGAGGATTTCGCGGACCTCATCGGCGCCGAGCGCGCGCAGCAGCGAGGTCACCCGGCCCTCCCCGCAGCGGCACTCGAACAGCACCGTCGAGCCGCCGAACAGCCGCACGTCATGCTCGGGCAGCACGGTGCCGAGCACGGCCTCCACGCCCGCATCGAGCAGCGTCTCGGGCGCCAGGCGCTGCATGCCGTGCAGCACGGACTGCCAGAGCGCCTCGGCGCCAGCGCTCGCCTCGGATTGCGGCAGCTTCTGCACCAGCAGCCCGGCGCAGCGCGCTTCGTCCGCGGCCAGCTGCACGCAGGTCGGCAGCTGCTCCGAGGCACTGAAATACGCCTCCAGGGATTGCGCGAGCGAATCGCCGGCGAGCGGCACGATGCCCTGGTAGCGCAGGTTGCGCTCATCGGCCTCGATGGTGACCGTGAACCGCCCGCCCTCCCCGACCAGCGCGCGGAACGTCTCGCCCGCCGAGCGCTCCGCGCCGATCGCGGCAGCGAGCGTCTCGTCGTAATGCGCCACCGCCCGCACACCGAACTCGTGGGTGCATTGCGCGACGAGCAGACTGACGGCGCCGTGACCCTGCATCTGCAGCGTCAGCCGCCCGCGGAACTTCAGCGTTGCCGCGAGCAGCACCGAGGCGGCGACCGCCTCGCCGAGCAGCGCGCGCACCGCGGGCGGGTACTCGCCGTTGGCGCGCAGCGCGCGCCACGCTTCCTCCAGGTGCACCCAGTGCCCGCGCACCGGCTGCTCATCGACGAGGAAGCGGCGTACCGTGTCGTAACCTGTGTCAGCGTCCATGCGCGCAGCATGGAGCATTCTCAGGCGCGACTCAACCGGGCAGCTTCTTCTTCAGCAGCTCGTTCAGCTGCGCGGGGTTGGCCTTGCCCTGCGTCGCCTTCATGACCTGACCGACGAAGAAGCCGAACAGCTTGTCTTTGCCGGCGCGGAACTCCGCAAGCTGAGCCGGGTTCTTCGCCATGACGGCTTCAATGGCCTGCTCGATCGCTCCGGTGTCGGTGATCTGCTTCAGACCCTTCGCCTCGATGATCGCATCGGCACTCTCGCCGCTCGCCCACATCGCCTCGAACACCTCCTTGGCGATCTTGCCGGAGATGGTGTCATCGGCGATGCGCACGAGCAGGCCCGCGAGCCGCTCGGCGCTGAGCCGGCCGGCGCCGATCTCGAGTCCGTCCTTGTTCAGCGCCGCGGACAGCTCGCCCATCACCCAGTTTGCCGCGAGCTTCGGCTGTTCGGGCACGGCGCGCACCACCGCCTCGTAGTAGTCGGCCAGCTCGCGGCTCGCGGTGAGCACGAGCGCATCGTAGGCCGACAGTCCGTACGCGGCGACGAATCGGGCCGCCTTGGCATCCGGCAGCTCCGGCAGCGCCTCGCGCACCGCCTCGATGTAGGCCTCGTCGATCTCGAGCGGCAGCAGATCCGGATCCGGAAAATAGCGATAGTCGTTCGCCTCTTCCTTCGAGCGCATCGAGCGGGTCTCGCCCTTGTCCGGATCCCACAGGCGCGTCTCCTGGACCACCTTGCCCCCGGACTCGATCAGTTCGATCTGGCGCGCCGCCTCGTACTGGATCGCCTTCTCGACGTAGCGGAACGAGTTGATGTTCTTGATCTCGGCGCGGGTGCCGAACTTCTCCGTGCCCACCGGCCGCACCGACACGTTCGCATCGCAGCGGAACGAGCCTTCCTGCATGTTGCCGTCGCAGATCTCGAGGTAGCGCACCAGCGTGTGCACCTTCTTCATGTAGGCGACGGCTTCCTTCGCCGAGCGCATCTCGGGCTCCGAGACGATCTCGATGAGCGGCGTGCCGGCCCGGTTCAGGTCGATGCCGGTGAACGCCCCGAGGCCCTCGTGCAGCGACTTGCCCGCATCCTCCTCCAGATGCGCGCGCGTCACGCCGATGCGCTTGACCGTGCCGTCCTCGAGCACGATCTCGATCGCACCGGCGGCCACGATCGGCAGCTCGTACTGGCTGATCTGATAGCCCTTGGGCAGGTCCGGGTAGAAGTAGTTCTTGCGTGCGAACACCGAGTGGCGCTCGATGCGCGCGCCGATGGCGAGCCCGAAGCGCACTGCCATGCGCACCACCTCGGCGTTGAGCACCGGCAGCACGCCCGGGTAGCCCAGATCGACCAGGCAGGCCTGGGAATTCGGCGCCGCACCATAGGCGGTCGGCGCCCCGGAGAAGATTTTCGAGCGGGTGGCGAGCTGGGCGTGGATCTCCAGCCCGATGACCGTTTCCCAGGCGCTCATGCGTACGCCTCCGGAATGCGCAGATGCCAGTCGGTCTCGCGCTGGTAGCGGTGCGCGGCGTTGAGCAGACGCGCCTCGGCGAAGTGCGGCCCGATGATCTGCAGACCGGCCGGCAGGCCCGCGGCGAAGCCGCACGGCACCGACATCGCCGGCAGCCCGGCCAGGTTCGCCCCGATGGTGTAAATGTCGTTCAGATACATGGTGATGGGATCGGCCACTTTGGCGCCAAGCTCGAACGCGGCCGTGGGCGTCGTCGGGCCCATCAGCAGGTCCACCTCCCCGAATGCCCGCTCGAAGTCCGCCGCGATCAGGCGGCGCACGCGCTGCGCTTTGAGGTAGTACGCGTCGTAGTAGCCCGCGGAGAGCACGTAGGTACCGGTCATGATGCGCCGCTTGACCTCGGCGCCGAAGCCCTCGGAGCGCGAACGCTTGTACAGGTCCTCGAGGTCGCGGGCCTCGGCGCAGCGGTGCCCGAAGCGCACCCCGTCGTAGCGGGCGAGGTTCGAGGAGCACTCCGCCGGAGCCACCACGTAGTACACGGGCACCGACAGCGGGATGTTCGGCAGACTCACCTCGCGTACGCTCGCCCCGAGACGCTCGAACACCTGGAGCGCCTCGCGCACGCAGCGCTCGTAGGCTGCGTCGAGTCCGGTGTCGAAGAACTCCTTCAGCACGCCGATCTTCAGCCCCGAGAGCGGCTGATCGAGCCCGGCGAGATAATCGGGCACCGGCGCATCGACGCTGGTCGAGTCGCGCGGGTCGAACCCGGCCATCTCGCGCAGCACCCGCGCGGCGTCCTCGGCGCTCGCGGCGATGACCCCGGCCTGATCGAGGCTCGAGGCAAAGGCGATCATGCCGTAGCGCGAGACGCGCCCGTAGGTCGGCTTGATGCCCGTGACCCCGCAGAAGGCGGCCGGCTGGCGGATCGAACCGCCGGTATCGGTCGCCGTGGCGGCCGGCAGCAGCCGCGCGGCCACGGCGGCCGCCGAGCCGCCCGAGGAGCCGCCGGGCACGAGCGCGCGGTTCCAGGGATTGCGCACCGGGCCGAAATAGCTGGTCTCGTTCGAGGAGCCCATGGCGAACTCGTCCATGTTGAGTTTGCCGAGCATCACCGCGCCGGCGGCCTTCAGCCGGCTCACGACGGCGGCATCGTAGGGCGAGATGAAGCGCTCGAGCATGCGCGAGCCGCAGGTGGTGCGCACCCCGGCGGTGCAGAACAGGTCCTTGTGCCCGAACGGGACGCCTTCGAGCGCCCCGCCCCGGCCGGCGGCGAGCGCCCGGTCGGCCGCTTCGGCCTGCGCGAGCGCCTGCTCGGCCGTGACCGTGACGAAGGCGTTCAGATCGCGCTGGCTCGCCTCGATGCGCGCCAGAAAGGCGCGCACCAGCTCGACGCTGGAGACTCTACGGGCGCGCAGATCGGCCGCGAGCTGAGTGAGGGTTTGACGGTACATCACGGCTGCGGCGGCCTCATTCAATGACCTTGGGCACCAGGTAGAGCCCGGCGGCCACCTGCGGGGCGTTTTGCTGGTACAGCTCGCGCTCGTCCGGTTCCGTGACCGCATCGGGGCGCAGCCGCTGGGTCAGACCCGGCAGCGGATGGGCCATGGGCGCGATGCCCGCGGTCTCGGCCCGCTCGAGCTCGCCGATGAATTCGACGATGCTCGAGAGGTTCTGCTGGAAGCGCGGGATCTCGGCCGGCTCGAGCTCGAGGCGGGCCAGGTGGGCGATGTTTTCGACTTGCTCGCGGGTCAGGGCCATCGGTGCTTCGGGCGCGGCGTGAACTGGGCTCGAAATCATACATGTTGCCTTGCTCAATGTGCTATCGGTTGCTAGATTACGCGCCACTTTGTAGAGGTGCCTCTCCGGAGGCTCTCCATCCACCGCCTCATCCGTATTCGGACGCTTCATGCTCAAACGCTTGCGCGGCTACTTCTCCAGTGATCTGTCGATCGACCTGGGGACGGCCAACACCCTCATCTACGTCCGCGACAAGGGCATCGTGCTCAACGAGCCGTCGGTCGTCGCGGTGCAGGACGAGCCGTCCCGGGGCGGCAAGGTCATCGTCGCGGTCGGCTCGGAGGCCAAGGGGATGCTCGGCCGCACCCCGGGGCACATCACCGCGGTGCGGCCGATGAAGGACGGCGTGATCGCCGACTTCACCTATACGGAGAAGATGCTCCAGTACTTCATCAACAAGGTGCACGGCAACCGGATGCTCAAGCCCTCCCCGCGCGTGCTGGTGTGTGTGCCGTTCGGCTCCACCCAGGTCGAGCGGCGCGCCATCCGCGAGTCGGCCGAAGGCGCAGGCGCACGCAACGTCGGCATCGTCAGCGAGCCGATGGCCGCGGCGGTCGGCGCGGGGCTCCCGGTGCACGAGGCGCGCGGCTCGATGGTGCTCGACATCGGCGGCGGCACCTCCGAGGTGGCCGTGCTGTCCCTGAACGGCGTCGTCTACGCAAACTCCGCGCGGATCGGCGGAGATCGCTTCGACGAGGCGATCATGAGCTACGTGCGGCGCAATTACGGCATCCTGATCGGCGAGGCGACCGCCGAGCGGATCAAAATCGAGATCGGCTCGGCCTACCCGGGCCAGCAGGTGCGCGAGCTGTCGGTCAAGGGCCGCAACCTCTCCGAGGGCGTGCCGCGCGCCTTCACGCTGAACAGCAACGAGATTCTCGAGGCGCTGCAGGAGCCGCTGCAGAACATCGTCAGCGCGGTCAAGCAGGCCCTCGAGCAGACGCCGCCGGAACTCGGCGCGGACGTCGCCGAGCGCGGCATCGTGCTCACCGGCGGCGGTGCACTGCTGCGCGACATCGACAAGCTGCTCACCGAGGAGACGGGCCTGCCGGTCGTCGTCGCCGACGATCCGCTCACCTGCGTCGCGCGCGGCGGCGGGCGCATCTTGGAGCTGATGGACGAGATGGGCCCCGGCCACTTCGGGCTCGAGTAGCCGCGCGCGCCGTGGCCGGTTTCGGCACCCGGAGCGGATCGCCGTACAGTCGCGGGGGCTCCCCGGGGTTCCGCTTCACCCTCTACGCCCTCGCCTCCATCGTCATCATGGTGCTCGACCAGCGCATGGACCTGCTGGAGCGGGCCCGGTACGTGCTGCAGGCCCTGACCTATCCGGTCGAAGTGGCGGTGAACTCCCCGGTGGCCGGCTGGCACTGGCTCGAGCGCTCCATGACCTCGCGAGCGGCCCTGGAGGCGGAGAACCGCCGCCTGCGCACCCGCATGCGCGATCTCGAAGTGCGCACGCTGCGCTTCGATGCGCTGGCGCGCCAGAACGCGGCGCTGCTCGGCCTGAAGCAGGCCGTGCCGCCGGTGGCCGAACGCTGGCTGCCGGCCGACATCGTCGACATCGAGCTCGGCCGGCTGCGCCAGCGCGTCCTGATCGATCGCGGCACCCGCAACGGGGTGTTCCGCAATCAGGCCGTGCTCGATGATTACGGGGTCGTCGGCCAGACCATGCACGTCGGACCGTGGAGCGCCGATGTGCTGCTGATCACCGATCCGGAACACGACCTGCCAGTGCAGATCGCGCGCACCGGCTTTCGCACCATCGCGGTGGGCACCGGGGACCCGAATGCGCTCGCGCTGCCGTATCTGCCCGCCAATGCCGATGTGAAAGTCGGAGACGAGCTGGTCACCTCGGGGCTCGGCGGCATCTTCCCCGCCGGCTATCCGGTGGCGCGCATCACCCAGATCCACCACGGGGCGATGCAGCGGATGAACCAGGTGATTGCCCGGCCGTTCGCGCACCTGCAGACCGACCGGGCGGTGATGCTGCTGTGGTTCCGGCCCGGCAGCCCCGCCGCCCCGGTTCAGCCGAACCAGCAGCAGCTGCCCACCGGCAATCCGGGGGCGCAGCCGCTGGCGCCGCCGCCGCCGCCTGCCCCACCGCTGTGCACCCCGCCGACCGCCGGCAGTCCCGCCTCGGGCACCGCCGCGACCGCGGCGCACCCGAGCCCGAGCGGCGCGACGCCGGCGGTGCCGCCGGCGCACAAGCCCCCCGCCTCGCCGCCGAGGACGCCATGAGCGCCTCCCCGGGCGGAGCCATCTTCAAATCGGTGGGGGTCGCGCTGCTGCTGACGCTGCTGCCGCTGCCCTCGTGGCTGGCGGTGGCGCGGCCGGACTTCCTGGTCCTGGTGGTGTTCTACTGGGCGATCCAGACTCCGCGCAGCGCCGGCATCGGCCTCGGCTGGGTGTGCGGGCTGCTGCTCGATGCCTTCCAGGGGCCGGTGCTCGGCGAGCATGCGCTTGCGGTCGCGCTGGTGGCCTACCTCGGCGTGCGTGAGCACCAGCGCATTCGCACCAAGCCCTTGCTGCAGCAATCGCTGGTGGTGCTGGCGGTGCTCGCGCTGTACCAGTTCGTGCTCTGGGCGATCGACGGCTGGAGCGGACACCCGCTCACCACGCCGCTGCGCTGGGTGCCGGCGTTCACCGGCGCGCTGGTGTGGGCGCCGCTCGCCGGCGTGCTCGCCCGCACCTACCGTCCGCGCACCTGACGGTCGCCCCTGGAGGCATGCCCCCCGTGCGGATCAAGGATCACTGGCGCGAACAGCGGATGTTCAACCGCCGTGCGTGGTTCGCCGGCGCACTGATGGTGCTCTCGGTGCTCGCCGTGCTCGGCCGCCTCTATTACCTGCAGGTCGTTCGCCATCACTATTACAACGTGCTGTCGCTCGACAACGGCGTGCGCACGGTCCCGATCCCGGCGGCGCGCGGACTGATCCTCGATCGCAACGGCGAGGTGATTGCCTCGAACCGCCCGACCTTCGATCTGGACCTGACGCCCGATGAGGCGCCGGACCTGAAAGATGAGCTCGGGCACCTGGTGCGGCTCGGGCTGCTGCAGCAGAGCGATCTGCCGCAGCTGATGCGCACCATCGCCTCGCACGAGCGTTTCGACACCTTCCCGATCCGCCTCGACCTCTCGGCCCACGAGGTGGGACGCTTCGCGGTGCGCCGCTACGAGTTTCCCGGCATCGACATCACGTCGCGCCAGGCGCGCTGGTATCCCTTCGGCAAGCTCGCCGTCGATGCCGTCGGCTACGTCGGCACCATCAGCGCCAGTGAGCTGGCGCATCTGAACCCCGCCGAATACGCCGGCACGGCGGTGATCGGCCAGACGGGCGTCGAGGCCACGTACGAGCCATACCTGCACGGCACCAACGGCTACCGCCAGACCCTGGTCGATGCGCTCGGCCGGCCGGTGCGCCGCCCCGGGGTGCTCGGCAAGGAGCTGCACTTCAAGGCACCGGTCCCGGGCGATGACGTCGTGCTCTCGCTCGACCTGAAGCTGCAGCGGCTCGCCGAGACGCTGCTCAAGGGGCAGGACGGGGCGGTCGTGGCCCTGGATCCGTGGACAGGCGATGTGATCGTGATGGCCAGCTCCCCGGCCTTCAACCCGAACCTGTTCGCCCGCGGCATCACCGAGAAGGAATACCGCGCGCTGATCGATGACCCGCGCCGTCCGCTGTTCAACCGCACGCTGCGCGCACAGCTGCCCTCGGGCTCGACAGTCAAGCCGGCGCTCGCACTGGGAGCGCTGACGGACGGCGTGATCGACGCCCACCAGGAAGTATTGTCCGGCTACGCCTACCACCTGCCCGGCAGCGCGCATCTGTATCACAACGCCAATCACGAGTACTGCGGCGAGATGACCATGCGCAAGGCCATCATCATGTCGTGCGACGTGTACTTCTACCGGCTCGCGCACCTGATGGGCATCGACCGGATCTCTTCCTGGCTGCCGCAGTTCGGCTTCGGTCATCGCACCGGTATCGACATTCCCGGGGAAGACCGCGGTCTGGTGCCCTCGCGCGCCTGGAAGCGCCGCCAGTTCGCCAATCCCGCCCAGGGCGAGTGGTTCCCCGGCGACACGGTGATCCTCGGCATCGGGCAGGGCTACTTCCTGGTCACGCCGCTGCAAATGGCGCACTACACCGCCATGCTCGCCACCCGCGGGCTGAGCTACGAGCCGCGCCTGGTGACGGGGCTGCGCAACCCGCGCACCGGCACGATCCACTGGAAGCGCCCCGTGCTCGATGGGAACCTCACCCAGATCAGCCCCGCGACCTGGAAGGTCGTGGTCAAGGCCATGGTCGGGGTGACCACCGACCCGAAGGGCACGGCGTACTGGGAGATGCACAACAGCACCTATCCCATCGCCGGCAAGACCGGCACGGCGCAGCTGGTGCGCGAAGGCGCCAAGGGCTACGCCAACGAAGGGTCGTATCATGCGGACAAGACACTCAAGCAGCTGCGCGACGATGCCTGGTTCATTGCCTTCGCGCCGGCCAACGCGCCGCGGATCGCCGTGGCGGTGCTGGTCGAGCATGCCGGCTGGGGCTCGACGGGCGCCGCCCCGATTGCGCACAAACTGATGGACGCGTACCTGCTCGGTCCCGACGGGAAGCTCCTGGCAGACCCCGGGCACGGTCCGTTCTCCGAGCCGGCGCACCTGGCGCCGCACGTGAAGCGCGGCGTCGATCCTCACATGACTCCGGAGCAGCGCGCCGCCGCACCATGATCCACGAAGAGTTCTCGACGGATTCGCGCACGCGCCGCACGCTGAGCGGGGCGGCCCGCGTACTGCTCGCGCTGAAGGTCGACGGACCGCTCGCCGTCGGGCTCGCGCTCACGGCGGCCTTCGGCCTGGTGGTGCTCTACAGCGCCTCGGCCGAGAACACCTCGATGCTGGTGCGCACCGTGCTGCGTCTGGTGCTCGGCATCATCATCATGCTCTCCGTGGCCCGCATCAGCCCGAACCTGTTGCGACGCGCCTCGCCGTGGCTCTACGGTCTTGGCATCCTGCTGCTGCTGGCGGTCGCGGCCGTCGGCCACGTCCACCTCGGCGCCAAGCGCTGGCTCGATCTCGGCCCGATTCATTTCCAGCCGTCCGAGCTGATGAAGCTCGCCGTGCCGATGATGTGCGCCTGGTATCTGCACGAGCGGCCGCTGCCGCCGCGCCTCGGCGACCTCGGCATGCTCGGCCTGATCATCCTCGCGCCGGTGGGACTGGTCGCCAAGGAGCCGGACCTCGGCACCGCCGCGCTGATCACGGCCGCCGGCGCCGTCGTGGTGTTCCTCGCCGGGCTGCGCGTGCGCGCGATCGTCATCCTGCTGCTGCTCGCCGCGGCGGGCGCGGCGCTCGGCCTGCGCTTCATGCACGGCTATCAGCGCGAGCGGCTGCTCACCTTCCTGAACCCCGAGGCGCATCCGCTCGGCGCCGGCTACCACATCATCCAGTCGCAGATCGCCGTCGGCTCCGGCGGCGTCTTCGGCAAAGGCTGGATGGCCGGCAGCCAGGCGCAGCTCGATTTCCTGCCCGAGCGCACCACGGATTTCATCTTCGCGGTGATCGGCGAGGAGTTCGGGCTGCTCGGACTGCTGGTGCTGCTGTTGCTCTATGCGTACGTCATCGGCCGCTCGATTTACCTTGCCATGCAGTGTCCGGACACGTTCTCGCGCCTGCTCGGCGGCAGCATCGCGCTCACCTTCTTCGTCTACGTGATCATCAACGCCGGCATGGTCACCGGTCTGGTACCGGTGGTCGGCGTGCCGCTACCGCTCGTCAGCTACGGGGGTAGTTCGGTGGTGACGGTGCTGTCAGGTTTCGGTATTCTCATGTCGCTCTTCTCGCATCGGAAGCTGATGGGCTAAGGAGCGCTTCAGTGCTGCGTTCGATCCTCTTCGCCCTGCTCTCACTCACCGTGTTGGTCCGGCCCGCCGCTGCGGCGCCGGACACCGGCGCGCACTTCCCGCGCGCGCCCCTGGAGCGCTTCGCCGCGCAGGTCGCCCGCCGCGACGGGCTGAACCGCGCCCGCGTGCTGTGGATCCTGCGCCAGGCGCGCCCGCAGCCCTCGATCGTCGCGATGATGAACCGCCCGGCCGAGCAGGTCCTGAAGTGGTGGCAGTACCGGCGGATCTTCCTCACCCCGCAGCGCATCGATGAGGGTGCGGCGTTCTGGCGCGCGCACCACCGCTCGCTCGAGCGCATCGGCGCCGAACAGGGCGTCAATCCGCGCTACATCGTGGCGATTCTCGGCGTGGAGACCTACTACGGACGGCTCACCGGCTCGTTCCGCGTGCTCGATGCGCTCAGCACGCTCGCGTTCGACTATCCGCAGCGCGGGCACTTCTTCGCCGGGCAGCTCGAGCGCTTCCTGGTGCTGACGCAGCGCGACGGGCTCGACCCGCTCAGCGTGAAGGGCTCCTACGCCGGCGCCATGGGCCCGATGCAGTTCATGCCGTCGGCCTATCTGCGCTACGCGGTGAGCACCGGCAAGGGCCCGCCGAACCTGTTCACCAACTGGGATGACATCTTCGCCAGCGTCGCGCACTACCTGCGCGCGCACGGCTGGCAATACGGCGCGCCGGTGCTCTCGCGGGTGCGCATCGAGCCAGGCGCTCACTTTGCGGTCGATCCGGACAGGCTCGCGCTCGACCGCACCGTCGGCACGCTCGCCGCCGAAGGCGTCGAGCTGGCCCGGCACGAACCGCCCGGGACGCGCGCGGTGCTGCTGCTGGCGCACACGCGCAGCGGACCGATCTACCGGGTGGGCTTCAACAACTTCCACGCGCTGCTGTCGTACAACTACAGCAAGCTCTACGTCATGGCCGTGAACGCGCTGGCGCAGGCGATCGCCCAGCGGGTGCACGCATTACCCGCGACGGCGGTGGCCGCCGCAGGACCGGATCGGCAGCGGTGAGGCGTGCCGGCGGCGAGCGACTCGTCGCGCTCGGGACATTACTCCTCGCCGCCTTCTTAGGCGGCTGCGCCACCAGCAGGCACTTCGTCGGCAGCCCGGCGCGCGGACTGCCGCCGCTGCCGACCGACTGGCGCGCCATTCCGAATCCCGTGCCGCGCTACCTGCCGCCGGCCCCGCTCGGCAATCCCCCCTCCTACACCGTCGACGGCAAGCGCTACTACGTGCTGGCGAGCGCCGCCGGCTACCACCAGATCGGCGTCGCCTCGTGGTACGGCCCGAACTCTCAGGGCCGCACCACTGCCGACGGGGACCGCTACGACATGTACGCCATGACCGCGGCCAACAAGGTGCTGCCGCTGCCGACCTACGTGCGCGTCACCGACCTGTCGAACGGACGCAGCGTCATCGTCAAGGTCAACGACCGCGGACCCTTCGTCGCACACCGCCTGATCGACCTGTCCTACGTCGCGGCCGCCAAGCTCGGCATGCTCGGTACGGGCACGGCACTGGTCGACGTGCAGGCCCTCACCCCGGGCAGCCCCACCTCGCTGTCCGAGGCGATGCAACCGGTCGGCGCGCCCCTGTACGTGCAGGTGGGCGCCTTTGGCGTGCCGGCCAATGCCGAGCGGGTGCTGGCGCGGCTTCAGTCCGCCGGCCTGCCCGGCCCGTTCATTCTCTCTCCATCGGTCACCGGTGGGACGCTGTACCGCGTGCGGGTCGGCCCCGTATACGACGTGGCCGAGTATGATGCGCTCGCCGCACGGCTGGCCGCGCTCGGCTACCCCGGCGCGATCCTGGTCAAGCCGTGAGCCGCAGCGCGCGTGGCCGAGAGAACTATCCGGCGTCGGCGTAATCTTATTCTGCGCCACCCGCCGCACCATCCCCTAAGGAGGAATCGCCTCATGTCCCGCTCTTCTGTCCTGGCCGTCCTGTCGGCCGCCGCGCTGCCGGTCCTGGCGGCGCTCGCACCGGCGGCTCAGGCCGCTGCCGCCCCGGCAGCCCAGGCGACGCTCGCCGGCGCGACGGTGGCCGTGCCGGTACCGCCGCCGCCGGCCCTCAACGCCCACGCGTTCATGCTGGTCGACTTCAACACCGGGCAGGTGCTCGCGGCGAAGAACGCCAATGACAAGATGCCGATGGCGAGTCTGACGAAGCTCATGACCGCCTACATCGTGTTCTCGGCGCTGAAGAGCGGCCAGCTCTCGCTCGACACCCCGGTGACCATCAGCAATGCGGCGTGGCGCACCGGCGGCTCGCGCATGTTCCTGAACCCCGGCTCCCAGGTCTCGGTGCTGAACCTGCTGAAAGGCATGATCGTCGAGTCGGGCAACGACGCCACGGTCGCCCTGGCGCAGAAGGTCGGCGGCACGCAGGCCGGCTTCGTCACGCTGATGAACGACTACGCGCGCCGCCTCGGCCTGAACTCGACGCACTACGAGGATGTCGACGGGTTGCCGAAACCGGATCACTACACCACCGCGCGCGACCTCGCCACGCTCGCCTCGGACATCATCCGCGACTTCCCGCAGTATTACTTCATCTTCAAGATCAAGACCTTCACCTGGGATCACATCACGCAGCGCAACCGCGTCACGCTGCTGTGGACCGACCATTCGGTCGACGGCATGAAGACCGGCTACACCGATGCGGCCGGCTACTGCATGGTGGTGTCCGCCGAGCGCAACGGGATGCGTCTGGTGTCGGTGGTGCTCGGGGCCCCGAGCTGGAACGGGCGCGTCAGCGATAGTCAGGCGCTCATCAACTACGGCTTTAATTTCTACGAGAACGAGAACGTCGAGGCCGCGCGGGCGGTGGTCGCCAAGCCACGCGTGTTCAAGTCGGCCGCGGGATTCGCGACCGTGGGCCCTCAGCTGCCGGTGGTGGTCACCGTGCCGCGCGGACCGGACGCGACACTCAGCACCCGAATCCTTTGGAACCACTGGCCGCTCACCGCGCCGATCGCCGCTGGAGTCAACGTCGGCACGCTGCTGGTGCTCAACGGTGCCGGTCAGCAGATCGACAGCACGCCGCTCGTGACGCTCAGCGCGGTTCCCGAGGGGGGATGGATCACGCGGCTGATCGACGACGTCCGGCTGTGGCTCTGAGCGCCCCGGCACCACTGCGAGCACTCCCATGGCCGATCCGTATCCGACCTGTTACCTCAACGGCGAGTACCTGCCGCTCGAGGCGGCGCGCATCTCGCCGCTCGACCGGGGGTTCTTGTTCGGCGACGGCGCCTACGAGGTCATGCCGGTCTACGGCGGGCGACCGTTTCGGCTCGCGGCGCATTGCGCGCGCCTGAGCCGCAGCCTCGCGGCACTGCACATGGACGATCCGCTCACGGCCGCACAATGGCGGGACGTGTTCGCCACGCTGATCGGCGCATCCGCAAGCGCCGATCTGTACCTCTACTGGCAAGTCACCCGCGGCGCCGAGTCCGGCCGTACGCATGCGCCACTGCCGCAGATCGCGCGGACGGTGTTCGCGTTTGCGGCGCCGTGGCCGGCGCCGCCGGCGGATCTGGCCGAGCGTGGCGTCGAGTGCGTCACCGCCGCCGACACGCGCTGGTCGCGCTGCGACATCAAGTCGACGGCACTGCTCGCCAACGTGCTGCTGCGTCAGCTCGCAGTCGATGCGGGGGCCGCCGAGACGATCCTGATGCGCGACGGCCACCTGACCGATGCCTCGGCATCGGCGGTCCACGTGGTGGTACGCGGGGAGGTGCTCACCCCGCCGAACTCGCACGAAATCCTGCCGAGCACCACACGCACCGTGATCGAGGAGCTCGCCGGTCGCGCCGGCGTGCCGTGGCGCGCCGCGCCGGTGAGCGAGGCGCAGCTGCGCGCCGCAGAGGAGATCTGGATTTCCGCGGCCACGCGCGAGGTGCAGCCGGTCACGCGCCTCGACGGGCAGCCGGTGGGCACGGGACGCCCGGGCGCTCTCTGGCGGCGCGTGCATGGCGCGTTCCAACAGTGGAAGCGCGATCTGCAGGGAGCACCGTGGTGAACCCGTCCGTGCTCGAATTTCCGACCGAGTATCCGATCAAGATCATCGGCCGGCCGTCCGACGAGTTCCGCGCCCGCATCCACGCGGTGGTCCTGCGCCACGCCCCGGGACTGGAGTCCGAGCGGGTGAGCGAGCGCTTGAGCGGCAACGGCAACTTCCTGTCGATTTCCTACCAGCTGCTCGCCGAGAGCCGCGAGCAGATCGAGGCGCTGATCGAAGAATTGAAAGCCTGCGACGGGGTGATGATGCTGCTGTGAGCGCGCCCTAGCGTGGGCGGGCGCGCTGCGGCACGAGCAGCGGCAGCGCCGCGATCAACCCCAGCAGCACGAGCACGCACAGGAAGGAGCCTTCCGGCCCGTCACGCCCGCCGCTGAGGTACAGCCCGCCCTGCGGCTGCAACGTCAGCAGCCGGCCGAATGAGCGCATGCCGCTGTCGGCGCTGCCGTAGAAATAACTCTCCGCCCAATCCCACGCGGCGTGCATGCCGATCACCCACCACAGCGTGCCGGTCCGGCGGATCGCCAGGCAGAACAGCACGCTCACCAGCGCCGCGGTGATCAGCCCGGTGGGATTCTCCCCGACGTTCAGACCGTGGGCCGCGCCGAACGCGAGCGTGACCGCGATCGCCGCCGTCCAGAATCCGTGGGCCTCGCGCAGCGTCGCGAAGAGGTAACCGCGAAAGGCAATCTCCTCGAAAAACCCGATCAGCAGCGCCGCGACCAGCCAGGCGAGTCCCGAACGGACAGCGGCCGCAGGCGGCAGTGTCGGCCCGAGCAGCCGCGCCCCGCCGAACACGAGCAGCGCAGCGACCAGGACGCTCAGCAGCGCGAACCCGACGGCGAAGCCGCTCGTCAGATCGCGCGCCCGGTGCCCCGGCTGCAGTCCTATGGCACGCAGCGGCCGGCCTTCGAGCGTCGTCATGATCGCGCTCGCCGCCAGTGCGCACAGCAGCGCCAGCGCCTCCTGAAAACTCGTCAGCCAGGCCGGCATCTCCCCGCTGGTGTGTACGCGGGCGAACGCCGCATGCAGCGGGCGCTGCCATGCGGGCACGGCGCTGAGCACCCCGTGCATCAGCGCCGACAATCCGAAGGCGAGCAGCCCGAACACGACGACGAACAGCACGGCGCGCACGGCCGCCCGCATGCCTTGATCATCGAACAGGAGCCGGATCAGCCCACGCGGCACGCCGCGAACGGGCTGCTCGATCGGGCGCCGAAGACAGCCGCGCAGACGCACCCGGCGGCCGCTCAGTCCCGGGACCGGGCGGCGGGCGCCGCCGCGTACAGCCGCTCGAGCAGGTGGGGCAGCAGCCCCTCGCCGGCGGCGCCCGCAGACTCGATGGCCGCAAGATCCGCGAGCCGGGTCATCTCCAGACCCGCATAGCCGCAGGGATTGATCTGGCGGAACGGCGCCAGATCGTTGCACACGTTGAGCGCAATCCCGTGATAACTCGCGCCGCGCCGCACGCGGATGCCGACGCTGGCGAGCTTACGGCCGGCAACGTAGACCCCCGGGGCACTGCGGCGGCGCTCGGCCTCGATGCCGAGCGCGGTTGCGAAGTCGATCACGGCGCACTCGAGCGCACTGACCAGATCGCGCACGCCGAGGCCGGCGCGGCGCAGATCCACCAGCGGATACACCACCAGCTGTCCCGGTCCGTGATAGGTCACCTGGCCGCCCCGGTCGATGCGCACCACCGGAATCTCGCCCGCACCGAGCACGTGCGCCGGATCGGCATTCATCCCGAGCGTGAACACCGGCGGATGCTCGAGCAGCCAGAGCTCATCGGGCGTCGCGCCGCTGCGCTCGTCGGTGAAGCGCTGCATGGCGCGCCAGGTGGGTTCGTACTCAACGCACCCCAGCCGGCGCACCACCGGCGCCGGCGGCGCCAGAGGCGCCGCGGGCTCGGTCGCCGCGTACGCCGGGGAGCAGCTCACTGCGGCGGCGCTGCGAGGCGCGTGTTGTCGAGCCCGGCGTTGTTGCGGTTCAATGCCTGCTCGGCGCGGTAACTGGAGCGCACCAGAGGGCCGGAGACGCACTCGAGGAATCCCAGGCCGAGGGCGTATTCGCGGTGCGCATCGAATTGCGCCGGGGTCACGAACCGCTCCACGGGCAGATGGTTCGCGGTCGGGCGCAGATACTGCCCGAGCGTGACCAGATCGACGCCGGCGGCACGCAGATCGCGCAGCGTCTCCTCGATCTCCGCGTCGCGCTCCCCCAGACCGAGCATCAGCCCGCTCTTGGTGAGAATCCCGGGCCGGTGCTGCTTGGCGTGGCGCAGCACCTCGAGCGTCCGGTCGTAGCCGGCGCGCGGATCGCGCACCGGGTGGGTGAGGCGGCGCACGGTCTCGATGTTCTGCGCGAACACCTCGAGACCGGAGTCGACCACGGTCTCGATGGCAGCGGCCTGACCCTGGAAGTCCGGTGCGAGCGCCTCGACGGCGGTGTCGGGGTTGCGCCGTTTGATGGCGCGGATGCACGCCGCATAATGAGCCGCGCCGCCGTCCGGCAGATCGTCGCGGTCAACGGACGTCAGCACCACGTACTTGAGCTTCATCAGCTCCACCGTGCGCGCGCTGTTTTCCGGCTCCTCGGGATCGAGCCAGCCGCGCGGATTGCCGGTGTCGACCGAGCAGAAGCGGCAGGCGCGCGTGCACACCGCGCCCATCAGCATGAGCGTCGCCGTGCCGGCGTTCCAGCACTCCCCGATGTTCGGGCACTTCGCCTCCTCACACACCGTCGCCAGACGGTGCTCTTTGACGAGCGCCTTGACGGCCTGGAAGCCGCCCCCGGTCGGGGCTCGGGCCCGCAGCCAGTGCGGCTTGCGCCCGAAGGCCTCGCGCGCCAGCGGTGCGGACCCCTTGATGCCATCGCGGATCGCGGTAAAGCCTTGCGGGGTCAGGTATTTCTCGCCGCTGCGGGCGCTGCCCGACTCGGCGACCACGGGGATGTCTTTGAGGCTGGACATGGCCCTATTGTACGGCGGGGGCGTCCCGGACCCTAATCGGGTGCCCGCGCGCGCACGTGCGCATCGAGCCACGCCAGGCGCTGCGGGGAGCCGACGTCGAACCACTCGCCGCGGTACACCTGCCCGCGCAGCCGCCCGGCGGCGATGGCGCGGCGCAGCAGGGGCAGCAGCGCGAAGCGTCCCTCGGGGCAGCCGGCGAAGAACTCCGGGCGGTAGATCCCGATGCCGGTGTAGGTGAAGCGCTCCTCACCGTGCTCGAGCACCCTCTGATCGCTGAGCGCGAAATCCCCGCGCGGATGATGCTCGGGATTCGGGGCGAGCACGATGCTCGCGTGCGCCTCGGGCGGCAGCGGACCGAGGGCAGCAAACTCCAGATCCGTCCAGACGTCGGCGTTCACCACGAGGAAGGGCTCGGCGCCGAGCAGCCCCAGGGCGGCGGCGATGCCGCCGCCGGTCTCGAGCGGCACCGGCCCCTCCTCGCTGTAGCGGATCTCAAGGCCGTAGCGCGCCCCGGTTCCGAGCGCCGCGCGGATGCGCTCGCCGAGCCAGGACAGGTTGATCACCACCTCGCCGATGCCCGCGCGCGCGAGCTTCTCCAGGTGGTACTCGATGAGCATCCGCCCGGCGAGCGGCACCAGCGGCTTCGGCACCGTGTCGGTGAGCGGTCGCAGCCGCTCGCCGCGCCCGGCCGCGAGCACCATGGCCTTCATGGTCCCGATCCGAGCGCGCACGCCGTGGCGCGCGGCAGCTCGGCGGCGACCGGCCCCTGCAGCAGCGCCCCGAGCGCTGCGAGCTGCGGGTACTCGCGGCAGGTCTGCTGCAGGTAGTGCAACGTCAGGGGCAGATCACGCAGGTAGCCGGCCTTGCCATCACGGTGCCACAGGCGGGCGAAGATGCCGAGCACCTTCAGATGCCGCTGCACGCCGATCAGGTCGAACCAGCGCAGGAACTCCCCCTCGTCGCGCCCGGCGAGCGCGCTGCCGCCGAGCTGCGCCCGGTAGCGGCTCACCCAGGCGCACACCCGCTCGCGCGGCCAGGCGATGTAACAGTCCTTCAGCAGCGACACCAGGTCGTAGCCGACCGGCCCGCGCAACGCGTCCTGAAAATCGATCACGCCGGGATTGCCCGATGCGGTGACCATGAGATTGCGCGAGTGGTAGTCGCGGTGCACGAACACCTGTGGTTGCCCCAGGGCCTCCTCGATGAGCCACTCGAAGGTCGCCTCGAGCGCCGCGCGGGTCTGCTCCGGCAGGCGCAAGCGAAGGTGGCGGGCGAGAAACCACTCGGGCATCAGGTCCATCTCGCGCTTAAGTGCGGCGCGATCGTACGGGGCGAGTTCGGCCGCGGCCTCTGCACCGCGCAGCTGCAGCCGCGCGAGCGTCTCGAGCGCATCGCCATACAGTGAGTCCGCCGCATCCGCCTCGCCGAGGCGCGCCAGGTACGGCGTCGTGCCCAGATCCTCCAGCAGCACCAATCCGCGCTCGATGTCCGCGGCATGGACGTGAGGCACGTGGATCCCGAGCGGTTCGAGCAGCCTCGAGACGCGCAGGTACGGTCGGACATCCTCGCGACCGGGTGGCGCATCCATGACCACGTACGTGCCGTCGGCGCAAAACGCTCGAAAATAACGCCGGAAACTCGCATCGCTCGATGCGGGCTCGATGCGCGCGGCGCGGAGGTTCAGATCGCGCGAGAGCCAGTCCTCGAGCAGCGCGAGGCGCGCGTCAGGTTCAACCATGGAGTGCTTTGGGCCGACGGGAATCCGGGCCTGCCATTATAATCGGCTCCCTCATGCCGCGTTGCAGCCTACTCTGGACCGCCCTGCTGTCGTTCGGCGGCCTCATCCCGCATTACGCCCGGGCCGCCGAGACGCCGACCCCGGCGCCGCCGCAGGCGCTGCCCGGCACGGCGAACGGCACAGCCCGCAAAGCGGCCGAGCAGCGCCTTGCGGCCGACGGGGCCGTGCACGCCACGGCCGACCGCGCGCTCTACGGCAAGGACGGGCAGCTGAGTCTCTCCGGGCACGTGCTGCTGCGCCAGGGCGAGCGCGAGATCCGCGCCAACCACCTGCAGTACGACAACCGCACCGGCGCGCTGAGCACCCGAGGCGGGATCCAGTACACCGATCCGCTCATCGAGGTCACCGGCAAGGGTGGGAGCTACTCCCCCGAGAACGGCGCGCTGTTCGACTCCGCGCACTTCGCTTTGCGCGGACGCGTCGCGCACGGCACGGCGCACCTGATGCACCTGACGCCGGGCGGGCTCCTTCAGCTGCAGGGCGTGAGCTTCACCACCTGCCCGCAGGTCAAACCCTCCTGGGTGTTGCGGGCGACGTCCATCACGCTGCACCCGCGCTCGCACATCGGCTACGCCCGCGACGCGCGCATCGACCTGCACGGCGTGCCGATTCTGTACCTGCCGTGGGTATCCTTTCCGCTCGGCAACGTGCGCAAGAGCGGCTTTCTGTTCCCGACGCTGGGCAATACCTCGCGCGGCGGGCTGCAGATCTCGGCGCCGTTTTACTGGAACATCGCGCCGAACGCGGACCTGACCGTGGTGCCGACCGAGTACCAGCACCGCGGCGTGGACCTCGGCGGGGAGGTTCGCTGGCTGACCCGCCGCCAGTACACCGACCTGAAGTGGGATTACCTGCCGAACGACGCGAGCTACCTCGGCGGGCGTACCCGCGGGCGGGTCTCGCTGCACAGCGTGATGCGCCTGCCGCACCGGCTGCGCCTGCTGCTCGACGGGGAGAATGTTAGCGACAGTGCGTACTTCGAGGACTTCGCCACCGGGCCGCAGGGCACGAGCACGGCCTTCCTCGACCGGCGTGCGGAACTCTCCTACCGCACCGTGCACTGGAACATCCGCGGCCTCGCCCAGCAGTTCCAGACCATCGACAGCTCGCTGCCGCTGAACGAGCGGCCCTATGCGCGCCTGCCCGACCTGACGGCGGCGGCCGACTACGGCTGGGGACCGGGCGATCTGCTGCGCTACGGGTTCAAGTCCGAGCTGGTCGACTTCCAGCGCTCCGATCACTCCACGGCGGTGAGCGGCTGGCGCCTCGATGCCATGCCGCGGGTCTCGCTGAACTTCGACGGCCCGGGGTATTTCATCCGCCCGGCGATCGCATGGCGCTACACCCAGTACGAGCTGCGCCACACGGCGCTCGGCCAACCCGATGCGCCCTCGCGCAGCCTGCCGATCGCGAGCTTCGACACCGGCCTGACGCTCGAGCGCACCGCCGGTCGGCGGCTGATCACCATCGAGCCGCGGGTGATGTACCTGTACGTGCCGTACCGCAATCAGAACAACCTGCCGATCTTCGACACGGGGCTGCCGGACCTCGAGCCGGTCGAGCTGTTCCGCACCAACCGCTACGTGGGCGCCGACCGCGTCGGGGACGCCAACCAGGTGAGCGCGGCGGTCACCACGCGGCTGCTCGGTACCGCAACCGGCCAGCAGTACCTCTCGGCGACCCTCGGGGAGGCCTTCTACTTCCAGACCCCGCGCGTGACGCTGCCGGGGGAGACCGTGCAGACCGACCGGCGCTCGGACATCATCGCCGAGCTGTCCTTGACGGCGTTCAAGCATTGGAGCGCCCGGGCCGGCGTGCAGTGGAACCCGCAGGCCTCGCGCACGCAACGCGCGCAGGTGACGCTGCAGTACCAGCCGGGCCCGAACCGGGTCATCAATCTCGGCTACCGCTACGAGCGCGACTCGTTCGAGCAGGCGACGGCCAACGCGCTGCTCTGCAGCACCACCCCCGGGGTGGCCGCCGGCAGCTCCTGCGGCATCCAGCAGGCGGAGGTTTCCGCCGCCTGGCCGATCGGACGGCACTGGAGCCTCTTCGCCCGCGGCATCTACTCGCTGCAGGACCACGAAGCACTGGAGAGATTCGTCGGCTTCGAGTACCGTGCCTGCTGCTGGAGCGTGCGGCTCGGCGCCCGGCGCTACGTGGCCGTTCGCCCGGCGCTGCAGCCGGTGGGCGTGGCGCAGCGCACCGGGGCCCAGGACACTGGCATTTACCTGCAGGTGGAACTCACGGGCCTCGCCAGTGTCGGATCAGCGCCGGATGCTTTCCTCTCCGAGGCCATCCCCGGCTACACTCCGGCGGCCATGACCTCCCCGGCACCCCATCCTTAGAAGAGCGATCGAGGACTGAAGCGCATGCGGCGGCACTTTTTCTTCTCCCCCCAGACCCCTCGGCACACCCGCGCGACGGGTCTTACGCACGGGGTCTGGTTCGCTGCGCTGTGCGCGACGGCGACGCTCGCGCTGCTGCCCGGCCGGGCGCTCGCCCAGACCCGCGACCTCTCGACCCAGGGGGAGCTGATCGACCGCATTGCCGCGATCGTCAACAACGGCGTGATCATGCAGAGCCAGCTCGACAGCCGCGTGCACCAGGTGGTCGCGGAGCTCAAAGCCCAGGGGCTCACCCCGCCGGCCCAGAGCGTGCTGCGCAAGCAGGTGCTCAACAGCCTGATCCTGCAGAAAGTCCAGCTGCAGCAGGCCCAGCAGGACGGCATCACGATCTCCGACGACACGCTGAACGCGGCGCTGCAGAACGTCGCGAAGCGCAACGGGATCCCCTTTGCCGACCTGCCGACGGCCCTTGCGCAGCAGGGCATCAACTACGCCGATTACCGCGACCAGATGCGCGATCAGCTGCTCATCGGCCTGCTGCGCGAGCGCGACGTGCTGCAGCGCATCGTGGTCACGCCGCGCCAGATCGACCAGTTCCTCGCGCACCAGGCCGATGCGCCCACGGCCGGCGAGGAATACAACGTATCGCACATCCTCATCGCCGTGCCGCCGAACGCCACGCCGCAACAGCTCGCCGCCGCGCAGCATCTGGCCGACAGAGTCGACGCGCTCGCCAAAGCGGGCAAGAACTTCGGCAAGCTCGCGGTCACCTACTCCAACAGCGGCGATGCGCTCAAGGGCGGCAACCTCGGCTGGCGCAAGGGTATTGACCTGCCGACCTTCCTCACCCAGGTCGTGCCGACACTGAAGCCCGGGGAGGTGAGCGCACCGATCCGCACGCCGTCCGGCTTTCACATCGTGAAGCTGAACCAGGTGCGCCGCAATGTGCACAAGGACATCGTCGCGCAGGTGCACGTGCGCCACATCCTGCTCATTCCGAACGCGCTGCAGGACAACGCCACGGTGCGCGAGCGCCTGGAGAAGATCCGCAAGGAAATCCTCTCCGGCAAGGTGAAGTTCTCCGTGATCGCCGCCTCGGTCTCGCAGGACCCGGGGTCAGCTTCGCAGGGCGGGAATCTGGGCTGGCAGAGCCCGGACGCCTTCACGCCGCGCTTCGCCAAGGCGATCAGCAAGCTCAAAGTGGACCAGATCAGCCAGCCCTTCCAGACCCGCTTCGGGTGGCACATCGCCGAGCTCCTCGGACGCCGCCAGTTCGATGAGACGAAGGAAATGAAACGCCTGCACGCCATGGAGGCGATCCGCGCCAGCCGCGCTGACGAGGACGCCGAGTTGTGGCTGCAGCGGCTGCGCGATGATGCCTACGTGAAGATTCTCAGCGACTGAGCCGAGCCCCATGGCGCCGCGGATCGTCCTGACCTCGGGGGAGCCCGCCGGCGTCGGCCCCGACCTGTGCCTCGCGATCGCGGCTCGGGCGCTGCCGTGCGAGCTGGTGTGCCTGGCCGATGCGGCGCTGCTCGCCGAACGGGCCCGGCAGCTCGGGCTCGCCGTCGAACTGCAGCCCTACCGCCCCGAGGCGCCCTGCCCGCACCAGCCCGGCCGCCTCATCGTCGAGCATCACGCGCTCGCCGCGCCGTGCACGCCCGGGCGGCTCGAGGTGCGCAATGCGCGTTACGTGACCGGGCTGCTCGAGCGGGCCTGCGCCGGCGCCCTCGCCAGAGAGTTCGCGGCCATCGTCACCGCCCCGGTGCACAAGGGCGTCATCAACGATGCCGGGGTACCCTTCACCGGCCACACGGAATTCTTCGCCGAGCGCACCGGGGCGAGTCCGGTCATGATGCTCGCCACCGGGACGTTGCGCGTGGCGCTCGCCACGACCCACCTGCCGCTCGCGCGGGTGAGCGCGGCGATCACCCGCGAGTCGCTGTGCGCGACCCTCGCCATCCTCGATCACGACCTGAGACGCTGGTGGGGGCTCGCGCGGCCGCGCATCGGCGTCTGCGGGCTCAACCCGCACGCCGGCGAGGGCGGACACCTCGGCGATGAGGAAATCCGGGTGATCGGCCCGGCGATCGCCGCCATGCGTGAACGCGGCCTCGAGGTGAGCGGCCCGCTGCCGGCGGACACGGTGTTCGTGCCGCGCGTGCTCGCCCACTACGACGCGGTGCTCGCCATGTATCACGATCAGGGTCTGCCGGTGATCAAACACGCTGGCTTCGACTCTGCGGTGAATGTGACGCTCGGGCTGCCGATCCTGCGCACCTCGGTCGATCACGGGACCGCCCTCGAGTTGGCGGGCACCGGGCGCGCCGAGCCGGGCAGCCTCGTGGCGGCCCTCGAGCTGGCGGTCGCGCTCACTAAGCGGCGCGACCCGTGAGGCGCGGCGCGCCGCAGGGCCGAACGGCCACCGCGCCGCGCGCGCGCAAGCGTTTCGGGCAACACTTCCTGCACGACCCGGCGGTGCTCGAACGCATCGCCGCGGCGGTCGCGCCGGGCCCCGAGGACCGCCTGGTGGAGATCGGACCGGGCCGCGGCGCGCTCACCGAGTACCTGCTCGGCACCCCGTGCCGAAGCCTCGATGCCGTGGAGATCGACCGCGACCTCGCCGCGCTGCTGCGCGAGCGCTTCGCGGCCGAGCCACGCTTCACGCTGCGTGAGGCCGATGCGCTGAAGTTCGATTTCTCGGGCCTCGCCGAGGAGCGCGGCGCGCGGCTGCGCGTGGTAGGCAACCTGCCGTACAACATCTCCACGCCGCTGCTGTTTCATCTGCTCGAGAGCGCCAGCTCGATCCTCGACCTGCACGTGATGCTGCAGCGCGAGGTCATCGAGCGCATGGCGGCCGCGCCGGGCGATCCGGCCTACGGGCGTCTGACGGTGATGCTCGCCCCCTGGGTGGATGTCGAGCCGCTGTTCGAGGTCGGTCCCGGCGCCTTCCAGCCGCCGCCGCAGGTCTGGTCCGCCGTCGCCCGCCTGACGGTCCGCGCCGCGCCGCGCTTCCCGGTGCACCCCGGCTTCGCAGCCCTGGTTGCGGCGGCGTTTTCCCAGCGGCGCAAGACGGTGCGCAACAGCCTGCGCGGACGGGTCAGCCTCGAGCAGATCGAGCGCTGCGGCATCGACCCGGGCGCCCGGCCCGAGACGCTCGCCCCGGAGCAGTTCAACGCGCTCGCCCAGGTGTCCGCGGCAGCGGATTGAGCTACGCTCTCGGGCATGACCGGGGAGTCCTACCGCCGTATTCTCGTCGTCCTCGATCTGCGCGAGGACAGTCTGCACGTCGGCCGCCACGCCGCGGCGCTCGCCGCACGCCTGCAGGCGGAAATCGAGCTGCTGCACGTGGTCGAGCTGCTGCCCGTCGAGCCGATGTCCGAGGCGCTCATCACCAGCGCGGGCGTCGAGGACGCACTGGTGCAGCGCGCCCGCACCCACCTGGCCAAGCTCGCCGGACAGCTCGGCCTCGGCGCCGCCCCATGCTGGGTGGAATCCGGCAACGTCAAAGCCGAGATCGTACGCGTTGCGCGCAAACGTCAGGCCGACCTGATCGTGCTCGGCAGCCGCGAGCGTCACGGCATGTCGATCCTGGTGAACTTCACCGAGGACGCCGTCCTGCACGCGGCACCCTGCGACGTGCTCGCGGTGCGCGTGAAGCGCGCGGGTGCACCGCGCCCGGAGTGAGGCGCGCGGCGCGCATCGCCCCCCGGGCTGCGCCCCGGTAGACTAGCGGCGTATGAGCGCGCCGCACAAAATCCGCATCGACGTCGAGACCAGCTATCTCGGCGAGCAGTCCAATCCCCGCGAACAGCGTTACGTGTTCGCCTACACCATCACCATCCTCAATGAGGGCGTGCAACCGGCGACGCTGCTGAAGCGGCACTGGATCATCACCGACGCCAACGGCGGGGTGAAGGAAGTGCGCGGCGACGGCGTGGTCGGCGAGCAGCCGCGGCTCGAGCCCGGTCAGGGCTTCCGCTACTCGAGCGGCGCGGTCCTGGAGACGCCCGTGGGCACCATGCAGGGCAGCTACCAGATGATCGACGCCAACGGCGAGCCCTTCGAGGCGCCGATCCCGCTGTTCCGCCTCGCCATGCCCGGAATCCTGCAGTGAGCCGATTCGCCATCGGCGACGTGCAGGGCTGCTACGAGGAACTGCGCGAACTGCTCAAGCGGATCGGCTTCTCATCCGACCGCGACCGGCTGTGGTTCGTCGGCGATCTGGTCAACCGCGGACCGCACTCGCTCGAGGTGCTGCGCTTCGTGCGCGCACTCGGGGCGAATGCCGAGACCGTGCTCGGCAATCACGACCTGCACCTGCTGGCGGTGGCGGCCGGCTGCCGCCCGGCGCGCCGTTCCGACACGCTGCAGGCGGTGCTCGAAGCGAAGGACCGCGAGCGGCTGATCGAGTGGCTCACCGAGCGGCCGCTCGCGCACTTCGAGGACGGCGACCTGATGGTGCATGCCGGTATCGTACCGGCGTGGTCGGCGCAGGCCGCGTGCGGGTACGCCCGCGAGGTCGAGACCGAACTGCGCCGCGGCCGCAAGACTCTGTTCGAACACATGTACGGCGATGGGCCGGAGCGCTGGTCCGAGACCCTCGAGGGCTTCGAGCGGCTGCGCTTCATCATCAACACGTTGACGCGTCTGCGCCTGTGCGCCACCGACGGCCGCCTCAATCTGGCGTTGAAGGGCAAGCCGCCGGGCGCGGACTCGCCATGGCTGCCGTGGTTCGACCTCGAGCGCCCGCTGAGCCATGACGTGCGCATCGTCTTCGGCCACTGGTCGGCGCTCGGCCTGACGCTGCGCGAGAACCTCATCGGGCTCGACACCGGGTGCGTCTGGGGCGGGGCGCTCACCGCCTTCGACCTCGAGCGCGGCATCACCACCGCGGTGCCCTCGCGCGGTTATCAATCGATCGATTCCTGAGGAGACCCGCCGTGGATGCGCTGAAGCCGCTGAACTTCCCGCAGTGGATCGAGGACAACCGTCACCTGCTGAAGCCGCCGGTCGGCAACCGCCGCGTGTTCGAGGATGGGGATTTCATCATCATGGTGGTCGGCGGCCCCAACACCCGCCGGGACTATCACGTCGATCCGGGTCAGGAACTGTTCTACCAGCTCGAGGGCGAGATGGTCCTGAAGACGATGCAGGAGGGCCGCGCAGTCGAGGTGCCGATCCGCGCCGGGGAGATGCTGCTGCTGCCGGCGCTCGTGCCGCACTCCCCGCAGCGGCCGGCCGGCACGGTGGGCCTGGTCGTCGAGCGGCAGCGCCGCAGCGGTGAGCGCGACGGATTCCAGTGGTACTGCCCGGGCTGCGCGGCGCTGCTGCACGAGACCTACATCGAGCTGACCGACATCGAGGCGCAGCTGCCGCCGGTGTTCGAGCGCTTCTTCGCCGATCGCGCCGCGCGCACCTGCAAGCGCTGCGGCACGGTGCTCGAGCGCTGAGCCTGGGCGCGATCCTCAGCTTCCGCGCCAGGATGCTTTTCCTTACACTCCTGCGCGACAACCGCAACGGTTGCGCAGGGAGATCGTGATGTCACGCGTCCTCGGGATTCGACTGTTCCTGACTCTCTTCGCACTCGGCTGCCTCGCCAGTGGCGCTCACATCATGCTCGAGCAGTCCGCGGGCGGAGGATTCCCGCTGCAGCTGCAGCCGGTGGCGAACGGACTGTACCGGATCGAGCCGCAGCAGGGCGCGGCCTTTCCGCGCGGACTGCAGGCGGGCGATCTGCTGCCGATCGGCCGCCTCAAACCCACCGATCGGGCCGCGATTCTTGCCACTTACGCCATCCCAGCGGGGACGACCATCACGCTGCCGATCCTCCGTCAGGGCCATTCGCTCGCCGTGACGGTGCGGGCCACTTCCACGCCAAACACGACCTTGGAAGTGGTGGAGTTCAGCGCCATCCAGCTGGCGATGTTCGCGATCGCGATACTGACACTGTGGCGCGGACGTGACACGACGGCCTGGGCCTTGTCGGCCGCTTTTCTCGGCCTAATGTTCATTTCTGGACCACTGCAACTGCCGATCGGGCCGCACTGGGTCATCTGGCGCCACACGCTCAAGGCAGTCGTTGCTGCTGGAATAACGCTGGCGATCTACGCGTTTGCCGATGCCCTCGCGGGCGCCGGCCTGCCCTCGCGGCTTCGCCGCCTAGCTCGTGTCGGCTACGGGCTCTGGGCGCTCGCCATCCTAGCGGTGTCGGAAGCGGCGTATTGGATACAGGTTCGCGCCGGCATCACCGTATTCGCGACGGATCTTGGGCGGATCAAGGCGCTGTTGAGTCTCCCCTACCTGGCGCCGCTGGTCGTCCTCATCGCCGGCTATCGGCGTGCCGCGCACGAGGACCGTCTGCGCATTCGCTGGGTGTTGTGGAGCATCGGGGTGCTCATGGGCAGCAACCTGCTGATACTGATGTCACCAGCATCGTGGCAGACGGTGGCGCTGCAGGTCGTGGCCGTGCTCCAGGCGATGGCGCTGTTGGGCCTGCTGTACGCCGTGCTGCGCACGCGCCTGATCGATGTGGGCTTCGTCATCGATCGCGCCTTGGTGTTTGGTGTGATCACGGCATTGGTGTTCGGCACGTTCTCCGTTCTGGAGCTCGGCGTTCATCAGTTTGCCGTCAGCGATCGGGTCGGCTGGGCATTGCAGGCGCTCGCCGCGCTCATTCTGGCGGTGGTTCTGAGCCCTCTGCACCGGCGACTGGAGAGCTGGATCGAGCAGATCTTCTTTCGCAGCCAGCGCCTCGCCCTGCTCGCGCTCGAGCGCCTGGCGCGCGAATGCCCGTTCGTGGAGCGCGAGACGCACCTGCTGGCGATGACCGTCGAGCGGCTGCGGCCGCACTGCGCCGCAGTCGCGATCTATGAACGGTCCGCCAGCACGTACCGGCGCAGCGCGGCGCACGGCGGACCCTGGCCCGAGGTGCTCGACGCCGATGACGCGGCGTTCGTTGCGTTGCGCGCCACGCATGAGGCGGTGCCGCTCGCCGGACGCGCCTCCGGCCTCGGCTCCGAAGGACTCGCCCTGCCGATGACCGCCGCGCAGTCCGTCATCGGGGCGCTGGTCTGCCGGCCGCGAGACGGGGAACAGTTTGCCGCGGAGATCCGCGCCGCACTGGCCAACGTCGCCCATCATCTGGGCATGGCCCTCATCGGCCTGCGCCACCGCGAGCATGCCCGACTGGTGGCCGACGTGGCCGCGGGCCGCATCGATGCCGAAGCGGCCCGGCGCCGCGCCATCACGCTGCTGGAGGGGGAACTTCCGCAGCTCGGCCCCGCGCCCTGACGCTGCGGGGATTCAGTCGAAGGAGAACTCGAAACGCTCGGGCCGTTGGCTGCCGGCTCGAACCCACGAGGCGTGGCGCGCATCAACGGTGAGAAACCACGTCTGACGCTGACGCACCCCGCCGACAAACGCGCTCAAATTGAGTACACCCGCGCATCCACCGTGCTCGGGGTCCCGCACTGAGGCGTAGCGGATGATCCGTACCTGCGCCTCGCGAGCGCTGCGCGCGAGCTGCTGACAGGCAGCGTAGTTGACCGGATCGCTCCACGCGGCGTGATCTCGTGAGAACGGCGTGCCACGTAAATCGATCGCGGCGCCCGCGGCCGTCGCCTGAAACAGCGTATGCGGCACCGCATCGAGCCGGCTCAGACCGTGACTGTCGCGCACGAACCGCCACCGCCAGTAGCCGAGTTCCGCGCAGGCCGTGCGCGCCGCCTCGGCTCCGTACCAGACCCCCGGATCCTCCGCCGTGCGCAGGCGCGAGCCGTAGGCCGGCGGGGCGTAGCGAAAAGGGGTGTAGAGCAGGTAGTCCACCGTCCGCGCCGCGGTCGGCCGCGGCGGCTTCGCCGCCTCGAGAATCCCCTCGAGAATCTCCTGCTCGGCAAGATCATCGACCAGCGCCCGGGTCGCCGCCACGTGCTGCGCCTCGACGGCGCGCCACAGCGCGAGGCGCGTCGTGCGCGCCTCAGATCCGACCGCGCGCGCCGTCCAGGTAGCGCAGGACATCGAACAATCCCTCGGCGCGCACGATCCGCTCGGCGGGTCGCGCCCCGAGTGCGTCGTTGTCCGAGTGCAGCCAGGCGCGCATCGTCTCGGTGCCGCCGCCCGTGATCGCCGCCAGCGAGCGGTACAGGCGCACGAAGGCAGCGGCGAGTTCCCAGGTCTTGCTGCCCTCGGCGAGGTGCCAGGAACCGGCGGCGAGCCGCGAGACCGTGGCGGGACTCACGCCGAGGACCTGCGCCAGATCGCGCTGGGGCAGATCGAGCTGTTCAGCAGCGCGGACGGTCGCCCGGGAGAGCACCGCCGCCGCCTGCGCATGTCGGGCAGCCTGAGCCATCGTCAACCTCTTGCTGCAGAAATTTTACGCCTATTTTATTTCCTGGACAAAGGGCGCTGCGCGCCGACGCCCGCCCCGGGTGGCCCCGACTCCGGGATCCCGATGCGGTGGGTCGACTTCACTTCTTCCATCACGAAGTAGCTGTGGGTCTGCTGCACGCCGCGGATGCCGGCGATGGTCTCCCCGAGCAGCGTGCGATAGCGCTCCATGTCCTTCACGCGCACCTTCAGCAGGTAGTCGAATCCACCGGCCACCATGTGGCACTCCATGATTTCATCGTGCGCGGCCACCATCTCCTTGAAGCGCTCGAACGCCTCCGGGGTCGTGCGATCCAGCGTCACCTCGACGTACACCAGCAACCCGAGCCCGAGCCGTCTCGCATTCAGGTGCGCGAAATAGCCATTGATGAATCCGGCCGCCTCCAGGCGCCGAATGCGCTCGAGCGTGGGCGTGACCGTTAAATTGACTTCGCGGGCGAGTTGGGACACGGGAACGCGGCCGTCCTGCTGCAGCCGCACCAGCAGCTTGCGGTCGATCCGATCCAGTGCACGAAACCCCGTGGAGGCCGCCTTTTGTCTCATAGCCAGTCAATTTTACTTCTAATGGCGCCAAAATATGAAAATATCCTCTGCCTGCGCGGATAACATGAGCACAATCCTCTAGTTGCCGTTCACCGCACGCATGAATGCCGTACCCGCGCCCGAGGCGCATCCCCAGGACCGCACCGATCTGCAGGCGCTGCGCGAGCGCATGCGCGAGGCCACGCTGCGCCCGGAAACCCCCGCCGTCGAGGCGCTCAGCGCCGAGCTGCTCACCGTTGCCGAACCGCTCGCCGCGGCGCGCGAGCAGGCGATGCGCTGGGTCGGCGCCGCCCGCACCGAAGCGCGCGCCGGCTCGCTGGTCGAGTCTCTGCTCGGCCAGTTCGCGCTCGACAGCGCCGAGGGCAAGGCGCTGATGAGTCTCGCCGAGGCGCTGCTGCGCACCCCGGATGACGTGAGTGCCGACCGGCTCATCGCCGAGCGCCTGCGGGCGCTGCGCTCCGGCGGCACGGACGCGAACCTCAAGGTGCGCCTCGGCCTGGCGCTGCTGCGCACGGCCGGACGGGTGTTGCCGGATGCGTACGCACTGCTCACCGAGAATCCCGCGCCCCGTCATCTGCTCGCGCCGACGACCCGGCGCGTCATGCGCCGCGCGATGCGCCTGATGGGCCATGCGTTCATCGTCGGGGAGTCCATCGAGGCGGCGCTGGCGCGTGGCGCGAAACACCCCGAGCTCGCACTGTGCTCCTTCGACATGCTCGGCGAGGGAGCGCGGACCGACGCGGATGCCGAGCGGTACTTCCAGGCGTACCACGACGCCATCGAAGCACTCGGCCGTCAACCGGCCGGAGCCGTGCACGCGCGCTCGGGCATTTCCGTGAAGCTCTCAGCGCTCGAACCCCGCTACCAACTCACGCAGCGACCGCGCGTGCTCGAGCAGCTGGTACCGCGCGTCATGGCGCTGACGCGTGCGGCCTGTCGCGCCGGCATCGGCCTGACCCTCGATGCGGAGGAGGCCGACCGGCTCGACCTGTCGCTCGACGTCATCGAGGCGGTGGCGCGCGACCCCGAGACCCGCCACTGGGAGGGACTCGGCCTCGCCGTACAGGCGTACGGCCGGCGCGCGCCGCTCGTCATCGACTGGGTCGCCGCGCTGGCGCGCTCGAGCGGCCGGCGCATGAGTACGCGGCTGGTCAAGGGCGCCTACTGGGATGCGGAGATCAAACGCGCGCAGGAGCGAGGTCTGGCGAGTTTCCCGGTCTATACGACCAAGTCCTTCACGGATGCCAGCTACCTGGTGTGCGTGCGGCGCTTGTTCGCCGCGCAGGACGTCATTTACCCGCAGTTCGCCACTCACAACGCGCTCACCGTCGCCGCCGTGGCGGCGCTCGCCCCGCCCGGCGCGGTGTACGAATACCAGCGCCTGCACGGCATGGGTCAGGCGCTGTACTCGGTGGTGCGCACCGAGCGGCCGCAACTGCCCCCGGTGCGCGTCTACGCCCCGGTCGGAACCCACCAGGACCTGCTGCCCTACCTGGTGCGCCGCCTGCTCGAAAATGGCGCCAACACCTCGTTCGTCCATCATTTCCTCAACAAACGCATTCCCGTGGAGCACGTCGTGGGACAGATCCTTCCCGAAGTCAGTCAGCGCCCCTCTGCCGTGCGCGAGCCGCCGCAGCTGTACGGCTCGCGCGCCAACTCCCGCGGCGCGGACCTCGGCAACCCGGCGGAGCTCGCCGCGCTGCTCGCGGCACTGAAGAGCGCACAGGGACGGCGCTACTCGGGCGGACCGCTGCTCGCCACCGGCACCGGCGCCCCGGCCGACACGCCCGTGCGCTCGCCGATTGACGGTGAAATCGTCGGTCTCTCCCGCGATGCCACCGAGACAGAAATCGTGGCCGCCATGGAAGCCGCGGCGCAGGCTCAGCCGGCCTGGGACCAGACCCCCGCCGAGGAGCGCGCCGCCTGCCTGGAGCGTGCCGCGGATCTGCTCGAGCAGCGGCGCGACGCATTCCTGCACCTGCTGGTGCGCGAGGCGGGCAAGACGCTGCCCGACGCTCTGGCCGAGGTCCGCGAGGCTGCAGACTTCTGCCGGTATTACGCCGGCGAGGGCCGCAAGCTCTTCGGCGCCGCGCAGCGCCTGCCCGGCCCGGTCGGGGAGCGCAATGAGCTGTGGATGCAGGGCCGCGGCGTGTTCGCCTGCATCAGCCCGTGGAACTTCCCGCTCGCGATCTTCACCGGCCAGGTGGTCGCCGCGCTCATGGCCGGCAACACCGTGCTCGCCAAGCCTGCGCCCAACACCCCGCTGATCGCGCACGCCATGGTGAGCCTGCTGCACGAGGCGCGCGTGCCGCGCGCCGTGGTGCAGCTGACCACCGCCGACGGACCGCCGTTCAGCCGCGCCGCTCTGACGCACCCGGCGCTCGCCGGCGTCGCCTTCACCGGCTCGACCGCCACCGCCGCCACCATCAACCGGACCCTCGCGGCGCGCGACGGGGCGATTGTGCCGCTCATCGCCGAGACCGGCGGCGTCAACGCCATGATCGTCGATGCCACGGCGTTGCCGGAACAGGTGGTCGATGACGTGATCACCTCGGCCTTCACCAGTGCCGGACAACGCTGCTCGGCGCTGCGCATGCTGTACCTGCAGGAGGAACTCGCCGACCGCACGATCGAGATGCTGATTGGCGCGATGCGCTGCCTCACGATCGGCGACCCGGCGGATCCGGCCACCGACGTCGGCCCGGTGATCAACGCCGAGGCGCGCGCGCGGCTCGAGCGGCATGCCGAGCGCATGCGCCGCGAGGCGAAGCTGCTGCACGCCTGCTCGATCGAGCAGTGCCCGCCAGCCGGGCAGTTCTTCGCCCCGCACCTGTTCGAGCTGAAGCAGCTGGACCAGCTGAAGAGCGAGGAATTCGGCCCGATCCTGCACGTCGCGCGCTACCGTGCCGAGGCGCTGCCGCAGGTGCTCGCGGCCGTGCGCGCCACCGGCTTCGGTCTGACGCTCGGGGTGCACAGCCGGCTCGAGACGCTGGCCGAGCACGTGTTCCGTTCACTGCCGGCCGGCAACACCTACGTCAATCGCAACATGATCGGCGCGGTGGTCGGCGTGCAGCCGTTCGGCGGCCAGGGGCTCTCGGGCACCGGCCCGAAGGCCGGCGGTCCGCACTACCTGCAACGCTTCGCCACCGAGCGGACGCTCACGATCAACACCGCGGCGATCGGCGGGGCGGTCGAGCTGCTCGCCTGACTCACTCGCGCAGCGCCGCGGCGAGCGCCCCGAGCGTGTCGATCGGTTCGCTGCAGACACTGCCGCGGCAGACGTAGGCCGCGGCAGCGCCGCGCGCAGGCTTCGCGGCGATGGCCGGCGGCAGGCCCTCGGCATCGGCCGCGGCGAGCACCATGCGCCGCGGCGCGTACAGCCGGGACAGCTCGCGCTGCCAGCTGCGCAGGGTGTCCGCTTCGCCCCGCAGGATCACGATCTCGGGCGGATCGAGCAACTCCTCCAGCGCATTGAGCAGCGTCGCATGCGATTGCGGGTGGTGCGCCAGCGACGCCCAGCCGGCGCGCACGATATCCTCGGCCGCCTGCAGGTAGCGCGGCTCGCCGAGCAGGTACCCCAGCCGCAGCAGCACCCGGGCGGCCACGGCGTTGCCCGCCGGCAATGCTTCGTCGGCGAACGTACGCATGCGGTGCAGCAGCGGCTCGTGATCGTCCGAGGTGAAGAAGAACCCGCCCTCGCTCGCTGCGAAATGCGCGAGCACCACGTCCATCAGCTCGCACGCAAAGCGCAGCTCCTGCGGGCGCAGCCGCAGCTGCTGCAGTTCGAGCACTCCATCGGCGAGAAACACGTAATCGTCGAGGTAGGCATTGAGCCGCGCTCCGTCAGCGCTGGCGGTGGCCGCGAGCCGCCCCTCGTGCCAGAGCGTGTGCTGCGCGAACTGCAGGGCGCGGCCCGCCGACTCCTCCAGCCCCGCACACCCGAGCGCGCGGGCGGCACGCGCCAGGCCCGAAATCGCCAGTCCGTTCCACGCAGTCAGGATCTTCTCATCGCGCGCCGGTCGCGCACGCCGCTCGCGCACCGCGAGCAGCTTCCCGCGGGCGCGCTCGAGCCGCTCGGCGAGCTGCGCCGGCTCGAGGCCGAGCTCGGTGGCGAGCGGCCCGGCCGCGCGCGCCACGCACAGATGCCAGCGACCCTCGAAGTTCGGCGGCTGATCGAGGCCATAGTACGGTGCGAACGCGGCGTATTCCTCGGCCTCGAGCGTCGCGCGCACCTGCTCGCGGTCCCAGACGTAGTAACTGCCCTCGTGTCCGTCCGAATCGGCATCGAGGCTGGCATAAAAACCGCCCTCGGGCGACTGCATCTCCCGGCGCATCCATTCCCCGGTGTCGCGCGCCACCGCGGCATACAACTCATCGCCGCTCGCAACGTATGCATCGGCGTACACGCCGAGCAGCCAGGCGTTGTCGTAGAGCATCTTCTCGAAGTGCGGAATGTGCCAGCGCTCATCGACCGAGTAGCGGCAGAAGCCGCCGCCCAGCGCATCGTGGATCCCGCCCTCGGCCATGCGCGTGAGCGTCAACCCCGCCATGTACAGCGCCTTCAGGTCCGGCGGTTCGTGCTGCGCGCTGGCGCGCCAGTGGCGCAGCAGCCGCTCGATCGAGCTCGGATGGGGAAATTTCGGTGCGCCGCCGAAGCCGCCCCAGCGCGCATCGAAGCTGCGCTCGAGCCCGGCGCGCGCCGCCTCGAGCGGCTCGGCGCCGAGCACGAGGTCCGCCTGCGCCGCCGGCGGATCGATGCTCGCGAAGGCCGCCTCGAGTGCCGCTCGCTGCCCGTCGAGCGAATCGCGGTGCGCCGCGTAGTACTGCGCAACGCGCTCCAGCAGATCGCGGAAACCCGGCAGCCCATGGCGCGGCTCGGGCGGAAAGTACGTGCCGCCGAAGAACGGCAGCCGCTCGGCGGTGAGAAACATCGTCAGCGGCCAGCCTCCCGGTCCGTGCGTGAGCATCTGCTGGGCGATCTGGTAGATCCGATCGACGTCGGGACGCTCCTCGCGGTCGACCTTGATGTTCACGAACTGCTCGTTCAGGAGCGCGGCGGTCGCCTCGTCCTCGAAGCTCTCCGCGGCCAGCACGTGGCACCAGTGGCAGGCCGCGTAACCGACACTCAGGTGCACCGGGCGATTCAGGTCACGGGCGCGCTGGAACGCCTCCTCGCCCCACGGATACCAGTCGACCGGGTTGTGCGCGTGCTGGCGCAGATAGGGGCTCGCCTGGGTGATCAGGCGATTGGTGTAGCGCGGCGTGCCGTCCGCGTTCAGATGTCGGCTGTCCATGAGGCTCCCGCGGGCGCACCCGGCGGACCAGTGAGGGGGGCGCCAGCATACCGCGCGGCGCGGCGCGGGCACCTGTATACTGCCGCCCCCTTTTTCACCACCCCCGGCCCGCCCCTTGACCGACACCCTCGCCGATCCGCTGCACGCTCCGCCCGCCACGCTGCGCCTGAAGCGGGGGGAGGAGCGGCGCATCGTGGCCGGACACCCGTGGGTGTTCAGCAACGAGGTGGCCGACGAGACGCCGCTGCGCGCCTTCGCCCCCGGGGCGCACGCCCGGGTCGAGTCGCATCGTGGGCAGTTCCTCGGCCATGCGTACGTCAATCCGCACGCGCTCATCTGCGCTCGAATCATGAGCCGCGACCCGGGCCGCCCGATCGATGCGTCGCTCATCGAGGCGCGTCTGCGCAGCGCGCTGCGGCTGCGCGAGCGGCTGTACCGCGAACCGTATTACCGACTGGTCTTTGGCGAATCCGACGGCCTGCCCGGCCTCGTTCTCGACCGCTTCGGTGACGTGCTGGTCGGTCAGATCGCCACGGTCGGGATGGAAGCGCTGCGCGGCACGCTCGAGGCGGTGGTGCGCGAGCAGCTCGCACCGGCGGGTCTGTTCTGGAAAAACGACTCCGGCGCGCGGGCACTCGAGGCGCTGCCACGCACGGCCGAGACGGCCTTCGGCACCGTTGCGGAGCCGCTGACCGTGCGCGAGGCGGGACTGACGTTCACCACACCGCTCGCCACCGGACAGAAGACCGGCTGGTTCTACGACCAGTGCGCCAACCGGGCCCGGCTCGCCCGCTATCTGGTGCCCGGGGCGCGGGTGCTCGATGTGTGCGGTTACGTCGGAGCATGGAGCGTGACGGCGCTGGCCGCCGGGGCCTCGACCGCAGTCTGCGTCGATGCCTCGGAGCACGCGCTGGAGTTCGTCGAGCGCAATGCCCAGGCCAACGGCGTGAGCGTGCAGACGCTGCGCGCCGACGCTTTCGATGCGCTCACGGCGCTGCGTGAGCGCGGTGAGCGCTTCGACGTCGTGGTGCTCGATCCGCCGGCCTTCATCAAGCGCAAAAAGGATCTGCCGCGCGGCCAGGCGGCCTACCGCAAGCTCAACCAGCTCGCCCTCGGGGTGCTCGCCGAGGAGGGCCTGCTGGTCTCGTGCTCCTGCTCGTACCATCTGACGGAGGCGGCGCTGCTCGAGACCGTGCAGGCCGCGGCGCGCCACAGCGGGCGGGAGGCGCAGATTCTCGAGGCAGGCGGCCAGTCTCCCGACCATCCGATTCACCCCGCGATCCCCGAGACACGCTACCTGAAGGCGTTCTTCTGCCGCATCGACGGCCAGGTCGGCTAAACTTCACCGCCATGATCAAGTACCCCGACATCAATCCGATCGCGTTCCGGCTCGGCCCGCTGAAGGTCCACTGGTACGGGATCATGTATCTGCTCGGCTTCACCGGCGCGTGGGGCATGGCCCGCTACCGCGCCTCGCGTGCCGAGTCGACCTGGAAGGCCGTCGACGTCGACGATCTGATTTTCTACTGCATGCTCGGGGTCATCCTCGGCGGACGCATCGGCTACGTGCTGTTCTACGGCATGACGTTCTGGACGGCACACAACCCGTGGTACCCGATCGAGGTGTGGGACGGGGGCATGTCCTTCCACGGCGGGCTGCTCGGCGTCATCCTCGCGATGACGATCTTCGCGATGCGCCGCAAACGCAATGCCGCCGATGTATTCGATTTCACCGCGCCGCTGCCGCCGCTCGGTCTGTTTTTCGGCCGGATCGGCAACTTCATCAACGGCGAGCTGTGGGGCAAGCCGACGACCCTGCCGTGGGGATTTCTCTACCACGGCCAGGTGCTGCAGCCCTCGCAGCTGTACGAGGCGTTCTTCGAAGGTATCGTCCTGCTGACGGTGATGTGGACCTTCACCGCCAAGCCCAAACCGCGTCTGGCGGCCTCGGGGCTGTTCCTGCTGCTGTACGGCTTGTTCCGCTTCCTCGTGGAGTTCGTGCGCCTGCCGGATCCGCAGCTCGGCTACCTCGCCTGGGGCTGGGTGACCATGGGCCAGGTGCTCTCCTTCCCCATGATCGTGATCGGCGCCGGTCTGATGATTTACGCCTATCAGGCGCGCAGGATTTCGGGCAACTTCCTCCCCGCCGCCGCGCGCTGAGCCGCGATGCGCCCGTACCTCGACCTGATGCGCCGCATCCTCGAGCGCGGGACGCCGAAGGCTGATCGCACCGGCACCGGAACGCTCTCGTGCTTCGGGGAGCAGCTGCGCTTCGACCTCGCGCAAGGGTTCCCGCTGGTCACCACCAAGCGGGTGCACCTGCGCTCGGTGATCTGCGAGCTGCTGTGGTTCCTGCGCGGGGACACCAACGTGCGCTGGCTGCGCGAGCAGGGCGTGAGCATCTGGGACGAGTGGGCGGACGAGCACGGTGAGCTCGGCCCGGTATACGGCAAGCAGTGGCGGGCCTGGACGGCGGCCAACGGGCGCACCATCGACCAGATCAGCGCGGCGATCGAGCTGATCCGGCGCGACCCGGACTCGCGCCGGATCATCGTCAGCGCCTGGAACGTCGCGGACCTGCCGCAGATGCGCCTGATGCCCTGTCACGCGCTGTTCCAGTTCCACGTCGCGGCCGGGAAGCTCTCCTGCCAGCTCTACCAGCGCAGCGCCGATGTGTTTCTCGGCGTGCCGTTCAACATCGCCAGCTACTCGCTGCTGACCCACATGGTCGCGCAGCAGTGCGACCTCGCCCCCGGGGAGTTCATCTGGACGGGCGGGGACTGCCACCTGTACACCAACCACCTCGAGCAGGCGCGTCTGCAACTTGCGCGCGAGCCGTTCCCGCCGCCGCAGCTGCGCATCGCGCGCCGGCCGCAGAGTCTGTTCGACTACCGGCTCGAGGACTTCGAGTTTCTGAACTATCAACACCACCCGGCCATTGCAGCGCCGGTGGCCGTCTAGGGAGTCTGAGCATGACTGGCAAAACCGCCGCGCGCGGCGCGCCTTATTTCAAAGTCCGCCGCTCGCGCGTGCACGGCCGCGGCGCATTCGCGCTGCGGCGCATCCGCAAGGGCACCCGCGTGACCGAGTATCTCGGCGAGCACGTTTCGCACCAGGAAGCGGATCGCCGCTACGAGGACCGCGACGAGCGCGATAACCACACGTTCCTGTTCATCCTCGATGCGCGCACCGTGATCGACGCCGGCGTCGGCGGCAACGACGCGCGCTACATGAACCATTGCTGCGACCCGAACTGCGAGGCGGTGATCGAAGGCAAGCGCGTGTT
>Ga0315298_1000987_pt1 | contig 54021 bp, 40 predicted proteins | sample WHS_1_MG_FD_203077 | JGI IMG/M metagenome (GOLD analysis project Ga0315298, IMG submission 203077) | Extremophilic microbial mat communities from Washburn Hot Springs, YNP, Wyoming, USA - WHS_1_MG | ecosystem: Environmental > Aquatic > Thermal springs > Hot (42-90C) | place: USA: Wyoming... | reverse complement strand
AGAGTTCGGCAGCCTTGGGGTGCGGGGCGAATTTGCTGATCGCCTGGCAATAGAACGCGCCATAGGGCTTGGCATCGGCGGGGATGACCGTGTCGATCCTGGTCATCGCCTTGGATTTCTTGGCCTGCGCAAGGTTGAGGTAATCCCAGTTGATCACCACCGGCGTCTGGCCGGAAACTAGGCTCGCCGAGGTCGCCGCCGAGGGATCGAAATTTCCCCGCTTGGCGAGGTCGGCGAAGAACTCGATGCCCGGCATGATGTTGTCGAGCGAACCGCCATTGGCCAGTGCTGCGGCGAACACGCCGGCAAACGCCGCGCCGGCGCCGAGCGGGCTGCCGTTCAGCGCGACCATGCCCTTGTAGGCCGGCTTTTTCAAATCGGCCCAGCTCTGCGGCGCGACTTTCGCAACCGACATGTTCACGCCGAACGAGATCAGGCCGAAATAATCGCCGTACCAGAGACCGGCAGGGTCCTTCATCGCGGCGGGAATCGTGCTCCACGTCGAGACCTTGTAAGGTTTGAACAGCCCCTGCTTCGCGCCGTCGAGCGCGAAGGACAGGCCGACATCGACCACGTCCGGCCCGCGGGACTGGCCACGCATCGAGCGGATCGACTGCAATTCCTCGGCGGAGGTGTCGTCGGGTGCCGCGTTCTTGATCGGGATACCGTATTTTTTCTCGAAGGTGCTGATGATCTCGCCGTAATTGGCCCAGTCCGGCGGCAACGCGATGGTGTTGAGCCCGCCTTCGTGTTTGGCACCCTTGATCAGCGCCGGACTGATCCCGGCGGCGTGGCCGGTTGCGGGCACCAGCGCGACGGCGGTGCCGGCGGCGGCAAGTTTCAGTACGGTCCGGCGGTCCGGGGTGAAATCACCAACCATCATCATCATCCTCGATGTTTGAACGAGTTACGACCGAAATCGGCGCTGCGCCTCACCAGTTGGTCGTCCGTGAACGACTTCGCCGGACCCGGGAGCACCATAACGCCGCTAGGGGCGCGGAGTCATCCTTGAATCCACCAACCGTCACGCCGTGCAAGCCGCACGGTGTGACGGTTCGAAGAATTCCTGCGATCAGAAGACCACCCCGGCTTCGAGCAGGCCGATCACCTGGTTGCGATCGGTGCCGCCGCCGCCGAAGGCAGGGCCGGTGCCGATGCTGGTCAGGTGGAACATGCCGACTTCGCCGCGCGCGAAAATGTTGCCCTGTTGCCATGTCGGCGTCACGCCGAGGCCGATACCGGCGGAACGGGCGTTGAGATACCACGCTTCGGGTCCGTTATTGGAATAATACATCACCTGCCCGCCGACCGACCAGGGCGATTTGCCGAATTTGTAGTCGCCGATCAATTCGGCCCCGAAATTGCTGGTGAATTTGTCGATCCCGATCTGGTGGTCGACCTTCGCATAGACATACTGAACCTCGGGGATGAGGCTGAGATTGCCATGGGTATAGTCGTAATAGGCACCGATCATGTTCGAGTTGACATAGGCGGCATTGTAGCTCGGATAGCCGTAGCCGGTGGTGCCGTTGCCGTAGGCGTAGGTGTTGGGCCCGGTGCGTCCGAAGTTGATCGTGCCGTAGACCGAGGCGGCGTTATCGGCATTCGGCGAATAGGTCACCAGCCCCTGCACCACGTTGAACACGCCGGAATCGAAACCGTCGCCATAGGTCACCGTCGCGGAGATCGGGCCTTGGGTATAGGTCGCGGCGACACCCCGGCTCGATGAATTCTCGACGTAATACAAGGGCGAGTCGATGATATTGGCGTTGTTCCAGTCAGTCGAGGATTCCCAGCCTTCGGTCGAATAGACCTGACCGACCGAGATGCTGAACGCCTTCGAGGGAGCCAGCGTCACATAGGCGGCATAGACCGGCCCGAGGGTGAAGGTATTGGTCGACATACTGCCCGGCTTGATCCCGAAATAGACCGAATCATCGGGCTTCACCTCGACGGTGAACTGCACCAGCCCGGTCGGTTTGACGATTTTCAGGTCGAGCACACGGGCGATCGCGCCGCTGGATTTGTTGGTGCCGAGCAGCGTATCGGCATTCGCTCCCGAATAGGCGTAGAGATCGCCATCGAAGCCGCCGCTGATGTTGAGCGGGCCGAGCGGGCCGCCATCGATCGTCATCTGCTTGACGGAAACCTGCGCCTGCGCGGTCCCGCCCGCGAGACCAAGGGCGATAAGGCCGACTCCCGCGCCCAGCAGAGCGCGCGTTGAATTTCGTTTCATTGTATTGATGCCTCACTGTTCTGATTGAAGTTCATTCCGGTCGACCGAAGACTTTCGGATACCGCCTTACCGCGATCACCCGACCGATCCGGTCGCCTTGGTCCGGAGCGGTTCAGCCCGGCGACGTGCAATCGGCATCATGCCGCCTGTGAAAACCGCCTGTCCTTCGCAATGTTCGATGATTTTTCGATATCAACGCCAACCCCTTCACGACGAAACGCTGTTCCAGCCTTGCCGCCTATGTCGAACACATCTGATGTCGCCCCCGACCGCCACACCGACAATTTTGATTTGTTCTGAGTGCGGCATCAGTTTTCATTCGCCGGGTTGCCGAAGTATTGAATGAAAGCGACAACCGCATTGAATATCATCGGGCCGTCATATTTGCCACGCGGCCCTGACCTCCGCAAAGGTCATTATTATTGTCGTGTTCGACTTGGATGTGGCCGTGCGACCAAGCGTGTCGGCGATCGGCCCGGCCCGGCCCGGTGCCGGCCTCAGGGTTTGACGAACACCATGATCACGATGATCACCATCAGGATCGTCGGAACTTCATTGGCGATCCGATAGAACCGCTCCGGTTTCACGTTGCGGTCGTTCAGAAAATTCTTGCGCCATTTCGACATCGCACCGTGAAATCCGCTCATCAGGATCACGCAGGTGAACTTCACCCACCACCACGGTGCCGACCACGAGATCGCGCCGGGCGTGAGGATCAGCAGAATGCCGAAAATCCACGACGAAATCATCGCGGGGGTGGCGATCTGCTTGAGCAGGCGGCGTTCCATCACCTTGAACCGCGCCGACTCCAGTGATCCGGGTGCGACCTGGCAATGATAGACATAGAGACGCGGCAGATAGAACAACGCCGCCATCCACGCGATGATCGACATCACATGAAACGCAAGATCCCAGCGGTAGAACGCGGCGAGGGCCGGGATGGTCATGCCGCGACCCGCGCATCGAGCAGGGCGGGCACGGCATCGAGGGTGCGGATAATGCCGGTGGCACCGGCAGCGAGCAAAGCACTACCCTCGCCATGCGGCGCGAAACCATAGCAGGTCATGCCGGCAGCGACCGCCCCGGCGACGCCCGGGGCACTGTCCTCGATCACCACACACCGATGAGGCGGCACGCCTTGCGCGCGGGCGGCATCGAGAAAGACATCAGGCGCCGGTTTCGGCTGGCCGCCCTGGGCAAACAGGCGCGGCGCGCTGTGGGTGCGGCCTTCGGTAATCGCGAGAAAGCCGGTTCTGGTGAATTTCGCATCCATTTCGGCGTCAGCGGAGTTCGAGGCGATCCGCCAGGGAATGCCTTCACGATCGAGGCTTTCCAGCACGGCGCGCGCACCGGGGATCTCGGTCACCTCGTGCGACATCGCCAGTGCGATCTTCTGGATCATTCGTGCGTTCCAGTCGGCGGGCAAAGGGGCACCGCGCTCGGCTTCGATCAACGGCTTCATGTGCTTGAGCGACATGCCGATGAACCGTGCCATCGCCGCCTCCGGCGTAATCGGCACCCCATGCTCGGTCATATCCTCGGCGACGACCCGGGCCGAGACTTTCTCGCTGTCCATCAGCACACCGTCGCAGTCGAAGATCACCAGATCGAAATTGCGCTTCATGCGTCCACGAGTGCCCGATACCGCGCCCAAGGGCAATCGCGGTTGCGCACAGAGCAGGATCGCCCGCCGCGATGCGAGCACAACCCATCGCCATGAGCGATCGCGCGCCGTGCGATCCCCGCCAGAGCCGCGATGAACGCCGGATCGTCATTGGGGGCCGGCGCGCGATAATAGCCCGGAAGATGGAGTTTTTCCGCGACCTCGCGGTATTCGACATCGAGCTCGACCAGGGTTTCGATATGTTCGGACACGAAAGCGATCGGGATCACCACCACCGCGGTGCCGTCATGCGCCGCCTGTTCGATCGCCTGTTCGGTCGAGGGTTCGATCCATTGCTGCGGCGTCGCGCGCGACTGGAAACAAACCTGATGATCGACCACCTCGCCCAGCGTCCGGGTGATCACGTCCATCACCGCCTTGGTGCAGGCCTCGACCTCCTCCTGATACGGGTCTCCCGCCTTGACGATGCTTTCCGGCAGGCCGTGGGCCGAGAACAGCAGGCGGATCGGCGTGCCCGCCGGCAGTTCGGCCCGCGCGGTCGCCAGCGTACGCATCACCAGTGCTGCGATGGCGGCGGCATAGGCGGGATCGTCGTACCAGCAGCACAAAGTCGTGGTCGGAACCACGAGCCCGGCCCGGGCGGCGGCATCGTGCCAATCGGAGAGCGAGCTGCCGGTGGTGGTGGTCGAGAACTGCGGATAGAGCGGCAGCAAAAGAATGCGCTCCGGTGCCCAGGCCTTGACCTCCCGCGCAATCTCGGTGGCGAACGGGTGCCAGTAACGCATCGCGATGAAGCATTTCGAACCCGGCAGGCTGGCTTCGAGCGCCTCGGCCTGGTTGCGCGTGAGTTCGAGCAGGGGCGATTTGCCGCCCATCAGCGCATAACCTTCCTCGGCCTTTTTCTGTGCCGAGGCCGCTATCACCCGCGCCAGCCAGAACCGGATGAAAATCGGCGCGCGAATGATCGCCGGGTCGGAAAACAGATTGACCCGGAACGGCTTGATACTGTCAGCCCCGTCCGGCCCGCCGAGATTGAACAGAACGATCGCGGTACGGACGGGCAGGACGGGTTCGGTGTCGTTCATGACCCTGAATTGGCAGCGATCCGCGAATCCTCAAGCGCCCGCGATGGCGGAACCGGTTCGAGCGCCCGCAACCGCTCGATCAACATCCCGACATGTTCAGGCGGGGTCTCCGGCACGATCCCGTGGCCGAGATTGAAAATATGCGGACTCCCCGCGAGTTCGTTTGCGATCCGCTCGACCGCATAATCGAGCGACAATCCCCCCGCCCGCAGCAGCAACGGGTCGAGATTGCCCTGCAAGGCGATTTTTCGCGGCATCAGCCGGGACAGGGCCGCCGCATCGGTCGCGACATCCATGCCAAAGGCGGAAATCCCGGTCTCGGCGATATAGGGCAGCGCCATCAGCCCGGCGAGACGCGGAAACCCGATGACATGAACCCCCGGATGCCGGTGCTTGATCGCATCGACGATCCGGATGGTCGGGCGGATCACATGGGCGCGGAACAGGTCGGGCGGCAGCAATCCCGCCCAGGAATCGAACAGCATGACGCAATCGGCACCGGCCTCGATCTGCCATGACAGATAATCGATCGTTGCCGTCGTCATGGTCTCGATCACGGCGGCGACCAGCGCGGGATCGCTGTAGACCAGTCCGAGGGTGCGATCGAACTTGCCGCCTTTGCCGTCGAGCATGTAGCACGCGACCGTGAAGGGGCTGCCGGCAAAGCCGATCAGCGTCGTGGCGTCGGGCAATTCCGCCCGTACCCGCGAGACCGTTTCCATCACCGATTCAGTGCCGGGCTTCAGGCGCGCGAGGTTGAGCTTGTCGAGATCCGCGATGGTCTCGATCCGTTCCATCAAAGGGCCTTCACCCTCGGCATAGCGCAGTTTCTGGCCGAGCGCCCAGGGCGGGATCAGAATGTCGCTGAACAGGATCGCGGCATCCATGCCGAAGCGGCGGACCGGCTGCAGGGTCACCTCGGTCGCCATTGCCGGGGTCGTGCACAGCGCAATGAAATTACCCGCCGTCGCCCTGAGCTTGCGATACTCCGGCAGATACCGCCCGGCCTGACGCATCAGCCACACCGGCGGCGGCCAGACCGCCTCACCCTGGAGCACCCGCAATACCGGCCGATCGATCATTTTACCCGTCATATCGTCCTGACTAGCTTTAAATTGTTTTAGAGAAAAGATTGGTTGTGGAGACTGACCCTGTTGATTACGGGGATCCCCGGTCCTGCCAAACAATTCACAAACTTATCCACAGCCGGACTCCGGTTTCAAAGCCCTGATTCTACGTCAAACCCTGACTTTTTCCACATTCGCATAAACGCCCCGGTGCAACAATCCACAGGGAGTCGGGTTTTCCGTCTTATCCGACTTGTCCACCGCAGGCCCTGTGACGGCCCGAGTTATCCACGCTATGAGATCGTTCATGGACGGCAAACGCCTCAATCTCCACCTTGTCTCGGATGCCACCGGCGATACGCTGAACGCCGTCGCCCGCGCGGTCACCGCCCAGTTCGAAGGCGCCGATATTCATCTGCATCGCTGGAGCCTGATCCGCTCGCGGCTGCAACTCCATCGCGTTCTCGAAGGGATCGAGGCGGAACGCGGGCCGGTTTTGTCCAGTCTGGTCGATGAAGCGCTCCGCGCCGAACTCGCCCAGGCCTGCGAGCGCCTCGGCCTGCGCCTGCTCCATATGCTCGACCCGGTGTTCAAGCTGCTGGCCGATGAACTCGGCACCCCGGTCCGCGCCACGCCGGGGCGGCAATACGTGCTCGATGCCGATTACTTCCGCCGGATCGATGCGATGCACTATGTGCTCTCGCACGACGATGGTCAGGCGATGCGCGGCCTCGCGGAAGCCGATGTGATTCTGGTCGGGGTCTCGCGGTCCTCGAAGACCCCGACCTCGTTCTACCTCGCGAATCGCGGGATCAAGGCCGCCAATATCCCCCTCGTGCCGAGCCTCGCGGTGCCGGAAGTGCTCGACAATCCGCGCTGCCCGGTGGTCGGGCTGTTCATCGATGCCGCCCCGCTGATCGAAATCCGCCGTCACCGCCTCCGCCTGCTTGGCACGGTCGAGACCGCCGAGACCGCGTTCCAGCGTGACCGCGAGAATTATATCGACGAGGAGACCGTCGAGGCCGAACTGCTCTGGGCGCGGCGGCTTTGTGCGGCGCGCGGCTGGCCCACGGTGAACGTTACCCGGCGGTCGATCGAGGAAACCGCGGCCGCTGTCCTCAAAATGATGGAATCATGGCACGACCGCCGCGCTGCCGCGGCGGCGACGGCACCGCGCGCCGGTGCCTGACCTCCCGCGCCCGATCCCGCTGCTTGTCCCCGCTGCCCGGCTTCGCTGCCTGTGCCCGCTGCTTGACATAACCTTGTCACCGGCTAGCCTTGAACCCCGACCCGTCCGATCTCAGTTGCGTGATCCTGGATCGCTCCTGACCGGCCGATCTGTTCTGGTGCGGCGCCTGCCGTCATCGTGCATTTCCACTGTCGGACGCAGCACCTTACACGGAGACTTCACATGAGACATTGCCAATGAGCACCAAAGCGATCCGGATCCACGCCCATGGCGGTCCCGAGGTTCTGCGGTGGGACGATGTGCCCACGCCGGAGCCGGGACCGGGTGAGGCGCTGATCCATCACGAGGCGGTCGGGCTCAACTATATCGATATTTATTTCCGGATCGGGCTCTACAAAATCCCCCATCTCCCGGCGACGCTCGGGCTTGAGGGCGCGGGAGTGGTGCGGGCAATCGGCGCGGGCGTCACCGAAGTCGCGATCGGCGACCGGGTCGCTTACGCCGGTGGGCCGATCGGCGCTTACGCCACCGAACGGGTGATCGCCGCTGACCGGCTGGTCAAACTGCCCGATGCGATCGATTTCGCGACCGGGGCCGCCATGATGCTCCAGGGCATGACCGCGCAATACCTGCTGCGACGGACCTACCGGGTGAAAGCCGGCGAAACCATTCTGGTCCATGCCGCCGCCGGCGGGGTGGGGCTGATCCTGTGCCAGTGGGCGAAACATCTCGGCGCCCGGGTGATCGGCGTGGTCTCGACCGAGGCGAAGGCCGAGATCGCGCGGGCGCACGGCGCGGATCACGTGGTGATCGGGCATGGCGGCCTGTCCGCCGAGGTCAAGCGGCTGACCGAAGGTGCCATGGTGCCGGTAGTGTATGATTCGGTCGGCAAGGATACGTTTTCGGCGAGCCTCGATTGCCTGGCACCGCTCGGGCTCATGATCAGCTATGGCAATGCCTCCGGACCGGTACCGCCGGTGGATCTCGGCACGCTGGCCGCGAAAGGCAGCCTGTTTCTGACCCGCCCCACTTTGGCGACCTACACCGCGCGGCGGGATGATCTGGTGGCGGTGGCAGGTGAACTGTTCGATGTGGTGGCACAGGGTGTGGTGAAAATCCGGGTCAACCAGACATTTCCGCTCGCCGAGGCCGCAGCGGCACAGGAAGCGCTCGAAGCGCGCCGGACCACGGGAAGTACGGTCCTGATTCCATGATCAAGTCAAAATCATGGCAGCGTGGTGGTTTCAGGACGGATCGACACTAGATTGACGACATTGTTAACTATAGATAGTAGACCGGGATGGTCCTGATTTCATGAGAATCATTCTCAAGTCAGGTAATTTGTCAGTTTACACTTGCCGAATGTGATTCTCGGTCTAAAATGGTGGGGTATGCCAGCCACCACCATAAACAGGAGTTCGAACCATGTCTGAGAATCCGAAATTTGACGGTCGCCGCGCCCTTCTGAAAAAGGCCGCCGGCATCTCCGCCGCGATCGCCGCAGCCGGCGTTGTGACCACCCAGCAGGCCAAGGCCGCCGGCATGGCCCCGTCCGCCGTTCAGTATCAGGACAAGCCGAAGGACGGCCATCAGTGCGACGGTTGCGCCCTGTGGATCCCGGGCCCGACGCCGAAGGCCAAAGGCAAGTGCAAGGCCGTCTCCGGCCCGATCGACCCGACCGGCTGGTGCACCCTGTGGAGCCCGAAATCCTGAACGGAGTTCGGCTCTGATCGGTCGCTGACCGATCCGGACTAAAGTAAACGCCCAATCCTCATCGGATTGGGCGTTTTTTCGTCATCTTCTGTTGATGATCACGCGGCTCATTTGCCGGTTTCGACCTGCCCGCGGATTTCGCCAGCCGGGAACTTCACGGTGTGCACGTTCACATAGGACATGCCATCGAGAATGATCTTGGCCTGATCGGTCGTGATCTTCGCGTGGCCGTTGATCGGGCTCGCGTGCGGACCACTGATCGGCACCAGAACCGGAGCATTTTCGCCGGGCTTGGCCGGGCCGTGGAAATGCGCCATCGTCACCTTGCTCGTCAGGTGGCTGTAGGTCACATGCCAGTAGAGCATATGGGTTTTGGTGTTGTAACGGCCGGTCATCATGCCCTTGCCCATCGAACCGGTGACGCCGGCGCCCGGTGCGAGTGTGGCATGGAGGTGAACGACCTTGGCCATCGCGACACCGCTGAACGCGATCACGGCGGCGGCGGTCAGTGGCAGAAGGCTGGCGGAGGATAGGCGCATGGAATGTCTCCCTTGAAATGCGGCGGAACGCCGCAGACCGCATATGGGGATGCTGTTGTGGCGGCAAGAAGGCGGTATGCGAAGAACCGCTTGCAACGCGCCGCATTGCGGCGCAGAGCCGCGCGATGAAGGATGTTTTTGCCCCCCCGGCAGCTCAGCCGCATGATATGTCCGATGGCGCGGCGTTTCGCCGCATGTTCATCCGCGATCTGGTGCTCGACGCGGCGATCGGCGTGTATGCCCACGAGCACGGACGGACCCAGCGCATCCGCATCAATCTCGACCTGCTGATCGATGACGAGCCGCCACCGTCCCTGATGTCGCGCCCGGCGGTCGGCCGCGACGATCTCGCCCGCGTGGTCGATTACGAAACCATCGTGAACGCCACCCGCGCGAGCGTGGCCGCCGGCCATGTCCAGCTGGTCGAAACCCTCGCCGAGCGGCTGGCCGAAATCTGCCTCGCCGATCCCCGCGTGGCCCGGACCCGGGTGATGGTCGAGAAGCTCGATGTGTTCCCCGATGCCGCCTCCGCAGGCGTCGAAATCGAGCGCCGCCGCCGCTCTTGACCCTCCCATGTCGGCAGGTGCCAATCTCCGACCCGAAAGGAAACGTAACATGCTTGAACTTCATGTCGAAGGAATGACCTGCGGCCATTGCGTCCGCGCCGTGACCGAGGCGGTCCACACGGTGATCGCCGGCACGCCGGTCGCGATCGATCTGCCATCCGGCACCGTCCGGATCGCGAATGCCGAAGCGTCGGACACCGCGAAAATCACCGCCGCGATCACGGAAGAGGGCTACACGGTAAAATAGCCGCTTCGGTTGCTCCGCGGCCCCGCTGTTCCTATACCGGCACCAACCCACGCCCTTACCGGACAGGATCAGCCAATGGCCAGCTATCAATACGTCTATGTCATGAAGGACCTCACCAAAGCCTTTCCCGGCGGGCGCGAGGTGTTCAAGGGCATCACCCTCTCCTTCCTGCCCGGCGTGAAGATCGGCGTGCTCGGCGTCAACGGCGCGGGTAAATCCACCCTGCTGAAAATCATGGCCGGGATCGAAAAGGAATTCGGCGGCGAAGCCTGGGCCGCCGAGGGTGCCACTATCGGCTACCTGTCGCAGGAGCCTCATCTCGAACCCGATCTCACGGTGGGCGACAATGTCGCCCTCGCCTTCGCCGATCTGCGCGCCGCCCTCGCCCGGTTCAATGCGATTTCCGAGGAATTCGCCGAGCCGATGGACGATGACAAAATGAACGCCCTGCTCGCCGAGCAGGCCGAGCTTCAGGAAAAGATCGACGCCGAGGACGGCTGGGAACTCGATCGCCGGATCGATATCGCGCTCGACGCCCTGCGCTGCCCGCCCGCCGAAAGCCCGGTGACCAATCTTTCGGGTGGCGAGCGCCGCCGTGTCGCGCTGTGCCGCCTGCTGCTGGAAAAACCCGACCTGCTGCTGCTCGACGAACCGACCAACCATCTCGATGCGGAATCGGTCGCCTGGCTCGAAAAGACCCTGCGCGGATATGCCGGCACCGTCATCGTCGTCACCCATGACCGCTACTTCCTCGAAAACGTCACCAACTGGATTCTCGAACTCGAACGGGGCCGCGGCTATCCGTTCGAAGGCAATTACACGTCCTGGCTCGAACAGAAACAAAAGCGTCTCGCCCAGGAGGAAAAAGAGGAATCCGGTCGTCAGCGCGCGCTCAAGGAGGAGCGCGAGTGGATCGGCGCGTCGCCCAAGGCGCGCCAGGCGAAAAATCAGGCCCGCATCACCCGCTACGAGGACATGCTGGCGAAATCGAACGAGCAGGTTTCGGGCGTCGCCGAAATCATCATCCCGCCGGGCCCGCGCCTCGGCGGCACCGTCATCGAGGCGGTGGAGCTGCGCAAGGGATTCGGCAACAACGTGCTGATCGACGGGCTGAGCTTCAAACTGCCGCCCGGCGGCATCGTCGGTGTCATCGGCCCGAACGGTGCGGGCAAGACCACCCTGTTCAAAATGATCACCGGCGTCGAACACCCCGACGGCGGTACTTTCACCGTGGGTGAAACCGTCCGGCTCGGCTATGTCGATCAGTCGCGTGACAGCCTGAACCCGGACAAATCGGTCTGGGAGGAAGTCTCCGGCGGCACCGACGTCATCACGCTCGGCAAGCGTTCGGTGCCGTCGCGCGCCTATGTCGGCGCGTTCAACTTCAAAGGCGCCGACCAGCAGAAGAAAGTCGGTATCCTGTCGGGCGGCGAACGCAACCGCGTCCACCTCGCGAAAATGCTCAAGGGCGAGCACAACGTCATCCTGCTCGATGAGCCGACCAACGACCTCGATGTCGATACCCTGCGTGCCCTGGAGGAAGCCCTGATGGAATTCCCCGGCTGCGCCGTGATCATCTCGCATGACCGCTGGTTTCTCGACCGCCTCGCCACCCACATCCTCGCCTTCGAGGGCGACAGCCACGTTGAATGGTTCCAGGGCAATTTCCAGGATTACGAGGAGGACAAGCGCCGCCGCCTCGGTGCCGAGGCCACCGAGCCGCATCGGATCAAATACCGCCCGTTGACCCGTTAGCACCGGGTGGCTTCCGGGCATGACCAACCCCATCTGGCGCGCCACCACGGCCCGATTGCGCCTCGACCCGGTCGGATGGGGTGATCTCGCGGATCTGACCGCGCTCAAGACCGATCCACGCGCCTTCGCCCTGATGCTCGGCGGGGTGCGTACCCGCGAGCGCGTGGCCGAGGAACTCGCCGAGGACATCACCCTCTGGGGGCGGCACGGCTATGGCATCTGGGTCGTGCGCGGGCTGAACACCGGCAATTTCATCGGCATGGCCGGGCTGGCCGCGCGGGCGGATGGGCGGGGCGTGGCCTTGCGCTTCGCCTTATGGCCCGAAGTGCGGGGCGCCGGCCTCGCGCGCGAGGCGGCTGGTGCCGCGCTGCGCTACGGCCATGACCGGGCGGGGCTGAACCGCATCGTCGCGGTATCGCGGGCGGATAATTTCGCCAGCCGCACCGTGCTGGGCGCGATCGGCATGATCGAGGCGGAAAGCTTCGTGCGCGACAATGTGCCGATGCTGACTTATCAGAGCATCTCGCCCGCTTGTCCCGCCGCGTCCGCGCCGCCATATCGCGGCGATGGAGCAGGCAGCGGCGGATAATGCAGGGATTGCCGGAACCGGCGTGACCCTGCTGTGCTTCGCCTCCGGCGCCACGGACGTCCTGTCCTATCTCACCCTCGGCCATGTCTTCACCTCGGCGATGACCGGATGCATGGCCCTGTTCTGCCTCACTCTCATCAACCGGAAATTCGCCGCCGCCAGCCGCGCGGGGGTTTCCCTGCTCAGCTACGCGATCGGCAGCGCCGCGGCGACGCTGCTGCAGCCGCGCGATCCTGCAAAAGTCCGTACCCTCCCGGTGGTGCGCCGCCTGCTGCTCGCCGAAACCGTCAGCCTCGCGGCCTATTGCACGGTGTCCCTCCTGGTCGATCATCCGCTCGCGGGGGCGGCACGCTATGGGTTGATCGTGTTCTCGGCAACGGCAATGGGCATCCAGGCGGTCGCCGCACGGGACATTCATGAACGCGGCATCATCACCGTCGTGCTCAACATCACGATCACCAGCGTCGTCATCGCCCTCACCCGCCGCCTCACAAATCGCGGCCTCGCGCATCTGCCCGCCCATAACCGCCTGCAGGGGATCGTGATTCTGGGTTACGTGGCTGGAGCCCTCGCCAGCGCCGGCGCTTTCGTCTCCGGCTTCGCGAGCCCCGGGCTGCTGCCGCTGGTGGCGGTCCTGCTCACCCTGATCATGTTCACGATCTCAGGAGTCCAGCACGCGTGACGCTGCCGCGACCGCGCTGGCCGTGTCCCACGCCTTCCCGTCGCGGCGGCATGCCTCGCAGTGTTCGACGCTGATGGCACCGGCGATGATCGCGGCATCGAGGCATCCGGTCAGCGCGACATGAATGGCCGCTTCGGTCGCTTCGCGCGCGATCGCGTGGCTCTGGTAATAATGATCGGTGTGGCCCGCGAGGCGTGAAGCCGTCTCGAACTCGCCCTGCCAGGCCGCCATCAGCGCCGCACTCTGCAGACAGGCGACCAGCACCAGTTCCACGTTGATTTCGGCGGCCAGGGCCAGCGCCTCGGTAAGCGCGGCCTGCCCGCGCACCCGGTCGCCGAGGACCATCACGTAGCCCGCCAGATTGTTCAGCGCGAAACTCAGGTCGAGCAGGTTGCCGGTCGCGCGGCAGCTTGCCGCCACTCGTTCGGCCTCGACCGCAGCCCGCGCCGGGTCGCCCTGCGCGAACAGGATCTCGCCGAGGTTGAGGCCGCCGATCTGGATATTGACGTCGTCGCGGAATTCCCGGCTGATCGATACCGCCTCGTCGAGCAGCACGATGGCGCGCGCCGCATCGCCCTCGAAATGCGCCAGGGCCGCCAGAATATTCAGCAGCCATCCGCGCCGCCGTCCCCGCTTCATGCCGGGCAGGGCCGCCATCATCAGATCGACATAAGGCTGCGCCGCCGTGGCATCCTCGGGACTGGCCACGCACACCGCCACGCGGGCTGCCGCCACCGCGACGCTTTCGCGATCGCCGATTGCGCGGTAACGCGCGAGCGCATCGAGCGCGGCCTCGACCTTGCGCCGGTCGCCGAATGCCCCGCCGCTGTAGACGAAGGCGATATCGAGCCCGATCCGCGCGGCCACCCGTTCCGGCGTCGCCGGCCCGATCCGGGCTTCCGCTTCGCGCAGCCAATGGCGCTGCTCCACCGTGAGGCCGATATCCCGCCAGAGTTCGCTGGTCAGGCTCATCAGCATCAGACCGCTGGCGCTGTTGCCGTCCGGCCCGAACGCCCAGCCGAGCGCCGCGCGCAGATTATCCAGTTCCGGCCGATACCGCGCCAGCCAGATATCCGCAGGCGTGGTCGACCAGCTGCGGTCCGCCTCGCCGAAAAAGCGGATCAGCCAGTCGCAGAACCGCTCCATGATGTGAGGGCGAGCCTCGTCCCGCGCGAAATTCTCCAGCGCCAGATCCCGCACCGGCGTCATCATCCGGTAGCGCGGGTTGCCGTGCCGTACCGGAAACCGGGTCAGCAATGCGCACTCGACCAGCCGGTTCACGGTATCGGGCACGGCTGCGATGCGCAACGGACTCATCCCGATGATGTCGCCAGCGGCTTCCGCCGTCATGCAGCCGAACACCCCGAAGCGCCCGAATGTCACCGCCTCGTCGTCCGACAGGGATTTGTGCATCCACGCGAGCAGCGCCCGCAGGACCGCCGGCGTGTCCAATGGGCCGCCATGATCGATCGCCGCTTCGTGCAACCGTGTCTTCAGCGCCCGCAGCACCTCACGCGGCGTCAACCGGCGCAGATGCGGTGCGACCAGCTCGATCGCGAGCGCCACCCCCTTCAGTTCGTGGCAGATCGCGCCCAGCGTTGCGGCATTATCGGGATCGAGGCGGAAATCCGGCACGGCCAGACGCGCGCGCGCCACCAGCAGCCTTACTGCGGGGGATGCATGGGCCTGCGCGACATCACCAGTGTTCAGGCTGCCGGCAGGGGGCAGCCCGTGTCCGGCGAGGAGCATGAGCATCTCCTCGGTCATGCCGAGCGAATGCCGGCTGGTCGCGATGATCCTGACCTCCGGACATTGGCGCAGCAGGGCACTCGCGATCACGGCCACCGGTGCCGGCAATCTCTCGCATTGATCGAGAATGATCATCATGCGCTTGCGGCGGATCAGCGTGGGCAGGATCTCCGCCGCCGTCCGGTCACCGCCGATCTTGTAGCCCAGCAGGCCGCAGAGAGTCTCCGCGATCTCCCCGGTATTGTGCAGGCCTTCGAGTTCGACCAGCCACACCCCATCGGGAAACTGGCCCAGCCGCTCCGCCCCGCATTGCAGGGCGAGCCTGGTCTTGCCGACGCCACCCTCGCCCGCAATCACCACCAGCTGATGGCGTTCGAGCAACGCGCTGAGCTGCCCCAACTCCTCGTTGCGCCCGATGCAGTATGTGCTCAGCAACGGCAGATTGTTGGGCGTCGCATCGAGCGATTGCGGCGCGCTGAACGCCCCCGGCAGTTCGGGGTGGCGCAGCTGATACACGAGGTCCGGCGGCAGCAGATCCTTGAGCCGGAACTCCCCGAGGGGTTCGATAACCATATCGGCCGACAATGCGCGCGGCGGCACCATGCGCGCTGCCGCCGCCGATATCAGCACCTGTCCCGGTCGGGCCGCCGAAGCCAGCCGCTCCGCGCGATTCAAGGTGGCACCGACAAACACGCCCTGGGTCACTTCCGCGGTCCCCGCGTGAAGTCCCAGTCGCACCGCCCGCCGCTCCCGGATGCCGGACGCCCCCTCAACCTCGGCGCGCATCATGCGAAACGCGGTCGCAACCGCCGGTCCCACGGTCCTGAAGACGCAGTACAGCCGCGTGGCGGTCGTTCTGAAAATCCGGCCCCCTTCGGCGGCGACCATCCCGGCCACTGAAGGCTGATCGGCGCCAGCATCCGCGCCGATCGCCGAACTCCGTTGGTCGAGCCACGCGGGATCGTCGAAATCGGCGATCAGGAAACAGATCACGTCCTCAGGCAAGGCGCGACCACCAAAAGGAAACTGGACAATCCCCGCCATCGACCGAAATACTCCCGCACGGCTCCCACAGCCACATGCGTCACTTTTATGCTACAAATCTACTGGGATGACAAAGTGGCATAATACACGCCCCAGTTGCGACATGCTCGAACATAACACCGATGTAATACGGTCAGGCCGCCGCGCCGCGTTCGTCCCGCCGGGACTTGATCCCGAAATAATCCATATACGGCATAAAATCCGGGCGCAGCCGCTCGGGATTGATCCCGAAGGCCGAAAGTTGGTACCGGTTCCGGCCATATCCGCCACGCGGTGCCGCCGCCAGATGCGCCTGCATCCCCGCCGCCGCCTCAGGCGACAGATCATGCCCGAAATGCCGATAAATCATCGCGACCGCCGCAACCGGATCGCGCGTCAGATCGTCGTACTGGATATTCATCAGCCGCTCCGGCGGCACCTCGCGGCTGCGATCGAACGCGACCAGCAGCCGTGCCCCGTCGATCCACCGCTCGGTCACCTGCCGCCCGATCTCCGCCGGGTCGATCTCGCGCAAAAACGGCGCGCGCAAAACCTCGGTCATGTGTGCCACCGACGCAAACACATGGACCGGATCGCGATGGACCACCACGAATCGCGCATCGGGATAGGTCGCCAGAATTCCGGGAATCGAAAACGTATGATCCGGGCATTTCAACGCCCAGAACTTCGCCCCCACGCCATGCTGCAGCGCCTGCAGATACCGCTTGTGAAACGCAAATGCCGCATCGTGGCCGAACGCATCCAGCCATTTCGTATAGGTCGGCACTCGGAACGTCGTGTCGAACCGCAGGGACTGGAAGACATGCGCGGTGATTTCGCTGCACTCCTGCGGACTGTCGGCATCGATCGGATGGATCGCCGGAAAGTCTGGCGCCATCCCGGCGAATATCCCGAGCTGCCGGTCGGTCCGCCGCGCCACCGCGCTCGCCCGCTTGTCGAAATCGCGCGGCCGGGGCGCAGGATACAGCGTCTGCCACACCCGCGGCACCATCACGTCCGGATCGTAGCCGAGCAGCGTATGGAGGAAACTGGTCCCCGAACGCGGCAACCCCATGATGAATAGCGGCGCCGTCACCGGAGCCGCCCCGATCGCGGGCGTTTGTTCGTGCATCCGTTCGATCATCGCCGCATTGCGCGCAAGCCGCGTGAGATCGTAGCGTACCGAAACCCGCCCGAACAACGAAAACCGGGTCTCCCGCGCCATCGCCCCGGTCAGCCGCTCCAACCCCTCGCGCGCCGGCCCCTGCAATGACACCCCGGCACTCCGCTCGATCGCCGCCGTGCTCAACGCCGGCCACCCGCGCGGGGCCACCGCCTCCACCGCGCCGAACCCCGCCGACAATGCCCGGAACGACAGGCTCTTGCCCCGCCGCAGCGCAGGGATCGGTGGAACCGGCGCGGTGCTCATGTCAGTGGCGCTCGATCAACTCGATCTTGTAACCGTTCGGGTCCTCGATGAACGCGATCACCGTGGTGCCGAACTTCACCGGCCCGGGCTCACGCGCAATCTTCGCCCCCGCCGCCCGTAATTTCTCCACGGTCGCCTTGATGTCGGAAACCCCGAGCGCCAGATGCCCGAACGCCGTGCCCTGATCGTAATGATCCGTGCCGTAATTATAGGTCAGCTCCAGCACGGTATGATCTTTCTCGCTGCCATACCCCACGAAAGCCAGGGTGTACTTGCCATCCGGCACATCGGTCCGCCGCAGCTCCTTCATTCCCAGAAGCTTCGTGTAGAAACCCACGCTTTCCTCCAGATCGTTCACCCGGATCATCGTATGCAGATATTGAAACTCGCCGCTCATGCCGTTCTTCCTTTCCCACTCATTCAGGACGATGCCGGGTCGATCCCGAGGAGAAACAACCCCCCCTCGTCCGCCGCCGTAACCATCGCCGCACGTTCGATCAATATGGCACCCTCCGCCTCGAATGCCACACCACGCAACCCCGCCGCGCGCGCCCGCGCCACCGTGTCCGGTCCCAATGTCGGCAAATCCGCCCGCCGATCCTGCCCGGGCTTGACCAGCTTGACCAGAACCCCACCCGGACCCGGACGCGCCAGTGACGCCGCACGGCCCAGCATCGCATCCGTGCCCTCCACCGCCTCGACCGCCAGAACAATCCCCTGCTGCACCACACACGCCTGCCCGACATCCGCGACCCCCAGCGCCCGCAACACCCCAACCCCGCGCCCGATATCCGCCAGCGCCGCCGCATCCGGCGCCACCCGGGTCAACAGCCCGATCGGCGCCAATACCTCCGCCATTACCTCATGCGCGCCCAGAACCCGAAATCCCTCCTCGCCCAAAACCCGCACGATCGCCGCCAGAAACCCGTCATCCCCCGCAAACGCCGCGCGCCCCACCCGTGTCAGCAGCCGCGCCCCCATCGCATCGGGCCGCAAATCCAGCAATGAAGGCCGCTTCACCGGCCCGGCCAACACCAGATCCACACACCCTGCCCGCCGCAATGCCGCCACCGCCGCGCCCACCGCGCCCAACCGCACCACTTCATGCGGAAACCCACCGATCACCCCCGGCTCCGCATACCCCTCCAACGCCACCACAAATACCCCACGCCCCGCCGCCCGCGCCGCCGCCGCCACCTGACCGGGCAACGGACCGCCACCGGCAATGATGCCGAGGGTCATGGGATGGGGTGGGGTGAACAGCAAGGCGAGGGGCGCTGCCCCTCGACCCCGCCAAAGGCGGAGCCTTTGGAATCCACCGATTTCGGGCAAGGGGAGGGCGACACAAGCCAGATCGGCGGAACATCCGAGACCTCGCCCTCCCCTTGCCCGAAATTCCAGGGTTCTAAGGGCTCCGCCCTTAGCTTGGGTCCAGGGGGCAGAGCCCCCTGGCCTCGCTGCCTCACACCCACCCCGCCCATCACCCTTCGGAATCGTCGGCGGCGCTGGTCGTGGTCCGGATCAGGCCGCGTTTGCCGGGGCTGGCGGCGAAGGTGAGAATTTCCGTCGTGTAGGGGTCGTGGGTCTCGGATTGCAGGGTTTTGAGGCGGTCGTGGAACGGGTGGGTACAGTCGCGGAACAGCGCGTTGAACGTCGCGCGCATGTGGTGGATGGTGGTGTGGTCGATATTGCGGCGGCGCAGCCCGATGATGTTGAGCCCGGCGAGGCGGGCGCGGTTGCCGATGATCATGCCGAACGGGATCACGTCGGCCTCGACGCCGGACATGCCGCCGATCATCGCCCCCCGTCCGATCCGGACGAACTGGTGGATGGCGGCCGACCCCCCGATGATCGCGCCATCGCCGATCTCCACGTGACCGCCCATCACCACGTTATTGACGATGATGACGCCATTGCCGATCTGGCAGTCATGGGCAACGTGTCCGGCAGTCATGATCAGGCAGTCATCGCCGACCCGGGTGACACCCCCGCCCGGTTCGGTGCCGCGATTGATCGTGGCGTGTTCGCGGATGGTACAGCGGGCGCCGATGATGGTTTCGGTGTTTTCGCCCCGGTATTTGAGGTCCTGGGGTGCCATGCCGATCGTGGCGAACGGGAATATTTTGGTGCCCGGGCCGATCGTGGTCTGACCATCGACGACAACGTGGGAGACGAGATCGACCCCTTCGCCGAGAATGGCGCTGGGGCCGACCGAGCAGAACGGGCCGATATGCACCCGCGCGCCGAGCTGGGCGCTCGGATCGACGACCGCCGTGGGATGGATCATCGTTCGCCCGCTTTTTGATCCATGATCATGGCGGCGTAGGTCGCTTCGGCGACCGCGACGCCGTCGACCCGCGCGACCGCGTGGAATTTCCACACATTGCCCCGGTTGCGCTCCTTGACCACGTGGATGCGCAGGCAATCGCCCGGCACCACCGGGCGGCGGAACTTCGCCCCTTCGACCGACATGAAATAAACCACCTTGCCCGCTTCTTCCGGCCCGAGGGTTTCGACCACCAGCACCGCAGCGGTCTGCGCCATGCTTTCGATGATCAGCACGCCGGGCATCACCGGGTGGCCGGGAAAATGCCCGGCGAAGAAGTTTTCGTTCACCGAGACGTTCTTGACCCCCACCGCCGAGACGTTCTCGATCAGTTCGACCACACGATCGATCAGGAGAAACGGGTAGCGATGCGGGATCGCGTGCATGATCCCCGCGATATCGATGGTCCGGCCGGTCGCGGCCGGCGCGCTGTTGTCTGGTGAAGTCCCGTCCATCGGAATTCCTGTGATTGGCTCAGTCGCCGGCGGTATCGTCCGGCTTCGGTTCAGAATGGCGCATTCTGTCGCGCCGCGCAAAGCGCCGGATCATCGCAACCTCGCGGAAAAACGCCTTGGCCGGTTGTGCCGGGCTGCCGAGCACCTCGACACCGGGTTCGAGATTGCTCATCACCCCCGCCTGCGGCCCGACCCGCGCGCCCTTGCCGATATGCAGATGGCCGGAAAACGCGGCCTGCCCGGCGGCAACCACGAAATCCTCCAGAACGGTCGAGCCGGAAATCCCGACCTGCGAGACGATGATGCAGCACCGCCCGATCTGCACGTTATGCCCGACCTGCACCTGATTATCGATCCTGGTACCAGCGCCGATAATGGTATCCTGCGCCGAGCCGCGATCGATCGTGGTATTCGCGCCGATATCGGCATCGTCGCGGATCAGCACCCGCCCGAGCTGCGCCACGCTGATCAGCCCTTCCGGCGAGGGTGCGAAGCCGAACCCGTCCTGCCCGATCCGAACCCCGGGATGCAGCGTCACCCGGTTTCCGATGATCGCGTAGCCGATGGTCACATGGGGCGCGATCCGGCAATCCGCCCCGATCATCACCCCGGCGCCGACCACGCCATGCGCCCCGATGATGGTCCGCGCCCCGATCTCCACATGCGGCCCGATGATCGCGTATGGCCCGATCTCCGCCTCGGCATCGACCGTCGCGGAAGGGTCGATGATCGCGGTCGGATGAACCCCGGGGTTCGCCGGCGGCAGCGGGTGGAACAACCCGCCCGCCTTCGCCCAGGCAAGATAAGGCTGCGCCACCGGCAGCGCGATGCTGGCGGGCGGCAGCCGATCTGCGAGATCCGGCAGCAGAATAACCGCGCCCGCGCGGGTTTCGGCAAGCAGGCCGAGATATTTCCGGTTGTCGAGAAAGCTGATCTCGTCCGGCCCCGCGCTCTGCAACGGCGCAATCCCGCGAAACATCCGCCCGGCAGCCGCGCCCGGTGCCGGCGCCCCGATCGCCGCGGCCACCGCCGCGAGGCTGAACGGCCCCGCGCGCTTGAAAAACCGTGGGTCGCCCGGCAGGTTTGAACCGGCCGTATCGGTCATCGCCAACCCTTATTTCTTGCCGCCCGCCATTTTCGGCACGACCGAAGGCGGCACCGCGACGGAGGGCAGGATCTTGTTGAGGTGCGCTGCCACTTCCTTGGAAATGTCGAACCCGTTGACGTTCAGCGCCACCTGCGAGCGGTGCAGGACCAGATTCATCCCGTGCGCCTGCGCCACCTGGCGGATCACCGCGATCAGCGTCGCCTCGATCTTGCCGAGCGCCGCTCGCGCCGAAACCTCGATGGCGAGATTGCGGTTATGGAAATCGACCTGGGCTTCCTCGATCTCCTTCTGCAGCGCCTGTTCCTTCGCGGTCAGCGCGGCTTTCGAAAGCTTGGCCTTCTGCGCGGTGATCGCCTTCTGCTCGCCTTCCCATTTCTGCTGGTCGGCCTGAGCCTCGGCGGCGAGCTTCTGACGGCGGGCTTCGATGATTTTCTCGACACCCTGCGCCGCAGTCGATTGCTGCATCACTTCCGGCACCGAAAGGACGCCCATCACCGGGGCTGGCGGCGCATTTTCCTTGGGCAGCGCCGGGAGTTGCGGAATCGGCGGCAGCTTCTGCGGCGGGACCGCCTGGGTTCCCGGCTGTTCGCCCGGCTGGGGCATGCCGGGCTGGGGTGCCATCGGCGCGGATTCGCGCACCGGAGCGGCGTGGCTTACCGGCGGCGCTTTCGGATGGGGAATGAAATAGCCGGGACCGCTGCTGCTCTGGGCATGGCCGATGCCGAAACCGAGGGCGAGAACCGGCAGCGCCAGACCAAGACGAAAAAAGGACTTCAGTGTCACGATATTAGAACCTCGTACCGAATGAAACGCGGAATTGCTCGATCTGGTCGTATTTGTATTTCTTGATCGGCTGGGCGAATGAAAGGTCGATCAGGCCGAACGGGGTATTCCAGGCGACCCCGACGCCGACCGAAACCCGAGGCGCCGGATTGTCGTACAGGCCGAGCTGGGTGCCGTTGACCGTGATCGGGCTGACCCCCGACAGACTGCCGATATCCGTGAACGCGAAGCCGGACACGCCGAGATCGGGCGAAACCGGCAGCGGGAAGTGCAGCACGGTGTCCTGCGTCCAGATGAACTTGCCGCCCAGACTGTCGCCATACAGCGTGTCATGCGGCCCGGCGCCGCCGGTCTGGAACCCGAGCAGACTGTCGCCGCCGAGGAAGAACCGGTCGGCGATCAGGGAATGATAGCCGAGAATATCGACGAGGTCGCCAACATGCCCGTCGAACTCCAGCACCCAGGCCTTGCTGCCGAACACCCGCTTGAGCGGAATGTAATAGGCTGCCCGCGCCTGCAACCTTATATATTTCGCGGTTCCGCCAAGCCCGGCGAGATCGCCCGAGAGCGAGAACAACCCGCCCGAAGTCGGGTCGAGCCGGTCGTTGCGGTAATCGAAGGTCAGCGTGGTGCCGAGCTGCGAGAGGCTCGAATTGCCCGCCTCGTTCAGGATGTAAAGACTGGCCCCGGTCGCAATATTGTAGATGTCGCGGGTGCTGACCGTGTAGGTGAAGGCCTGGCTGACATGCTGGTTGTAGCGGAACCCGAGCCGGATATCGCCGCCGATCGAGCGTTCGGCAAACACGTAGGATGTCGTATTGGCGGTATCGGTGCGGAACAGATCGAACCCGGCGATCAGGTTGCGCCCGAGGAAATACGGGTTGGTCACGCCGAGGTTGAACTGCGTGCCCTTCTGCGCCAGCAGCGCGCTGATCGAGGTATCGATCCCGGTGCCGAGGAAATCGTTCTCGCTCAGCCCGATATTCACCAGCGCCCCGAGATCGGTCGAATACCCGCCGCCCAGCGAGAACTGCCCGTTCGCCTGCTCGGCGAGCGCGACATCGAGATTGACCTCGTCGGGCTGGCTGGTCGGCACCGGCTTGATCGAGATGTCCTTCTTCTTGAAGAAGCCGAGATTTTCCAGATTATCCTTGGATTGCTTGACCGCTTCTTCGTTATACGCATCGCCCGGTGCCAGCTCGATCTGCCGGCGTATCACGCTGTCCTCGGTCCGGGTATTCCCGGTGATCGAGACGTTGTTGACATAAACCCGCGGCCCCTCGATCACCCGGAACGTCAGAGCGATCGTGTGGGTCTTGTGGTTTTCCTTCACATCGGGCTCGACCTGGGCAAAGGCGTAGCCGCGGTTCTGCACGTACTCCGAAATGGCCTTGTCCGTGGTCTGCAGCGCATCCCCGTCGAAGATATCGCCCTTTTCGATCGGCACGAGATGCCGCAGATCCTTGCCCGGCAGCTTGCGCAGCGAGGAAACCACCTTCACCGAACTGATGTGATAACGATGCCCCTCGTCGATCACGAAGGTCAGATAAAACGACTTCCGGTCCGGTGCGAGCTGCGCCGTGGTGCTGATGATCTTGAAATCGGCGAACCCGTGATGGAAATAGAACCGGCTGAGCAGGGATTCGTCGTATTTCACCCGCTCGTTGTTGTACTGGTCGGAATCCGACAGAAACCGGTACCAGGCATCCTGCCGCGACGAAATCACCTCGCGCAGCTTGGCCTGGCCATAATGATGATTGCCGATGAAATTGATCCGGCTGATCAGCGTCTCCGCCCCGTCGTGGCAGTTGAACACCACGTTCACCCGGTTCTCCGGCAGCTTGACGATTTCCGGTTCCACCGTCGCGCTGTAATGGCCGCGCTTGGCATAGAGCGCCAGAATCGCCTTGGTCGCCGCCGCCGCCTCCGCCGCGGTGAACACCGAACCGGGCTTGAGCGCGATCGCGCCCTGCATCGCCTTGTCCTTGACGACCGAATTACCCTGAAAATAGACGTGATTGACGATCGGGTTTTCCTTGACGTGGACCATCAGGTCATCGCCCTGCCGGGTGATCGACACCGTCTTGAACAGGCCGGTCGCGTAAAGCGTCTTGAGGCTCAGATCCATCCGCCGCGCACTGAACGCATCGCCGGGCTGAAGCAGGATATACGAGCGGATCGTGCTCGCATCGATCCGCTGGTTGCCGGACACATCGACCGCCGCAATCCGCCCGCCGGTCTGCACCTGCGAGGCCGGCCCGGGAGCCGGTCGCGTCGCCGCGAGCGCGGATTGAGAAACCGGCACCACAAATCCGGGCACCAGAGCCGATGTCATTAAAGCCAACCGCAGACGCCGCAAGGATGCTCTCCTAAACGAACCCAGTTCGTGAAACCCCGATGACACGAAAACAATCCGCACACCGTACCGACATGCGGCCTAGCCGCAACCGCCCGTAACCGCAAGGGCATCTGCGCGTAACGAATCCCGCTGCCGGAGGCGGGGGGAGGGCGGGAAGGTGTTCTTTTTTGCAAAAAAGAACCAAAAAACTCTCTGAATCAGGGTCAGGGGCGCCCGGGCTTGGCGCATCATCCCTGGAGGACGGCGACGGGCAGGGTGCGCAGCAACCCGGCGATATCGTCGATCCCGTCATGTTCATGGCCGCTCAGCACGTCATGCCACGAACCATCCAGCGGCGTCGTCAGCGCGGTATCGCCCCAGGCTTCCGCCGGAATCAGCGGCTTGTCCGCCTCGCCGAGCGCCGCACTCCCGAGCCGGGACGCAATCACCACGAGCCGCGCCCCCTCATGCTCGCGCACGAACCCAATCACCTGATCGGCCAGGACCCCGCCGAAATCGAGCGGCGTATAACTCCCCGCCGCGAACAGCGCGGGATGCGCGGTGCGCAAGGCCAGCAACCGCGCAATGATCGCCTGCTTCACCGTCCCGCTCTGCCATCCCGCCAGCAACGCCGCAGGATCGCCATCCTCCGCCAGCGCCGCCCGCCGCATCGCGTAATCGACCGGGCGGCGATTATCCGGATCGACCAGCGACAAATCCCAGAACTCGGTGCCCTGATACAAATCCGGCACGCCCGGCACGGTATATTTCAGCACGGTCTGGCTCAACCCGTTGAGCGCTCCCGCCGGCCCGATCATCGCGGCGAACGCCCCGATCTCGCCCCGCGTCGCGGTCGCCCGACCGGCGTCGAACACCCCATCGAGAAACTGCCGGCACGCCTCCTCATAGGCTTCGTCCGGCGCCGCCCATTCCGAGCGCAGCTTCGCCTCGCGGATCGATTTTTCCCACCAGCCCCAGACCCGGTCCTCAAAATCGCCGTCGGGCCCCCCCGCTTCGAGCGGCCACGCCCCCACCAGCGTCTGATACAGCATGATCTCGTCGCCCTCGCTCGGCGCCCGGCCGGAATCGAGATCGCGCACCAGCCCGGCATTCAGCCGCATCCACCGCGCCAGCGCCGCGCGCCACCGCTCCGGCATTTCCGAGATCACCGCAATCCGCATGCGGGTATCCTCGCCGCGCTTGTGGTCATGCGTCGCGGTCGCGAGCATGGCATGGGGAAACAGCGCCGCCCGCTGCGCCTGCGCGGCATGGAACGCGGGCACACTCACCGAAAGCTGCGCCGGGGTGCTGCCCACCTCGTTGCGCGAAATCAGCCTGCCATACCGGTAGAATGCGGTATCCTCGACCGACTTGGCCGCCACCGGCGCCGAAAGCTGCTGAAACCGCACCATCGCCCGACGGTGCAGCGCGCGCCGCTCCAGCGGCTCGCGTGCCAGGGGCCGGTCGGCCAGCCAGTGCCGGATCTGATCGAGCAGGTTGCGGTCCGCAACCCGAAAACTCCGCCGTGCCCGCGCGAGCGCCCAGTTCATGGTCTGCTCGTCGGTGTCGGTGCTGCCCCCGGCCCCGGCATAGATCCGGTAGATCGGAAAATGCACCAGCAATTCCCCCAGAGCGCGCCGCAACGCGGTGAGCGAGATATCGCGCGTCGCGAGGTTCGATGCCGCCAGCCGGTGCAGCAGCGCCGCCGTTCCGTTCCACTCGCTGGTCAGGTTGTCGCGCAGAATCTGGCGGCGGGCGTCGCGCTCCTCGGGATCGAACGCCGCACTCCGCCCGGTCAGTTCGTGCCACAACGAACCCAACGGGTCCTCGCCCGCCGGATCGTGCAGCACACCGCCCACCTCGTTCATGAAATCGTAGCCGGTGGTGCCGTCGGTCAGCCAGTCGGTCCGCAACCGCTCGTGCGGTGCCAGAATTTTCTCGACGATGATGTAAGCAGGCCCCGCCGAGGCCGAGGCGGGCCGATGCTTCGCCGCCGCCGCCAGCGCCCGCCGCAGTTTGCGCAGATAGGCGCGCGGATCGGCCAGCCCATCCACGTGATCGATCCGCACCCCGTCGATGATCCCGCGCGCATATAAATCGAGGATCAGCCTGTGGCTCTCGTCGAACACCCACGGAATTTCGGCGCGAATCCCCGCCAGCGTGTTGATGTCGAAAAACCGCCGCCAGTTGATTTCATCCGCCGCCGCACGCCAGTAGGTCAGCTGGTAATTCTGCATTTCGAGCAGGTCATGCAGCCGTGCCGCGCCGTCCTCGGTCGTGGTGTCGTAGCGGCGCAGCGCGGTGGCGAGGCCGGCCTGTCCTTCCGGCGTCGCCAGCACGGCGGCGAACCTCGTGCGCGCAGTTGCAGCCAGCGGGCGCGCGATCTCGGGCCGGTCGGCCAGATCCGCCGCCCCGGTGAAATGCGCGATCGCATCGGCGAACCGGCGCGGTGCCGCCTTCAGCACCAGCGCCATCCCGGCTGGCGAGAGCGGAAAGACGTGTTCGTGATACACCACCGAAATCCGCCCCTCGGCCTGATCGCAGGCGAGTCGCAGATCGCCCGATCTCAGCGCGCCGCCATAGGATTCGCCGAGAAACGGCGCCATCACCTTGCCGCGCAGCGCGGGGTCGGGCGGCATCCAGTCGATATCGAACGCATCGGCGTAGCGGCTGGCGCGCCCCCATTCCAGCACGTCCATCCACCAGGCATTGTCGCCGCCGCCCACCCCCATGTGGTTCGGCACGATATCGAGGATCAGCCCGAGCCCGTGTTCGCGCAGCGTCGCCGAAAGCCGCTCCAGCGCCGCCGCGCCGCCCAGTTCGGGATTGATCGCGTTATGGTCCACGATGTCGTAGCCATGGGTCGAGCCCGGCCGCGCCTTCAGGATCGGCGAGGCATATAAATGGCTCACCCCGAGTGAAGCGGCATAGGGCACCACCGCCGCCCCGTCATCGAGGGTGAAGCCCTTGTGGAACTGCAGGCGGATCGTGGCGCGGGGCGGTGTGGTGGTCATGATGATCTGCGCTTTCCATCGATGGTCTTGAGTCGGGCGGCGACGCGCGGTGCCGCAAGGCAGGTTTCCACCGGTTCCGGCAGGCGCCGCCGCCAGTTCGGGTGTTCGTCGATCGTGCCGGGAATGTTCGGCTGCTCGCGCAGCGCCATCACATCCTCGATCGGCAGGATCACGAGGTCCGACGAGGCGGTGGCGACATGCGCGATCACGGCATCCGCGATCGCGTCGGATTCGTCCGGCCCCGGTGGCTCACCGCCCGCCGCCCCCGAATGCACGCAGGCATTCCACAGGCAGCCCCGATCGAACGCCCGCTTTTCCGCATCCTCGCCCGCGATATGCAGCCGCTCGCGCCAGCCGATATCGGTGCCGCGCCACCATCCGGCAGCGGTCGGCAGATCATGCGTCGTGGTCAGGGCCGCAGTATCTGCGCGCCAGTGAGCGGGCGGTACGAACCGGTCGCCGTCGCGCTCGAACCACAGAATGCTCATCCCCGCGATCCCGCCGGTCGCCAGCCCATCGCGGAAACCTTCGGGCACCGTGCCCAGATCCTCGGCCACCACGATCCCGCGATGACGCACCGATTCCAGCATCACGATCCGCCGCATGTCATCGAACGGGTAACGCAGGAAACAGCCATCCTTCGCCTCGCCGCCCTCGGGAATGATCCACAGCCGCGACAGCCCCATGGCATGATCGATCCGCACCCCGCCGGTCGGCTCCAGCGCGGCCCCGAGCATGTCGCGCAGCGCGGAAAATCCGCTATCGCGCAGCCCGCGCGGCGAAAATGCGGTCAGCCCCCAGTTCTGGCCGCGCCGGTTGAACTCATCGGGTGGCGCGCCGACCGATGCGCCGCGCAACGCCTCCAGTGGCCGCCCCCAGGCATCGCTGCCCGCCGGATCGGCCCCCACCGCAAGGTCCGCGATCAGCCCGACCGCCATGCCCGCCCCGGTCGCCGCAAGCTGCGCCCGGCGCAGATCCGCCCGCACCCGATATTGCGCGAACAGATGAAACTCGACCTCCTCGCCCTCGGCCGCCAGAATTGCCGCAACCTCCGGCGTGGCCGGGCTTCGCAGCGCATCCGGCCAGTGTCGCCAGTCGCGCCCCGCCCCGTGTGCCAATTGATGCGCAACCAGCGCCTCGAACCGGGCATGCAGCAGCAGGGCCGGCGGCGGATCGCTCAAAAACGCGCGAAATGCCGCCTCATGGCGCTCCTGCGCGAAGGCCGCGCGCAGCGCCGCGTAACGCGGCGGGGTAAACCGCCGCCAATCGACCAGCCCGCCGGGCGATTCCCCGGTCACGTCTTCGGGGTCCGGCACCGGATCGGCACAGTCCAGCGCGGCATAAACCGGGTTCAGCGCCATCCGGCTCGACGGCCCATACGGCCCGTAATGCCCCGGCTCGCTGGCATAGAGCGCGTGGATCGGGCTGATCGCGATGGCATCCGCCCCGTGTTCAGCCGCCCTGCGCGCCAGTTCCGCGAGCGACGCGAAATCGCCGATCCCGCCATCGTTCGCGCGCGGCAATCCGTAAACCTGCGCCGCCAGCCCCCAGGCTTTGCCGCCGCGCCCCGCCCGGTCGAGCGCATCGCGCATGGTGAACGCCCGTGCCGGCGCCACCGCGATCCCGATCGTCCGCTCCCCGATCGCCAGCGTATGATACCCGACCTCATCGACCGGCGGCAGCCGCGCCCAGCCATCCCCGACCGGTTCGGCCCGGGTCTCGACGGTCGTCCCGTCCTCCCGCGTCAGCCGTGCCGCGCCACCGTCATGACGAAACCTGATGTCCCCGCCCGCCAGCGCGGTCACCAGCTTTGGTGTCGCGCGCGATTCCTCATCGAGCCGTGCAAGGCTCGCGGCACACGCCCCATCCGAATCCGCCTCATGCCCGAGTGCGGCGAGCAGCGGGCGCAACATTTCGGGTGCCACATGATGCGCCGTGCCGAACACATCGTGCCACACCACGCTCAGCCCGGCCCGGTCGGCGAGGCTGAACAGCGCCTCGTCGCTCATGAAGGTGCGAACCAGGCCACCGCGGTCCGCCCCGGCAGCATCGCATCGGCCCGCCCGGTCGGCGGCGATGCCGCCAGCACCATTCCCTCGCCGGGTTCGCACGCCACCGGCGCCTCGCCGAAATTCGCCGCGATCGTCAGCACCGACTCATCGCCCAGCCGCCACGAAGCGCGCACCCCGCTCCGCCCGAGCGCCGCCGCCCCCAAACTTCGCGCACCCGGAATGCGCGGCACGACAATCTCCCGTCTGATGCCGAGCAAGGCGGTATGAAACAGCCGCCATCCGGCACCCGGTGCCTCCGCGTCATCGAAGCTTGGGATCGAGGCCGCAAACGTCGCCTTGTCGTTCGGGTCGGGAATCGCCCGCTGCGCCTCGGCGGAGGAAAATGCCGGGAATTTCGAAAATTCCGCGCGCCGCCCGGTTTTCACCGCTTCGGCAAGCTCTGCCGAAGCATGGTCGGTGAAATACAGAAATGGCCGCTCCTCGCCATATTCCTCGCCCATGAACACCAGCGGGATCTGCGGCGAGAGCAGCAGCAGGAACATCGCGGCCCGCAACGCGTCATGATCCGCCAGCGTGGTCAGCCGCTCGCCGAACGCCCGATTGCCGATCTGGTCGTGGTTCTGCAGAAACGCAACGAAGGCGGTCGACGGCAGATGCCCGCTCGGCGCGCCGCGATGTTCGCCGTCCCGGTGGGGCGATGCCTCGCCCTGATACGCGAACCCGGAATCGAGGCAGCGCGCCAGTTGCGCCGCCGCATCGGGGTAATCCTCATAATACCCGCCCTGCTCGCCGGTCAGCAGGACATGGAAGCAATGATGGGTGTCATCGGCCCATTGCGCGTCATACAACGCCCCCGCCCCGTCCGGCGCGAGCAGGGTTGCGTTGTTGTCGTCATTTTCGAGCACCAGATGGATCTGCCGCGCCGGGTCGATCGCCGCGCGGATTTCGTGCGCCATCGTGGCCAGAAACTTGTCGTCCTTGATGGCGTGCACCGCATCGAAACGCAGCCCATCGAACCGGAACTCGTCGAGCCAGTAAATCGCGTTATCGATGAAATACCGCCGCACCGGCTCGCGCCGGTAATCGATCGCGCCGCCCCACGGTGTCTTCATATCCTCGCGGAAAAACTGCGGCGCGTAGCTGTGCAGATAATTCCCGTCGGGTCCGAAATGATTATAGACGACATCGAGAAACACCATCAGCCCGAGCCCGTGCGCGGTATCGATCAGATGTTTCAGCGCCTCCGGCGTGCCGTAGGCGGTATCCGGCGCATAGGGCAGCACGCCATCGTAGCCCCAGTTGTGCCGGCCCGGAAAATCCGCGATCGGCATCAGCTCGATCGCGGTGAACCCGATCTCGGCGAGGCGCGGCAGCATCGCCTCGATCCCGGCATACCCGCCGCACGCACCGGGGTGCAGCTCGTACAGCACGGTCTCGTGCCAGGGCCGCCCGGCCCATGCGGGATGCCGCCAGCGGTAAGGCGCCGGGTCGGGCACCACGCTCGCATCATGAACATCGCCCGCCTGCAACCGCGAGGCCGGATCGGGCAGGGTATTGCCCCCGCCGATCGCAAACCGGTAGGGATCGCCGGGCTTTGCCGCCGCTTCGAGGGTGAAAAACCCCGCCTCGTCGCGCGTCATCGGCAGCGCGTCGCCCCCGCGCAGCACCAGCCCGACCGCCTCGCATCCCGGCGCCCATACCCGAAACCGCGCCCGCCCCTGCCCGATCATCGCGGCACCCGGTCGAACATCGTGTCGTGCCGTATCGGTCATGGCGGTCATTCCTGGATCGGCGCGCCCAGCACCACGACGGCACGGGCAGCAACCTTGATGATGGGAGCGGAAAATGCCGCCCGCTGCAATTGGGGATTTGCGGTATCGAGTTCCAGCGTCCACTCCAGCGCGGGTTCGGGCAGGGTGAACTCGCGGTCCTGATCCGAGGCGTTCAGCAGCACCAGCGTCGCATCCGCCACCTCGCCCTCATGGCTCGCCCGCCGCAGCGCCAGCAGCCGCGCGAAGGGGTCGGCCCAGGCCTCGCTGGTCAGGTCGCGCCCGGCCTCGTCGAACCACGCGGTGTCGGCAAGATCAGGTCCGATCGTCTCAAGCCCGTGGTGAAACCACGAACTCCGCAAACTCGGGTAGCGCCGCCGCAACGCGCTCAGCCGGGCGACGAAGGCAAGCAGCGGCGCCGCCGTGCCGTCATGCAGCACCGACCAGTCGATCCACGATAATTCATTGTCCTGGCAATAGGCGTTGTTGTTGCCGCGCTGGGTCCGGTTGAGTTCGTCCCCCGCCAGCAGCATCGGCACCCCGTAGGACACGAACAGCGTCGCCAGCATCGCCCGCTTGAGCCGCTCGCGCACAAGCTGGATCGCAGGATTGCCGGTCTCGCCCTCGACCCCCCAGTTGGCCGATTGATTGTCGCTGCTGCCGTCGCGGTTATCCTCGCCGTTCTTGAGGTTATGCCGCTGGGCGTAGCTGACCAGATCATGCAGGGTGAACCCGTCATGCGCGGTCACGAAATTGATCGAGGCCCAGGGCCGCCGCCGCCGGTGATCGAACAATTCCGGCGAGCCCATCAGCCGCCGCGCAATCTCGGGCCGCTGGCTGTCGTCGCCGCGCCAGAACCGCCGCACCCCGTCGCGAAACGCCGCGTTCCACTCGGAAAACCCCGGCGGATGATTGCCGAGCTGGTAACCGCCCGGTCCGAGGTCCCACGGTTCGGTGATCAGCTTGAGCTTGCCGAGCACCGGGTCCTGCCGGATCGCATCGAAAAACCCCGAACCGGGATCGAACCCGTTCGCCTCGCGCCCCAGAATGGTGCCCAGATCGAAGCGGAACCCATCGACCTGATACGCCTCGGCCCAGTGGCGCAGGCTGTCCATCACCATCTGCAGCACGCGGGGATGGTTGATGTTCAGCGTGTTGCCGCAGCCGGTGTCGTTGATGAAATACCGCTCGTGACCCGGCATCAGCCGGTAGTAGCTGGCATTGTCGAGCCCGCGCCAACTCAGCGTCGGCCCCATCTCGTTGCCTTCGGCGGTATGATTGTAGACCACGTCGAGAATGAGCTCGATCCCGGCCTCGTGCAGCCGCCGCACCGCGCTCCGCACCTCGTGCCCGGCCTGCTCGGCATCCGCGAGATACGAGGTCTGCGGCGCAAAGAACCCCAGCGTCGAATAGCCCCAGTAATTGCTCAATTTCCGCTCGACCAGAAACCGGTCCTGCAGAAAGGCCTGCACCGGCAGCAACTCGATCGCGGTGATGCCGAGATCCACCATATGTTCGATCAACCGCGGATTCTGCAACGCCGCGAAGGTGCCCCGCTGCTCGGGCGCGACATCGCCGCGCTGCATGCTCAGCCCGCGCAGATGCGCCTCATAAATCACGGTCTCGCTCCAGCCCCGCTTCGGCCGGCGATGATCGCCCCACACCGCATCCGCCCCGGTCACCACCGCCTTGGGCATCGCCAGCGCGCTGTCCCGCCGGTCGAACGACAGATCCGCCCGCGCCGCTCCCACCCGGTAGCCGAACAGCGTGTCCGACCAGTGGATGTCGCCGAACAACGCCTTCGCATACGGATCGAGCAGCAGCTTGTTCGGATTGAACCGGTGGCCGCGCTCCGGCTGATACGGCCCATGCGCGCGAAACCCGTAGATCAGCCCCGGCAGCGCATCGGGCAGGTAGCCGTGGAACACCTCGTCGGTGCACTGGGGCAGATCGTAACGCGCGATCTCGCGCCGCCCGCCCCGGTCGAACAGGCACAGTTCGATCCGGTCGGCATTGGCCGAAAACACCGCAAAATTGACCCCGAGCCCGTCCCACGTCGCCCCCAGCGGGTCCGGGGCGCCCGCCTTCAGCCGCGCCGGCAGTATCGCCATCAGCTATCCCTGCGCAAAATCAGCACCCCGAGCGGCGGCACCGTCAGCACGATCGACTGCGCCACGCCATGCTGCCCGATCGCCTCGCTCGCCACCCCGCCGAGATTGCCGAGGTCGGAGCCGCCATAAGCGCCCGAATCGCTGTTGAACACCTCGCGCCAGCGCCCGGCGAACGGCACCCCGATCCGGTATTCGCTGCGCGGCACCGGGGTGAAATTGGCCAGCACCACGACGGTCTCGTCCTCGTTGCTGGTCTGGCGCTGCCAGGCGAAAATACTCTGGTCGCGATCGTCGCCGACAATCCAGCGAAACCCCGCCGGATCGAAATCGGTCGCCGAGAGCGCGGGCTCGCGCCGGTAGATCCGGTTCAGATCGCCGATCAACCGGCGCAGCCCGTCATGCTCGGGCTGATCCGCCTCACCCCAGTTAAGCGTCGTGTCGTGATTCCACTCGTTGGTCTGGCCGAATTCCTGCCCCATGAACAGCAGCTTCTTGCCCGGCTGGGTCCACATGAACGACAGATACGCCCGCAGATTGGCGAATTTCTGCCACCGGTCCCCCGGCATTTTCCCGATCAGCGAGTGCTTGCCGTAAACCACCTCGTCATGCGAGATCGGCAGCACGAACCGCTCGGAAAACGCATAGACCAACCCGAACGTCATCTCGTCATGATGATAGCGCCGGTTGATCGGGTCCTCCTCGATGTAGCGCAGCGTGTCGTGCATCCAGCCCATGTTCCACTTGTGGCTGAACCCCAGCCCACCATCGGCAACCGGCCTGGTCACTCCCGGCCACGCGGTCGATTCCTCGGCGATCAGCATCGCCCCGGGCGCATAGATCTCGATCGACCCCGACAATTCCTTGAGAAAATCGATCGCCTCCAGATTCTCCCGCCCGCCGTACCGGTTGGGAATCCACTCGCCCTCCTTGCGCGAATAATCGCGGTACAGCATCGAGGCCACCGCATCGACCCTGATGCCGTCGACATGATACCGGTCGAGCCAGAACAGCGCGCTCGCGATCAGGAAGTTCCGAACCTCGTTGCGCCCGAGATTATAGATCAGCGTGTTCCAGTCCTGATGGAACCCCTCGCGCGGGTCGGCATGCTCATAAAGCGGCGTGCCGTCGAACTGCGCGAGCCCGAACGCATCGGTCGGAAAATGCGCCGGCACCCAGTCGAGAATGACACCCACCCCCGCCTGATGGCAGCGATCCACGAACGAAGCGAACTCCGCGGGCGTCCCCAGCGCCGGCATCGGCGCGAATTGCGACAGCGGCTGATAACCCCACGAGCCGCCGAACGGGTGCGCCATCACCGGCATGAACTCGATATGGGTGAACCCGAGCGCCGTCACGTAAGGGATCAACTGCTCGGCCAGCTCGCCCCACAACAGCGGCGAGCCATCGTCATGCCGCCGCCACGACGCGGCATGGACCTCATAGACCGACAGCGCCCGGTCCGAACGCCCGTCCCGCCCGCTCATCCAGGCCTCGTCATGCCACGCGAAGGGCGCGGCATCCGCCACGATCGACGCGGTTTCCGGCGGTCCCTGCACCTGCCGCGCCAGCGGATCGGCCTTGAGCAGCAACCCGCCATGCGCCGCCAGAATCTCGTATTTATAGAGGCTGCCGACCGCGACCTCGGGAATGAACAATTCCCACACCCCGATATCGTGGCGCTTGCGCATCGGGTGGCGCCGCCCGTCCCACAGATTGAACGCACCGACCACCGAAACCCGCCGCGCGTTCGGCGCCCACACCGCGAACCGCACCCCGCTCACGCCCTCGATCGTCGCGGGGGTGGCGCCGAGGCTCTCGGTCAGCCGCAATTGCCGCCCTTCGGCCAGCAGGTAAACATCATACTCGCTCAACAGCGTGGCAAACCGGTACGGATCGTCGATCTCGCGGGATGCCTCGTCCCACCCCACGCGCAGCCGGTACGCACCCGAGCCCGGCAGTGCGCCGCGAAAAATCCCGGCGGGATGGATCCGGGTCATGGCGATCTCGTGCCCGTCCGCCAGCAGCGTCACGCTGCCCGCGCCCGGCTGGAAGGTCGTTACGCTGGTTTCCTCGCCGTCGCGATGCGGTCCCAGAATCGCGAACGGGTCGCCATGGGTGCCGTTGGCGAGCGCGTCGAGCGCCGCATCGTCATGCGCTGGCATGGTCGCCTCCTGTGATCTGTCGGGTGATGGCGGCAAGCCCGCCGAGCGGAATCGCAAGCCAGCCGGGGCGGTTGGCCGATTCGTAGCAGATTTCGTAAGCGGATTTCTCGATCAGGAACAGGCGCAGCAAATCCTCCCACGCCTCATCGCTCACCCATTTATGCTCCGCCGCCCCCGCCACCGCGCGATACGCCTCGATGAAGGCGGCGCTCGCATCGGTGACGAAGCGTTGCAGCATCGAGTTGCTCCGCTCCGCCGCCCGGTCGGTCGAAACCGGCACCGCGCGCGAAACCGAGGCCCCGGCATAATCGAACGAACGCAGCAGCCCCGCCACATCCCGCAGGGCCGAAGCCTTCGCCCGCCGCTGGGTGATCGACTTCGCGGGCTCGCCCTCGAAATCGATCAGATAGGCATCGCCCTGCGCCGCAAGGATCTGCCCGAGGTGGAAATCCCCGTGAATCCGCGTCTTGAGCGTTCCGCTCCCCGCCGCCGCCAGCTTCGGCAGCGCCGCTTCCAGCGCGCCGCGCGCCGCCACGACTTCATCGATCAGCGCGGTGGTCGCGGCACTTGCCGCCGGCCGCGCGCGTTCAAGTGCGGCGAACGCCGCCTCCAGTTGATGCCGCGCCGCATCGGCCCAACCGCGTGCATCCGCCTCGCTCGCCGGTTCCGGCGCAAAGGCCGGTGCGGTGCCCGGTGTCGCCAGCGTCGCATGCATCTCGGCCAGCCTCCGGCCCATCGCGGCGGCGAACGGCAGATACCCCGCCATCGCATCCGCCTCGCCCGCCTCGTCGAGTTCGGTATGGATGGCCGTGTCAACCGCGCGTGACACGGTATCGAGCGTCCATTGCCAGGCATCGCCCTGATTGCGCACGAAGCGCTGCGCCACGATCAGCGTATGCCCCACCCCTTCGGCATCCACCCGCACCACCTCGCCAAGCAGCGCCGGGGTGTTGGCATATCCGGCTTCGGTCAGGAACCGGGTCATCTCGGTCTCGGGATGAACCCCGCCCTCGATCCGCCGCAGCACCTTGATCACCGCGGTATCCCCCACGATCATGGAGCTGTTGGATTGCTCGGCGGAAAACCGCCGGATCTCCGCCTCCTTCATGTCCTCCAGCTCGTCGATCTGCGAGGTCGGCAGGAATTTGATTTCGCCATCCGAAACCGCGAGCGTGGTCCGCGCCTTCAGCCCGGCGATGATGTTGCGCGGCAGCGCATCGATCGCGAAGGCATCGGTCAGATACCCGACCCGGCGATGATGGCGGATGCGGGCGAGCGCAAGCTGCTGCACCATCGGGTTGGAGGGCATGTCGTCCCAACTCACCGCCAGCGGCACCTGATAGGTCTGCACCGAGCCGCCGACCTCGACGTTGACCTCCGCCAGCAGCACCCCGGCGGTCTCGTTGCCGACGATATCGGCCCGCCCCAGCGTCGCCGACGTGATTTTCCGGTCCTTGGCGGCAAACCAGCGCCGCCGCGCGAGGTAATTCGGCAGGCTCTCGGTCTCCAGAATCGCCCGGGTCTCGCGATTGAGCAGGTCGGACAAGCCGTTGCGCATCACCAGCGTCGCGAATTCCGGCAGCGGCTCCGAAGGCTGAATTCGCCAGCTCGGCAGCGCCGCCTCGGTGGCAAGGCTGAACCAATAGAACGCGTAGGGCGGCAGGGTCAGCATATAGGGTAGCTGCCCGACCGGCGGGAACGGCGAGCCGCCGACCAGATCGACCGGAATCCGGTGTTCGAACGCCGAAAGATCGAGTTCCACCGCCTGCGCGATCCGCGAGAGATTATAGACGCACAAAATTGTCTCGTCGCGCCCCTCGGCATCGGTCAACTCGCGCAGATACGCGAGCACCTTGCGATTGCCCGGATATAAAAACCGCAGCGACCCCCGCCCGAACGAACGATGCCGCTTGCGCACCGCGAGCATCCGCCGCGTCCAGTTCAGCAGCGAATGGGCATCCGCCGCCTGCGCCTCGACGTTGACCGCCTGATAGCCGTAAATCGGGTCCATGATCGGCGGCAGCACCAGCTGCGCCGGATCGACCCGCGAAAATCCGCCATTGCGGTCGGGCGACCATTGCATCGGCGTGCGCACCCCGTCGCGGTCGCCGAGATGAATGTTATCGCCCATGCCGATCTCGTCGCCGTAATAGATCACCGGCGTTCCCGGCATCGAGAACAGCAGCCCGTTCATCAGCTCGATCCGCCGCCGGTCATGCTCCAGCAGGGGCGCCAGCCGCCGCCGGATACCGAGGTTGAGCCGCGCCCGGCGATCGGCGGCGTAGGTCTCCCACAAATAATCGCGTTCGGAATCGGTAACCATTTCCAGCGTCAGCTCGTCATGGTTGCGCAGAAAAATCGCCCATTGGCAGGCTTCCGGCACCGCCGGGGTCTGGCGCATGATGTCCGAGATCGGAAACCGGTCCTCCTGCGCGATGGCCATGTACATGCGCGGCATCAGCGGAAAATGAAACGACATGTGGCACTCATCGCCATCGCCGAAATACTGCTGGGCATCCTCCGGCCACTGATTGGCTTCCGCGAGCAGCATCCGCCCCGGCGCATGGGCGTCCATCGCGGCGCGGATCTGCTTCAATATCGCATGGGTCTCGGGGAGGTTCTCGTTGTTGGTCCCCTCGCGCTCGATCAGATAGGGCACGGCGTCGAGCCGCAGCCCGTCCACCCCGAGGTCGAGCCAGAACCGCATGACGCCGAGAACTTCCTGCAGCACGCGGGGATTATCGAAATTCAGGTCCGGCTGGTGGCTGTAGAACCGATGCCAGTAATACGCCCCGGCCACCGGGTCCCAGGTCCAGTTCGATTTCTCGGTGTCGAGAAAAATGATGCGGGTGCCATCGTATTTGTGATCGTTGTCCGACCACACATAATAGTCCCGCGCCGCCGAGCCGGGTTTGCTGGCCCGCGCCTTCTGAAACCACGGATGCTGATCGGAGGTATGATTGATCACCAGTTCGGTGATCACCCGGATATCCCGCCGGTGCGCCGCCTCGATCAGCCGCTTGAGGTCGCTCAGCGTGCCGTATTCCTCATGCACCGCCCGATAGGCGCTGATATCGTAGCCGTCGTCGCGCCGGGGCGAGGGATAGAACGGCAGCAGCCAGATCGCGGTGACCCCGAGTTCCGCAATATAATCGAGCTTCTCCATCAGCCCGACGAAATCGCCTACCCCGTCGTTGTTCTTGTCGAAGAACGACTTGACGTGAACCTGATAGATCACCGCATCCTTGTACCAGAGCGGATCGGCATCCTTGAAGGACGGGCTTGCGAATTTTCCGAGTTTTTTCATGAGCGCACCCGCCAGATGCAGTAAGGCATTTCCTGAGGATTGAAACCGACGATCTGGCGTTTGCCGTGCCAGACGAAACTCACCCCGCGCGCCAGATCCTCGGCCTGCAGGTCGCCATCGTCGCCGAGCCCGAACCGCCACAGCGGCAGTTCGATCTCGGCGGTCTGCATCGCGAACGGATCGAGGCTGATCGCAACCAGCAGCACATTGCTGCGATCGTGATTGGCCTTCTCGAAATACAGCACGCGGTCGTTCGAGCACGGCAGGAACGTGACCCCGAGATGCGAATGCAGCGCCGGGTTCTGCCGGCGGATGTGGTTCAACGCAGTGATTTCGGCCACGATATTGCCGGGACGGTCATGGTCCCATGCCCGCATCTGGTATTTCTCGGAATCGAGATATTCCTCCCGCCCCGGCAGCGCCGCCGCCTCGCACAGTTCGAAGCCGTTATAAACCCCCCACAGCCCGGAAAGCGTCGCCGCCAGCGCCGCCCGCAGCATGAACCCGGGCCGCCCCGAGGATTGCAGGAACACCGGATTGATATCCGGCGTATTGACGAAAAAATGCGGCCGGAAAAAATCGCGCGGCGCCGTGGTGGTCAGCTCGACGATATAGTCGCGCAGTTCCGCCGCCGTATTGCGCCAGGTGAAATAAGTATAGGATTGCGAAAAACCGATCTTCGCCAGCCGGTACATCACCTTGGGCCGGGTGAAGGCTTCCGCCAGGAACATCACCTCCGGATTGCGCCCGCGAATATCCCCGATCATCCACTCCCAGAACGGCAGCGGCTTGGTGTGCGGATTATCGACCCGGAAAATCCGCACCCCCTGCTTGACCCAGAACGCCACCACATCGCGCAGCGCCACCCACAGAGCGGGCATCGCGCCCTCGGCGTAGAAATCGACGTTGACGATATCCTCATATTTCTTCGGCGGATTTTCCGCGTAGCGGATCGTCCCGTCGGGCCGCCAGTCGAACCACTCCGGATGCTCGCGCAGCCACGGATGATCCGGCGCGCACTGGATCGCGAAATCCAGCGCAATCTCGATCCCCTGCGCCTCCGCCGCCGCGAGCAGCCGGCGGAAATCCTCGAACCCGCCGAGCTGCGGATGGATCGCGGTATGCCCGCCCTCCGCCGAGCCGATCGCATAGGGGCTGCCCGGATCGGTCTCGTCCGGCGTCAGGCTGTTATTGCGCCCCTTGCGGTTCCTGCTCCCGATCGGGTGGATCGGCGGGAAATACAGCACGTCGAACCCCATCGCCCTGATCCGCGGCAACTGGCCGATCACGTCGTCGAACGTCCCGTGCTCCGCCTCGGAGCGTCCCTGACTGCGCGGAAAAATCTCGTACCAGCTGGCAAACCCCGCCCGGGTCCGTTCGGCATCGATCGGGATCACCGGCTCCAGCCGCAACAGCGAATGCCGGGTCTCGATCGCGCGCATCAGCGCAACGGTCGCCGGATCCGTCAGCAGACCGAGCCGCTCGCCCTCCGCCTCCGTCGCCCGCACCGCAGCCAGAACCCCGGCCAGCCCGGCATGATCCGCCGCCCCGGTCTGGCTCACCGCCGCCTCGACCAGATTGGTGCCCTCGATCAGTTCGAGCGCAATCGCCACCCCCGCCGCATGTTTCTTGACCACTTCATCGACGAACGCACCATACCGGTCGATCCAGGTCTCGATACTCACCTGATACCGCCCGAGCCGGGTCAGTTGCAGCGCGGCACTCCACCGGTCGTTCCCCGCCGGGGTCATCGCCGCGCGCTGCCACTCCGTCTCATCCGCTTCCCGCCACACCAGATCCGCCGCCAGCCTGCCATGCCCGTCGCAGATCAGATCGGCCTCGACGGTCACGATCTCGCCCACGATCCGCTTGACCGGAAACCGCCCGCCCTCCACGCAAGGCGTCACCGCCTCGATCGCGATGCGCGGCCATTTGATCGCGGTCTTCGCCGGCGTCAGCATCCGCGCCGGTCGCAACACCGGTCGCGGTGAAGCGGTTTCCACGATCAGCACGCCCGTCTCATCCGTCGCCATATCCTCTCCCGCCGCAATGTCCCCGCAAGCCGCCCCGAGCCCGATCCGCAATTCATCCACCGCGACCGGCGCAACCCCGCGCGCAAGGGCCAGAATCAACCCCGCCCGCTCCCGGTCCAGCCGCGCGAACACCGAAACCGCCGCCCCCGGCACCGATCCGATCCGTACCCGTCCGTGAAACAAGCCCCGATGCGCGCGCCGCAACCGGTTGACCTCGCCGATCGCCGCGCGATTTTCCGTGCTCAGCGCCCCGTTCATGATCCATAACGCGCCGAGAAACCCGGCCAGCGTCACATCCCACCGTCCCGGCGCCGCCACCTCACCCGGTGGTTCAGCCAGCGTCGCGACGGCCCCGATCGCTCCCACCCGTTCGAGATCGTCCCCGAGCCACGTCGCCTGCCCATCCCACCAGCACGACGAACTCAGCGCATAATCGAACCCGCTATCGCGCAGCGCCGCAATCTCGCTAGGCCGCGCGCCGAACACACTCGCGATGAACCGGCATTCCGGATGCCGCCCCCGCGCCGCCGCGATCAGCCGGGCCCACACCGTCCCGGGCACCACATGCGCCGCCGCGCAGACAAACCCGTCAATCCCGCAATCCTGCCACAGCGCCAGCCGCTCATCCCACCAATCCACCACCGGATCGGAATCCGACAGGTAACAGAACGAGGCACCCGTCGCCGCATGCGCGAACCACGCGGGACAAGCAGCGGTCAGCGCCGCATCCCCGGCCACAAGGTCGAGCCCGGCCTCCATCACCACCGACAAATCCAGCGCGTGCGCCGCCCCGCTCAGGCTGCGCAACACCGCCATCGCCTCGCCCGCACCCTCGATCCGGTCATGATCGGCAACCAGCCCCGATCCATCCCGCCCCGTTGCGAATGGCGAGGCGAGCAGAACGCCCTCGAACCCAAGCTCCACGGCCTCACCGAGAACCCGGCCCCAATCGGCAATCCCGCTCGTTTTGATATCAACATGATAAAGCGCCGTGCCCACCGGTCGCGTCGGCGTCACCGCCGCATCATGCGACTGTGCCGCAGCAGGCGAGGTCGTGCTGGTCATGACGATCTGCTCATCCATGCTGGACTCTCTCCCTGCAGCCGGTGACGGCCTGAATTCCGGTTCCGAATCAACACCGAATTGCCTTCGGCCCCGATTTCGCGACGCAGTCCAGCGCCCTGTTCCGATCCGGGCGCACCCTCATCGTCGCCGCACCTCCGACCGTCTCGGATGTGGGCAGGTCCCGCTGCATGTTCAAGGCAATACCGCGTGCCGCGCCTCACGCGGCGGCAACCGTTCCGCTTCAGTGACGAGCCGGCATGCGCCCCGCCCAGGGTGCGGCGCGTTCGAGCTGCCCCGCCAGTCGCAACAGCATCGCCTCCGCCCCGAACCGCGCCACGAACTGCACCCCCACCGGCATCCCGTCCGCCCCGACATGCAACGGCACCGACATCGCGGGAACAAAGGTCAGGTTGGCCAACTGGGTGAACGGCGTCCTCTCCAGATTCCTGAACGCCAGATCATCGACGATCCCCGATTTCATCAGAACCTTGCCCACCCCCAGCCGGTCGACCAGTCCGGCGATCGCCTGCATCCGCTTCGGCGTATCGAGCTCGCCGATCCGCGCCACCCCCAACGCCGTGGTCGGGGTCAGAAACAGATCATAACGCTCATGAAACGCCGCCAGCTTGCGCGCAAATCCGTTCCAGTGCCCCCGGAGCGCGACATACTCCCCCGCCGACATCGCGCGCCCGAGCAACGCCAACGCCCTGGTATCGGCATGAAACGCCGAGGATGCACACCCGGTCTCGCGCCGGATACGCGCCGTCATCGCCGCGACATGCCCGAAATACAGCCCCATGTAACACCGCGCGAGCAATTCGCCGTCGATATCCGGTGCCGCCTCCTCGACCACATGCCCGAGCCCTTCGAGCAGCCTCGCCGCGCCCGTGACCGCCGCGATCATCTCCGCATCCACCCGTCCCCCCACGGGCGAGCGCGTCGAAAACCCGATCCGCAATCGCCCCGGTTCGGCATCCACCTCTGCCGCAAAGGGCCGCGCCGGTCGTGCGATCACGAACGGATCGCCCGGCTCCGCCCCCGCCAGCACATCCAGCATCGCCGCCGAATCCCGCACCGAACGCGTGAGCACATGGGTGCACACCGCGCCCTCCCACCCCTCGCCGATCGAGGGGCCTTCCGAAACCCGCCCGCGCGACGGCTTCAGCCCGAACAAGCCGCAATACGACGCCGGAATCCGGATCGACCCGCCCCCGTCCGACGCCCCGGCCATCGGCAGATACCCCGCCGCAACCGCCGCCGCCGCCCCGCCGGATGACCCGCCGGGCGTGCGTTCGAGATTCCACGGGTTGCGGGTATCGCCGTGCAGCACGGTTTCGGTGGTCGCCTTGAGGCCGAGTTCCGGTGTCGTGGTCGACCCGATGATGACAAACCCGGCCTCCCGCACCCGCCGGACATAGGCGCATGTCGTGCGCGCCACATGATCCTTCAGCGCCAGCGTCCCCATGGTCATGGTCACGCCGGCATCCTCCTGGAAAATATCCTTGAGCAGAAACGGCACCCCGGCAAACGGCCCACCGGGCACCACCCCGCGCGCCACCTCCGCCCGTGCCCGTTCGCGCAGATCGACCGCAATGGCGTTGATCCCCGCCTCCGCCCGGTCGATCCGCGCCAGCGTCGCCTCCAGCAATTCCGCGGCCGAAATCTCCCCCGCCGCGATCAGCGCCGCCAGCCCCACCGCATCGCGGTTTCGAAGCTCCTCGATCATCCGGTGCCTCCTAAAGCGAGAGTTTCAGCTTCGCCCCCAACTCACCGATAATCCCCCGGCGGAACGCAAGCACGCAGGCAATGAAAATAACGCCCTGAATGACCGTAACCCAATCGCTGAATCCCGCCAAATAATACTGCATGGCAATAATGATCGCAGCCCCGATCAACGGCCCGTAAACCGTGCCGATCCCGCCCACCAGCACCATCAGCACGACAATGCCGGAGGTCGCGTTCCCCACGTCGGTCAACGTCGCAATCCCCATCACCAGCGCCTTCATCGCACCGGCCACCCCGGCCAGCCCCGCCGCGAGAATGAACACGATCCATTTATACTGCTCGACCCGGTAGCCCAGCGAGATCGCCCGGTTCTCGTTCTCGCGGATCGCCTTGACCACCTGCCCGAACGGCGAATGGATCACCCGGTGCACGAACACGAACCCGATCACGAAAACCGCGAGCACCACCCAATAAAACTGCAAATCGTGCCCGACCGGAAAAACCCCGAACAACCTGCCGCGCGGGATGCCCTGAATCCCGTTCTCCCCGCCGGTGAAGCCGGTATCCTGCACCGCGAAAAACTCGACAAGCTGCGCCAGCGCCAAAGTCACCATCGCGAAATAGATCGTCTGCCGCCGGATCGAAAGCCAGCCGAACACCACGCCGATCGCGGCACCCACCAGCCCGCCCAGCGCGATCCCCACCTCCGGCGTCAAATGCAGCGTCTGCAGCGCATACCCCGCGATATAGCCGCCCATCCCGAAATACGCCGCCTGCCCCAGCGAGAGCAGCCCGGTATACCCGGTCAGCAAATTCGCCCCCATCGCGAACAACGCGAAACACATCACCTGCATCACGAAAATCGGATACGCAACGAACGGCGCCACCACCAGCACCGCCAGCATCACGGCAAACCCGATCCCCTGCGCCCGCGTGAACCCGAACATCACGCCACCCGGCCGAACAACCCGGCCGGCCGCGCCAGCAAAACCACCGCCATCACCGCAAACACCACCACCGATGAAGCCGCCGGATAAAACACCTCGGTGAACCCCTGAATGATCCCGAGCCCGAACCCGGTCAGGATCGCCCCGCCGATCGACCCCATCCCGCCGATCACCACCACCGCGAAGACCGTGTTGATCAGACTGGTCCCCATCCCCGGATTGACCGAATATAGCGGCGCCGCCAGCACCCCCGCCAACCCCGCCAGCGCCACCCCGCCCGCGAAGGTGAGCGAGATCAGCCGTGGAACATTCACCCCGAACGACTGCACCAGCGCCGGATTTTCGGTCGCCGCCCGCAACAGCGCCCCCAGCGACGTCTTCTCGATCGTGAACCACACCGCAAAACAGATCACGATTGCCGCCACCACCACGAAAGCCCGATACACCGGCAGATACATGAACCCCAGATCCAGCGTGCCCGACAGAATATCCGGCCCGTTATACGACACACCCGAACTGCCGAACCCGTTGGTGAACAACCCCTCCAGCACCAGCGCAAGCCCGAACGTGAGCAGCAACCCATACAGAATGTCGAGCTTGTACGTGAACCGGATCAGCGTCCGCTCGATCAGCAGCCCGAACGCCCCCACCATCACCGGCGCCACCACCAGCGCCGGCCAATACCCGATACCCAGATAATGCAGCAAACCCCAGGTGACGAACGCCCCCACCATGAACAACGCGCCATGGGCGAAATTGATCACATTCAGCAACCCGAAAATAATCGCCAGCCCCAGCGACAACATCGCGTAAAACGACCCGTTGATGATCCCGAGCAATAATTGCCCGAACAATAACGGCGCGGGCTTTCCGAGGATCATCATCATGGTGTGGGGCGCGTCCTTTCAGGCAAGGTTAGGCAAGGTAAGAAAGTACTTCTTTTTTGAAAAAAAGAAGCAAAAAACTTTTTTTAATCTAGGACACAGACGCGAAACCAGTACGGACTAATTTAACAAAAGTTTTTTTGCTTCTTTTTTTACAAAAAAAGAAGCCTTCCTGTCTTCCGTTCGCCCGCACCCCGCAATCAGGCCTTGACCAACGGGCATCCTTCGGCGGCCATCGGCATGAACGCCTTATCGGCGGGCGTCGTCGCGACCAGATCGTAGTAATCCCATGGGCCTTTGCTTTCCGCCGGGGTTTTTACCCGGAACAGGTAGGCGTTGCACATGAACCGCCCGTCCGCGCGGATCGAGGCTTTGCCGTAGGCGTCGTCATCGGTCGGCATTTTCTTCATCTGCGCGACAATAGCGGCGCCGTTCTTCACGTCCGCCATATTGTTCATCGCCTCGACGGCTTTCATGAAGTGCAGCACGCCGGAGTAGCATCCGGCCTGGCCCATCGAGGGATAGTTATCCGGCGTCCGCGGCTTCACCCGTGCCATGAACGCGCGCGTGCGGTCGTTCATGTTCCAGTAGAAGCTCTCGGTCAGGGTCAGGCCCTGGGCGATGTCGAGTCCCATGCCGTGCACGTCGTTGATGAACACGAGCAACCCGGCGATCTTCATTTTCCGGTTGATGCCGAACTGGTGCGCCTGCTTGACCAGATTGACGGTATCCTTGCCGGCACTGGCAAGGCCGAGCACATCGGCTCCCGAGGATTGCGCCTGGATCAGGAACGAGGAGAAATCGGTGGTCTGGGGAAACGGGAAATTGACGTTGCCCATTTCGGTCCCGCCCATCTGCTTGACCACGGCGGCGGTCTGTTCGTGGAGCAGGTGGCCGAAGGCATAATCGGCAGTCACGAAAAACCATTTCTTGCCGCCGGCCTTGACCATGGCCCCGCCGGTGGAATGGGAGAGCATGTAGGTATCGTAGGTCCAGTGCACCGTCTGCGCGTTGCAGAACTTGCCGGTGATTTCGGAGGATGCGGAATTGGTGTTGATGTAGGCGCGGTTCTTGTCGTGCGCGACCCCTTCGATCGCGATGCCGATGGCCGAGTTCGGCACATCGATCACGAGGTCGACGCCCTGATCGTAAAACCGTTGCGCGAGCGCGGTGCCGACCGCCGGGCTCTCCTGATGATCCCCCTGCAGCACGGTCACCTCGTAGCCCTTGTCCTTCGCGCCGAAATCCGCCAGCGCCTGCTGCACGCAGGCTACCGAGGTGGGGCCGCCGATATCGCGATACGGGCCGGAAAAATCGCTGATCACCGCAATCTTGAGCGCCTTGCCCGCCGCGCGCGCCCGCCCGAGCGGCAAGCTCGCCGCCGCAACCCCGGCCGCCGCCGTGCCGATCATGGTTCGTCTTGAAATGGTCATGGATGTCCTCCGGTTTCTAGGTTCATATTCCGAGCCGGCGATGCAACGCCTCGGCGCGGGCAGGCAGTTCGTGGTTCGGGATCATGTCCACCACCCGGCCATGTTCGACCAGATAGTGACGATCGGCGAGCCTGGATGCAAAGCGAAAGTTCTGTTCGACCAGCAATACAGTAAAACCGCGCCGCTTGATTTCGAGAATCATCCGGCCGATCTGCTGCACGATCACCGGGGCGAGCCCCTCGGTCGGCTCATCGAGCAGCAGCAGCTTCGCCCCGGTGCGCAAAATCCGCGCGATCGCCAGCATCTGCTGCTCGCCGCCCGACAATTTCGTCCCCGGGCTGCCGGCCCGCTCGGCCAGGTTGGGAAACAAGTCATGAATATCGGCAATGCTCATGCCGCCCGGCGCAACCACCGGCGGCAGCATCAGATTCTCAGCCACACTCAGCCCCGCGAATATCCCCCGGTCCTCGGGGCAGAACCCGATCCCGGCCCGCCCGACCCTGTCCGGTCGCGCCGCGATCAACTCGGCACCGCGAAACCGGATGCTGCCGGTGCGCCGCGCCATCAGCCCCATGATCGATTTCAGCGTGGTCGACTTGCCTGCGCCATTCCGCCCGAGCAGCGTCACGCACTCGCCCTCGCGAACCTCGAACTCCATGCCGTGCAGCACGTGGCTTTCATCGTACCACGCATTGAGCCCGCTCACCTCAAGCATCGGCATGGTCCGAGCCGAGATACGCCGTCACCACCGCCTCGTTCCGCGACACGCTGGCATAATCGCCCTCGGCCAGCACCCGTCCCCGCGCCAGCACCGTGATCCGGTCCGACAAGCCCGACACCACCGACAGATTATGCTCGACCATCAGGATCGTCCGCCCCACCCGCACCTGACGGATCAGCGCCACGATCCGCGCGACATCCGCCTCGGTCATCCCCGCGGTCGGCTCATCAAGCAGCATCAGCCGTGGCTCCAGCGCCAGCGTCGTCGCAATCTCCAGCGCCCGCTTGCGCCCGTACGATAGTGCCGCCGCCGGCACCGTCACGCTGTCGGACAAACCGACATCATGGAGCAGCTCATGCGCGCGGTCATTGTACCGCGTCAGCACCCGCTCGCCCCGCCAGAAGTCGAAATTGCCGCCCCGCGCCCGCGCCAGCGCGATCCGCACATTCTCCAGCGCCGTCATGTGCCCGAACACCGCGGAAATCTGAAAACTCCGCACCATCCCCCGCCGCGCCACCGCCGCCGGCGACAGGCCGGTGATATCCTGCCCCTCGAAACTGATGCTCCCTGCACTCGGGGCCAGAAACTTGGTCAACAGATTGAAACACGTCGTCTTGCCTGCCCCGTTCGGGCCGATCAGGGCATGAATACTGCCCGTTTCAATGGAAAGATCGACATCCTGCACCGCCATGAAACCGCGAAAACCCTTGGACAAGCCACGCGCCTGCAGAATATACCCGGTCATTTCCCCCGTTCGCCGCCCAACATGACAGCGCCATCATCTATTGTTCGTGAAAAATGACATATTCGTGATGAGCGCGCAATGGGCGGCACGGCATTGCGGCGGGCTGGACAAGGACAAGAAGAAGACTTCTTTTTTGAAAAAAAGAAGCAAAAAACTTTCTGGAACCGGGAATCGGGCGATGGTGGGGGTGTCGGCTTGCTCCCGGTCCGATCCGGGCCTACCCTTTACGTCAAACAAGGGGATCAAACCATGGATCATCAGGAAAATCGTCAGTTTCGCCTCGCGCGCCGCCCGGTCGGGCATGTCAAGCGCGAGGATTTCGAATTCCGGACCGACCCGGCACGGGCGCCCGAGGCGGGCGAAATCATGGTCGCGGTCGAATATATCTCCCTCGATCCGGCAATGCGCGGCTGGATGAACGAGGGCAAATCCTACATCCGCCCGGTCGGGCTCGGCGAGGTGATGCGCGCGGGGGCGCTCGGCACCATCATTCAATCGAAAGCCGAAGGGTTCAGCACCGGCGATGTCGTCACTGGCGCGCTTGGCGTGCAGAGCATCGCCACCATCGCGGCGAAGGATTGCACCAAAATCGATCCGGCTCTGGCTCCGAAGCCGCTGTTCCTCTCGGCCCTCGGCATGCCGGGAATGACCGCCTATTTCGGCCTGCTCGCGGTGGGCGAACCGAAGCCGGGGGAAACAATCGTCGTCTCCGGCGCGGCGGGGGCGGTGGGCGCGCTGGTCGGCCAGATCGGGAAAATCAAGGGTTGCCACGTGGTCGGTATCGCGGGGGGTGCGGAGAAATGCCGCTACATCGTCGATGAACTCGGCTTCGACGCGGCGATCGATTATAAATCCGAAAAAATCCCGGCGCGTCTGCGCGAGACCTGCCCCGAAGGCATCGACGTCTATTTCGACAATGTCGGCGGCCAGATCCTCGATGACTGTCTCGCCCAGATCAATCTGCGCGCGCGCATCGTCATCTGCGGTGCGATCTCGCAATACAATAATACCACGCCGGTCAAAGGCCCGGCCAACTACCTGTCGCTGCTGGTCAACCGGGCCCGGATGCAGGGAATGATCGTGTTTGACTACGCCGATCGCTACGCCGAAGGGGCGAAGGAAATGGCCGGCTGGCTCCGCGAGGGACGGCTGAAAAGCCGGGAAGATATCGTCGAAGGTCTCGAAACCTTCCCCGATACGCTGGGCAGATTGTTCACCGGAGAGAATTTCGGGAAGTTGATGCTCAAAGTGTAGAAGCCTTCTTTTTTGTAAAAAAGAAGCAAAAAACTTTCGCTCATTGGGGCAGCAGCCTTCGAACGGCCTTTGCTAAAATTAACAAAGTTTTTTTGCTTCTTTTTGTTCACAAAAAGAAGTCGTCTTCCTTCTACCTACAGCGTCCCGGGCCGACGGCCGGCGCGGGCGCAGTGTTCGATCATCCAGCTGCGGAACAGGGCGATCACCGGGTCGGCCATATCTTCGGGCCGCAGGATGAGGAAGTAGCCGTAGCCTTCGTCGATGATCGCATCGTAGGGCATGACGAGGCGGCCGGAGGCGAGTTCGGGGGCGAACAGGGTGATGTCGGTCAGGGCGATTCCGGCGCCGGACATGGCGCAGGTCACGGCGTAGCTCGCGGTATCGAAGGCGAGGCCGCGATCGGTGGCGACATCGAGGCCGAGGTGGCGGACGTAGTTGGCCCACATGACGCCGCGGGCCTGGCCTTCGAGTTTGACGTGCAGGAGTTCGTTGTCGCGGAGGAAGCGTTCGAGCGGCTTGCCCTGATGCGCGGCTGCGATTTCGGGGGCGCAGACCGGGGCGACGTTGATCATCCAGAGCAGATCCGAAATCGTCTGGCTGACCTGGGGGCGGTCGTACACCACGGCGATATCGGGCTCGTCGTCCGGCATGCCGGTCCCGTTGGTCGAGGTCACGTCGATCAGGATGTCGGGGTATTCGCGGTGGAAGTATTTCAGCGCGGGAATCGCGATCTGTTGCAGAAAGCTCGGCGGCATATGGACGCGGAGGGTCCGCTGATGCGGGCCGCGCCCGCGGTTGCGGATGATCGCGTTCATTTCGCGCTCGATCGCATCGAACGAGCGGTTGATCGCGGGCAGGAGCGCCTGCCCGGCGGCGGTGAGTTCGAGCCCGTGCGGGCGGCGGATCAGCAGCGGGGTGCCGAGCAGGGTTTCGAGGGTCTGGACGTGGCGGCTGAGCGCGCTTTGCGACACATTGAGCGCCTGCCCCCCGGCGGTGAAACTGAGATGCCGCCCCACCGCCTCGAAGGCGCGCAGGGCATTGAGGGGGATCCAGCTGCGGTTGATGATGGGCTTGGCCATTGGCGCGGAGTTTTGTCGGGGTGCGGCGGGATGGCAAGGGGCCGTGGCGTCATGGCGGTATAATCTTCTTGACATTCGGCCTGAGGGGTCTTGATATCGCCTCAAAATATCAAAACAGGAGATGTCCATGAGCAGTACGTCGATGCCTGATCGTCACGTGATGGCCGGGGCGGAATCGGTGCCGCGCGGGGCCGTGGTAACGCCGCTCCGCAGCGCCGTTCAACCGCGGTTCGAAATCGGGCGGCTGACGCCGAACGATATTCGGTACGCCCTGTCGCAGGGGTATGCCGATCTTCGCGCCTGCCGGACCGACATGACGACGATGGCGATTCTTTATCCCCTTGCCGCGATTTTCATCGCGGGGGTGTTCGCCGTGCAGGGTTTGCTGCCTTTCGTGTTTCCGATCTGTGCCGGTTTCGCCCTCATCGGCCCGATGGCGACCTTGTGGTTCACGGCACTCAGCCGGCAGCGGGAGATTGCCGGCGCGGTCGATGCCGCCTCGGCGGCTGCGGTGTTCGATACACCCCGGCTCGATGCGATCCAGCGGCTGGGGCTGACGCTGGTCCTGCTCTATCTCGTCTGGGTCGGGGCGGCGTGGGGAATCTATGCCAATACGCTGGGGGCGTCTTCTGCCATGGCAGGGGCCTCGTTCCTCGCGCGGGTGTTCGAGACCGGGGCGGGGCAGTCCCTGATCGTGATCGGCTGTGCGGTCGGTGCCCTGTTCGCGGTGGTCACCCTGGCGCTGTCGTTCGTTGCGTTTGCCCTCGTGCTTGACCGGGATGTCAGCGCGAGCCGGGCAATGGCCACCTCGCTGCGGGTTGCCGCGCGCAATCCGGTTCCGGTTCTCGGGTGGGGTGCCGTCGTTGTCGCAGCGCTTGTGCTCGGTGCCTTGCCGGGGCTGCTCGGCCTTGCCGTGGTGCTGCCCCTGCTCGGCCATGCCTCTTGGCACCTCTACCGCCGCGCCTTGCCGGATACCGCCCGTCATCCGGTTTGAGCCGGACCGGCGATCATGGGATCGCCGATCCGTCGGTCAGGGCGGTGGGACGGCGCGCCGGGGCGCCGACCCGGAGCCGGCGGTCGAACAGGGACAGGGTGCCGCCGATCGCCATGATCAGGCCGCCGAACCAGAGTTCCGGGGCGAGCGGGTGGATGTTGAAGCGGAACTCGGCGGCGCCCGATTTGCTCATGCCCGCGAAGGTCGCGAAGATGTTGCGCACCCCGTCGGTGCGGATTGCGGCGATCACGGTCTGGGTCTGTTGCGCGGTGAAGTAATGCAGCGCCGGGCGCAGGGTCATGACTTTATGGCCGTCGCGGGTGACCAGAACCGTGGCCTGGCGGGACTTGTAATCGGGGCCGGCGAATTTGTGGATCGATTCCAGCGTCCAGCTATAGCCGCCGAGGGCGACGCTCTGGCCGGGGCGCAGGACGGTGACGGTGTGGACCCGCAATGTCATTCCCGCGATGCCGAGGACCATGATGCCGAAGCCGAGATGGCCGAGAATGGCACCGGCCTGCGCGCGCTGGAGCCGGAAGATCCGCCCGAATGACTGGCCGAGCGGGACGCGGAACAGGCGGATTTTTTCGGCGAGGTCGACCAGTGCGCCGATGATCACCCAGACCGCGCCGGCGAGGCCGAGGGCGGCGATGGCGTGGCCGCGGAACAGCATGACGGCGAGGATGACGACGGCGGCGACCGCGCCGAGCCATAGTTTGCGGAGGATGGCGAGAGCATCGGCGCGCTTCCACGGCATCAGGGGGCCTGCGGCCATCGCGATGATCAGCGGTGCGGTGAGCGGCAGGACGGTGCGGTCGAAGAACGGCGCGCCGACCGAGAGCTGGATGTTGAACAGCAGGTCCGAGAAGGGCGGGTAGAGCGTGCCGGTGAAAACCACGGCGGCGATGATGCAGAGGAACACGTTGTTGAGGATCAGCGCGCCCTCACGCGAGACCGGCGCGAAAACGCCGGTGGTGACCAGCAAAGGCGCGCGGATGACGAACAGGATCAGCGAGGCGATGATGGTGATGCTGATCAGCATCAGGAGGAAATTGCCCTGGGCCGGGGAGACCGCGAAGGAGTGGACCGAGTTGAGAATGCCCGAGCGGACCAGAAACGTGCCGCACAGGCTGAGGGCGAAGGTGGTGATGGCGAGCAGGATGGTCCAGACCTTCAGGGAATCGCGTTTTTCGACCACGATGGCGGAATGGATCAGGGCGGTGCCGGTGATCCAGGGCAGGAGGGCGACGTTTTCCACCGGGTCCCAGAACCAGAACCCGCCCCAGCCGAGCACGGTGTAGGACCAGAGCGAGCCGAGGCAGATGCCGGCGGTGAGGAAGGTCCAGGCGAACAGGGTCCATGGCCGGACCCAGCGGCCCCAGGCGGCATCGACGCGGCCTTCGATCAGGGCGGCGACGGCGAAGGCGAAGGCGATCGAGAAGCCGACATAGCCGACATAGAGGATCGGCGGATGGACCACGAGGCCGGGGCTCTGGAGCACCGGGTTGACGCCCGCGCCATGCAGCGGCGGCGGCCAGATCCGCTGGAACGGGTCGGACACGGTGAGGGTGAACAGCAGAAAGCCGGTCGAGACCAGGCCCATGACGCCGCAGACCCGGGCGCGCAGGCTGGAGGGGATGCCGCGACCGAACGCGCCGACGATGGCGCCGCAGAAGGAGAGGATGAGGCACCAGAGCAGCATCGAGCCGTCATGATTGCCCCAGGTTCCGGCGATCCGGTAGAAAAGCGGGGTCAGGCTCGATGAATAATCGGCGACGTTGCGCACGGTGTAATCGGAGACCACGCCGGCCCAGACGAGGGCGCCGAAGGACGCGGCGAGCATGAGGAACTGGCTGATCGCGAGGGCGGGGGGTGCGGCCATCACCCGCCGGTCGCGCAGCGGCGGGCCGAACAGGCCGAGGACCGCCTGCGCGATCGAAATGACGAAGGCGAGAACCAGGGCGAAATGGCCGAGAGCAGGGATCATGAACACGCCTTCATCGAGGGGAGACCGAAACCCATGCTGGCCGCAACGGTTCGGACATGAAAGGCCGGAACCGGCGGGATCACAGGCGTTTGATGGGCGGGGTCATAAACGATCCGTGAGCGGGGGCCGGGCATATTTGTTATGATAACGTAACGAAATGGGTGTGAATGTGCTATTTCGGGTGGACGATGAAAAAATCCGGTGGGGTGAACCAGGGGTTATGGGTTTGGGCGCGGGGGCTGAAGGTCTGGTCGAGGAGGGATTGGATGGCGTCGA
>Ga0315298_1000983_pt1 | contig 54065 bp, 36 predicted proteins | sample WHS_1_MG_FD_203077 | JGI IMG/M metagenome (GOLD analysis project Ga0315298, IMG submission 203077) | Extremophilic microbial mat communities from Washburn Hot Springs, YNP, Wyoming, USA - WHS_1_MG | ecosystem: Environmental > Aquatic > Thermal springs > Hot (42-90C) | place: USA: Wyoming... | reverse complement strand
TCCTACCGTCCGCGCCCTTACGGGCGCGGCTACGGGGCAGAACGGCGCGCGCCACTCTGGTGCGAAGTAAATTCAGCGTTGGAAGGCGATGCTGGGTCCGAGCTGGCTGCCGTGCGCGGTTCGGCTTGCACCGAACTTTGGACGACGCGGAAGTCGTCTCAATCAATCGAGCCGAAAGCGGTGCTGGAGCACCGCGCTCCAAAACGTTCTGTATCAGCACTCGCGCATTTGCGGGATTCAATTTCTCACCACAAGAGGCAAAGAGTGGATTTGAATTGTCCAAAATCTAACATGCTGCTGGCATCTTGCCGGCAGATGAAATTGTTTTGCAGACGCCTCGGCGAGGCGTGCCTACCATTTTCAGTTGCGCGCACATTGGCCCAGCGTGCACGGAATGTCTCTGACTATGGCTGCGGTAGAGACGCATGGCCTGATGCGTCTGTGCCGTTACCATTTGCCGAGTTGGCAGGCGCGTGACCGTCTCGGTCGCAGGAGGTGCTGCGGCCAAGATGGCCGCGCGCCAAACCTGCCCAAAGGCGCAAAGGCACAGAGAGTTGGTAGGGCGCGCAGTCCACTGCGCGCCGGTGTGGGTCGTGCAGACCGGGCTTTTCTCGGGGTAGAATCCTGCCGTCCGCCCCTTTACGAGCGCGGCTACGTTTAACGGCTGAGACGCTGGGGCGCAGAGTTAAGGTAGGGCGCGCAGTCCACTGCGCGCCGGGGTCGGTTATGCAGACCCGGCCTCTCGGCGGGAATCCTACCGTCCGCGCCCTTACGGGCGCGGCTACGGGGCAGAACGGCACGCGCCACTCTGGAGCGAAGTAAATTCAGCGTTGGAAGGCGATGCTGGGTCCGAGCTGGCTGCCGTGCGCGGTTCGGCTTGCACCGAACTTTGGACGACGGGGAAGTCGTCCCCTCCAATCAAACCGAAAGCGGTGCTGGAGCACCGCGCTCCAAAAACTTCTACTCCAATCCTTAACAGCAGAGGCGTAGAGAGTAAGGTAGGGCGCGCAGTCCACTGCGCGCCGGTGTGGGTTGTGCTGACCCGGCTTCTCGGCTGGAATCCTGCCATCCGCGCCCTTACGGGCGCGGCTACGTTTAACGGCTGAGACGCTGGGGCGCAGAGTTAAGGTAGGGCGCGCAGTCCACTGCGCGCCGGAGCCGCTCGCACTGGCCCAGCCTATCGGTTTGAATCTGATTTTCCGCGCTCTTACGAGTGCCGCTCCGAGCCACTGGTGTTTTTGGTGCGGGAAACACGCTGTTAATTCTGGATACGGCTTGCAGAAGACCGCCCACCCTACCAGGGATCAGGTATTTACAGAGCAAAATCCTCTAACCCGGATATCTCACACGTTTTTCGTGGCGCAGACTTCCAAGTCTGTTGTATCGCGTCACGCTACTGCGGCCTAAACCTGCAAGCGGCCTGCCGACTTGCTGCATCCGGAAAATCCTGAAGCCCTGCCGCGAGGGCTGTGGCGCAGGCAGGCGCCACAACAGGTTTATCCCACAATGCTGGGTTGCGGCAAAACCGTTCCTGTGCGCCGGGCGTGCAAGTTTGTAATATGCGGGCCAGGTTGTAGCCAACCGCAGTTTAATACACGTGGCAACATTTTTACGTATCAGCCAACGTCTTGCGAATGTTCTGCTCGGAGAGCGACCCAGGGCCAACAGAACTCGAAGGGCCTTCCGGTCTCGGAAGGCCCTGCAAGTTTGCGCTTTTCGTTACACGTCGTAATACATGAAGAATTCGTACGGGTGCGGCCGTATCCGAAGCGCATCGTGTTCTCTGCGCTTTGCACTGATCCACATCTCGATAAAGTCCAACGTAAACACGTCGCCCTTGAGCAGAAATTCATGGTCTTTTTCAAGAGCCGTAACAGCCTCGGCAAGACTGGCCGGCACTTGTGGAATTTGTGCGTGTTCCTCAGGCGGTAGTTCGTACAGGTTTTTGTCAATCGGTTCGCCCGGGTCAATCTTGTTTTGTATGCCGTCCAAACCCGCCATTAACATTGCTGCAAACGCCAAATACGGATTGGCAGACGGGTCAGGTGGTCTGTATTCAAGCCGCTTTGCCTTTGGATCGTCACTGTAAGTCGGTATGCGAATCGCCGCAGAACGATTCCGTGAGCTGTAGGCCAAATTGACCGGCGCTTCGTATCCGGGCACAAGCCGTTTGTAACTGTTTGTTGTCGGGCTGCAAAATGCGCACAGCGCATGTGCATGCTTTAGTAAGCCCCCTATGTAATAGAGCGCAAGCCGGCTCAGCCCTGCGTATTCGTTACCTGCAAACAATGGCTTGCCTTTCTTCCACAAGCTCTGGTGCGTATGCATGCCGTTACCGTTGTCACCGAAAAGCGGCTTCGGCATAAAACAGGCCGTTTTACCATGTTTCCTGGCCACATTCTTGACAACATACTTGTAAACCATCAGCGCATCCGCCACATGCACCAGCGTGTCGCACCTGATGTCAATTTCAGCCTGGCCGGCAGTAGCAACCTCGTGATGGTGCTTTTCGACCTGCAACCCGAGCCGTTCCATTGTCAGAATCATCTCGGTGCGGATATCCTGTTGAGTATCGTGGGGCGGCACCGGGAAATAACCCTCCTTATGGCGAATTTTGTATCCGAGATTCGGCATCTCGTCGCGGCCCGTGTTCCATACCCCTTCAATACTGTCAATGCTGTAGAATGTCCCGTTGCTGCTTGAGTCGAACCGGACATCGTCAAAAATGAAAAATTCGGCCTCAGGCCCGAAAAACGCCTGGTCGGCTATGCCAGTGCTAATCAGATACTGTTCAGCGCGTTGTGCTATGCCACGCGGATCACGTACGTAAGGCTCACGAGTCCCGGTCTCCGCGATCGTGCAGATCAAGCTCAGTGTCGGTTCCGCACAAAAAGGGTCTATAAACGCCGTTGTCGGGTCTGGCATTGCAAGCATGTCACTTGCCTCGATGCTTTTCCAGCCGCGAATTGACGAGCCGTCAAATCCGATACCCTCGGTAAACGTGTCTTCTTTCAGCTCGCTTATCGGCAAGCTGAAGTGCTGCCACATTCCGAATGGATCAACGAACTTTACGTCAACTATTTTCGCTCCGGCCTTTTTGGCCATCTCAATTACGTTTTTGGGTGTACTCATTTTCCGGTTTCAGTTCCTAACTTGTTACAGTGTTTCGTTTTCATGTTCACGGTTTACCCGGGACAACATCCGCCGGCACGCACCAGTGGTGCCTGCTTTGCCCCGGAAAATCAATATCAAATCGGGTGCGCCGGCCGAATCCAGCCTCACAACCAGTAAAGCCGTCGTCCAAACTCCGACTGCCCGGGACCGCGTAATCCGACTTACAATCCAGACCCCGACGCTATTTTAGCGCCCGCCGTCCGCCTGCTCCGGTACCCCGCTCCCACTCAAGCCAACAACCAACGCGGTCAATAAATCACCTGTAAACTTCATGCGCACCACACCCGCCAGAGCAGTAATTGGCGGCAACCGTTGACGGTTTCCACCGCCCTGCGCGCTCTCCACGCTCAGGCAGAAGCTAGCCTTCAAAAAGAACATCTGAGCTATTTGTAGCACGTCAGCTCCAGAAGCACAAGTGTTTTTTTTGTTTAAGAAAACTTATCTGACTAGTGCACCCTAAATCGTGTCGGGCGAGAAAAAACCTGCGCCAGAGGAACCTCGCGATGAACCGCGTCTAGTATTGCCAATGGGTCAGCTGCATAACGAAGTCATAAATAACGATTCCCGAATAGATTGCCGCAAAAAGCCTAATTTTACCCGCGCGACCATCCATATTGCGCATTCAGCTAACAGGCTGTTGAAAAAGGGCTGTTTGGGAAAACTGACCCTCGAAAACGTTGGGATTTTTACATGTTTTTCCTCCGAAAATTACTTTTTCAACACCCTGCTAATGCGAGACCCTGTTTGAAAGCGGTTTCGTCGCACTCGCTCTGGCACCGTATGTACTTTAAGTTTCGGCAAATCCGAGTTTGCCTGTTGCAATCCGCTCCAGTGCAGGTTAAGGTTCGCGTGAAAGATGGCCGAGACACTGAAAGCTATTCATGCCGGCCAAAAAAAATAACGGTCAAAATGTATCAGAAAATTGCCTTGCGTATGCCGAAGAAGACAACAACAGCAGTCAAACAGCAAACATTCTCGTTCTACGCGCCTGAAGCGGTGAGCGTGCAGCTTGTTGGCGATTTCACAAACTGGCAGGCAAACCCAATCAGCCTCAAACGCCAGCCAAATGGTGTTTGGACCACAACCGTGCCACTTCCCCCAGGCACACATCACTACAGATTTCTGGTAGATGGTCAATGGCGCGATGACCCGGAATGCACCGTGCGCGTGCCGAACCCGTTCGGCAGCACCAATTCAGTGCGTGTTGTACGCTAACTCTGGCGTGGAAGCCTCGCTGTATCACAGGATAACCGGGGTTAACCAGTCGGTTTTTTGAATCATCCCGGGCAAGAATGGTACGGGCAAATTTTTGTTTTGGCCGGGTTTATGCATGGTCGGAGCGACAGGATTTGAACCTGCGACAGCCAGCTCCCAAAGCTGGTGCTCTACCAAGCTGAGCTACGCTCCGATAGCCAGTTAAATTTTGGCATAATTCCGGCCCGATGCAATAATGTTTTATCCGGTCTCGTTTCACTGATGCAAATGGCACCCGGACATGATAGACTTCGGCAAAGTTTGAGGCTCGACCCGTGCCGGGCGTGTGTTAGGCTCTGACTCGTATGGCCGTTGAGAATCCTAGCCAACCAGACAAGATCAATTTGCGCCGACCCGAAATAATGGAAGCGGTCGCTGCGCAGGTCAGGTCTCATTACCGGAGTGAACTCGTCGAGCGGATTCGCGCGCGGGGTGGTGTATTGTCTGCGCCCGGCATTACGATCAAGTTGGCGCGCCAGTTTGGGTTTTGTTATGGTGTCGAACGGGCCATTGACCTTGCATACGCGGCACGGAGAGTATTCCCCGATCGTAAACTCTATATTTTGGGTGAAATCATTCACAATCCCGAGGTCAACGACCAGTTGCGTGCTCTTGGCATCAAATTTTTGGCTGGCACCGAAAAAGACGCCGAGCTCGAGCATTTGCAGCAGGGCGACGTTGTAATAATACCCGCATTCGGGATTGACGTTGCTACGCGCAGGAAACTGGAAGACAAAGGCTGCCAGTTCGTTGATACAACCTGCGGTGACGTAATGAGCGTTTGGAAACGCGTCCGACAGTATGCAAAAGAAGGCGTCACAAGCATTATCCACGGCAAAGCGTGGCACGAGGAAACCAAAGCCACAAGTTCACAGGCGACTTCAAACGGGCGCGGCCATTATCTTGTTGTGTACAACCTAGAAGAGACCGACTACGTCTGCAATTACATCGTCAATGGGGGTGACAAAGCCGAGTTCCTGCGCAAATTCAGCGGCGCGCATTCCCCAGGGTTCGACCCGGATGTACACCTTGAGGTGATCGGTGTGGCGAACCAGACGACCATGCTGCGGGGTGAGACCGAGGAAGTCCAACGCAGACTCCGCGATGCCATGGCACGAAAGTACGGCGAAGCTAATTTGTCAAAGCATTTCAGGTTTTTCGACACCATATGCGGTGCCACACAGGAAAGACAAGATGCACTTGAGGAACTGTTGCGCGAGGCGCTTGATCTGTTGATTGTGATTGGTGGGTATAATTCCTCAAATACATCGCACCTTGCGCAAATGGGCGAGGCAAAACTACCAACTTATTTCATCAAAAACGCTGGCAAGATCGTCTCGGACAAGCTCATCTGCCATTACAATCAGCTCCTGCAACGTGAAGTGCAGACCGAAAACTGGTTGCCCATCGGCCATGTTACCATTGGCATTACCGCTGGTGCCTCATGCCCAAACAATCTTGTCGAGGATGTCATCCGCCGGCTTTTGGAACTAAAAGGCGTTTCAGTCGAAGAATTGTTCCGGCCGTGACACCTTCCCCACACGACTTTGCCCGAATTCGTCCCTGAGAAAGGACTCTGTGTCATCCTGACGGGCGGCCTTTTCGCACGCGCATTCGCATCTGGATTGGAGGTGGTATAGGCGGGCGTTTGGGTTGTTCCGGCGCAGGTTGCGGTTTTTCTTCTGCAACAGGCTTGCTCCCGACAAACGACTCGGCTTTATCGAGTAAATTGCGTGCCGTTGTAACAACTTCGCCTAGCTTCGTTTCGGCAAATTTCACTGGACCAACCGCAAGTTTTCCCAGCGATTCAACCGCGCTCACCGCATGCTCAGCCTTCTGAAGCACAGTCGAGATTTTCTCAGGGCCGGCTTTCAAGGTTTCATACCCGTTTACAAGCCACTCGAGCCGGCCTGTATTCAAATCCACGAGTAACCCGTGCACAGGCACGCGTGGCCCGATCAACGGACTGCGCCGGGCGATTTCGCAGGCCTTGATCACATTTTGCCGTTCACTTGCGAAAATGCCGAAATACTCGACCAGGTTTTCCGGCAAAACATTCCGTGATACACCAACCGAATTCAACAATTCCAGCAACTCTGACATGGTCGTTTTGCCCATCAGGCAATCCGTATGCCCGATTATCGCCACTTCCTTTGCCCCACCAAGTGCGCATGCAACTGCAAGCGACCGCATCGTGCTCGACAAAGGGTTCGTGATAATGTTGCCCGCATTCCGCACCCATATGAAGTCCTCTTCGGGAATGCCTAGCACTTCAGGTATAAGCGGGTTAAGCCGCTTGTCCATGCAGGTCAGCGCCACCACCGGGAGCGAATCCGCAAACTCCGCAGGGCGCAGGCCCGCGGTTTGGTCACCTGCAACAGCCCGATGATTCGCATCAATTATCGCTTCAAACAACCGCATGTAAACCTACTGCTTTCGCGCCTTACGTTTTACTTGTAACCGTTTTTCCACGTGAAACTCCAATCTGTGGTCACTGCAACATTCACTCAAGCCGGTTAAGTAACGCCAAACGCCACCCGCACACATAACTATGCGGTTCTGTGTCCACGTCCCAGCCGCCGAACAGCTACCACTCAGCTTACCCCTGGCGGTGCCGGGGTACATCCCTTTGGCCGGCCAATAAACTAATACAGAATCAACCCGATCAACGGCACGAGCACGATCAGCAAAACCCACATTATTTTTTCGGTGTCTCTTAAGCCGCGATTTGTAATTGCGTGAACAAGTGCCTAGATCCACAACGCCAACAGCGCAAGCCCAACGACACCGCAAACCAGCATCACCAACAGACCGATCAACATCATGGTTTAATGCTGTTCAAGCGTTTTTGGGTTCATCTTTGCCCATTGCTTTCCTGAGAGCCGGGACCTGTTCAAGCAACTTCTCGAACTTGACGCCCGTCAAGCTCTCAAGCACAGGCGGTAGCTGCGCCATGATCTGCGTCACGTCACCGGTCAACTTGCTTGCACCACCACCAACACCAGGGCCAGCGTTGATGATGACAATTTTCTCAGTCTTGCTAAGCGGTTCGGCGATTTTGCCCGCCATCTCAGGCAGCACCCGCAGGATCATGTCAATCACAGCAGCTTCGTTGTATTGCTTGAACGCCTCAGCCTTGAGCCGCATTGCCTCAGCAGTTGCCTTGCCCTGGGCTTCAATAACTGCGGCTTCAGCTAAACCACGTGCCTTGTGCGCCTCAGCTTCAGCTAAGCCAGTCGCTTTCACTACTTCAGCTTGTGCAAAGCCGGTTGCCTTTGTAGCCGAAGCCGCACCAGCCGCTTCGGTCTCCAACTGGTATCGTTTTGCGTTTGCCAGCGTCTCGACCCTATACCGTTCCGCATCAGCAGGGCGTTGGACAGTTGCTTCAAGCTCGCGTTGTTTGCGCTGAATTTCTTGTTCCTGCAGCTCGATCTGTTTCTTCCGTTCGACAACAGCCACCTCGACCTCTTCCTGTTTGACACGCTGCGCTGTGATGTAGCGTTGGAGGTCGTAGGCAAGGTCAGCCTCGGCTTTCTTCAGATTCACCGCCGCCTGGTACTCAGCCAACTTCATCTGATAATCGCGCTGTGCCTCGGCAATCTTTGTCTCAGCCGCAAATTGCGCTTCTGAAGCGGCTTGTTTGGCCTGGGCGCTCTTGATTGCCGCGTCCCGGTTTGCTTCCGCCTCAGCAATCGCAGCGTCGCGCTTAACTTGCGCAATGCGCGGCTTGCCCAGTGCATCAAGATACCCCTGACTGTCTCTGATATCGCGTATCGTGAAGCTAATGATGCCCAAGCCCATGTTCGCCATGTCGCCTGCGGCAACTTCCTGTACCTTGGCAGCAAATGCATCGCGGTTTTGGTAAATCTCCTCGACCGTCATCGTGCCAAGGATGGCGCGCAAATGGCCTTCTAGCGTTTGTGTCGCGATGTTCCTGATTTCTTCGGCGCCCTTGCTCAGAAATTGCTCGGCTGCAGTAGCGATTGACACATCGTCACCCTTGACCTTGATCTGTGCCACACCATCAACGCGCACCGGCACACCCTTGACGGTGTACACCTCCTGTTCCTGCCGTACGTCAATTGTCATCAGCTCGAGCTTCAGCACGTCAACCTTCTCGAATACGGGCCAGACAAATGCACCGCCGCCTTTCACAATCCGATAACCAACCGTGCGCACGGTGCCATCAGGATCAACCACCTTGCGTTTTCGACCTGAGATCACAAGCACCTCGTTCGGGCCGACCTTGACATATCTACTCGCCCAAATGCCCAGAAAAATGAATACGACAATTACAATTGCCGCCGCGCCGCCTATGATTGTAAACCACGGTGTACCAGCAGCCGTTATTAACATAATGCCTGTTGGTTGCATCGTATCTGTTGGTGTTAATTGTTATTGGACTGGTTCAACGTAAAACTGTGTGCCAACCACACGGGTTATTTTGACTGTTTTACCCGATTCAACCGCTACGTTGCCCTCCGCACGCGCAGGCGCAGTGTACCGTGTGCCGGCCTGAACATAGGCAATCTCGCCCACACCATTTTGCGGGATTGGCGTAATCACAGTGGCCGGCATCCCAACAACCGTAGCCAGACGCGATTCACTCGAACTCTGTGTTTTCTTAAAGACCGTGTTGAAAAACCAGAGTGTAACGCCCGCTACGCCTAACGCACACACGATCGCCAGTGGCGCGCTCAACCAAACGCTATGCGTGGCCGGTATGCGCGAAAAAATCAGGCCAAATGCACCAAAAGCCGTTATAAACGAGGCCAATACAGTCGGGCTGAAAAACGAGATCGTGGGAATCCCCGCGTCGCCAAACCCGGCCTCGGCCTCGCCCCCTGTGCCTACATCGGAATCGTGGTCGCCGCCAAACAAATGCCCAGCTACGGCGCTCACCATCGCAAAGATCAGCCCAACCACAAGACAAAATGCGTAAATGATGACTTCCATTTTACTCGGTCTGCGAGTGTTTTACCCTAGTAAATGCCCGTTTGCACGCGTTTGCAAGCACGAAAATCCGATCAACCAAGCCTCGGTATCCAGCGCATCGTCTCCGCCTTGGTACACGCGACGTGCTCATCAAGAAAAGATTGGTTGCCGTCAATCCGCCGGTCCCAACACATCCACCGATACTCGGCTATGCCAGCGTAAAGCTGCCGGTCACGCAGATGCCAGAGCCGCTCATCTGCAACTCAACCACCCTCGATTTTTATGACCGGATCAACAGCAACGTCAGCCATCGCTTGGTAAGACCCAACATTGCGCGGCATGAATTCGGGTGCTACGCTTGATGAGCTTTGAGGTACTCAATTTACTCATGCCACTCAAACGTTGGGCCTCGAGTACCCGTTGAGGCCAAGGATTAGTTCGGGGCGCAAACAGCGGCGGTTATTGGCTGGATTGGACTTCGCCAAACGCTGCCAGCGACATTTCCGCATAGCGCCCCACCGACAGCCTTGGCTAGGGCGCTCATTCGAGTCCGAGGCAAACTTGGTCGTAAAAAACCGTAACTGCGTCTGGCAGCAAAGCACACGCACACCGCACGCTTCCAAATGAGCCTTCTGAAATTCACTAGCATGAACAGGCGCCTTAGCACCGAACTGCTTGAAATCAGAGCCGCATTTGATCTGCTCTGGTTTTTCCTTCGCTGGGCGAACAACACCTGTACCAACGCTGCCTGCACCGCAATGATTCCAACTACAACCAGCAACTACCAACAACTCAATCAATCTAAAAGCCAACCGAGCAAAACGATCCAACCATTTAGCCAAGAAATTCAAGACGATTGTAACGTTGTCACCATGCAATCTTTACGGCGCATCGCGCAGCACAGGCCAAACCTCCTGTGTAGCTGATTTTCAAATCGCCAGAATTACCACCCACCAGCAGTCAACCGGCTCGTACCGCAGATCGGAACCAGCTACAGATGTGGCGCATCCCGCCGCTGCGGGAGCGACCCGCCCAAAACGCTGCCCAGACCGGTTATTTCACAAGCTTGCAGCACTGGCGCAACCAAACCATTGCGGCGCATCCTGTATTTGGGAAAAACATGCTGTTGTTGCCTACCCCACTCCCCAGCCGAGTGCGCCAGGCCGCCAGCAGACTTGGACCTCTGCGGCACAAAAACGGGTCAAACATCCGCGGCGAGAGGGTTTGCTTGGTCAAAACCACTGCACGATTGCGCTTTGTCACACAGGCAACTGTTTGTGCTTGCGCCAAACACAACGCTTTAGTGTGCCATGCTCGAGCACAACTTCCGGTTTGATTGGAAGAACGAACTTTACGTCGTACAGGGCTTGGCGCAGGCCCAACTGCGCTATGGACCCGGCTCGCGCAAAGACTCACCCGCGAACGCAGAATTTACCGCGCCGTTGCAAGCACAACTCCGAACGGCCGCGATACCCCAGGTGCAGGCTGGCCCTCTGCACATTCCCCTGGAGCGTTTTTGCCTCGGCAAAACCGAATCCCAGGTCGGTAAGGCGGCCAGTCCGCTGCCCGCCGGATATTTTCAGACGGCTCGTAGCCGCGCCCGTAAGGGCGCGGAAAACAAGATTCAAACCCGCAAGCCGTGCCTGCATAACCTACCCCGGGCGCGCAGTGGACTGCGCGCCCTACCGACTCTCTGCGTTTCTACTGTAAAGGATTGGAGGAGAAGTTTTTGGAGCGCGGTGCTCCAGCACCGCTTTTGTTTCGGTTGGAGGGATGACTTCCATGTCGTCCCGAGTTTTGTGCAGGCCGAACCGCGCTGGGTAGCTGGCTCGGACAAAGCCTGGCCCACCGGATGCCGAATTTACTGCGCCCCCGGATGGACGCGCGCCGTGGCAACCGCATTTTTAAGGTGCGTATCCGGCAGATGCGGGCCGGCACCATCCGGCTTTCCATCAACGGTTTTGCTTTGTCAAAATGTGATCTCGGGTAGGGCGGGCAGTCCTCTGCCCGCCGGATATTTTCAGACGGCTCGTAGCCGCGCCCGTAAGGGCGCGGAAAACAAGATTCAAACCTGCAAGCCACGGCCGCATAACCTACCCCGGCGCGCAGTGGACTGCGCGCCCTACCTTAACGCTGCGTCTGCGCGACTTTGCGCCAAAAAATGCGGACCCATGAGGCCATGCGTCTCTACAAACACAACAAAATTTTTCGGCGGGGACACAGCCCCCGAGGAGCCAGGTCGGTGTGGCCGTGCAACTGTTGTTGTGCTATGGCGCGCGGCGCTCTTGGCCGCAGGTCTCCTGCGACCGGGACAGTCGCGCGCCGGGCTAGATTTGAGCGCGGTCATCTTGGCCGCAGGTCTTCTGCGCCCCAGGGGGGCGCGCGCCGCGCCAACCCGTTTTTGCAGCGCCGATCCACCAGGGGTAGGAGTCGGGCGCCGCACCTTAACTCTGCGAGTCTGCGGTGTAACACAGCAACGCTAAAACCGGCGTGCAGGCTGCCATATTCCTCGGGTGCAATTCGGTTGTCAGCATCGGCCAGATGAGCCAATTGCAAATTTGCACAATCCATTCGCATTGTGAACCACGATCCGCCGTCCGTTTCGTGACTTAGGAATGATTTGGAGTGACTGGCTTACCCACCGTTCGCACGGTGGGCTATTATCTGCCGCCCTGACGTGCTTTGGGTTGATGTTTTTGGTATAAGGCGTATTGGCAAGTGCCTTGCCGCTTCGTCCCACAGAACCCGGACGCGATAACCGGCTAAGCCAAGTCCAGCGCCTGCCAACCCGTTGCAAGCAGACATGGCCTAGGCAACCGGCCGACTCGCAACTCTTCGCTATGAGAAACGTGAGAAACATCCAGGTTGGACCTGCCTGACGTGCGCGCTTACCCTCGTGTATTTTTCACAGACAACAAGGTTTCAGTTTTTGGCCGTTTTTGCGCTTTTTCGAAATCTCTCGCTTGCCACGGGCCAACATCGTGTCAGCGTCCGGACTTGCAAAAATGGAATTTTTTCGCTACAAGACACTTGCGTGCAACAGCCACACGCCGCCACTATCCGGCGGTTAGCTGGATTGTGTGGCGAAGACGGCTACTAAACATATGCTCGCGACCAAAACCATTTGGTCGGGGGGTCGTTCGTTGAACTAAAACTTTTTTCGTGCTGTGAAAAAGATTGACCTATCAAATTTTAGAATCGCCGATAGCGCAACTGCGCGTGATATTAATCGGCGGATCATTCTTAACCTTGTGCGCAAACACCAGCCTATTTCACGGGCTGAGCTTGCGCGTCGCTCCGGCCTACAGCGCAGCACAGTATCCTCTATTATTGACCAGCTTATCAATGAAAAATGGGTCAATGAGGGCGCTTTCGGGCAAGTGCCGCGCGGTCGAAAACCGACACTGCTCTATCTAAATGTGGAACGCGTAGGCGCGATCGGCATCAACATTCAGCCTAACAAAACAAACATTGGCCTTGGGACCCTGGATACGCACTTTATCGTGCTCGAATCGCTCAATACTGGGCGCGACCCCGACAAATTTATACCCACTATCACCAGCCGCGTGGTCGAAATCATAAGGACGCATCCTGAGATTTCCTACGAAGGCATCGGCGTTTCTGTGCCGGGCCGAATTGATGCAAAGACAAACCGGTTGGTTTTTGCCCCAAACCTCGGCTGGAAAAACGTTGACCTGAAAACGCCACTCGAAAAAGCGACCGGGCTGACGGTTGAACTTGAAAATGCCGCAAATGCATGTGCCCTGGCCGAGTTGTGGAGTGGTCAACATCCTGAAGAAGTCAGAAATCTCATTGCTGTTACAGTCTCCGAAGGGATTGGCGTAGGCATGGTGATGAACGGCCAATTGATACGCGGCTCCACCGGTATGGCAGGTGAGTTTGGCCATTTTACAATGCTCGAAGACGGCCCGCTCTGCAACTGCGGTAATCGTGGTTGTTGGGAAACACTTGCTTCAAACAACGCGTGTGTGCGGTTTTACACGCAAGCGCCGCCGACGCAACCAACCGCAAAACTACCAACCACACCAACTTTCGAGGACATCCTCCGGCTGGCGCACCAAGGCGACCCAAAAGCAAACCAAGCAATTGAAAAAATGGCGCATTACCTCGGGCTTGGCATCTCGATGCTTGTGGTCGGATTCGCCCCGGACCTGCTTGTTATTGTTGGCACAATCACACAAGTTTGGAACAAGGTCGAGCCGATCATCCAAAACATTGTCGCAAAGCATTGCCAAACAGGCGTAAAAACACGGATCGTAGCTACCGACCCTGCAACTAATCCGCGTCTGCGCGGCACAATCGCAATGGTCCTACAGAAACACTTCAGCGCACCGCAAATTGTGTAGGAAAACCCAGCGGAGCATAATTCCGAGCTGGGGTTAGACCTGCAAGAAAGACGAGCGCACCAAGGCGGATATTTCCCAAACTCGCGTTACTGGTGCGACGAAACCATTGCTGCGGATACCCCAGAGCGGGACGCGACACAGCAAACTCGGAAGTCTGAATCACAAACGACGTGCGATATACTCAGCTTAGACGGGGCCATGCGCGCAGGATCGGTGGGGAAAAAGCGGGGCAAAGGCGCACGGGTGCGGTGCTCCATCACCGCTTTCGATTCAGCCCAAGTGCGGTCGAGCACTTCCAAATTTCATACGTCATCTAGCCGTGTGTGAAACTGCGCCCCAGCGGGGCGCACGCCCTCCCAGCCCCATTGTTGCAGCGCCGATCCCGCAGGTGCGGGACGGTGTTATCCAGCTTTCGTAGAATGGTTTTGCCGCGTCGTAACCCGATCTTGGGTAGGGCGGGCAGTCCTCTGCCCGCCGGAATTGGTCCAGGTGAAACTCGACCCTTCACATAAGCCACATTGCCAAGGTGAGACCGGACGGTCCGAATTCATCAGACTCACCGAAGCGCCGTTTCCATAAGTTGGAGGGCGGAGTTCCACGTCGGCCTGCTCTTTTTGCCGAATGTGGAAAAGTGCTTGGGCCTGCCAGCAAGATGCCGGCAGCAAGCTTGCTTTTTCCCGGAACCAAACCTGGCCGCTGCGCCGCCTGCATTTGGGAATTTGCCACACTGCACCCGATTCTTGCCCTCGAACATCGCTTGATTTGCAGATCGCCGGCGTTCACCTGAATTACCATGCTCAAATTGAATCCACGAAAGACCGGTATGTGCAGTTTGCTCGTGCGCCCAACGACCAAAAAGGGCGACCCGCGCCGCAGCTTCCAAGAAGCGACAAGCCCTTGTTGGCTCCCACACCATAACTGGGATGGACCCGGCTCCCAGCTAAAACATGTCTTTTGCTGCCAGCTTTGAGCTTCACCCGTAAACAGCGATCCCGCTTGGATGGAGAGTTTTTGTCGTCCCGCGACGAAGGTCCTGCGTCGAACTTGTAATCGGAACAAAACGGATCAGCTCGAAAAATTTCAAAAAACGGGCTGCAACTGGCCAAGAGTTTCGATCTAAGTACTTGGTAACCAAGCGATTAAATGCACAGTGCGAAACTGAAAAAAAATAAAAAAAGTGCTTGACAAATACCGGCCAGTTGTTAAAAATTCGCGAGTCGAACTAATTGGCGTCAACAAATTACCAAAACAAAATAAAAAATAACTCGCTAAAACTATGCGCAAGCAATTAACAATTATAGCCTGTACCGTGGCCGTAACGCTGGCCACCTGTGTATTGACTAACGGCGCAATCACGTATGTTGATATAACTGACGGTGCGTCTGGAAACACAATGTGTTTTACGAACGGCCAATGGACCGTTTGGGAAGGATACCCCGGGCAAACGTCGGTTCAAAATGACGGTGTGTGGGATAAACGCGCATTCGGCAACAACGCCACTATTTACCAAAACGCAGGATACAATCAGGTTGATACAAACGCAGTTCCATTGCGGACAACCGTATCCGTGCAGCCAGGCACTTACGATGTTTACGTATTTTTCTGGTCTGACGTCAGCCAATGGCGTGTATCCGCTTCGTTAACAGGGCTGGACAACATGACGCTGTACGCATACAACGCATCCGGTGGGTATCCGGTACCTGCCGGGGCAGTTTACCGCTTTTGGCCCTCAGTACAGGTTGATCCGCCAGTACATTCAGGCGACCAAGGCACACATTATAGCGATGAACTCAGCCCAAACCCGTTCACAACTCGAGTAATGATTTCCGAAGGCAACCGCGTATTGTTAGGCGCGTATTTGGGCCAAGTTTCAGGCTCGACGATTTCCGTGTTTATGGGGCCTGACCCCAACCAATCGAGCTTTAATCAGCGCACGTGGTTGGACGGAATTGGGTATCAGCTCGTACCCGAACCTACAACCTTGGCTTTGCTCGGCTTTGGTCTATTCATCCGATTGCTGCGTGTTCGGGCAACGCGCCAATAACCAACCAACCGATTTTTGCTGAAGCCGTTGCGCGTCCAGCAACGGCTTATTTTTTTAACGGGACGCTCCGCCTAAGGAACGACCCTAAACTGGTGTGGACTCATGCCTGCTAAGACAAAAAACGGACGCAGAAATTTCTTCGTTTTTTCCGTTGACTGACCGGGGATTTTGTTTTTAATTTGAACTAGCCTTTGAAAGGCACCTTCCGTGAGCGGCGGTTTAAAAACAACAAATGTCCGTAAAATGAAGGCGAAAAAGTTTGCCGAACGAATGACAGGTGGAGATATGGCCAGCAAATGCCATAAACCGCGCAAAAGGCTACAACTCAAAAGCGTAAATGCCTTTACACTAATTGAACTACTAGTGGTAATAGCAATCATTGCAATCCTTGCTGCGTTGCTATTACCCGCATTAGCATCGGCGAAGTTCAAGGCCAAAGTAGTCAATTGCAGCTCCAACCTCAGGCAATGGACAATCGTTGCGAACTCGTATGCAGGCGACGATCCACAAGACAGATTGCCTTCGTTTAATCCGAGTGGGGGCGGGCAATGGGCTTGGGATGTCGGGACCAACATGGCCGATGTACTCATTCGATACGGCCTTACGATACCTATCTGGTTCGATCCCGTGAGACCGCAGGAATACGACGCTGCAAACCAATGGGTGCAAAAACGCCTAGGGCACCCAATCGAAAACATAAACGACTTCATTTACTATTTGCACCAGAGCTGGCCGGGGCAGCTCATTCTGAATCATAACTACTGGGTGCCACGGTACCAAAACAATTGGTTCCCTACCGATTACTCGGGAAAGGGCCCGGCCTATGTGCCCGAATGGGCGCGGGGAACCGACCCAGCCCTGTACGGCTGGCCTAGAAAAACCTCTGACAAGTGCGCGCCGCGTGTGCCGTTTATGAGTTGCAAATGTGGGTCGGGCCAAGGTAACGGCCTGAACTCGCCGCGACCCGGTTCGCCAGATGTAAATAACATCTCCCCTAATACGGGGCACTTTTACGCGGGTAGATTCAATGGCGTTAACGCCGCATTTGCTGATGGGCATGTCGAAAGCAGGCCAGCCAAGAAAGTCCGCGCAGTTTACTCCACGGGTGACACTTACTGGTTTTATTGATTGGCAAGCGTGTCGCTTAAAAAGTCCTTTGTACGCGCGGTGCCGAAGGTTAGAAAATTTTTCCTTGGGTTTAGTATTCCCCTACCCGATGAGCGCCAGCTTAGCCCGAGTTTATTTCCCAACGACAGGTCGTATCGTTGCCGGACGTGGCGAACACGCTCGGTTTCGGGAGGGTTTTGTAAACAAATATGGTTTGTTCTACCGCATTAGACAGCCCAGGCAAGAACCGGTCCCGTCACAGACATCCCAACCGATTCATCGCCCAAAGCACCGTGCTGAATCTCATGCAAAACAGCAGCACTTGAAAAGCCACATTTCTCCTGGGCTATCCATTTTGGAGTTAGCCTGTTCCCCGACTCGCAAAGTCAATCTTTAGAACCGACTCAATCGGTACGGGCCAAAATCCAGCCCGACTCGCTGCGCGGCACTGTTGAGCCGATACAATTTTTGACTTCGGCATACAGTTCATTTAGCACTTGTTCGCCCGAAAGTGTGCCTGGCGGCTATGCGAACCCGGCACGTAATGCGCATGTGTCAAGCTTGTCCCCTAAATTCACCGAAATCAAAAAACCGACCATGTACCCGACCCGCGCCCAGAAAGGAAAATGTACACGGCGAGCTAACAGGCTGTTGAAAAATGGCTGTTTTGGAAAACCGACCCTAGAAAACATTGGGATTTTTGCCTGTTTTTTCCGCCGAAAATGACTTTTTCAACACCCTGCTCACCCCAGCGTTGGCTGAGGCGAAACGCCTCAAAAGCGAGTATTTTCCCAAGCTAGCGTGGGTTTTTCTATCGCGGCCTATTCTTTAACCGTTTCGCCTGGCACAGCTTCGAGCCAAACGATGAAAAAATAAATTTTTTCTCTTGACGCGGAGCGACATTTGTTTTTTATGTGAACTAAAGAAAAACGCAAACTAGTTTGCAAGTGTGAAACAACCCATAAAACCCTGTTGCAATGAAAAAATCATACGCAGGCATGGGTGATGAGACGGAAGGCATCGCGCCCCCCACAATAACACAATTACACGCTAAAAGCGGCTGTGGTACCAAACGCACCGATGCAAAGGACGTGACCGCGTTCACACTGGTCGAGCTATTGGTTGTAATTGCGATCATAGCGATTCTTGCTGCATTGTTATTGCCCGCGTTGGCGTCCGCGAAGTTCAAAGCTAAAGTAGTGAATTGCAGCTCCAACCTCAGGCAATGGACAATAGTTGCAAACTCGTATGCAGGCGACGATCCACAGGACAGATTGCCTTCGTTTAATCCGAGTGGTGGCGGGCAATGGGCCTGGGATGTTGGAACCAATATGGCTGATGCACTGATTCGATACGGTCTGACCATACCGATGTGGTTTGATCCCGTAAGGCCCAAAGAATTTGACGAGGCCAACCAATGGGTGCACGCGAGGTTGGGCCATCCGATTCAGGGTATAGATGATTTTATTTACTACCTGCACAACAGTTGGCCTGGCCAGCTCGTTTTGAATCACAATTACTGGGTGCCACGGTATCAAAACGGTTGGTTTCCTACTGATTATTCGGGGAAAGCAGGCGCCTATGTACCTGAATGGGCGCGCGGAACTGACCCAGCCATATATGGTTGGCCAAGAAAAACCTCTGATAAATGCGCGGCGCGAGTGCCATTCATGAGCTGCAAATGCGCTTCTGGGCGTGGTGGGAGCAAAAACTTAGATTCGCCTAAACCAGCCTCGCCCGATATAAACAATATTGCTCCAAGCACCGGCCATTTTTACGCAGGAAGATTTAGCGGTGTAAATGCTGCGTTCGCCGATGGACATGTGGAAGGCCGACCGGCCAAGAAAGTCCGCGCAGTTTACTCCACTGGCGACACATACTGGTTTTATTGACCAACATCTGTGGCTAGACGCGAATGTTCTATGAAATTTTTTGAGGCTTATTTTCCCGATATTGAGGCTGGATTTCGACGATTTGCGTAGGGTCGAAACAAAAGCGTTTGCCAGCTTTTGCCTTTTGGATTTTCTGCGAGCCCGATACGCACCCGAGTCCGACGGTACGCAACGCGTATCAGCCTAACAATAAGGCAAAGCGTTTTGATTCCCAAGCAACGCTGGTTATTGAGTGGACGATGGCCCAAAGCTCCCGGCAAAACGCGGTCTCTAGTCGGGGCTGTAAAAAGAGCCGGCTGTTACCTTTAACCAACGTTAGGCAGGATTTGAGGATACAGCACGGCCGGATTTTCCGGGTAAAAGCCAACAAGGGTTTCCGCAGTGCGACTGGTCAGGCTAAGCACTGGCGAACGAATGCGGCTATTATATGCCACAACGCGAAGCACTTGAGAAAAATCGGATTTTTTTGTTGACAGCGTTGCTGTTTTTGTAATAATTCGGCCCGTAAACAAAATCGCGTGGGTGCGCAGTGCCGCGTGAGACGCGGTTTAGCCCTGAAAATTTACCAAGTTGTGAAAGAAAAAACCAGTTAGGCAGCACGAGAAACCAAAAAAGCCATGAAACCAAAAGTAATCCGCGGAGTCGCAATTGGGGGGCTAATACTCCCATTAGTTGTAAACGCCCAGGTCACGCTGGACCAAATCACAAATGGCATAGCATGTTACTGGCCATTTGACACGGTAATCGAAGGAGGTACGAAAACGCCGGACATTGTCAGTGGGAAGCATTTCAATTTGTACAAAATGACGGCCGCCTCAAACCTTGTGGCAGCGGCTGACCGGCCTAGGGCGCCTTCGACAAATAAATGTTTCGCCTTTTACAATGCTCAAGGGGGTGTTCTCCGTTATGTGGCAGAGGACAGGTTCTCAAGTACGAACAGGGGAACTCCGGATAATCCGATACGCGACTTCCTGCCAGTAGTAAACCTGGAGGAGTTTACGCTGAACATGTGGGTGAAAATTAACGAGGCGGCGCAGCCCGCAGCAGATCTGCGGTTCTTTAGCGAGTCAGATTTCGAGGGAAGTGCCAGTCCGTTGTGGGTGATAGGCACTTCAAACAACCGCGGCGACCTGTGGGCGGCGTGGTTGTTGCGCCAACAGGGCAATCCGTATGTATTTACCGACGGTATCAGGCAAACACCGGAGGCAGGTTACCGTGCACCCCAGGGGAACGCCCATACCACCAGCAACGTGTGTGACGGCGTATGGCGCATGTTGACGGTCACAAAGGATATCAACGGGAATTACACTGTTTATGTGGACGGTACCTACGACCCGGGCACAGGGTCGTTCCAAGACTTGTTCGGCACAAATCAAGTCCTACCTTGGATTTGGACAAACAACATGTATTACGAGACAAATGATCCTCCTGAAGGTGTCCCTGAATATAAGTGGAAGCGTTGGTACTGGGACATGAAATGCACCTCGATTGGCGGCATCTCTCGATATACAGCGCCGAGCCATGTCATAAATGGCTATGTTGACGACGTGGCCCTTTGGACACGTGCGCTTACGCCTGATGAAGTGATGTTCGTATATACAAACGGTCTGGCGGCGTTGACCGAACTATTCCAATTCACCCCAACAGAAATAAGCAGCTTTACGGCTGATTTTTCGGAAGTGGCGCGTGGTGACATTGCCACACTGCGGTGGAACATCTCAGGCGCAACGAACGCCGTAATCTCAGGTATTGGCCCGGTTTATCCACCTACTATTGGGTCCACCAACGTTCAGGTTACACAACCGACCGTGTTCACTCTGACGGCTTACGGTCCTAACGAGGTCAAGACCGCTTCAGTGGCGGTCGTTGTGTATGACGGCGTGCCGTCAAATTGGTACTTGCTACAACGCTTTGACGGGTTGTTCTCGGACACCGAGCAAGGGATAACGGGATATGGATGGAAATCACTCTCAGGCGACTGGTCAGGTGCATTGGACCGTTTCAACGTTGTAACCATGACAAACGGGCAGAGTGTGAACAAGGTGCTCGCGCCGCGTACGGGGTACGTGTCGCCACCAAGAGGCGCGTACTCGGCCCTCAGCTTAGGAGCCAGGGCGATCGCAGATAATCAAAGTAACACGCTGTTCTTTAGGTTTGCGATACGTGAGGTTGATACTTTAAGCGATATCAACTTAAATATCGGTTTGACCGACATTGGCGGCGTGCGCGGGCCGGGTGATTATGGCCGGTGGGGTACAGGGCCTCATATCACAATTCTGCGTGAAGCATCCGGCTATGGTGGGCCGATAGACCTGACAATCAACAACGACGTTGGCAATGTCGGCGGCGACTTCCAATGGGTACGCGACCGCGATCCTAATGGCATTGAAACGAATGTGGTCTATTACCTTTGGATGGACATCCAGAACCTTGAGACCATTGTGGACACGAACAACATGGTAATCTCCAACAAAGACGTTTACTCGGTGTGGATAATGAAAGAGGGTGAAATGCCCCGAACATTGATCGCATCGAACTTCCTTAGCGATAGGGATTACCTCAACATCCCAGCATGGCAGACGGTGTATCCAGCACTGTCGGAACTGGCGATGTCCGTTCAGGACACGTACATCGACACCAACATGGTCGTGTTTGATGACTTTTACATTAGCGAGAACGGGTTCGAATCATCTGTCCCGCGACTGTTTGAGATAAGGAGTATCATCCGCTCCGCAAGTGCAGTCACAATCCAATGGAATTCGCTCGGCGCGCTTGCTCCGTGGGCTAATGGTCCTGTTTATAAGGTCGAGCGTACCACGTCGTTATCGAGTCCAACGTGGAATGTCATTGGCACGGTTCCAACAGGCGGTGATGTGACAACGTTCACTGACACGGCTCCGCCGGAAGGCATGGCCTTCTACCGGATCAGATGGCCGTAATCTGGTGAGTTGTTCATGGACTGGGCGACAGGCCGCTAATGTGTGTAGCGGCGGTGTCGCCCAGTCTTTTTGTTTCCAGCCTATTTGGTGATGGGATTCTGCAAACATAAAACCGCCTGCGTTCGGGAAGCCGGCCTTGTGCAAAATGGCGGCTTCCGCGACGTCTATCCCGTCGCAAGCCACACGCGCGCATTATTACCGGGGATAAGATGTACCGGGTTTACGCTGATCGAGTTGTTGGTTGTGATTGCAATAATAGCCATCTTGGCAGCGCTGCTTTTGCCTGCGTTGAGCAGCGCAAAGTTTCGCGCCAAAGTGGTGAACTGTACATCGCATTACCGGCAATGGACCGTGGTGGTCAACCTCTATGCCGGCGACAGTTCCGGCGGCTGGTTACCTGACGCAAATGCCAACATCGGTGGTGTCTCCGGCGGTAACGCTTGGGATGTGAGCTACGGGTTTATCAATGCGACCGGACCGTATGGCCTGACAATTCCGATGTGGTTTTGCCCAGTCCGCTCGCTCGAGTTCGATAATATCAACCGTGAGTACGAACGGCTTTACCACCGACCGATTACAACTTTGCAAGACCTGACCACTGCAATGGGCTACCCGCGCTGGGGCGGCAGAAACTTTCTCCGGATCAGCCACGGTTGGTGGGTGCCACGGTATATGGGACCCAACAACACCTTACAGCCCGCGCCCAGGCCTTTCAACGGCCAATGGCCCGAAGACACAAATGCGTGGCCGCAGAAAATCGAGGACAAAACCGCTACCACAAAGCCGATTATCAGTGACACCTGCCAAAACGCTGCTTCTTCCGGGGGCATAGACGTTAGCAAGGTGCAACCGGCGAATCCTGAAAGCGACAGGGTTTATTCTCAAAATGGCCATTTCCACAATAACAGGTTGCAATCGGTAAACCTCGGATTCGCCACCGGACATGTCGAAACACGTAATCGCGCGCGGTTACGCTGGCAATTTTATGCGCCCAACTCGACACCACCGGTCATTTGGTTTTATTGACTTTTTTGCGGTGGACTTTCAGTCATGATAGGTTTTTGACTGGCTGCTGCACAAATATTGGCCGGGAAAAATGCTGAGCCAAGGAGGTACGATGAAACCGTGTACGGCGCGACAAATTTACAGCGCCGATACTGACGAAACAAAAGCGAACGACAGGTCGCTGATGGTTCACCGCATTTCTGCACAAATCCAGAACTTGCGATGTCTCAAAAGCGCGGGTTTCGCTCTGCTGTTCCTGTGGCAGGGTATTGGCCAGTGCGCATTTGTAAAACTCGAAGCTGAGTCCGGCACACGCGGGGCAGAAGTTGGCACGGGCACACTTGCTGGGGTGACCTACATTTATCCGCTGAGCAACAACACAAACTATTTCCCCGGCACATCAAATCGGATGGTCACTTACACTGTCACATTCCCCGAGCCCGGCACATACGACCTGTATGCGCGTGTGCGGGTGGGGGCGGGTGCATGGAGCGATGACAGTTTTCTGTATGGGAACGGGTTTGGGCTAAAATCGCCAAGCAACAGTGCGGATTGGATTTTGGCTAATAACCTCGCGAACGTGGGTTACACGAACGCGGGTGATGTGGTAATGGGTGGTGGGGATGCATGGACGAATGTGTGGAAATGGGTGAACTTGTCCGAGCGCACCGGCGGCATAACGTTCACGGTGCAAACCGGGCAATTAACACAAACATTTCAGATTGGCACACGGGAAGACGGGTTTGCAATAGACGCGTTTGTATTCGGAACATCGGACTACACTTTCACAGTGGCAGACCTTGATGCTGGTCGGGACGGTACACCACCGGGTGTACCCGTACCCGGACAGTGCATCGTGAATTGGACAAACATCTTCCAACGGATTGACGGGTTTGGTGCGTCGTCAGCTTGGCGAAGCACTTGGAGCACCTGGCAAGGCGACATGTTTTTCACTACAAACACCGGGACAGGCTATTCACGACAAGGCACACCTTTCTCTTACTGCGGCATCGGGCTGTCGCTGTTGCGCACGCGTATTGCGCCGGGCGGTACTACTGTCGAGCATAGCATCATGCAAATGGCACAGGCACGCGGTGCAAAGGTTTGGAGCACGCCGTGGACACCGCCAACGGTTTTCAAGACCACAAATGCACTCGGTGTGATCAGCCTCAATGGCGGCGGGTTTAACGGGACAGTGTCCAACTATCAAGCGTATGCGAATCAATTGGCCGGGTACGTTGCCAACATGAAAAGGACCTATGGCGTGGACATCTATGCGTTATCCGTTCAAAACGAGCCGGATTACAACACGACAAACTGGGAATCGTGTGTGTGGACAGACACCCAGATCCGCGATTTTATTCCTTACCTGGCTTCAGCACTTTCAGCCAGCAACGTGGGCACAACCAAAATCATGATCCCAGAAAGCATGAACTGGAAGGTCACGCCCCTTTACACCACGGCAATGAACGATCCAAATGCCGCTCCGCTGGTCAGCATCATAGGAAATCATAATTACGTCACGGACAATTTCAATGGTGACCAGGCCGTCCCTGCCGCAATCACAAACTACGGTAAAGCGCTTTGGCAAACCGAGGTGTCGCGTGATGCAGGTGCAGAAGGCGACATTACAGACGGTATTTACTGGGCGCGCCGTGTGCATTTGTTTCTGACAGCAGCCCAGGTAAACGCATGGCATTACTGGTGGCTTTGCGGTTACGGTAGCAACAGCAGCGGCCTGTGTGATACAAACGATGTTCCCACCAAACGCATGTACACACTGGGCAACTTCAGCCGGTTTGTTCGACCCGGGTACTATCGCATCGGCACAACCAGCTCAGCGAACCTGCTTGCAAGCGCGTACAAAGACACAAACTCGGGCGCATTTGCAATTGTTGTCATAAACACAAACGCGACCACAGCCGTCAATTGCAGTTTTGTGTTGACCAACTTTGACGCAACTTTCGTGACACCATGGATTACATCGTCAAACCTATCGCTGGCCAACCAACCACAGGTCCAGATCAGCAACCGCACTTTTGCCTATGTGATTCCTGCACTGAGCGTGGTGACTTTCGCTGGACACGCCGTTCCCCAAAATTCAGCGCCAACAAACATCGTCTTGTCCAACAGCCTCGTAGCCGAAAATCTGCCTGCTGGCACAATGGTTGGTGTGTTTACCACCGGTGATCCCGACCCGGGTGATACCTTCACATACAGCCTGGTCAGTGGTACGGGCAGCCAGGACAACCAATTCTTCAGCATCACAAATAACACGCTTTACGCGGCTACTTCATTCGACTTTGAAAGCAAGAACAGTTACAGCATCCGCGTTCGGAGCACTGATGGGGGCGGTCTGTTCATCGAAAATACATTCACAATCACGGTCATTGACGTGAACGAACCACCTGTTCCTGCTCCCCTGCCCGATTATGTAATTGGCGCCGGTACGACCTTGCTTGTCACAAATGTTGCAACTGATCCAGACCGACCGCAACAAACGTTACTTTGGGAACTGTTGTCGGGTCCGGCAAACGCGACGCTTGACCCGACGAATGGTGTCTTTTCATGGCGACCACGGGTCAGCCAGGCAAATTCAACCAACCTTGTCACGTTAATCGTGGGCGATAATGGCGTCCCGCCCCTTAGTGCAACCAACAATTTCACAGTCATTGTCGAGCCACTTAGTCAACCCGCTTTTGCATCGGTGCGTGTCTCTGGTGGAACAATACGGTTTGGTGTAGCAGGCCCAGTTGGACCGGATTACACAATTTTAACCTCGACAAACCTTGAAGTGTGGGATGAACTGCTGACAACAAATCCGGTTACCACGCCATTTGAACTTGTGCTGCCGGTGTCAGTCGAACCGGCGCGGTATTTTAGGATTAAGTTGGGACCCTAAACTTACGTTGTCTGAATTATGCGCTCGATACAGCTTGGATTACTCGGGTTAGGCACAATTTGTTTTGCAGTGCAAACTTTTGGCAATGGCGCCTCCACAGCCAAAGATGGACTGCCGTTTGTCAGTCCGATTTTCGGCAACAACATGGTTCTGCAGCGGGGTAAACCAAACGCAATTTGGGGCTGGGCAAAACCGGGTGAGGAAATTCGCGTTACGGTTGCCGGCCAAACCGTGACCAATGTGGCCGGACCCGATGGCCGTTGGCAGGTGAAGGTTATGCCGCCCGACGTCGGTGGCGCGTACACGATCCGCATAACCGGGACACAAACAGTGGAGTTCACAAATGTGCTGGTGGGCGATGTGTGGCTGTGCGGCGGGCAATCGAACATGGAATTTCCGCTTAGCCGCGCGCGCAACGGCGAGCAAGAAGTCAAAGCCGCAAATCATCCTGAGATTCGGTTCTTCATTGTTGGGCGACAACCTGCTTACGAGCCGGCTGCGATTGTTCAAGGCAAATGGCGCGTGTGCACACCGCAGACTGTTACGGCAGACGGTGGCCTGTCAGCCGTTGCATACTACTTTGCACGCAAAATCCGATCTGAGACAAACATCCCGATTGGTCTGGTGCAAGATTGTGTCGGGGGTACACCGGCTGAGACCTGGGTAAGCGCACAAACGCTGAAAACACTTGGCGACTTCGATACAGCGTTAGCGGAGCTTGAGCGGCTCCGTGCCAAAGGCGGCCCGCGGTACGGCAACTACATAATGCATTGGTACGATGAATTCGACCCGGGCCAAAAACACGGTTGGACAACCGCAGCATTTGATGACAGCGGGTGGAAAACAGTGACCATTCCGGGCGGTTTTGGTGAGCTTGGCGTGCCGGATACGCCCGCAGTGTGTTATTTTCGGAAGACGGTTACCCTGCCCGACCGAGTGCCGAGCGGCGACGCGACCATACATCTTGGTGTGGTCGAACGAATGGACACAACATGGGTCAACGGCCAGTGGGTGGGTGCAAGTGCCTGGGTTGAAAACCCGCGCAGATACAATGTGCCGCACAGGGTCTTGAAACCCGGCACAAACATTATCACCGTACGTGTGTTCAAGACAAAGCCTGACGGCGGGTTTATGTCCGAACCCGGACAACTACGGCTTGTTTTGGGCGATGGTACTGAGATACCCCTTGCCGGCGCGTGGAAAGGCAACCTTGCCGTTGACGCGCGTCCGCCGCATCCGTTACCGCTCGGGTTCGAGAACTGGCCCGTAATTCCGTCCGTGATGTACAACGGCATGATCGCGCCTATCGTACCGATGGCAATCAGCGGCGTGATCTGGTATCAGGGCGAGGCCAATGTTGGTCGTGCCGCACAGTACCGAAGACTTTTACCTGCGCTGATAAGCGACTGGCGGGCTGCATTCGGTCAGGGCGATTTCCCGTTTTACATCGTCAGTCTTGCGGCGTTTTTGCAGCGGCGTGATACCCCTGGTGATGATGCCTGGGCTGAACTCCGGGACGCGCAGGCATACGTTGCGCGGGCTGTACAGAACTGCGGTTTGGCGATTGCAATTGACGTTGGCGACGCTGATGATGTGCATCCGAAGGACAAAAAGGAAGTCGGCGAGCGCCTTGCGCTGTGCGCGCTGGCGGGGTATTACGGGCGCAATGTTGTTGCAAGCGGCCCTACACTTGCATTCGTTGAACAACTCCCGGGCGCACTGAAACTGCATTTTACAAACACAGCCGGTGGCCTTGTAGTCCGCGGCGAAAGACTCGGTGAGTTTGCCGTGGCCGGCGACGATCGAAAATGGCATTGGGCAGAAGCGCGAATCGAAGGCGATGCTATTATTGTTTCCAGTGAAAAAGTACCGCACCCGGTCGCGGCCAGATACGCCTGGCAGGCTAATCCAATGGCAACACTTTACAACAAGGCCGGGTTACCTGCCGTGCCATTCCGAACAGATGATTGGTAAGCCGAACCAAGGCACAAACACTCGCAGCAGCACATTCAACCGCGTAAACCAAATGAAAAGGACAATCAAGATTCAGCAATTCCGTGTTGGTGTTGCACTTGCCACATTTATCCTGTGGGGTGCAGTTGCGGATGCTGCGTCAGTCAAGATCGAGGCTGAAAGCGGCACACGTGGCAGTGCAGTTGCAATCGGCACAAGCGAGGGCGTCACCTACATCTATCCGTTGACAACAAACACAGCAGTTGTCCCAGGGACATCCACTCGCGTTGTTACCTACACTGTGACGTTTCCAGAACCCGGCACGTACGACCTTTATGCACGCGTACGTGTCGGGCCACTTGGCTGGAGTAACGACAGCTTTTTGTACGGGAACGGGTTCGGTGTTAAGTCGCCAACCACAACCAATGATTGGAAACTCATCAACAACCTTGCCAGTGCAGGCTACACAAACGCAACTGACATCGTGGCCGAAAACGGCACACTGGGCAGCACGGTCTGGAAATGGGTTAACGTTTCAGAATTCACCAATGCAGGTGCCGCGCCTATTACGTTTACTGTGCCGGAAGGCGCACTGACGCAGACCTTCCAGATCGGCACGCGCGAATACGGTTTGTGGATAGACGCCTTCGTTTTCGGCACGGCGGATTACAAATTTACCGTAGCCGACCTTGACGCCGGCGGGCCAGGCACACCACCACCACCGCCCACACCAAAAGACATTGTCAACGGTAACCTGATCCTGTTCAACGACAATGGCGCGTGGTGCTGGTACCAGGACGAACGCGCCGTAGTGGACAGTGCAAATGGCAGACTAATTGTCGGTTCCGTTGCCAGCGGGTCGGGGGTTGGCGGATCACCGCGTAACGGTGCGATCGAAGCTGTTATTTACGAAATTGGCACCGGCGCACGGTCACGCTGGGTTCTGAGTACACGATTCGGCTGCGACGATCACAATGCACCCGCCTTTCTTGTGCGGCCGGACGGCAAGTATCTGGCAATTTACGCTGGGCATAACAACGACATGTTCAATTACTATCGGATTTATGACGGTGCGGTTTGGCAGGCTGAACTTGGCTTTGACTGGAACGCAGAAATCCCAGGCGGTTGCGTAAACACGGTCAGTTACTCGAACCCACATTTCTTGGCGGCAGAGAACCGCACGTACAACTTTGCCCGGTGCGACGATTACCGCAGCCCGCATTTCATGGTCTCGACAAATTACGGCGACAGTTGGGCATTTGGCGGGCAGCTTGTCACGGCTGTCACAAACGTTGGATACAATAGCGGCTATTTCCGATATTCGTGCGATGGCGTTGATCGAATTGACTTTATTTGCACTGAGGCGCATCCACGTGACGTTCTCACCAGTATCTACCACGGTTATATCAGCAACGGCATGAGCTTCAGGACCGATGGCAGCGTAGTTGACACGAACATCTTTGACCAGGTCTGTCCTGTTGCAGCCGATTTTCAGTTGGTATTTTCAAATGGCACTGTGTTGCCACCCGGCATGACAAACTACCGGTGCTGGAATTCGGACGTGCAACGGTACCCGGACGGCACAATTGCGTGCATAATCCATGCGCGGATCAACCAGTTTGCTTCCGGTGGTTACCCCGACACGGTTAATCCGAACCATTCGTTTTTCTATTGCAGGTACGACGGTACAAACTGGCGCGCAACGTATCTGTGTCAGGCAGGGTACAAATTGTATTCGGCCGAGGCAGACTACGTGGGTTTGGGCTGCTTGGACCCGAGTGATCCAAACACAATTTACATTTCCACACGATACGACCCGCGTGCGGTCGTACCGGGTGTGACTGACACCAACCCGCCCTACTCCGCTTTTCGTGAAATCTGGAAAGGTGTAACAACAAACAACGGCCTGAGTTTCACATGGACACAGATAACCATGGACTCGGTCCGTGACAATTGCAGGCCGCACATGCCGATCTGGGACGCCAACAACAAGGTACTGTTGTGGTGGCGTGGCACATACAACTCTGCACAAAGTTACGATGCTGCGGTGGTGGGGATAATCGAACGGCGGGATGAAATCGTTGGGCAAATGACATATGTTGATGCAGGTACGAACAATACCTTTTTTGCCACTACAGGGTTACCATTGACCACCGGCCCAGGGCCGGGTCAGTGGCATGAGCGAGTCGGTGGGAACGGCGGTTCGGTGCTTGCCTCAGCGGATGTCGTGGCCGAGGACGCGCCGATGCTTAAAACGATCGTAAACCTGCCCGAGCCGGGTGAATACGATATCTGGGTAAACTTTTGGGGTAGCCCGAGTGCAGGCGCTGACTGGCGTATTAGGGCTGGTCTGGCGACAAATCAAATGCAGACGTACCGGCAAATGGCGTCAATGGAAGTCAGACCCGGATTTCACGAGGCCGATCTGGTCTTGACAAACGGGGGCAGCAACTTCCTTTACCAAGCGTACGTCGGTCGCGCCACGGTTTCAGATAACACAACGCTAACTGTGTTTGTTGATGATTACCCAATCCAAACCGGGACGGCCGACACGCAAATCGGCAACACGGCCCGGACATGGTATGACGGGATAAGTTACGCAAAGGTTGACAAACTGCGTATCCTGAATGCGACTTACCGAGCAGGGACACCTGCTGCAGTTGAATTGACATGGAACTCGATACCACCGGACAGAACGCTGTTCTCACAACTTTATACTGTCCAACGCACCGAGTCACTCGATGCGCCGACCTGGGTCAATATTGCAAGCAACATTGCCTCAGGAGGGTTTACAACGAGTTTTGTTGACACCAACCCGCCATCGAATACTGCGTTCTACAGGGTCGTTCGGCAATAACAAGACTCCCCGAATGTGTACCCTTGCTTGTCAATCCGATGTAGGACTGCACAAACGCGCAATTTACAACCTGCACAACTCGTGGTCGTGAGGCCGGAAGTGTTTCGCACCGGCCGGGTCAGTTAAGTCCGAATTGTTTGGTTCAGGTTGACCCGACCGTAATGGCCTTCAGCCGATGCAATGTTTCCAGACACGCACGAACGGCGTGGTAAGGGTCTTTCCACTCGCTAACCTTGGGCAGCGTGTGATCGGGTTTGCCGTCTTCGCCAATCCGCCAGAACCATTCACCGTTTGTTTGGTCAACGAGATGTGCCTCGATGAAGTCCCAAATTTTTAGCGCTGTGCCAAGGTAACGTGCGTCACCGGACAACTGGTAGCCGTTGATAAACCCCACAAGCGCTTCAGCTTGTGGCCACCATTCCTTGCCCGGGTCAATGACTTTACCGGCTTTGCCTGCGTAGCATAATCCACCATCAGATGCCACCCCTTCATTGAGCGTTGTTTCGGCCATACGCAAGGCGATGGCACGGGTGCGTGTCACAAGCGCTTCGTCACTTAGTATTTCGGCTGCTTCGCACAACAGCCAACTAGCCTCGATATCATGGCCAAAAGTGTAAGTATCAGACCGTACTCGCCACATTTCATCAAAGAAATGATTCAGGTGGCATGTTGCGCGGTCCAAAATCCGATTTTCAAATAGGTCGAGCAGCTCACGGAGCCTGGTTTCAACGCGTGCATCTGGCCAGACCCGATACAGATTCGTCAGTGCCTCGAGCATGTGCAGATGACAATTCATGGATTTTTTTTCTGCCATGTCTTTTTCACTGAGCCGTGCGCCGGACTCTGCCTCGGTCCAATCGCGGTTACAGACCTCGATGTATCCATCATGCGCTGGATCATGTGCATGTGCTTCTAGCAGGTCGAACAATTCGAGTGCGCGTGTGTGCGCAAGCTGCGAGCCGAACGCACGCTCGAACTCGGCAAGTGCATAAATGCAAAAGGCCTGGCCGTAAGTCTTTTTCGACCCATCAAGAACGTTACCGAGCCTATCAAGTTGCCAAAATGCGCCACCGTACTGATTGTCCCAAAACCTGTTTAGTACGATGTCAAAGGCGCGTTCGGCCATCTGTTTGTAAAGCGGCTGCGGGGTGGTCCGATAGACGGCTGAAAATGTCCACAACAGTCGCGTGTTAATGATCAAGCCTTTCGGTTTTGCATGGTCAGGGTGCAAATTGTTTGAAAGCCAGGCAACCCAACCGCCGTGCTCGCGGTCAAGCGCGGGGCCGTACCAAAACGGCAGGATGTGCGAATAAAGCTGGTTACAAACGCGCTCTTTGAGCAGTGTCAAAAGCGCGTGCAGGTTTGTATTGTGGCTACTGGTGCTGTTTGAATGCATGGCTAATTTCGACGCGCCCAATCTGCGTCGGGCCTGCAAACTCGATCCGCAAGTACATCGCGTTATTCGTTAAGCTTTCAGCCTCGTACAGGACCGGTATCCAGTACCTGTAATCGCCCGGGCCGGCGTAATAAACAGACTCGGCAGGCGTAACGCCAACGTAATCTTTGCCATTTTCAGATAATGCAAACCGTAAATGTGCGAGTTCACCCGGGTAAAACGCAAACGCACGAAACCTTACAATTGGACCATGCACTCGATAGACAACCGCTGCACCGGCCTTGCCGGCCAGCCGGTGTGCATCTTCTTTGGCCTGTCTGCACCTGTCAGTTTTTATCTCGAGCGCGCCTATGGTTTTGTGAACCTTGCGCAGGTCAGCCAGTTCGTCCACAAAAATTCCATGCACAACTTCAACCGGCCCGTAGGGCGCAGACGGGTCAGACACACCCGCTTGGTTTACTGCGCGAACACGGTAAAACCATCGGCCAGGCACAACCGATTCGTCTGCAAACAACGGCCGGTATTGCACGAAACTTTCATCAATGTTTGTGCCGACAACTGTCCACGGGCCATCAGGTGCGGGGGCGCGCTCGACCATGTAAGCTGCTGCGCCGACTGAGCCTTGCCACGTGATACTTGCAGCGTCTTTTACAGGCAGCATCTTGGGCGGGGCCGGCACTGGCACCGGCGGCGGATTAAGGCCCTGTATTTCGTAAGCGTGGGAATACACCACGCGCATCAGGTTCAGTTCGTCATATGCTGCACCGACGGGCGAACCTGGCCAGTGGAATGCTTTGTACCGGTTCCCACCCGCAGGTTCGCTGTGCCAGTAAAATCCACCGTCACGATTCCGAAACCGCAGACTCCAGAGCAGGCCACCTGTAGCACCGCTGTCAATGACAGCTTTGATGGCTGCTGCCATCTTCGGCGTATCAACAAAACCGAACTCGCCGACGATATACGGCTTTTTTCCTTTCGCCTTGGCGGCATTACGCCGAATCAGCTCCGCAAAGGTTCGCCGCGCTCCTGGATAATGATGAGTTGTGACGATATCAATTTCCGGCATTGCAAGTGATTCACCGCGCAAGGTTGTTGCGTTGTATCCATCCATTACAAGGTGATTCGTGTCGAGCGACTTGATAAATGCAGCTATCTCACGTGTCCAACCCGGTGGCGACTCAAGTTCGTTGCCTGTTTCCCAGCAGAGAATCGCTTTATCGTCGCAGTACCGCACGCCAGTGAATGTATTTGTGCGCAACAGGACAAACCGGATTGTCTCTTTGAAATCAGCAATCACACCAGGATCGTGCCAAAAAGCGTCCCTCGGTTTGCCGCGAAAGCCGGCATATTCAGCAGCGCCGCCCCACCAGCTCCAGTTATCAACTAGTGGAATAATGAGCCTTATGCCCTGCTCGTTTGCAATTTGCATGATCATGTCCAATACACGAAAACCGTCCTCGTTGAACTTCCCAGGGCCGAGCACATGGCAAGGTTTGTCAGGCGGATCGTTCGTGCGCCGTACAGACAGCACGTAAATGCGCACCACTTGCCCACCCATTTGTCGTACGGTGGCAAGCGCATCTGTTACCTCGAACCTGTCGGGCCACCTGAACGCATTCAGCTCCGCAAAAGGCAAATTGTCTTCGATGTAATGAAGGTTGGGCACGTTCCATGAAATGAACCTGAGCGGTTTGTCTCCGTCGAACAGTTGCCCATGCCGCGCGGTAACGAAGTTCCGAAAACCGGTCTGCTCGGCGGCGTTTGCAGTTGCATTTGCAAATACCACACAAACCGTGAGAACGGCCGTAGCGATGCTGAGCCTGTTTTGGCTTATTCGAGATGATGCAGTATATGCCTCTTGCCGTAATTTCATACGCTGAAAGACTGTGCTCTGAAGATTGAGAGCGGGTAATTCCCGAACTGGCAATGCAACTTTCCCTGTTCCTAATCGCCCCGGATCATTGTCCACATCCCTTTGGGCGCGTTGGTTGTGCCGGTGCCGACGGTGTCAATTGTCCTGAGAGTTGCAACGTGGCCGTCGTGGAACAGGTAATTAAACCGTTTGCCATGAATACCATACGCAACCGACCCGTAGTTCAGAACTGCATTGGCATCGCCGATCTGCACGCAATCGCCAGTCAACCCGTCTGAAGTAGTTGGGGGCAATTTACTGCCCGGGCCGGCGCAAAATGCGGGCCAATCATTGCCGGCTATGTTCCTGCCATTCGGCAGCTCAACCAGCAGAAACGTGCCTGCTGGGTCTTGCACATCCTTGGTCCGGTAACTGCGTGGCTCCCAATCGGGCAACGCACCGCCACCGAGATTGTAATAAATGCCAACCCCGTAAGCCGGCGCGGGCAACCGTGCATTTCTCGACTTGAGCTGCCAGGCCGGTCCGGCCCAGTTCATCGCATACGACCTACGTTGGCCGAAAATTGCGTAGTTGATGGTTATCTCGCGACGGTCAGCGGGGCACTTGAGAGTTCTTGGCACATAGTCGCCCTCGGTTATGCCGAGCATCAGGTCAGCGTCGCTGTCTGTCCCGCCGATATAGCGGTGTATATAATCGTCCCAGGTCAACTGGTACTGATACGGCCCGGTTGAATAAGCTGCAGGGGGATACATGTCCTCGTGCTCGGTGGCGAATATTTCAAGAGCCAAACCGAGCTGTTTAAGTTGTGCAGTGCATTGTACGCGCCAGGCACGTGCCTTGGCTGCTGAGAGTGTGGGAAGCAACAGCGCAGCCAGTATCCCAATAATTGCTACAACAACAAGCAGTTCAATAAGTGTGAATGCACCCGCCGTACCGGTCACGCGACTCGGGATAGCGAAATTCGCCCTGTGCACGCGCCCCACGCATCTACGGGCTGTGTCTGCTCGGACAAACCAATACGCAAAGTTAAGCCTACTCATCTACAAGCACAACTTCCATCCGTTTCGGGTAAATTGCAAATTTCTTGCCGGGTGGTGCTGCGGGTATAGTTTGCACATAACCGGCTCGAACAAGCTCGTCAAGATTTGCCGGTACACGCCGATTTTCCAGGCTGTATTTTCGCAGCGCATGCGTAAGTGTGGCCAGGGCCGCAGATGGGTCAGCTTGAACAGGTTGTGCCGCTTTACCAGTTTGCCCATGCAAAGCTGTGTCAGGGGATGACGTGGGCTGTGCGACATCATGTTTTTTACTGCAGCCAACTGCGGCAAGTAACGCTGCGCAAATTGTTATGGCCAACCGGTTCATACCCGACGCTGCTTTAACTACACCAGTTTATTGGGCTGGTCATGTCCTAAAAATTCATGACACAGATTACGCCGTCTCGTCAAGCCCGACTTTTAAGGCTTACCGCCATGACGCTCGGTCTGCGCTGTCGCCTGGCCGAGTTTTGACCCGCCACTGCACACATGTGTTCCGGACAACTTGTACACGCGGCAACTTGCTGCCGTCGGAATCTGCTTCACAATTGCATGGTTGTCAGGGCAAAATCAATCCGCGTTTAGCGTGGTAATAAAAATGCAACGAACCCCAAAAATGGCCACTACACTGTGTTCGAAACTACTGGTTGGTGTTGTAACAGCCGGTATAGCTGCGTGCACTGCGCAAAAGGTATTTAGCAATGGCCCGATTGGTTTTGACGGTGCGACACCGCTTGAATGGTCAGTGCGGATGGCGGATTCAGAGGTTGCCCGGCGCGGTGATTCGCTTGCGTGGCGACCCGGCGGACGCGCGAAGTGGGATTACACAGCCGGTTTGTTCACGCTTTCGCTGCTCAAGCTTCACGCACATGTGCCGGAGCGCGGATACTTCGCATACGCCGAGCGAACGATAGGCGCGTTTATCGAGCCGGACGGCACCATCAACACTTACAAACTGCAGGATTACAATCTGGACAACATTAACCCCGGTAAAACGGTTCTTGCATTGTACCTGGCTACGAAAGAAGAACGCTATAAACGCGCCATCGAGTTGCTCCGCAGCCAGCTCAGGCAACATCCGCGCACAAGTGAGGGTGGGTTCTGGCACAAGCAACGGTATCCGTACCAGATGTGGTTGGACGGGATTTATATGTGCGCACCTTTTTATGCCGAGTACGGCAAAGTGTTTGGCGAGCCTGCGGTATTCGACGACGTTGCGAAGCAGATCCGGCTGATTGCAACACACACGTATGACACAAACACCGGCCTGTTTTACCATGGTTGGGACGAGAAAAAACAACAGGATTGGGCCAATAGAATCACCGGTACATCGTCCAATTTCTGGGGCCGCGCCGTAGGTTGGTTTGCAATGGCGTTAGTTGACGTGCTCGATTTTTTCCCTACAAATCACCCCAACCGGGCCGAAATAATTGACACGCTGAAAAAGGTCTGTGATGGTGTGGTACGTTGGCAGGATGCCGATACTGGTCTTTGGTGGCAGGTGCTCGACCAGGGCAACCGTAAAGGTAATTATCGCGAAGCTACTGCATCGAGCATGTTCGTTTACACGCTTGCCAAGGCGATCAATCACGGATACATCGCACGTGACCCATACGAATCCGTTGCACTCAGAGGGTACAACGGAATCATCAGACACTTGATCAGGCGAGAACCGGATGGCGCAATCTCGTTGACACAGTGTTGTTCGGTTGCAGGTTTGGGGTATGGCCGCGACGGCTCGTTCGAGTATTACATCCGCGAGCCGATCGTGGACAATGATTTGAAAGGTGTCGGGCCATTTATTCTCGCCGGAATAGAACTGCAGCAGCTACTAGGCCTGCCAATGAAAGTTGGCTCGGTTGGAGCCGCACCAAGCCATGCGACCGGAGTCGCCACAGTTGCGCAAGAATGGGCGCAAATGGAACAGATTCTGGCCCGGATCAAGCCCCCGACGTTTCCGACGCGCGAGTTCTCGATCATGGATTTTGGCGCTGCAGCAGACGGTAAAACCGATTGCACAGACGCTATTCGCAAGGCGATTGAAGCCTGTGCGCGTGCAGGTGGTGGACGTGTTGTAGTACCTGCAGGCGAATACCTGACCGGCCCGATCCATCTCAAGAGCAGTGTGGAGCTGCACATCGAGGGCGGGGCAACATTGAAGTTCAAGACGGATCCGAATGCATATTTACCGGCTGTACTCACACGGTTTGAAGGCATGGAATGCTTCAACTATTCACCTCTGATCTACGCTTTCGAGCAGGAAAACATTGCCATCACAGGTGAAGGCGTACTGGACGGTCAGGCTGACAACCAAAACTGGTGGCCGTGGAAAGGCAAAAAAGAATTCGGTTGGATAGACGGCGGCCCCAAGCAGGACAAGGCACGCAACCGCTTGATCAAGATGGTTGAGGAAAATGTGCCCGTCTCAGAACGAAGGTTTGGTGAGGGCGATTGTTTGCGGCCGGCGTTCATTCAACCCTACCGCTGCCGGAGCGTGCTGATTGAAGGGGTGCGGATTCGGCGCTCGCCGATGTGGGAAATCAACCCTGTACTCTGCACAAACGTGATTGTGCGCAGCGTAAATATCGTGTCGCATGGGCCGAATAACGACGGGTGCAATCCCGAGTCGTGCATTGATGTGTTGATTGAGGATTGCCTGTTCGACACTGGCGACGATTGCATTGCCATCAAATCCGGTCGGAACAACGACGGACGCCGTATAGGCGTGCCATCGCAGAACATCGTTGTGCGGCGATGCACAATGCGCGATGGACACGGCGGCGTTGTAATTGGCAGTGAAATCTCCGGCGGGTGCAGGAACGTGTTTATCGAAGATTGTTACATGGACAGCCCGAATCTGGATCGTGTGCTACGGCTCAAGTCAAATGCAGTTCGCGGTGGTGTAATCGAAAACATCTTTATGCGCAACGTCAACGTTGGCCAGGTCGCAGATGCAGTGTTACAAATTGACTTCGTCTATGAAGAAGGAACAAACGGTCCGTTTAAACCGGTCGCGCGAAACATCGTGCTGGAAAACATCGCCGTTAAGCAAACGCCGCGTGTACTGAATGTAGTCGGTTTCCCCGGCGCTGAAATTTCACACGTGCGAATTTACAAATCCCGCTTCCTACAAGTGGCAAAGCACGACGTAGTCAAGGAAGCCGATGTGCAGTTGATTGACTGCCAAATCGAACGGAAAGCCAGCCAAAAGACGGTGTTACGCGGCCTTTTTGACGAGTGCCCCATCCTGGATGCCACAGAACCAATTGTACCCACGATTGCAGCCGTGTCTGCCTTCGGTCTCAACTAAAAGTGGGTAGCGAACGTTCAACATGCCAAGTTGCAACGTAAATCCGGTTACATGAAAGCTGCTTACATAATGCAAACCGGCCCGCCTGATGTAATCATATACGGCAAGCTGCCTACGCCCAAGCCGGCCCAGGGACAATGCCTTGTGAAAGTAGCTGCAGTAGATGTAAACCCGATTGATGTGTACGTACGCGGCGGCATGGTGCCGGCCAATTTAACCTTTCCGTTCATTCTCGGGTGCGATCTCGCCGGGACAGTAGTCGAAGTGGGGGAAGGAGTGACACGATCCAAACCGGGCGATCGTGTCTGGGCAACCAACCAGGGATTCGCAGGTCGGCCTGGCACATTTGCTGAGTTTGCCGCTGTTGATGAGGAATGGCTTTACCCGATTCCGGCCGGCGTAAGTTTCGAGGACGCTGTTGCAGTTTCACTCGTAGGTGTTACAGCGCATCTTGGGCTTGTCCAAAAGGCCAGGGTCAAACCCGGTGAGACAGTCTTAGTGAATGGTGGTGCGGGTGGCGTTGGCTCATGCGTTGTTCAGATGGCCAAAGCGATCGGCGCGCGTGTAATTGCAACTGCTGGCAGCGCGGCAAAGGTCGAGGCTTGCAAACAACTCGGCGCGGACCTCGCGCTCAATTACAAGACCGACGATGTCCCAGCCGCTGTGAAGCGCTTTACCGAAAGCGGCGTCAATCTATGGTGGGAAACGTCGCGTGAACCTAATTTCGACCGTGCGATTGGGCTTTTGGCGCCGGGCGGCAGAATGGTCGTCATGGCCGGCCGGGACGCACGCCCGCAATTCCCTGTCGGCCCGTTTTACGTGAAGGATTGCATGTTAATTGGCTTTGCCATGTTCAATGCGTCCGCTACACAGATAAAAGCTGCAGCAGACCAGATCAATGAATGGCTTGCGCGCGGCCAGTTAAAGGCACGGATCGCCCGCATCTTGCACATCTCCGAGACCGCCCTCGCCCACCGTATCCAGGAAGAAAGCACGGTCAAAAATACAGGGGCGCTCTCGGGCAAGATCGTACTGCGCGTCTGATTCAGCCTTCGATGTGTTTGCGAACTGCTTGTGCAGTGAAAGTCGCCGGTAGCGCACGCGAAATCCAGGTCAGAAGCTTGTAAACCGGGTGTGGTATAACGACTGTTTTACCCCGGCACATTGCGCGGTATCCGGCTTCTGCAACTCTGCGTGCGCTCAGCGCAGGCACCCATTTCGCCGGATGCTGAATACCAGCACGCGCGTGGAATTCAGTTTTGGTGTGACCCGGACAAAGCACTGTCACTGTTACACCAGTGCCGCGCAGTTCCTCAGCAAGTGCGCATGAAAACGAAAAGACAAACGATTTTGTGGCGTAGTAAATGGCCATCAGCGGCCCGGGTTGAAACGCTGCAACAGAAGCAACATTCAAAATGTGACCTGCACGCCGACCCAACATCGGCTTGAGAAACAAATGCGTCAGCTCGACCAAGGCGGTCACGTTGACCTGGATCATTGCCGAATGGGTTGTGAGCATGTCAAAGCGCCCCCGCTGACCGAATCCGGCATTGTTGACCAGCGCAGTTATTGGCGTTGCTCGCAGCCGATCGAATATTTCCGCTGCTGCACCTGGCACAGACAAGTCCGCTTGCACAACACGAGTGCTGACTCGGTATTCCGATTGCAAACTGTCAGCAAGCGGTTCAAGCCGGCCTGAATCGCGTCCAATTAATGCTACATTCCAACCGTGCCCGGCAAACACACGGGCAAACTCGCGTCCAATACCTGATGATGCGCCGGTGATAAGTGTCCACTTGTTCATGCAGCCACTTTGATTAACATTGCTGCAGTTGTTCACGCAAGAAAACCAGTGCACACAGTTTGCTACCAGTGAAAAGCATTAAACAGGCTGCCATCGGACTCGCGCTACACGGCTACATTGGGATTGCGCTAATTGCAGTTTGTTGGCCGTTAAACTGGTTACTGCCCGGTAACCGTACTGCGTACCTGTTTTTTCCGTTGTGGCTCGGGTATGTGCTTGTGATTGACGCGCTCGTGTACATGCGCACCGGCAGCTCGATCTCCACAAGGTCACAAACAGAATTTGTGCTGTTGTTTATTATTTCGGCACCTGCATGGTGGCTGTTCGAAATTATCAACTGGCGTACGCAAAACTGGGTTTATCTCGGCACAGACTCGTTCGGTGTGTTGGTGTCACATGTGTTGTCAACACTCTCGTTTTCGACGGTTATGCCGGCAGTGTTTGCCAGTGCCGAGCTGATGCGCAGTTTCAGTTGGATTGACAGGTTCGCCAACGGCCCGCGCATCAGACCCAGCGTCGGTCTTTGCACAACGTTGTTTTTGGTCGGGCTGGCGATGCTGTTGCTGACACTGGGATGGCCGCGTTGGTTTTACCCGTTTGTGTGGACGTCGCTTGCATTGATGCTTGAACCTATCAACCGCTGGCTAGGCAACCCGCACCTGCTCGAACGGCTTGCGCAGGGCGACTGGCGGCCCGTTGCAGCGCTTTGCGCAGGCGCATTATTGTGCGGATTTTTCTGGGAGTTGTGGAACTATTATTCGTACCCGAAATGGATTTATCGCACGCCGGGCGCGCAATTCCTGCACATATTTGAAATGCCATTGCTTGGATACGGCGGATACCTCCCATTTGCGCTGGAGTTGTACGGGCTAAAAAACTTGTTGTTACCGCGCGCAACCGTACCACGCATCTGAGCATCAAACGGCGCCTTTGACACGCCCGAGCGCATCATACCCCTGCAACAGCAAGCGTTCCGTCGTTTCCCAACTGATGCACGGGTCGGTGATCGAAACACCGTATTCGAGCTCTTGAACCGGGCGCGGAAAAGGCTGGTTGCCCTCCTTCAAATAACTCTCGATCATCACACCGATAAGTGACCGTGTACCGGCAGCGCGTTGTTGGATGACGTTTTGCCAGACTGTCTCCTGTCGTTCAGGCCGTTTACCCGCATTTGCATGGCTGCAATCAACCATCAATACTTTCGGCAATCCCGCTTGTTCGAGCTGTCGTTCCGCCTCGGCAATACTTTGAGGATCATAATTAGGCCGCGACCGTCCCCCTCGCAGTACAATATGCCCGTCCAAGTTGCCCGTGGTTCGCACGATGCTTGTGAGGCCGTCCTGGTCAATGCCAAGAAAACTATGAGCTGACCGCGCAGCTTTCATTGCATTCACTGCGCCTTCGAGGCTGCCGTCTGTGCTGTTCTTGAACCCGACCGGCATGGACAACCCACTTGCCATCTCGCGATGTGTTTGTGATTCGGTTGTACGTGCACCGATTGCAGCCCAGCTAACAAGATCGGCTATGTACTGGGGTGTGATCGGGTCAACAAACTCTGTTGCTGCCGGTAATCCAATGGCTGTGATATCAAGCAAAAGTTTACGCGCAAGTTTCAGCCCGGTCTCGATGTCATGTGAGCCATCCAGGTGCGGATCGTTGATCAGCCCCTTCCAACCAAGCGTAGTGCGCGGTTTTTCGAAGTACACGCGCATCACTATCTCCATTCGGTCAACCAATTGCTTGCGGAGTGCAGCAAGCTTTTGCGCATATTCCATCGCGCCGTTCACGTCGTGTATCGAGCAAGGCCCGACAACCACAAGCAACCGCGGGTCTGTTTGGTGGATAATGTTCGCAATACGGTCGCGGCTGTCAGCCACGGTCGCGTTCGAGGCCTCAGTCATTGGCAGTTCGGCCTTGAGCACGCGCGGTGGCAGCAGCGGCACAATCTGTTTTACTCGCAAATCTTGCGTCGGACGCATCACACAGAAAACTTACGCCGTTTGGCGTTTTGGTAAAGACCCGTTGCGTCCGGCAAACTGGCTTTGCCGCACAACGCTTTGAAAAGAGCCGTTGCGCCCCGAATTTTCATTTGTTCTGAAAAGGTTGCTTGACCTAGCATTGGTTTTGCTGGTCAAATCCGGCCCGTTCACACAATGGGTAGCAGTGCCGAAAGCAGAGTCACTTTTTTCCGCCAAAGCAGTTGGATGATGTTCGCTACTGTTGCAGGCGGAGTGTTGATGTGGGGCGTACACTTCCTTGCAAAGAAAATCCCCGAAGCCGAATACTCGGCCTTGGGCACACTGCTTGCCGCTACAATTCTGATCCCGACCATGCCATTGCAGATGGTTTTCGCCCAGCAGACGGCTTTTGCTTTGGCTACAGACCGACGCGCGCAACTCGCCAGCATGATCAGGTTCGCCTGGGTCGGCACAGCGGTTTTATGGTTTGCGGTGGCATGTGTTGTGTTGGTTTTTCAAGGCACAATTGTACAGCGCTGGCAAATTACAAACCCGGCAGCAATATGGGCGACTGTGTTTGTTGCACTTGGTTGTTTGTGGCAACCGTTGTTTGGGGGCGTGCTTCAAGGTGCACAAAACTTTTTGTGGCTCGGTTGGGCAAACATTTTATCCGGTGCAGCGCGGCTTGCACTTTCCGTTTTCATTGTATTCGTGCTGCACGGGTACGCAGCCGGTATCATGACGGGTGTCATGCTCAGCCTTGCCGTACCGCTTGGGATAGGCATATGGCAAACTCGTACGCTCTGGGCTGTGCCGACGGCGCCTTTTGACAGGCGGCAGTTGCTCGAGCAAATCATACCTTTAATGGCCGGGTTTGGTGCATTCCAGTTCTTTTTCTCTGCAGATACAATGTTTGCTAAAGCGTACTTCTCGGCCAACGACGTCGCTTACTACGTTGCAGCCGGTGTGTTTGCGCGGGCACTGGTCTGGGCAGCCGGGCCTTTGGCAACGGTAATGTTCCCGAAAATTGTGCACAGCACCGCGCGTGCAGAGAAAACCGATTTGATGCCGCTGACGTTAGTGTGTACCGGACTGCTTGTTGGGGCTGGGGCGGCTGTGCTGGTGATATTCGGGCCGTGGCTTGTGAAACTTGTTTACAAATCAAGTTATGTTGGTGTGACAATGCAGATTTTGCCATGGTACGCATGCGCAATGGTACCACTTTCACTCATGAACGTGCTGGTGAACAACCTGCTTGCACAGGCCAGGTTCAAAGTCGTGCCCTGGCTGATCCTGTTGGCCATCTGTTACGCAATCGCTCTAACCCGGTTCAACAAAAGCATGGTCATGATACTTCAAACGCTGATCGTATTCAGCCTGGCTGCACTGTGCTTATGCGCGCTGTTTACATGGCGTAAACGACCTGTACGGCAAAAGCAAGAAACCAACTGAGGACACGGGCTATGAGGTTCGGTACACCCCCCCGTGGACCGTGTCATCCGATAAAATGCAGGCACGACTATTTTTTTGCCTCGTTCGAGGCAGGTTCGTCTGGCGTTTGTCCAGGTTCACGCTGAGGCAATGGTTGCGGCGCACGCAGTTTGCGATAAAGCCAAGTCTCGAGCGGTCTGAGCGGACGCAACCAGCGATAAAACGGTGAGTAAATCAATCGGAGCCGAATCACAGACAACAACATCGTCAGCGAGGTTCGTGCCAGAACAACTTTCGACCCTGCAATATCGTTCCATTCGGTTGGCAACTCCAAGACTCTGAATCCGGCACGCTTGAGCGAATACAACAAATTAATGTCAAATGCCATGTCGGCGATACACAGGCTAGGATGGATTTTCTGCACCGCCTCACGCCGCATCACCTTTGCACCGCACTGCGTATCACGAATGTTCATCCAGAAAAGCAACTGAACAATCAGGTGAAACACCCGACTCGCAAATCGCCGTTTGCGTGACTGAGCCTGGCGAATGATTGCGCCAGGTAACCAACGCGATGCAATTACACAATCCGCTTGGCCAATGTGCCGCACCAGATCGAGAAATGCATGAGGCGGTGTTGCGCCGTCAGCGTCAACATAACCGATCAGGTCGGTTGTGCCAGCCAGTTTGAGTCCCTCGATCAAAGCACCACCTTTACCAATCGGCTCTGGAAAGTTCAGGTAACTGATGCATGGGAACTCAGTTGCAACGCGTTCAACCACGCCGAGTGTGTTATCAGTACACCCGTTCAAAACAACAACGATCGTCAACTGGCCGGTGTATTGCTGCCGTAAATACTGCGCGTAGCTCCGCAATACCTGTTCAATGCGGTGCTCCTCATTGTGTGCCGGGATCAGCAACAACAGGCTCGGCTCGCTCACGCGCACACAAATACCATACCAACCGTAAGATTGCAAAGCCGGGCGCGGCATGTGTTGCCCCGGCTAATCCGCAATTGACTTGATTCCGGTGTGCAAGTGCCGAACCATCCACGGCTGCAATACCGGCGCGGTTACAGTCCAGTTTGCAACTTGTGCCGTGCCGGCTTGTAGTTTTGCACACAATCAAATGAAAGCGTTTCATATCGAGGCACCTCAGTTTCAAAACTGGCGTTGCCAGGGCTGCGGCGATTGTTGTCGCGGTTACCATGTTGTTGTTGTCACAGCGGACGAAAAACAACGCATTCAAAGTCAAGGTTGGACGAAAGCCGATGGGATAGAACCGACGAAGATGGTTTTTCCACACGGCGCGAAATTTCGCCTGGCGCACAAAGACAATGGCGAATGCGTTTTTCTCGATCCGGAAGGCCGGTGCCGGATCCACGCCAAATTTGGTGAACAAGCCAAGCCGCTGGCATGCCGGCTTTATCCGTACGCCATCCATCCTGCAGGCGAAAAACTCGTCGTAAGCCTGCGATTCAGTTGTCCTGCTGCAGCAGCGAATCTCGGCGAGCCTCTAACAACACAGTTACAGACGCTACAGCGGCTAGCCGGGTTGATTGTGCCACCTGGATTTAGAACTGTTCAGCCGCCCCCGATACTGGCCAAAGCAACGCTCGCTTGGCCGGACTTCCTGAGGTTTATCATGCGTCTAGACAAGACCGTTGCCCAGGGCGAAGTGCCATTGCCATTGCGGCTGTTGCGTGCGCTCGACTGGCTCGGTGCAATCGAACGCGCCAAGTTCGATCAAATCACCGGTTCCGATGCAGATGAGATTTTGGGTGCCCTCGCACGGCGCGCGTCTCAAAAGCTGCCACATCTACCCGAACCGGCAGCAAGACCGACCGCGTTCGGCAGGTTGCTGTTTCGGACACTGGTCTTTACATACGCAAGACGCGACACAATAAAAGATTTGGAAAGACCGGGTCTTCATAAACGCAAGATGCTAAAGGCCGCACTCAAGTTCCTGGTTGCAAAAGGCAAGGTACCAGCCTTTAGAGCTGGTCTGCCTGAAACCGAATTTGCTGCCGTTGAACGGCCCTGGGGAACACCAACCACGGACATTGATGACATGCTAACACGCTTTTTCAGGGTCAAAATTCGTGGGTTGCATTTCTGCGGCCCGGCGTACTTTGACGTGCCTTTGATCGAGGGGTTCCGCGCTTTGTGCCTTCTGTTACCCGTCACAATGTGGATTGCACGCTGGCTGGCTGCAGGTGAAGGCGCAAAGGCGCTCACTTCGGCGCATGTCGCACGCGCACTAACAATCGTTGACCATCATCACGGGTACACTGAGCAACTCGGTTCGGCTGCCGCACGAAGACGCGTCAGGCTGCTTGCGCAACGCGACGATATTGCAAAGCTATGCGCATGGTACTGGCGCTGAACCGAGAGACGCACTTGAAATTTCGGGATGCGAGGGTTTGGCTTTTTGCCTGGCCGCTACCCCTACAGCAAATGGCTCTTAACGCAGACACGTTGCACGCGCTGCAAGTGCTCTGTCGAGTGCTTCTTTGACCGCATCGAGCTGCGCGGGTAGTTCAACCGGTTCATTCGCAAACCGACATTGCATGGCGAGCTTGCGCTGATGGTAGTTGACTTTCATTTCGACAAACTTAAGCCCGTGCGCAGTTGAAATCACAACCACGCGCTCGTTTTTGTCTATCTTACCCGCGTGCAACAGCTTGATCAGCACCGCAAGTGCAACCCCAGTATGCGGGCAGTTGAACAGGCCGCATTTGTCGCCAAGCGCAGCCGCATCAGCAAGTTCTTCTTCGGTCGCCTGCTCGACAATCCCGTTGAACTGTTTGATTGTGCGCACGGCTTTTTCGTAACTGACCGGGTTGCCGATCTGAATTGCGCTTGCCAAGGTTTGCTGCGCTTGCACAGGCTCGAATGTTTCGAAGTTGCGTAGATACGCACGGTAAAGCGGATTGGCGCGCTCTGCTTGAGCAACCACAATTCGCGGCAGCCGATCAACCAGCCCGAGCTGCTTGAGCATGAGCAGCCCTTTGCCGAGTGCAGACACATTGCCAAGGTTACCACCCGGTATGATGATCACGTCCGGCACCTGCCAGTTGAACTGTTGGACAATCTCGATCCCGACAGTTTTTTGCCCTTCGATCCGAAGCGAATTCATCGAGTTGGCAAGGTAGATCGTTTCATCTCGAGTGATCTGCTGCACCAGCCGCATGCAACCGTCAAAGTCGGTGTCGAGCGATAACACAAGTGCACCGTTTGAAATTGGTTGAATAAGTTGTGCAATCGAGATTTTCCCGCGCGGTAACAGCACAACCGACTGTATCCCTGCTGCTGCGCAATAAGCCGCCAATGCAGCCGAGGTGTCACCCGTTGATGCACATGCAACAGCCTTGATCGGCGCGCCGGCCGCGATCATCTGCTTGACCTGCGAGACAAGCACTGTCATGCCGAGGTCTTTGAACGACCCGGTATGCGTTGTGCCGCAGAGCTTGAGCCAGACATCAGGCATACCAATTGCCTTGCCGAACCGTTCAGCCCACAATAACGGTGTTGCCCCCTCATGCAACGAAACGATATTCGCATCGTCAATCTCGGGCAGTACCCACTCTTTTTTGCCCCAAACACCCGAGCCGTACGGTAAAGTCGTGCTACGATACCGCTGCTCGAACAGTTGTTTCCAGCCGGCTGCAGTGCGGTCTGCCAACGCGGCCATGTCATGCGCCACTTCCAGCAACGCACCGCATTGGCGGCAATGATACACAACCGTATCCAGCGGATACGTCTCACCGCAACTCTCGTTTATACATTTGAACCACGCTCGATACGCCATTTTACAAATCCTTTTTAGCCGGCGCGCATCACGTCCCCTGCCCTGCCCGCCGAGATTGTCCTGGACCAGTAATCCATTCCGGTTGGAAATGAGAATGCCAACCTCAAACAGCGTTTTCAACAAAACAAACGGAACCGTACACCTATCCTCACCGGCTGATCGGCCGGTATAAAGCATGGGACCCTATTTGGGCAATTGTCAGTCGCACACAAAAAGCCGGCCGTGACACAAACCGCCCTACCATGCGTGTAGCGGCCCAAGCCGGGTGTCCTGCACGATTCCCAAGTCTTGCTTTCCCGGTCCCTGTCAGGCTTTCCAAAGAACATAATTTCCCTCACTTTGTTCACACAGAATTTCTTCGGCCCTAGACCGCCCTGGACAGAACCGAAGTGCGCGCCAAGGGTTGCATTGAGTTGGTTTGCTAACCGCCCCCAGAAGCGCACGGCTTGGCTTTTGCCAGTGTCCGCAGGCACCGGATTGCCCGGCGCAAGTTGTCAGACCGTATGCATGCGACATCTGGGCGCCAGTGCACACTAGCAAACTCAATTAGGCGTGATGCATAAGCGGGGCCAACCAACCGCGCACTGCCCGGTCGCGGCACCATATCTTCCCGGATTTGACCGAGGCGCGACTTGCGCGCCAAATTGACCATAACTTGCTTAGGGTTATCTATCGCCTCGGGGTCAACGAGGACATGATCACAAGGCACACGTAAGTACGCTGCAATCTTCTCCGCGTCGGCGAGCAACCACGCCTCAACAGCTCTGACTGCAACGCAAAAACACATTAACGACGCCTTTTCTGGCAACCATTTTCTGCACATGGGTGGTGGGCACGGCGCATCGTGATCCAAATCTACAAGTACAAACCACGGCTCATGATGTGCAGCCCGGTTGTATCCGGCAACGCGCTGTTTTATATGTTCCTTGCCATTTTTGCCGTACACTACGCCGGGGACCGCCCCGACATGGGCAATTAGCCGGCGTGCGACAGCTTCATCAACAATACCTTCGACGGCTGCAGCAATGACTGTTCTCACACGCATGCCAAGGGCTCTCAACAGTGAAAGTTGTTCAGCCTGCTGCGGCCGCGTTCTTGGCATGACGGCATCTGCAAGACTCGAGCCTGCCACCAATAAATCACGTATTTCACGAAAATCGCCACACGGCTTGACAGTAGCCCCCTCGTGTCCGGGCAGCACCAATAGCACTTCATCCAAGTCAATGCCATCATCACGCAAAAGCTCGGGTGAATGTGTGCTGAGAATAATTTGCCGGCCGGTACTGCGCTGCACGCGGGCGAACATCTGTGGCAAAAAGCGAACAACCTCGGGATGAAGTGAAAGTTCCGGTTCTTCGAGAAGTAGCGGGCCTGTACCCTCCATAACGGCCCACAATAGCCCCATCAAACGCAGTGTCCCATCAGAAAACTGCTGTTCGGTTTGCCAAGCGCCTTGGGGCCGCCAATGTTCATACTTACCCCTTAGCAGGGTGTTGAAAAAGTCATTTTCTGAAGAAAAAACATGCAAAAAACCCAACGTTTTCGAGGGTCAGTTTTCCAAAGCAGCCATTTTTCAACAGCCTGTTAGATGTGGTGTACCACGTGCGTCACGCCAAAGTTCGGTCTCAGCAAGCTGTGGCACACCTACACGTAGCGCATGGCGAATCCGCCTTAACCTGGCCATTCGCGTTTTTTCATTTGTCTTGGCAATGGTCTCAAGAAAATCGCTCCCAAACGGGTCGTTCTGCCGGCCTACCGAACGGTCAGGCTCCCGCACCAGTTGTGGTACGATATGCAAAGTAGCGGACCGATTCGAAGAACGCTACAAGCTCACGGAACGGGCGGTTCACATTAACCTGCTCAATATGTGTTTGAGTTAAGCGCGCCGGGTCGTCACGATCTTCTGTATTCGGGCGGTCCAGTAAAATGGTACCGTCACGGAGCACCCTTTCTTTTTGAATATAAGCCTGCCGCTGTTTGTCTTGGTTAAATGCAAGCTCATATTCCCAAAGGTAGCCCCGCTTGCCCAGACTCTACGGCTACGCGAATCTCAATGTGAGAATACCGGCGCGCAGCCAAACACCGAAGCGAATTTACCCCGCCACGACGTTGAACAGCGTCTTGAAACCCACCACCTGGCAATGCAAGATCGCGCAGGAAGCGGAAAACATCGAGGAAATTGGATTTACCTGACGCGTTTGGCCCTACAAGGAAAACGCGCCTCTGCAACTGGATGTCTGTTTGCGCAAAATTCTTCCAGTTGCGCAGGCTGATTCGGGAGAATCGAAGAGTTTGGCTCTTTTCACTCATCTTGAACACCTACTTCCTTCGCTTCAAACGTTCGCTCCTGCCGGGCACATACAATACACGGGCAGATTATAAAGTCTCACCGTGGCATGTCGAACAAATGCAATTGAGCTTTTTCTTGCAATACGTGCATCACACATCCGGAGTTAAATTGCGCGCACAAACCCAACGCCGCGGATGTTACACATTCTGGCCGCGTGCGTTTCCACATCCAAAGTTTTTGCCCAAAAGTACCGCTTCATCGCTCTGAGCGCTGGCCTCAGCTTGGCGACGCAACAACGGTCACCTTAACAAAGCAACATGGTACCCCGCAATAGTTCGTGCTTCAGGACTTTGCCCGGTTTTTACGTGAACCGAAAAAGCCTTGATTCCGGGGACAATACCATTGACGCCTGCAGCGACCGCCACTAGCGCACCCGCGCGAGCAAAACCTGCACTCCATCGGCCAACGCAAGCGCAAACTCAACGTCCAGTTGCACAGGCAGCTTACCCTTCCGAAATCCGTATTCCAATTGGCACTTCTTTTCCACGCCAGCCGTCTCTCTTACCACCATATCGGCATAGTGAAACTGCACCCTGTGCGTCAGCTCGTCGCCCCGCCCCAACAACAAGCTCCAGTTGAGCCACTGCGGAAAGCGCTCCTCAAAAACTTTAGATAGCCCTGCCCGAAAGGCGAGAGCACATGCTTTTTGCATGCTGCAAGAGTGTGGTTTCATGGGTCGAGGGTGCGACTTGAGTAGCCCCCTGAAGCTTTCCCTGGCTGCCCGCTCATTTCACCTCAAGCAAATCGGCCTCAACGGCCGGGTAAACTGTATCCAGCTCCTCTTGTATCCCCAATGTACGCGTAAGCACGGTCACAACCTTCAGATAGGTTCGTATTTCATCAAGGCTTAGCGTGCGTTCAGTACGGTCTTTGAGCCACTTTTCGCACACCTGATACCCGCCGGTTCTGTACTCCCATACCTCAGTTGGCACAGGCGCAAAGTATTGAGCAGGGTTGATGTAAACTCGTTTTGTTGCCGGGTCATACCTGAGACCCTGCCTACCTTTGGCGCCCTTGTTATCGCCGTGCCCGTGGAATTTTGCAGCAGGCCGGCCAAATGCAGGGGCGACGAGCAGATGCAGCTCGACAAGCTTTCGGCCGAGCTTCGCCATCTTGCCAAACACGCCTTTGGCGCGCGGGAACGGGATGCGCGGAAAATCCCGACGCAAAGAATCGGCGTATTTCTCCCGGTACAGCGGCGTGTAGAGAACCGCGTAAATGTAATTGAGGATATCCTCTGGCGACGGTTCCACGCCATAGGCTATAGCCAGCGTGTTCACAAGTGTCGGGTTCAGGTTGTGCTTTCTCACCCCGTAGGCCGATGGCGGCTCAAAAAGCATCAGGCCACATCCACCCCTTACACACTCCAGGCAATCATCCTGCTGACCTGCGCTGGGGTAAATGTAGAGCGGAAAATGGTAATCGATCGTTTTCAGCGATACAGCCACATGTTCAGTAATGACGTTGGTGACAAAAGCGTGCTGCCACGAGCCAACATGTTCGACTCGCCGTGGCGTAATAAGCGCGACATTCTTGCCACTCAACATATGCCGCATGACTTCGGGCCGGGGCCGTTCGTGAAAGCCGTTGGGCTTACCAGTGTAGTAACTGTAGCGCACGTCGAATGGCCGATACAGGATCGGAACTATTCGGTCACGTGACGGCCCGGTTTTTGAAAGGTCTTCTTGTGCTTGTTTGATCCTTTTAGTGGTCACTTTACTTCCCAACTCGTACGCGTGCCGGGCCAGTTCAGGGTCCATCTTCGAAAAGTTGAGCACGGTCGTCCATACATCGTACGATGTCCAGCGAATCGTCAGGTTGTCACGCGCGGTCACTATGCCAACACTGTAAACTTGGAAGATGTCGGTGAGCTTGACAAACGATTCGTACACGTCCAGCCCGGTTCCGGTGCGCGGGACAAACAGGTAAAGCTCGGGGTTCGGCCCGAGTCGTTTCCAAGGCGTGTTTGCGAATCCATGACTGCGCAGCCACCGGTACTTGGCTTGGCGTTTGCCCCACAGCTCAGCGTGGTACAGAGCGCATTTGCCAGGCCCAGCTTTCTGACCGCGTTTGACTAGAAATACAATCGCAACCCCTCGACGTATATCGAACACGTTTTCGTCCGGGCTACCGTCCGGGCACACCTCGCGTTTGAGTGAATTACCATGCAGATCGAGCACGTAAATTCGTCGAATGTCTGCATCAGATGCCAGCGCATGCCGCGAAAGGTCGGGCTATCAAGGTACGAATGGTTTGTGATCATGCCGACCACGCCGCAGCCGGCCTGAGCGATTTTCCATTCAGCGAACGGGATAAATTTGACGTAATCGTCCTGGAGCCATTTCGGGTTTTTCTCACCCAAGGGCCGCCTGGCAACCTGCTTGTAGTCGTTGATGAGGTTGCGGATCCACGCCCCCCGATTTGCCGAGTGGCCCGAGTAGGGTGGATTGCCAAGGATAACAAGGATTGGCTGCTGTTTTTTGACGCGGCCAGCCTCACGCGATTCTTCGGCGAGTGACGACAGGCCGGGCAACCTGCTCTGGTCAAGCTCGCTCACGTCGAGCGCGTTGGTGAGGTAGAACGGGATGCGCTCGGTCTCAGTAAGTTTGTGCCCGAGTTCTTCGAGGTAAAAGCCCATCTTCCAGGTGTCCGATCGCATAAGGCGCGACCATCAGCTCGAATGCGTAAAAGTCGCGCAGGACATGGTCCCGTACAAAAGCGTCTATTGCACCGGTGCCGTACTTTTGTTTGAACTCGGCGACGGCCTGCTGCGCTGCGCGCGCAACGAAGGTCATTGTGCCCGCTGCAGGATCGAGCAGCGTGACTTGGCGCGCGGCAAGTCCGTCTTGCAGATTGAACCGTTCTTTGAGCAAGTGACGCAACCCGCGAACGATGTAATCCACTATCGGTTCGGGTGTGCAGTACACACCACGTCGTTCGCGTTCTTCTGGATTGTAAATTTCGAGGAACGTTTCGTAGAAATGCACAATTGGGTCCTGGCCTTTGTGTTGCCGGTAGTATTCGTCGAGGATACCCCGTACGTCAGCTACAGCAAGCACATTCGCAATGTCGTCCACTATCCATTCCAGTTGTGGAGGCAGGTCTTCGAGCGATATCTACCTGAACAGGTCGCGCAGCACGCCGACTGTGTGGGGTATGTTTTCAAAGGCTGTGCGCCGGTTGAAACTGTTTGCGTTACGTGTGCGTGCAGCGAACAACCCGTAAGTGACGGTTTGCGCGTATAGGTCGGCGAATGTGTCTTCAGCAAGTTCGCCCATCAGAAACTGTTTGAACGCATCGTAAAATCCGGTGAGCCGGCCAGTTGCCTGGGCCGTTTTTTCTTCGGCGAGTTGCTGGGAAACGATGTCGCGCAAAAAACTACAACGTTTGGCAAGTTCCGCAGCCAGGTCTTTTGCGCTCAACACAAGGGGCAGGCTGAACCCGAGAAACGCCTCAAACAATTGGCACACCTGCTGGATGTTCTCGACTGGCGGCGCGGCCTTCAGCCGGTGCAGAACAACCGGTCGGCCAAGCAATGCGGTTTGCACACGTTGGCCGTGGCGATAGAGCCTGAATTCGAGAAAATTGGTGAGAAGCAAATTCGGGAAGGTCTTGATGTAACGCCGGAGCTGTTCGGTATCTTCGACTGGATCGAGCAGTTCTTTGTCAGGCGCCTTTGCCTCGATGTACCCGATAATGCGTTCGCGCCCGTCCCAGACACGAAAATCTGGATTACCGGCTTCAGTCGGTCGGGGTTGTTGCACCACATGTATTCCGGTTAATCCATGCGCAGCAGCCATCTGTTTGATCAAGGTAGCAAATGGGGGATAAAAACTTTCCTCGCGCGCGTCGCCGTGCGTTGCGACTTCAGCCAACTGCCGCACGTACTCGGCAAGCAATGGTCTCGGGTCTATTTTCACGGTACCTGTACAACCCCGAATCGGGTGATGCAATTTTTCTGCTGCGGTTTACTGCTCGACCTGCGTTCAGCAGCGCGTGTCCGACCGAAAAATTCCGTCGGCACCACGTTCCTCGAAAGGTTTAATGCAATGCTCAGCACGCTCAGCCGGTTGTTTACGCGTAAACGGTCACTGTTTCAAGCCAAATGCAGGGCCGGTGCGAGAACTTTTTCTAGGCTCGAGGGTTTATCCATCGCACCTTCAGCCTCAACACCGGATTCGTGAACGCCGGTTATTTAAGGCTGCTACTCAAGTCTTGAGTCGGTTGTGTGGTATGTTGGCGCTTTCGCATTCCACTTTCCGGCGCCCATAAAAGTGCCATATGTCCTTTCCAACAAACGCGTGAAATCCTAGCGCGGTTCCGAAAAGTGGCACCAACTGTTCCGGTACAGCTCAACGCGGGTATTTCACACCCTCACAATGCCGTGCCGACCAAACCATTGTGGCCCATCCCGCCATTGGACGATAAACTTGCTGTATCGGCTGCCGACGCCACAGCTCTCCAACCAGGCAGCTGCCGAGTCCGAAGTCTGCGCCCCGAAAACCGTGTAATATATATAGTTGACCGGTTTTGCCTCGCCAAAACCCGATCTTGTGTGTGGGCGGGCAGTCCTCTGGCCGCCGAATGTTTTCGGCTGTATGGATTGCGGCGCGTCCCGCACATGCGGGACGCGCCCTACCGACACTCTGCGCTTCTACTGTGAAGGAT